>Ga0115031_1000025_pt1 | contig 94065 bp, 80 predicted proteins | sample Maine_Asex4_meta_FD_87301 | JGI IMG/M metagenome (GOLD analysis project Ga0115031, IMG submission 87301) | Marine algal microbial communities from Maine, USA - Maine_Asex4_metaG | ecosystem: Host-associated > Algae > Red algae > Unclassified | place: Maine, USA | collected 2015-01-05
TAAGTTGATGCAGCGCCTGCCCAACCGCCCTCACCCACTACCGTTTTGAATTCACATTGGGTTGGGTCTTGCATAACACGGCCCATTAAATTCCATCCATAGCCACCAAGCACATTAAAACCTAGCACCAATGGTTTTAATGAATCAGGCAGTCGATTACCCCACATCAGTTCGAACGTATCCTCACCTATGAGTCGCTGCCCTTCAAGTGATTCCCCGGTTTGCAATACATGCATGAACTTTTGATAGTCTGTAAGCGTTGAGAACAATCCATGCCCACCACGGTAAAAACCACTGCCTTCCATACTTGGATAGCCAGGCTCAACGTCCATTGCGTTCATTATATTAGGTTGATCAGACTCAACCAGGACTTCACCAAGTTCTCTTGCACCGTACATCGGTAACAGACGACCGAGCTTGTCTGCTTCAACATGAAAAGCGGTATCGTGCATTCCTAGCGGACTAAAAACACATTCTGAAAGCAATTCAGGTAATGTTCTACCAGTGACGTTCTCGAGTACATGCGCCAGTACATCTGTCGCTACGCTGTATCGCCACTTGGTGCCAGGTTGATACGCCAGCGGTAGAGCGGTAAGCAAACCTATGACCTCTGCGAGCGGACGATCGCCACGACCACTTAGCTCTGTCTCTCTATACATTTGTGCAACTGCGCAGTCGGGTAAAAAATCGTATGAGAATCCAGCGGTGTGCGTTAACAAGTGCTCAATAGTGATAGGCGTACTTAACGGTTCGCTGTTTCCATTGTTATCCAATACTTTTAGCTCGCTCATTGCTGGAATAAACTTAGCGACATGATCGTCAAGCTTGAGCCTTTTTTCACCAATTAGTTGCATCGCGACAAACGACACAATGGGTTTAGTCATTGAATATATTCGATAAATAGGAGATGTTGGGGTTTGTGCGGCAGATACCAATCCACCACTTAAGACATTCTTTTTCTGCAACAGTTGCCATTCAACACTGTGGAACTGTTGAGCATCAACAAGCATATTTGCTTGTTGGTTTAATTTATCTTGGGTTGTTGAGTTGAATTTCAAAATGTTTGGCCGTGTTTATATCTATCAAAATTATTTCGCGTCGTTTCGCTGCTGCCTCTTTATCGCCGCTTCCCGGCGCATTGCAAGGCTAGCTTCTTCAAGTCGTGACAAAGTCAGTTCATCGGGTGAGTTATTTTTTAAAGCGAAAATGGCGCCCCCACGTACTTCAGCATCTTCATAGGGGTCTTCTGCCATGTCGAGTAATTTTTGACTGGCTTCCGACGTATGGTATGGAAAATTAGCATAGGCATAGGCAGCTGCTCGGCGCACGTGAGCTTCCGCATCTAGCAAGGCATTATAAAAAACAGGGGATGCAGACGGGTCATCCGTCAGTCTGCTCAATATAGACACACTAATACTTCGTACATTAGTGACTTCATGATTGGACAGTGGCGTAATCTGAGTAACCAATGATTCACGAAGCTCGGGGCTCGCATTCGCCGGTTGTGCCATCACATTCATCGTAGCGATAAGAACGTCAGGCTCTGTTTCACTAACCAGCAAGTTACTGGCAATAGATAATGCTTCAGGATTATTTGGCGCTAGACGGCTAAGCAAAGTCAATCCTGCATCGCGCGAACTAGGAACACCAGAATAAATGAGCTCTGTTGCAACTGGCAGCACTGCTGAATTCGCGGTTGCTCCAAGGATATACACCAAACGTTTTAAACGTTCTGGGTTGGTCTCTGCACGTAATTCGCTGATGAGTTCCGCCATTAAAGCTGGGTCGTTGTTTAAACGATTAACCAGATTGATGAGCTCTTCATCTGATACTGGTTCATTGCCAATATCGTAGGCGGCTAGTGGAGGGTAATTTAAGCTTAGCTGTGTATTCAGATTGTCTAACTCTGAGGCCGAGTTAGATGTGATCGTTTCAGCTGGCGGCTCTTTGATAGTGTCTTCTTTCGATACATCCGCTCTAGCCGATACTGGTTTAGACTCGGCAACTATTGTGCTATCCGAACCTAATTGTGCAGTGGAAGGTTCTGTTGGGAGAGACTTATTGCCAATCAGACTTTGATAAGCCAGAACCGCTAAAATCATAAAGATTGCAACGATTCCAACTGATTTTAAGGCTTTCATTATGTTTATGCGAGTTCAACGACCGAACAATAGTATCATTCGATCGCTGAACCACTGCCTTACCGTCTCAATATTAAAATCCTATTGAGAAAGCGCTATCGCTAGGACCGCCTGGACCGTCTGTTTGTCTCCAGCTGTCGATAATAAGCGTTTCGCTAGAAATCACTCCTAAGAAATTTCGTTGCGTTGTGCAGTCAATGCCGTTGTCAACACTAGCGGCAGACTGAAGCACGCCAAACACTTCAACATCAAGTCCATTAACCGTTTCTTTCCCGAGTGACGCATCAACATCACCTGCAAGGTCAAGTACTTTGGTTTGTAATTTAGCCCATGTAGCGGGCCCTACAATACCATCAGCGGCTAGACCTTCAGCTTCTTGAAAAGCTATGACCGCCAATTCAGTGCCTGGACCAAAGTCAGAGTCGGCAAAGGTTGCAGTTGACGTTGCAACACCTGCCGAACCACTGCAATACACAATACGCTGTATACCCCCAGCATAACTACTTTGTTTGAACGGTGAATTAGACCCATCGCTGAGTTTGTAGCGCATTTCACAGTTATCATCCCAATCGAAATTGCTTGAATCTTCATCTGTTCCAGGCTGGCCTTGGCAGATCGCATTTTCATCCACCAAGTCACTGCCATCAATGAATCCATCATCACCATTACCATCGGCATCAACAGAGCCACTTTCGTCTAGGCCAAAACCATCAAGCCCACCATCAGCATCTGAAGTTCCAAGACCGTCTAAACCACCAGCATCTCCAGCGTCTATCGTGCCGTCACCCGATGTTCCACCACCACAGGCAACCAAAATAATTGACAGCATTCCTACTGTTAAAAGCTTCGGCGCGCTGGAAAGCGCTGCCTTATATGTGTATTTCATTAGTACACCTCATTCTCAGTTTTAAAAAAAATCCATCAGGATTTCATGTCGGGCTGGCAACGGCAATGATAAGCGCCCACAGCTGTTATCAAGTGTAGTGCATTGAGAGTGCTCGGAAGTGCAACACAGCGTCACAGCAGGCATTTTCATGCATTATGTTGCCTTTTTATAAAGCCTATCCATTCCGTTACCCGTAAGCTTACTGGGACAGCGCCTTAATATTTGTTATCAAGTCATATCTGCAACAAGTAGGGTGATAAGTAGAAATCCAGTTGTTAGGTGGGTAAAAACACCGTGCAATCTCGGTGAGAAATGCGCAACATAGGTTAAAACCACTAATTGGCAATACCTTGCGTATCCATGCTTGCAAAGAAAAAACAAAACCTCGCACTGTGCGTGACCCTGTTAGTTATTAGCGCTTGTAGCTCAAATGATAACGACAATGCAGGGTTACCAGGAACGGCGGCAGTACTAATTGACCCAAATGCGTTCTTGGGAACAGCAGAAGAGCAAACAAGAAATTGCAACGCCATCTCTGCATCTGCGCCAAAACAAACTAGCGTTAAGTACGTTGGGAACATTTGGCGCGAAGAAGTAGACTCTGATGGCGAATTTACTCAGCTTTGGAATCAGATAACTGCAGAAAATGCCGGTAAATGGGGCGAGGTTGAAAGCAAACAAGACAACATGGAATGGAATCGTCTGGATGCAGCTTTTAACTATGCCGCTAATAATGCAATGCCCTACAAACATCACACATTGGTTTGGGGGGCGAATCAACCCGGATGGCTTTCTGAACTAAGTACCGAACAACAAGGCTCAGAAATAGAACAGTGGATAGAGCTTGTCGCTATGCGCTATCCAACAGCTGCACAAATAGACGTTGTAAACGAGCCATTGCATGTTGAACCGATTTATATCGCGGCGCTAGAGCAGATGGGCACATCCTCACCATCGACCTGGACTTGGGTGATTAATACTTTTGTAAAAGCTCGACAAAGCTTCCCTAATAGCGAATTACTTTTAAACGATTTTAATATTTTAAACAGTGACACCAATACCAGTGACTACCTTGAAATCATAACGGCTCTCCAAGCAGACAGCCTTATCGATGGCATTGGGGTTCAAGCTCACTTCTTAGAAAACAAAAGCGATGAAACAATCAGGTTGAACTTGGACCGCTTAGGCGCAACCGGCTTACCAGTTTACATTTCCGAATTTGATCTCAACATTGAAGACGATCAAGAACAACTGACAAGAATGCAGCAGCTGTTCCCAATTTTTTATACTTCTGCACACGTAAACGGTATTACCTTTTGGGGATTTCGAGAGAACCAAATATGGCGTGCGAATTCCCATCTAATTAATGCGAATGGCGTTAAACGCCCTGCGCTTAAATGGCTGGAGTGCTATCTACAACAGTAGTGGCGGCTTAGGGCTTTTGCGATGAAAAATTATCCGTAAAAAATCGATACCAATTGCCACCCATGACAGCGGCAACCTCTTCTTCGTTCATACCAACTTCACACAACCCATCTTTGATATTTCCAAAATCTGTGTTGTTTTGAAACCATTCTGGCATCGGTGGAAAACCCGCCTGACTGGCTGAGCCTTCACCGTAATCAATCTCTTTCGTCCACCGCCCAACACGCATCCACTCAACGATAGAATCCGGCTGATCCTGGCAAAGGTCAGAACCGATGCCTATGTGATTGACGCCGTACTTCTCGACGGTACGTGCAACCTCTTCACAGAAACTTTGTAACGTACAGTTTGAGCTGCCCTTCAAATGATGCGGGTACAGTGAGAAGCCCAGCATGCCACCATGCTGCACAACAGCTTCTATAACTTCGTGCTTTTTATTTCGCCTAGCAGGCTCCCATTCGTGCGGGTTGGCGTGGGTGATTGCAATCGGTCGTTCAGAGATTTCAGCCGCTTCAATCGTTGAGCGATCAGCCGAATGACTCATGTCTACCACTAAGCCAACTCGGTTCATCTCCTTGATAACTTGCTTGCCCATACGAGTGATGCCGGTATCTTCCGTTTCATAACAACCAGTAGCCAGCAATGATTGATTGTTGTAGGTCAACTGCATAAAGCGTGCGCCCAAGGTGTGCACAATTTCTACCAAGCCAACATCGTCTTCTATCGGGCTAGGGTTTTGAAAACCGAAAAAGATAGCGGTGCGGTTAGCTTTACGCGCATCGTCTATGTCTTTGGCAACCAATCCTTTTTGAATTAAATCGGGATATTGTTCAAACCAACGATTCCATTGTTCAAAGTTCAATACCGTTTCACGAAAATTCTCGTGATACGCGATGGTCACATGCACAGCATCTACGCCACCTTCACGCATTTGCCGGAATATTTTGTCGGACCAGTTTGCGTATTGCAATCCGTCGATAAGCATTAGGGTTGTCCTGCACTAATATAGGCTGTCTTAACAATAGTATAAAATTCTGCCGCACCACTGCCCTGCTCCCGAGGGCCGTAAGAACTGTCACCTCTTCCGCCAAACGGCACATGATAGTCAGTACCAGCTGTCGGCAGATTGACCGTGACCACACCAGTGCGGGAGTTGCGACGAAAGTGAGTTGCACGCGCAAGGCTTTTGGTTACGATGCCCGAGGTTAGTCCAAAGTTAGTGTCATTAACGAGTGCTAACGCCTCATCGTAGTCGGAGACTTTTATGATAGATGCTAGCGGCGCAAACATTTCCTCACGGTTTATTCGCATATCGTTAGTTGAGGCTACAAACACACCAGGCGACATGTAATAGCCCTCGTGTGACAATTCGAGTTGTTCTCCACCACAAACTAATTCTGCCCCTTCACTACGCCCAAGTTCAACATAGGCCAAATTCTCTTTTAATTGTTGTGCACTAACGATAGGTCCCATTTGCGTTCCTTCTTCCAGAGCATGACCCACCTTCATTGCACGTGTCACTGCTACTAATTTTTCGGCAAACGCATCATGCAAGTTTTCATGAACAATCAAGCGTGATGATGCTGTGCATTTTTGTCCACTACCGCCAAAGGCGCCACCTGCCGCTACAGTCACCGCCAGATCAAGATCAGCATCATCCATCACAACCAGTGCATTCTTTGAACCCATTTCCATTTGTAGTTTGGTCAGGTTGCCAATGGCTGAAGCTGCAATCTGTTTTCCAACCGGTACTGAGCCTGTAAATGAAATCGCATTAACCAAAGGACTTTCTACTAACTGCTGACCAACGATTCCACCAGAACCCATGAGCAAGGTAAACAGTCCTTTCGGAATATCTTGTTTGGCAATAATTTGAGTTAGTGCAACTGCCGATGCTGGTGTGATGTTAGCTGGCTTCCATACGACGGCGTTGCCGTAACACAGTGCAGGGGCAATTTTCCAAGAAGCCGTGGCCGTTGGAAAGTTCCAAGGCGAGATGACAGCCACTATACCGACTGGCTCTCGACGCACATCAATTTCAATTCCATCGCGCACACTATCAGCATTCTCGCCGATCTGACGTAAGCACTCTGCAGCGTAGTAAGTGAAAAACTGACCCGCGCGATAAACTTCGCCTCGCCCTTCAGCCAGCGGCTTACCTTCTTCACGACTGAGCAAAGAGCCCAGCTCTTTAGACCGCTCAATCATCTCACTGCCGATCGCCATCAGCACAGCCTGCTTGCGCTCCAAACCGTAGGCTGCCCATTCAAGTTGCGCTATTTTTGCTCGTTCTAACGTTTCGCTGAGCTGTTCTGAACTGGCTTGCGTGTACATTCCAATCAGGTCTGATAAATCAGAAGGATTTCGGTTCTCAATCTCACTGGTGCCAGCAACCCAGTTGCCGGCAATGAGGTTAAGTTGTGTATCAGACATGGTTTCTCTGCTTACGAGATGAAAAGATAGCGCCAGCATGACTTCTCACAACAAATCAGTCAAACTGAAATAACTTAAGCTTATTTCATATTTTCTGAAATTGAATATAAAAATTGAAATGTTGCGCTGTTTTAGCGCCGTTGCACGGGCAGGTAATCTGGCAGAAGCAGCGGATCAACTCTCACGCACACAATCTGCTCTGTCCATGACGCTCAAGCAGTTTGAATTAGAGGTGGGTCATAAATTATTCGAAAGTGATCGTAAGAACCGCCTTACACCACTGGGTGAACAAGTATTCGAAATAGCACAAGAACAATTGCGCGCATTTGATAACACAGCGAATGCTATTCAAACCGCCGCCAGCTTTCCACGCGGACTCATTCGTATTGCATCTATCCCATCAGTTTCCAGCATGATTTTCCCATCCGCAATTGATATGTTAACCAGAAATCATCTGGGTCTCAAAGTTGAACTACAAGACACTGACTCACAAAGCGTTATCGATCGGTTAATCCAAGGACAGGCAGATTTAGGGGTCGTCTCAGGACATCATTCATTAAACGGCATTAAATCCAAATTACTATTCGAAGATCAATTTGGCTTAGTCTGCTCGTCACAACATCCATTGGCGACTCAATCGAGCACTCCAACCATGAGTGATCTGATTAGCGCAGGACTGGTTGGCAATAATTTATGCCGCATGATTGGGTCTGAAGCATTTCAGTTGGCGTTAAAACAAGTAAACGTATCCGTGTCCAATACGCTCTCCCTCATTGGGATGGTACGAACTCAAAGTTGGGTAACCGTACTTCCCCAACAGGTTATACAAATAATGCCAAGTGAGTTAACGTTCAGAAAAATTAAAGGAATTGATGATAAGCGACCCGTAACACTTTTGATAAAAGAACGCTCTTCAAACGTCCAGTACGCCGAAGAGCTAGCGCATATTGTGCGCAGCAAACCAAACAGTTTAGCTAAATAATGGCCCGTCGAACGAGCGCAGAAACCCACTCACTTACAATAACAGCCAAAAAGATAACCAATAAAATCAACGCCACTTGTGGCCACGCCAGTGTATTAAGCGAACCTTGTAGCTGAAGGCCAATGCCACCGGCTCCGACTAAACCAAGTACGGTTGATTCGCGGATATTTATGTCCCAACGAAATACTGTTATACCCGCAAACGCAGGCATGATCTGCGGCACAATGCCGTAGCTCATTATTTGCGAACGCTTTGCACCGGTGGCGGTAATTGCCTCCACCTGATCTGTATCTATCTCCTCTATTGCCTCATAAAGTAGCTTGGCAACAAAACCGATTGACCGAAGCGCAATGGCAACGGTGCCGGCCAGAATGCCGGGGCCAATGATGGCCACTAACAGCAAAGCCCAAATAAGTGAATTGATCGATCGAGAAGATACGATGAACAACAAGGCCAATGGTCTTACGAATGTTACGCTCGGCGTGGTATTACGTGCGGCTAGAAAGGCAATAGGCACGGCAAAGATTAACGATAAGGCAGTACCAATGGTCGCCACATTAAGCGTGTCCCACAGTGGCCCCCAAATTTTATCTAAATAAGACCATCGTGGTGGAGTAGCTCGGTTCCAAATATCCGATGCAATACGCGGCGCATCATAAACAAAGTACCACTCGGTTCGATTCGATATGTACATCCAGCATGACATAAAAATAGCGACCGCTATCAGCCAGCCGAACCAGCTAAGCATCTGCTTGCCCTGTGTCCGTCTTTGCCAGACAGGTTTAGATAACGTGTTATCAACCATTACTGTACCCACCCACGTATCACGCTAGAGCTGTACTCAAGAATCATAACAATCACAATAATAGTAATGATGATAGCCGCCGCGGTATCGAATTCGTATCGATCAAACGCGGTATTTAGCGTGGCACCAATGCCACCGGCTCCAACCAATCCAAGTACCGCAGACTCTCTAAAGTTAATGTCTAAACGATAGACCGATAAACCGATGAGACGTGGCATTACCTGCGGTTGGACAGCATAGTTAACCCACTGAAGCCAGCTAGCGCCGGTCGATTTAACGGCCTCGGCCTGGGTTTTATCCATCGCCTCTATGTCTTCTGCCAAGAGTTTAGCCAGAAATCCAATAGTTGCGAAGGATAAGGTTATGACCCCAGCCAATGGTCCAAAACCGAAAATAGCAACCATCAAAATCGCTACAATGATTTCGTGCAAAGCTCTAGAGATGGCAATGATAGTGCGACAAAAAAGGTAGATCGGCATGGGAGCCAAGTTACTGGCCGCACCTAATGCAATTGGAATTGATATAACGATACCAATAACGGTTGATACCACCGTCATGATTATGCTCTCAACCATACCTTCTATAAAATCACTTCTGCGCGAGACGAAATCTGGACTAGCGAACGCCTTGACGAACTTCCAACCGCGCTCCATACCTTCGGCTACCCGCGACCAATTCACATCATAAGAACCCACAGCAAAGTAGAGATAGATAAGAGTGAATATCAGTAGCCCATAGCGCAGCCACGGACGCTCAATGGCAGGTGGCTTACGCCAGACTCGATGGTTGGTTTGAGAGAGAGCTTCAGACATTCAGCGCATCCGATTCATCAGCGTTGGCATCGTTCGCCGTGTTTGTTTTGTCGTTCGCAGTCGCTTCCCAATCTTCTTCACCATAAATTTGGGTTAAGACATCTGAATCTAGGCTTTCTGGCGAACCATCAAAGACCACCTGCCCAGCTTGCAGACCCACGATGCGCTGTACAAAGAGTTTAGCTAACGCAACATCGTGAATATTAATAATGGCAGAAAGGTTGCGCTCTTCACATAGCTCGCAAATGAGTCGCATAATTTGTCGTGATGTTTTTGGGTCTAAAGAGGCGGTTGGCTCATCAACAAGCAGTAATTCGGGGTCTTGTATGAGTGCGCGAGCAATACCAACACGCTGCCTCTGTCCACCTGATAATTCATCAGCACGCTTAGTCACCATATGATCAAGACCAACGCGCTCTAGAAGCCGAAAAGCTTCATCGATATCTTTTTGAGGGTACTTACGAAACCAGCTTGCCCAAAAACCGACATAACCAAGCCGACCAGACAATACATTCTCCATGACAGACAGACGTTCAACCAAAGCGTATTCCTGAAAAATCATTCCGATACGGCGTCTTGCCTTACGCAATTTGCGACTGCCCATTTTTTGGATCTGGGCGCCGTTCAAATCAATGGCTCCAGATGTTGGCTCAACCAGCCGATTGACGCACCGTATCAGTGTGCTTTTACCGGCACCACTTGGACCGATTAAGCCCAGTACCTGACCATCTGGCACTTCAAGGCTAACTTTCGTGAGCGCATCATCGCCAGTTTTATAGCGTTTGGACAGCTCTGTAATTCGTAGCATGTTATTCCTGGACAGTCACTCAAAAAGCCACGCACAAACATCTATGGATTCGCACTCACTTAAATTAACAACAAGCTACGAGTTAGGCATTGTGCACAAAAGGCAACCGACAACATTTAGCAAATTAATAGAACAACCTCTGGCAGAGCGCCAGAGGTTGGTAACCCAATAGTTTCAAAACGATAATTGAGTATTAGAACTAACCACAACTGTAAGATACGCCGTTGGCTTTATCTATAGTTCGAATCACATCCCAATGAGATTGGTAAGTGATTGGCAGAAACTTACCTTCTTTCGATTTTTCAAATTCTTTCTTAAGCGATGTTGGCGTTCCATCATCATTAACCCACTTGAATGTAAAGAAAGACTCTTCCACTTTCTTTTGTAAATCCGGGTGTAAATTGTGAGCAACACCAAACCCCGTTGTTGGAAAAGTTTGTGATTTATAGATGGTGACAACTTGATCTGCTTCGATAACATCACGCGCGATCATGCGATCTTTTACAGAGTTAGCTATAGAGGCTGCAGGGTAATCCTTATTGGCAACGCCCAGTATTGAGTTGTCGTGCTTACCCGAAAATTCTGGTGTGAAATCAGTTTCTGCAATCATGTTGAATTCGGCTTTTAAAATGGCCGATGGCGCTTTAAATCCGGAGTTTGACGTTGGTGACGTAAATGCCAAGGTTTTACCTTTTATATCTTCAACTTTCTCAATGCCACTACCTGGGTACGTAATGATTTCCATCTCGTAGCCAAAAGTATCGTCTTCACGCCCCATGATGACGAACGAGCGAAAGCCTGCACAATTGACGGCCAAAGGGTTTGAACCCGTGTTAAAACCAGCGATATGTAATCGGCCAGAGCGCATTGCTTCTATTTGCGCAGCATTCGATTGCACAGGAAAGAACTGAACTTTTTTACCGGTAACCGCTTCCATGTGAGTTAGAAAATCAGACCACGCTGCTTTGTATACTGCGGGATCTTCTACAGGGGTATAAGCGAAAACCAGTGTTTTTGGATCAGCCCACTCAGCTTCATCCGTGGGTACGTCGGCGACAAGGTCGCCATCGACATCACAGTAACGCTCATCAAGGTCACCACGAGGGCAATCTGCTGCAGATACATTAGCTGTTAAAAACAATGAAGCCATAACCATTCCGGTCAGAGGCAACAGGCTTTGTGCGGTTTTTCTTAATGACATTTTTCGTACTCTCCAAGTGCGTAAAAATTCGATAGCCAAAATTAAATCTACCGCACCCATCACGACAGCTTAAAAGCGACGCGCCTGGATGGGGCACTCTTGATTTAACATGCTTACATGTTTTTCAAATAGGCAGTTTTAGTATTGTATTCATGCGCAATAACAAGAAGTTATGCGTGACGTCTGCACTACAGAGTTATAAAACTGCTCGTTTGGAATATACACACATAGCCTATGCAATTACATGCTTAATTTTCTACGTAGGCCGTAAAGAGTGATTTACCTAATATTGATTAAGAATAGGTTTATAAAAGTAAAATAAAACATTGAGCTTTATCAATTGATACATTCCAATTTAGTACCAATTTGAACGATTTACTCGTGATGAACATACGTAGGCCTTAAAGGCTCATCAATATCGACATCGGTCGTTTCAGCCTCTGCTAAATCCCGAATCCGCCTCCTGTATACGGTTGGGCCTTTATCGATAGCCAAACGAATCGGCTTGCGTTTTTGCGGAAGACGCTCCTGCTCATCGATTGCTTCGAGTATGGCTTTATCTTCGTCAAACGCGATACGAAACATGGCATCCATTTGCGCTGACGCCGCATCATCGTCAATAGCTGCGTTGCGAATATGCATCCATCGATCAATAGTGTAGTGCTCATTGACTGGTGTTAGAAAATGCAATGCGAATATTCTCACCCCACGGTCTCTTTCATCTTCCTTGAGGTTCAGATCGACAGCCGCACTACCAAAGTCGATTACAGCTATAGAAGGAAGGTGTAGGTAGTAGTAATGCCAGCGGTCAACATGACCTTTAAAATCACCGAATTTTTGAAAAAAACCAACGGGCTCTGCATCTCGAATCCAACGCCACGCAACCAGTACATCGCCTTGGGTGTCAACGTGCACTGGAACATTTTCACTCGCCGCGTTGCCAAGGGTCGTGGGATGCACAAAACTGACGTGAGCGGGATCTACAAGATTCTCTGCAACGTTTAAGTAATTCGCTTTTAGATGAAGCGCATCACCTTGATGAACATGCCACCCAGCCGATGTAAATTCAGGCATATCGAAGATAAGACTTTCGTCTGCCTTTTCTGGGTCACCCATCCAAACAAAAACAATATCGTTTTTTTGCCGAACTTCAAAAGCTTGTACAAACGCAGAAGACGGCACATTTTCCTGACCAGGGACTCGAACGCAGGTGCCTTTACAGTCAAACGTCATTCCGTGGTATCCACATTGGATGTCGTTACCAATACGCTTGCCCTTGGACAACGGCATTAGACGATGTGGACAGCGGTCTTCGAGTGCGACGACCGTCGTGGCATCAATGCGATACATCACTAAATGTTCTTCCAGTACAGTCACACGCAATAGCGCCTCAGTGAATTCAGAAGCCCACCCCGCTACATACCAAGCATTTTTAACGTACATAAAGAACCCATAAACATACCGATGAATGCAGCCGTTATAGCACGTAGGGCTGTCGCCCTCTACAAAGTACGGGGAACAAGTTCACCAAGGCAGGTAATTGATACAAAACTTACCGGAAGAATCCCAATTTCCTTAACATTGCTTGAAAAACAATGCTCGTAGCTTGACAGTGTAGGTAAACTAGAGTCACCAACCGAATTCACTCGGCTTATAACGGAGACCTTAATGGCACTAACACACCGCACAATGACCTTACTGGGCGCGGCCACTGCACTGTCGATTTTTGCAGGCGCAACGCAGGCGGAAACGTTCCGCTGGGCAGGCAAAACCGATCCTCAAACAATGGATCCACACGCAACTAACTCAGCCCCAGTACTGGGTTTTTTGAACAACGTTTACGAGGGCTTAGTTCGTCGTAATAAAGAAATGCAAATTGAACCTGCCCTGGCCGAAAGCTGGGAGCAACTTGGAAGCGACGGCTGGCGTTTTACACTTCGCGAAGGCGTCACTTTTCATGACGGCGCAACACTCACAGCAGACGACGTACTGTTCTCATATGAGCGCGCCTCTTCAGAAGAGTCAGACGTTCGATCTTGGTTTGCACCGGTAAAGAGCGTCAATGTCGTTGATGATCAAACCATCGACTTTATGACGAATGCACCCAACCCACTGTTTCCTGATTCCATCGCGAACTTTATGATAATGGATCGAGATTGGACTACGAGCAATGAAGCCACTCGGCCATCGAAAGAGGCAGAGAATTACGCTACAAGAAATACCAATGGCACCGGCGCTTTCACCATTGCCTCTCGTGACCCTGGCGTAAAAACTACCCTCAAGCCATTCGCTAACTGGTGGGACACACTAGAAAGCAACATTACAGAAGCTATCTTTACCCCTATTGGACAAAGTGCCACTGGCATGGCAGCACTGTTATCTGGTGAGATCGATTTCATTTCTCCCATTCCACTCCAAGATGTACCTCGCATGAAAGAGCGCGATGGCTTTACCGTCCACGAAGGTGTTGAAGCTCGGGTATTAATGTTTGGCTTTGCACATCAAGCGGATGCGCTAAAATTCTCAGACGACGTAACGGGTAAGAACCCATTTCAAGACGTTCGTGTCAGACAAGCGGCCTATCAGGCTGTTAATGTTGATGCCCTTATCCAGAAAATCATGCGTGGAAATGCACAACCTGCAGCACAATTGGTGTCTGATGCAATGAAAGGCTATTCCAGTGCAAATGCCGAGCGTCTAGCTTACGACCCAGACGCTGCAAAGCAATTACTTGCAGACGCTGGTTACCCTGATGGATTCAGCTTCGGCCTACAATGCCCAAATGATCGTTACATTAACGATGAAGCTATCTGTAAAGCAGCCGCTTCCATGTTTGCTAAGGTCGGTTTGAATGCAAAACTCACCGCTATGCCTGTTCGTAACTACTGGCCAGAGCTACGTGAAGACAAGTTCGATATGTATTTACTCGGCTGGTCTCCAGGTACTTTCGATGCAGAACACCCCATTCGTTTCTTGGCAACGACACCGAACACCGAAAAGAAACTGGGCAGCTGGAATTTTGGTGACTACTCCAATGCTCGAGTAGATGAGCTACTGCCAATGATTCAAACAGAATTGGATGACAGCAAGCGCCAAGGTATGATCGATGAGACCACAGCAATAATGCAAAAAGAAGTGGCGTACATTCCTATGTACGTACAACCGCTGATTTGGGCATCGAAAGATAACGTCGAACTCACACAGCGAACTGACAACTTCTTCATTCTGCGCTGGGTTACTGTTAAGTAGATAATTTTTAGAACCAACAGTTCCACCGATGGTTTTTTCGGTGGAACTGCTTAACATTATTGTCCCTGCCCTAACCCAAGGCACCTTGTACTAGGTGTCGATTGCATTGCCCTTCGACAACTACAACAAACTATCGCTGCCATGAATCAGCCCACATTAGAACTGTACGGTTGGAATACACCCAACGGCCAGAAGATAACCATTGCACTAGAGGAAGTCGGTGCAGACTACCTCTACCATCTCATTGATATTTCGAACGGTGAGCAACACGCTGAGTCCTTCAAACTCATTTCTCCAGATGGGAAAATACCGGCCTTGATTCACCACACCGAATCAACGGTAACCCTATTTGAATCTGGAGCCATACTGCTATACCTTGCTGATTTGTTTCCGGCGATTCATGGAAAAAATTCTGTGGAGCGTGCGCAGGTCATGTCATGGACATTCTGGCAGGTTGGACAATTAGGCCCATTTGCAGGACAGTTCGGCCGATTCCAAACTGCAACACCTAAGAACCCCGCCGCAGTGGAGCACTTTGAACAATTGGTTTGGCGTTGTTTAAACGTGCTTGAAAAACAATTAACCCAATCTGACTTTCTAGCAGCCGATCATTTTACAGTAGCGGATATTGCATCCATTACCTGGGTTGCATCAAACCAAAGCTACTTACAAAAATTTGGAATCAAGTGGCGAGAAAAATGCCCGGCCGTTACGCGTTGGGCAGATGTGCTTTTCGCAAAAGCATCGGTGAAAAAGGCATTAAAAATATAAACCACCGTACTCTCAATACCGACCCAATCACTGATGTAAAAATATTAGCGCCAGGCAGTAAATTCAGCAACACCGCTTTCGCCAAATTGAACTTTCAGGACTTCATTTTCGATCTGATAACTCCAAGTATCAACTGCTAACCATGTTTGAACAATATCTGATATTAGTTGTGAGGGCAGTCCAGATGTAGTGCATCGGCTACCTGGCTCGATTAAGGAATCTGAGATAGAAACTGAACGATCACTTACCAGCACCTGCATTGCACAGAATCCAGATGGCATTTTAACGTTTAACTTATCGACTGCACCGCTGTCAGTCAAAGAGTCAAAGAGTCAAAGTCAAAGTAAAGACTCTGATACGCATCATCAACGGTTGCGCCTTGACCGTTCACCACACCTTCTTCCAGATAAAAATCGGAATCCAAAACCACACTACCATCTGCCCTTGTGTACCGACTCATGCGCCAACTTGCCTGCTGCAATTTCGTTAATGGCTGGTAGGGCTTTAAATCAACAGGCTCTGATATTGCTGTGAATGTTGTGCCATCCTCAAGCCCATAAGTGAGCGTAAACTCAACCTCTTGATCTAAACTTACAACCCATTCCTTTGGTAACTCTAGCGATATAACCACTTGCAATGGCGCATCAGGTAGTTCTTCCGCTTGAGTATCAGAGAAAAGACTCGCCACCGTTGGTAGTTTTTTCGCATACGTTTCTACTGGAAAACTGTTTGAACTCCTAAATTCCCCAATACCACTGGTAGCCGACGGCAATACATTCAGAGAATAGATCGACGTTCTAACGCGCGCATAGTCAGCCATAGAATTGCCTGCAAGCAATTCAGCCGAAAAGGTAACGTTGCTGGTAATGTCTAACAGCGACAAGCGTTGAGTGGCTTCGAGATAAGATCCGCTAAGACAACTGGAACGCGTTTGAATCTGAGTTGTTAACGGTAAAAGACTTTCGGCATTGTTTTGAGTGCGCATCCAGTCGGCTGATATTGCCAGCACAAAATGATTTATAGGAACCGGCTGCCCTGTGTACATTTTCTGATACCACGCATCTCTATCTCGAGCATATGCTCGACCGCTTAATATCATAGGCACTAACGGACCTATATCTGTAATGGCTATGGGAATGAAAGGATTTTCGCAAGTAAAAAATTCTTCATTTTCAAAAGTAGATCCATTTCCGGGGTCGGGGTCGTCACCACTAAGGTCGACACCTGCTGTTTCAACCGCACCACCAGATGCTGTTTGCGTCGCAACTGGAGCTGGGTTTTCATTTTTGCTGGAGCTACATCCCCACACAAGGAGGACCAACATAGTCGTTGTTAAAACACCCTTAAAACTAAAGCGCGACAACCAGGCCTTGATTATTACCTGCGTATTAAATTTCATGTAGGCTAATCCAGCTAGTAACTTAAAAGACTAATACTGCCCAATGACCATCGAACTCTGGCTTACATTCGCAGCTGCCTGCATTGTACTACTACTCGTTCCCGGACCAACCATACTTACAGTTATCAGCTACTCAGTCGCACACGGGAGACGGGCAAACATTCCGCTTGTGCTTGCTGTTGCGTTGGGCGACTCAACCGCGTTAGCGCTGTCTCTGCTTGGCTTGGGTGCGCTACTCGCTACCTCTGCTCTGTGGTTCACCGCGGTGAAAATAGTGGGAGGACTTTACCTGCTATACCTTGGAATTATGCTTATTCGAGCAGGCGTATCAACACTTGCCGAGACAACACCTAAATTACCAGGGTCCATGTGGCAATTATTTTTTAATACTTGGCTGGTAACGGCTCTTAATCCTAAAGGGATCATTTTCTTTGTGGCTTTCCTGCCTCAATTCGTGAACCTAACGGAGCCTGTGACACCCCAGCTGTGGATTCTATCGGCGACGTTCGTCGTACTCGCCACACTTAATGCAACTCTGTATGCCATTTTCGCGTCAACGGCTCGACGCATCCTAAGCTCACCAAAAGCGCACAAGCGATTCAATTTAACAGGCGGCCTAATGTTGAGTGCTGCTGGGATTTGGGCGTTAACTGCACGGCAGCAAGCTGCTTAACGCGCAATCGACGCTAATGTGTCAAGCGCCGAGTTTTCATTGAGCCAACCGTAGCGCTTTCAAGATTTTCCTCATCAAAATTCTATGACGTTTTTTCCAACAAACTTAACGATGGCGTTTCGCTGAGTAACATCTGGCTGTAAGTCTCTGCAGGTGCACTAAAAAATTGTTCCGTTTCTGCAATCTCCACCAGTTGTCCACTTTTCAGCACAACTACCCTATCTGCCATTTGTCTAATGACCGCAAGGTTATGGCTAATGAACATGATCGACAATCCAAACGTTTGTTGAAGGTCTTTTAGTAGGTTCAGTACTTGCGCCTGAATAGATACATCCAATGCCGATGTCGGTTCATCACAGATTAAAAATTCAGGCCGTGCTACAAGCGCTCGAGCTACCGCTATACGTTGTCTCTGACCACCTGAAAACTGATGTGGATATTTCAACATTGCTCGTTGCGGCATCTCTACTAAATCCAATACTGATGCCACTAACTTTCTCACCGTTTTGTCGTCGTTGGCTAATCCGTAGAACTTGATTGGCTCGGCAATAATGCGTTCAACCGTCTGACGATTATTCAAGGATGAGTAAGGGTCTTGAAACACCATTTGAATTTGACGACGCGCAGCATGTTTTCGATCTCTCAGGCTGCCTGATGGCAGCTCTTTACCTCGAAACTGCATGGAACCGGCTGATGGATCAACCAAACCAACAATGGCTTTAGCTAACGTGGACTTACCGCTACCACTTTCACCTACGATGCCTAGCACTTCACCCGGTTGCATATCAAAACTAATATTATTCAGGGCTTTAAAGCCCTCTTTCTTCCGAAACCAACCTGGCTGCCCACTGCTAAAGGTCACATCCAGATTGGCAACAGACACTATCGGATCCGTTGACGTTTCTCGTAATTCACTATTGCCACGCTCTTCTAAGAACCATTCAGATGCAAAGGCGGCACTAGCACCTTGCACTGTCCACGAATTATCTTCAGCGTCGAGCACGTCATCGTTGACGATATTTCTGAATCGACCGAGCCGCTTATCAAGCCTTGGGACCGCAGCCATCAAAGCCCGAGTATATTCATCTTTCGGACTTCCAAGCACATCGCGAGTGGCTCCGGTTTCAATCACTCGACCAGAGCGCAACACGGTCACACGATCTGTTATTTCATTAATAACGCCGATATCGTGCGTGATGAGAATAAAGCCAATTTGCCGCTCGTTGCACAGCGAACGTATTAATTCTAATATTTGCTTTTGAACCGATACATCCAAAGCTGTCGTTGGTTCGTCTGCGATGATGAGTTTTGGATCGGTACATAAGGCCAGGGCAATAACAACTCGCTGCCGCATACCACCAGAGAATTGGTGCGGATAATCGTCCATTCGTTTTTCAACATCATGCAATCCGGTCTCTTTTAGTAGAGCTACGGCTCGCGTACGCGCATCAGCATGACTAACATCCGAATGTTGACGGATAGTTTCGATCAGTTGGACCGCAACCGTGAGCAACGGATTCAAACTGGTTTGAGGATCCTGAAAAATCATACTGATTTGACTACCACGCATGCTGTGATAACTATCATCATCTAGCGCTCTTAGATCCTCATTAAGAAAATTAATTTCGCCACTAGAGATATAACCTGGGCTTTGCAACAAACCCATGATGGCTGCACCAACAGTGGACTTACCAGCACCAGACTCACCCACCAAGCCATGTATCTCACCAGCATGTACATCGAGCTCAATAGAATCTAAAGCGGTGAATTCCCCAAAACGAGTAGGGAACTTAACGCTTAAATTGCTTATATCGAGTAACTTATTCAACGCAATCTCGGATTTAGCGCGTCACGCAGGAAGTCGCCTAGTAAATTGATAGAGACAATCATCATGATAAGCATGCCACTGGGAAAGATGACAATCCACCATTCACCCGAGAACATGTATTCAGTACCAATGCGTATGAGTGTTCCTAAAGAGGGTTGGTTAGGCGGCACACCCACCCCAAGGAATGACAATGTTGCTTCAAGCAAAACGGCCACCGCTAGATCAACCGTTAAGATGACAAGAATGGGCCCCATAATATTCGGCAAAATATGGGTCAGCATAATTCGAAAAGGGTGCATGCCCATAATTTCACTGGCTTGAACGTATTCCTTATTGCGCTCAACAAAGGTTGATGCACGAACAGTTCGAGCAAAATTAACCCAAAGCGATAAACCAATAGCAACCGTGAGCACCACAATCATTAAGCTATCGTGTTTATCACGCGGTAACAAGCCACGCGCTATACCGTCAATCAGTAGGGCGGTAAGAATGGCTGGCAAACTAAGCTGAATATCGGCTATACGCATAACGATGGCATCTAACCGACCACCAAAGTAGCCAGCCATCAAACCCACACTGACACCCAACACACTAGCAAACGTAATAGACAGTAAACCAACTAACAAGGAAAGACGAGTGCCGTACAGAATAGCCGATAATAAATCACGCCCTTGATCATCGGTACCAATCAAAAATCGTTCATCACTACCCTCGGTCCAAACGGGTGGCACTAATGAATCCATGATATCAATGCTGGCAATGTCGTACGGGTTGGTCGGTGCAATAAAAGGCGCAAAAGCGGCCCCTCCCAAACACAAAATAGCGATGAGCGCGGCGACTTGCGCAACCCGGTTGTGTAGGAATAAATAAAGAAGTTCGTTTTCGCGTGCAATACGACGCCAAGAAGCCAACATAAGAAAAGCTATCCGTGTCCACTTTTTAAACGAACGCGTGGGTCAATCGCGATATAGAGTAAATCAACCAGCAAATTGATCACCACAAACATTAGAGCAATTAAAACCAAATACACCGACATAACGGGTATGTCGACATACCGGATGGAATCTAAAAATAGCAGCCCCATACCTGGCCATTGAAACACCGATTCAGTAACGATGGAGAACGCAATAATACCGCCAAGCTGTAACCCAATGATGGTAATAACCGGTACCAGCGTATTGCGAAAAGCGTGGTTAAAGTAAAGGGACCGATAGTTAATGCCACGAGCAGTCGCAAATTTGATGAAATCGGTTTTAAGTACGTCCTGCATTTCAGCTCGAACCAACCTCATCGTCAGCGTCAATTGATACACCCCTAATGTTATTGCTGGCAACAACAACGACTTCCAGCCATCCAGCGTTAGCAAGCTGGTTTGCCACCACCCAATTTGCACTGTCTCGCCACGACCGAACGTGGGTAGCCAGCCAAGCTTTACACCAAACAGATAAATAAGGAATATACCAATGACAAACGTTGGAACTGAGATGCCAATTAACGTTGTGGTAAGCAAAATGTTAGACAGAGCACCACCTCGCTTTATAGCCGTGTAAATACCCGCTGGAATACCGACGAGCAATGAAATGAGTAATGACACGGCACCAAGCTCAAGGGTTGCAGGCATTCGGCTTAGAATCATTTCACTAACAGGTTGGCGCGTACGGTACGAATACCCAAATTCTGCACGAGATAAATTGCTAACGAATCGGCCGTACTGAGTAATGAGAGGGTCGTTCAGACCCAGTCGCTCACGCAAGTTCTCTTGGTCTTCTATAGAGGTCTCTTGCCCAACCATTTGCGCAACCGGGTCGCCTACAAAACGAAACAGTGAAAACGCAATCAGGCTAACCGCCAGCATCACGAAAATAGATTGCAGTAACCGTTGAAAAATAAAACTCAGCATCTGGATAGTGTAACGCGTTCCTCGAATTCTGAATGACTTAAAGCCGTTAACTGTTTACGTATGACATCAGCAGGAGGTGTTAGATCGGTAAGACCAATGCAAACCAAACCAGGCTGAACATTAGCAGATGCAATCGATACAGACCATCGCCTGCCAAGCTGCTCACGGGTAATTTTATTCGTCGGGTAGTAGATAGGGGCAACTGCCCACCCTGTGAGTGGCAAGTTTGAATCATCTAGAGTGGCTTCTTTTTGTTGCAATTGAGCACTTTGTCAGCAAAACGCTCATCCAGAACATACTCTCCAAAACCTTCCAGCTCAGCAAGCGATCCGGCACCTAAAATGCGACCATCTCGAACTGCGACATGCGTAACATTGAGCCTAGCCGGATTCATCGTCAGAATTTCTCTGGCTGAATAAATTGTTGTCATGAACTACCTCACTAAGGGTGCACACAGCGAAACTGGAACCCGAATCGAGTGATACACTCGGACGTTCTCAACACAACAGCAAGTCGCGCACAATATATCGATACGACGACATGAGATGAGCGAAATCAATGACAAGAGATAACGTACAACAAGCAATAGATGAGCTAACTAAGCTATTAGGCAAGCGCTTGTCCACCGGCAGTTCAATTCTCGAAATGCATTCCCACGACGAAGCCTACTCAACGCCTGTTCTTCCTGACGCAGTGGCGTATCCGGAAAGCACAGAAGAAGTCTCCAAGATAATGCAAATTTGTTCGGCGCACGGGTGCCCAGTTGTGCCTTACGGAATTGGAACCTCACTAGAGGGGCATATCATTCCCAGTCATGGCGGTATCAGCATTGATACCAGCCACATGCAAAATATTATTGAAATACACGACAGCGATTGGGATGCAGTCGTACAACCTGGGGTAACTCGCACAGAAATTAATGAAGCCTTGCGTGCGACTGGACTTATGTTCACGGTAGATCCAGGCGCTGACGCAACACTGGGTGGAATGGCCGCAACTCGAGCCTCTGGAACCAATACCGTTCGGTACGGCACCATGCGTGAGAATGTACTCGCGCTAGAAGTGGTGCTACCGAATGGGCAAATTATCGAGACCGGCACGCGTGCTCGTAAATCGTCAGCTGGTTATGATTTGACCCGCTTGTTCGTCGGCTCCGAAGGCACGCTTGGCATAATCACAAAACTTACGGTCCGACTTTTTCCACAGCCAGAAAATATATCTGCGGCAACCTGCGCTTTCGAATCAGTCGAGCAAGCAGTCGATGCTGTTATCACTGCTATGCAAATGGGCATTTCGCTAGCCCGCGTCGAGTTACTGGACGAACTGCAAATGAAGGGTATGAATATCTATAACCCTGATCTACAAATGCCTGAGAAGCCACATCTGTTTTTGGAGTTTCATGGGACAGATGCAGGTGTTGCAGAACAAATTGAACTATTTAAGTCAGCAGCTCAAGAATTCAATGCATCAGATTTTCAATGGGCCTCAAAGACAGAAGATCGTAATCGACTTTGGCAAGCAAGACACAACGCCTACTATGCAGGAAAATCACTAAGGCAAGGCAGTGAAGGTGTGGTTACTGATTGTTGTGTGCCTATCTCAGCTTTAGCTCACGCTATTGCTCGCACTAAAGAACTCGTCAGCAACTCTGGCATGATTGCACCATTGGTTGGCCATGTTGGAGACGGTAATTTTCATTTACTCATCCTGGTTGAACCTGGAAACGTCGAGGAAATGCAGCGTGCTAAGAAACTGGCTGGTGACGTCAGCATGCTGGCTTTGGAGTTTGGTGGAACCGTTACCGGCGAGCACGGAGTTGGGTTGGGCAAAAAGCAATACATGGAAGAAGAGCACGGAGCGGCTTATGCACTCATGGGTGTTTTGAAAAAAGCGATCGACCCAGACAACATTATGAACCCTGGAAAAATGGTGTCAGTTAACTAGGCCTTTTGCCAAACCACACCTAGAATTTGAAACACTAATGACAAATACAAAGATTACCAATCAGCAAATCTTACTTGGCGAACAACTCATCCAACTGTTAGAAAGCTATGGAGTAGACTTGGTATTCGGTATACCCGGCGTGCATACTATTGAGCTTTACCGAGGACTAAGCAACTCAGCTATACGTCACATAACACCACGCCACGAACAAGGCGCAGGCTTCATGGCCGATGGATATGCCAGAGCCACTGGTAAAGTTGGCATCTGCTTATGCATCACAGGTCCAGGCATGACCAACATAGCCACTCCAATGGGACAAGCCTATGCCGATTCCATACCTATGCTCGTTATTTCCAGCGTTAATAAAACCAACACCCTCGGTCTGGGCCGAGGTCATTTGCACGAATTAAAGAATCAACAACAGATGATGTCAGGCGTCAGTGCATTTAGTCATACCCTGCTCTCAGAAAACGAATTACCTGATGTGTTAGCACGTGCATTCGCTGTGTTTTCATCGTCAAGACCGAGACCGGTACACATTGAAATTCCAATCGATCTGATGACGAAAAAGGTCAATTGTAGGCCAGTAATTAATACACTGCTGCCAAAGAGGCCTGCACCAGAAAAAGATACGGTCGATCTTATTGCACAACGCCTGAACGATGCGCAACGAATCGTTATTCTCGCCGGCGGAGGTTGCGTAAACGCTCAAATAGAATTAAACCGCTTCGTTGATTTATTAAGCGCTCCTACCTGTCTTACGATTAATGCTCGAGGCCTGCTTGCGCCCAACCACCCCTTGCTGCTAGATGGGGTCCAAACCGTGCAAGCTTTTCGAGATTACGTTGCCGACTGCGATGTTGTTATTGCTATTGGCACCGAGCTTGGGGAAACTGATTATGACTTTTATGACACTGGACCGCTGCAAACAAACGGGGAACTTATACGCATCGACATCGACCCGCTACAACTATCTAATAATACAATACCAACTATTGGGATGGTCAGCGACGCGGCACAAGCACTAAGCGCCCTATCAAACGCCATAGTAGTCTGCGACAACAATGCCCAGCAACTCGATGCACAACAATGGGTAAAAACCATTAATGCATCTATGCGAGAAGAATTCAGTAAAACAACTCAGCAGTACGAATCCCTGCTAACCAACATCACAACAACCTTACCCAACGCCATCATTGTTGGCGACTCGACCAAACCGATCTATCATTCAAATTTTATACACCGCGCCCCCGCACCTAGACACTGGTTTAATTCAGCAACCGGCTTTGGCACATTGGGCTATGCACTGCCAGCAGCCATTGGTGCAAAACTGGGCATGCCCAACTCACCTGTTGTAGCAATAGTTGGCGACGGTGGATTTCAATTTACTTTAAACGAATTAATGTGCGCATCTCAAAATGGCATAGCTATCGCCATTATTGTATGGAACAACAATAGTTACCGCGAAATTAACGACTTTATGGAGCGTAATGAGATTACACCCGTAGGAGTTGATGTGCGAGGACCTAACCTGGATTTACTTGCACAGTCAATGCACGCTAAGTACGCTTGCGCCAACCTAATGGGCGAGATAAGCACACATCTAGCTACACTGCCTATGTTAAATGCGCCGCTATTAATCGAATACGTCTCTACGGTAGATGCTTAGATCCTTTGACAGATAACGGCATTGAAACTCTACGATATAAATGCGTATAGTTGAGAATCTGTAAATCTGCAAATCTGTAAATCTGCAAATCTGTAAATCTGCAAATCTGCAAATCTGTAAATCTGCAAATCTGCAAATCTGTAAATCTGTAAATCTGTAAATCCGTAAATCCGTAAATCCGTAAATCCGTAAATCCGTAAATCCGTAAATCCGTAAATCCGTAAATCCGTAAATCCGTAAATCCGTAAATCCGTAAATCCGTAAATCCGTAAATCAAAACGATAGCTTAGGTCGATCGAGTGTTTAGCTTATATAAGCTTGAGTTTCATGCTCAGTCACACTTTTGATTGCGATCTGTTCAGCCATGCTACCAACAATGTACTGAGTACGGCTGATATCTACTCCGAAGATGCCTTTGACTTCCATACTATCGGTGTTGATAGCCAAGTCGACCAAATCTTCTGGAGATAAGGTATGACGACCTGCTCTTTCAACCAATGGAAAGGTCAATCCCCCTACCCCATCGAAAGCTCTGTAAACCACTTCAGAACAGACCAGACGATCTGAGCTAAAGAAATCAAAATCGAAATTATATAATTTTCCCTCATGATGTACGACGCGCTCAATTCCCACGCGAATATCGTCAGCACTTAGGTTAGGTCGGAGTACCAGGAAATTATCTACTGCAAGCGTCTCTGTTAGCGGGCGGAATCGAACTCCATCTTTCAGCGCTTCAAGCACACAATTATTGCCACACCACCGCGAAGCTTTATCAGCATCAATTTCAATTCCCCAGTCAATTCGTTGCTGCTCGGTACCTACAAACAATGCGGCATGCGGCCAGAAGCCGGGTAAGAATAAATTAGTAAAAGCAGTGTCATGCCTCGTCACTAATATATCTCCTGGCTCAAGCTGCGATAGCATGTGCTCGCGCATCTCACGAGATACACGCTTTTTCAGCGGCAACTGAATTCCCGACGCAGCTCGACCAACATTCTCCACAGCATTAGAAAGAAGGTTATTTAGTATAACCACACCTTTTCGTCGCAGCTTATGACTTATGTAAGTAATCAAACGTTGTGCATAATTACGCTTGCTGTAGTCAAGCCATTGTTCGAACTCAGGAATTCTTTTTGCAACCCCACCCACGACAGGGTCATTACACAAATGTTCCAACATAGCCTGATTCTTCTTCGCATCATGGATCGCATCGTAGATACGCAAGGTATCGCGCCCATCAACAAATGCTGAAAAGATCGTTGTATATTGCTTACGAGGTATCCGGTATTCTAAAAATTCCTCGTTGAATTTTCGTTGCAAAATGCTGTGAGTGGCGATATCAAACAGAAAATACCGATCAGTTCGAATAAGCAAACATGCAGCCGAGTAGCCTATGACAAAGTGAGACCACACTTGCTCATCGTTCAGCCCGTTAGCCTCCCGATTACCAGACTCTAAACACTCATTGATTAAATCCCACAATCCATGACGTATCGAAAGATACCTTGCAAACCAGTAAGCTAGTATTTCATTGTTTGCTGGCCGAACCAATTTACTGTCAATGATTTCAGCGAGCATAGTCTGTGATGGCGCATCGGCCTCTAGTCCATCTGATGCTTGCAGCAATGCCCAAAATGTCGACAGCAACCGATTCACGAGTTGCTGGCAACTGACAACTGACCCACCACTCCATGCTGTTCTATAAGGGACGCCACAAAGCCCGACTCGATTGAATCGCGCACGAATGCTTGTATGAACTGGGCAGCTTCAACATGACCAGGCTGGCAACCAATAGACTGTTGAACTGCGGTAAAACTTTCATCCATAAGAATCGAATCGGATATTCTCTCGGCCTCATTGATAAGACTAGGCCTTAATCCAGCCAATGCTTCTAGCGATCGTTGCCGGAATAGCTCAACAGATTCATCCATGCTAGGCGCTCGAACTAATGTAGCGTTCACCAAGTTTTCCGTCAGCCAAAGATCATAGGCGGCACGCTCTTTCACAGCAATTCGAACGCCTTCTCTATCAACTTCTTCTAAGTGGCGAATCGGGGAATTTGCAGGCAAGAGATAAGTCGCTTGAATTTCGCAGTAAGCCGAACTAAAGTTGATCACTTTCGCACGTTCAGCTTCAGCCGCGATATTGGCGATATCCCATTCGTTGCGCGTAGCTGCATCGGCAACATCGCCTGGATTTTTATAAACGACCAGTTTTAGTTCAACCCCTAATTTATCAGCCAGCGCTTTTGCCATATCAGGTGATACGCCTGCGGGTTCACCTTGGGCAGTTTTGCTGTTAACTAACAAAAAATTACTCATGTTGATTCCAGCGCGTAAGACGCCAGTCGGCGCTAACTGCTCAATAACAAGCTTGTTCATACCTTCCTATTCACTATGGATAATTGTGTTGTTGATTCCAAACAAAGATGAATCAATCGGGTAAACCATTATAGACGCCGGCTTGCATAACATCAGGATCGTAAGCTTTCCTTGAAAAAACAGTTTTTACCATAGGTTCAAAAAAAGCTAAAGATTCAGATGCGTAGTCTGGGTCAAACGAGGATTGGTCCCAGCGTTCGCAAAAATCACTGCAACTACCAAAACCCGGATGATCCTTAAACTGATCGCGCGCATTTTTGTCCCACCCATAGTGGTGCGCGTAGTAAAGCATTTGAAAAATACCGTGATGTTCTACAACCCAGGAAACCTCTTCACGAACAAATGGACGAATAACTTCTGCCGAATATCTATCATGATTCTGTGGCGCTAGGCCGTCTCCAATATCGTGCAACAGAGCAGCCACTACCCAATCTATATCTGCGCTATCTCTATAGGCTCTTGATGCTGACTGCAAAGCATGATCTAGTCGCGTTAGCTTGTAGCCTTCCAGTGTGGATTTACCTTGCCGTTTAAGTTCATCCAGCACTCGCTGTGCAGTACCAGCTAGATAAGGTTTTTCAAGCTCTTCCAGCAATTGATAATCGGCACGTGTTCCATCTTTCATTGCCGTAAAGCTCACTATTTTTTCACCAGTCATAAACATCTATTAACCTTACTTTCTTCATTGCAAGATACCACGTGTTTTAACGGATACAGCTTCTTTAGTAAATTAATTGACGGGTTGCTTTTAAGCTAACACTTAAAGAATACAATGCAATTGATTACTCCGGACACAATTCGTTTCCTTTATCCAAAAACATTAGAAACACACTTATATGACTCATATAGAGCTCTTTAAGCTATTGAAAAAAAATGTAACGTCTCTCTTGAATTGCTTAGCTTGCAATAGTTAACGACTCAAGCATCGAGAGCAGATTTGTTCCTGTATTATTAACGTTCTTCTATTCACACTGGTTGCGCACAATGGTGCATGTGCGTAGCTGTAATATTTTAGTTAGTTTTAAGGAGACATTTTATGTCATTCAACATTGTTGATTTAGTAAAGGATCAGGTTAAAGGCCAATTGATTGGTCAGATGGGTAACCTGCTCGGAAATGAAGGTGGGAAAGCAACCGGTGCAGTAGACAGCATGATTCCGGCATTACTTAACGGATTAACTGGTTCAGCGAGTTCAAATGATGGCGCTGATAAATTGTTTGGAGCTATCCAAGATCAAGACGACTCATTGCTCGACAACATGGGCTCACTACTTGACGGTGGCCAAGCCTCTACAGTGATCGACAACGGTAACTCTGTACTAAGCAATTTATTTGGTAGTGGCGGGCTAGGAAAACTTGCTGGCGCTCTATCAGGTTTTTCTGGTGTTAGCAAAGGCGGCACAAGCTCTTTAATGGGCATGCTTGCACCGATTGTTCTTGGCGTATTGAAGCGCAAAGTCATGGACGATGGCCTTAACGCTGGCGGTCTAGCTAGCATGCTCTCTAACCAAAGTAACAACATTAGCGCATCACTTCCTCAGGGTCTGGGCGATCAATTAAATTCATCAGGCTTTCTTAGTGGCCTAAGTGGGATTGGTGGTGCTGGAGCTGGAATTGCAGCCGGTGCTGCTGGTACGGTCGCAGCTGGTGCGTCTGGTATCGCAGGCGGCGCACGAGATGCTGCAGGTTCTGCAGCAGGCGCAGTTGGTAATGCTGGTGACGGTATCGCGAATGCAGCTGGCAATGCGCGTGACGGTGTCGCGAATACAGCTGGCAATGCGCGTGATGGTGTCGCCGATGCAGCTGGCAATGCGCGTGACGGTGTCGCGAATACAGCTGGCAATGCGCGTGATGGTGTCGCTAATGCAGCTGGCAATACTCGTGATGGTGTCGCCGAAGCAGCTGGCAATACTCGTGACGGTGTCGCTAATGCAGCTGGCAATGCGCGTGATGGTGTCGCTAATGCAGCTGGTAACGCTCGTGATGGCGTTTCAAGCGTTGCGGGTAACACAGCAGATGCAGTTGGCGATGGCGCTAAAAAAGGTGGCTCTTTTCTTCGTTGGTTGGCCCCACTTGCCATTCTTGCAGCACTCGCATGGGCAGCGTTTACGTTTCTAATGCCAGGCGCAAAAGATGCAACAACTGGAATGACAGACAAAGTAAGCGAAGGTGCAGCTGCAGTAACAGATACTGCTAAAGATGCGACTGCATCTGCAACCGATGCGGTAAAAGATACAGCAGCTGCAGTAACAGACACTGCCACAGATGCAACTGCATCAGCAACCGATGCTGTCAAAGATACTGCAGCTACAGCTACCGATTCAGCAACAGATGCAACTGCTGGTTTAGCAGGCGCACTCGACCCTAGCGCTGTTGGTGATCAAGTTGGCGGCCTGTTCTCAAGTGCCACAGAAACTTTGGGTGGCATTACCGATGCGGACAGTGCTAAAGCTGCAATTCCTGCGTTTGGTGAGTTAGGAACCAAAGTAGATTCAGTAACAGAAATGTTTGGTGGTCTACCAGAAGCTGCTCAAGGTCCAGTTAGCGCAATAGCTAAAACAGGCATGGGTACTGTGCAACCCTTAGTTGATAAGGCATTAGCTCTTCCTGGCGTTGGTTCAATTCTAAGTCCAGTTATTGGACCTATCATGGAAAAATTAGGTGGGCTTGGTGGCTAGTTAGTAGCCCATCGCTTTACTTGCTGAACAAAATACCCACTTCGGTGGGTATTTTTTTGTCTACAATTCAGACACGATGTTATCGATCACTTACAAGCATCGTAGTAACAACATTTATGCACTGGTGTTTTGTAATTCTAAACAAAACGTTACTTAAAAAGTTACTAGGATCAGTGCATACTGATTATCACGTTTGATACGGAAGCACTAAAGATGAAACTCATACCGCGCCAATCACGAGAGTACAACAGCTTAACTAAGCTACGTGTACTAGGCAGTGTTCTATCACTTAGTCTGTTAACCGCCTGTGGTGGTAGCGGTGCCGGTGATAGCGCAGCACAACCCCAAGACAATACGGCCAGCATGGCTGTTGAACCGGTAGTTGGCGTATGGAATTTGCCAGGTAATTGGAACGGTGAAAACAACGATCAAGCTTATCTTGTCATTAGAAGCCCTGATAACGTAGGCGTAGCTGAGGCTATTGTTTTTGACTTTGATGACGAACGCACTGGGCTCGGTCAGAACTGCTATTTCATTGATTCAGAAGGAAGTGTCATGCAGTCGGAAGTAAACCAGCTATTATTTATGGATATCAGTCCATTTCCTGATGCGATCGTCTCGCTGAACTCAATTGGTAGTTTGGTTATTGTTTACACGGTGGGCGCATCTACCAGCACTGATCGCGAAACTAACACTCTAGTGGCAGAGCGGCTCAATATTGCTGAGCCTGATGCGGCATCGATCTGCTAGTGGTATAGCCCCAAAAAGACTATCTTAAACAGCACTAACAACCTGCTGACTAACCAGCAGGTTGCTGATCAGTCCAAACAGCAAATTCATTGCCATGCGGATCGTTAAAATGGAATCGCCGACCACCCGGAAAATCAAAAACAGCAGTACTGATAGCTCCTCCGGCTGACCTTACCTTTAATTCAACTGCCTCCAAATCTAAGGCATAGAAAATAACCAATGCAGCACCACCACTCGCTTGCGATTGCGCATCGGATTTATAAAAACCACCATCAATCTGGCCATCGGTAAACGCGTGATATTCGGGACCATAGCTGGTAAATTTCCAATCAAAGACCGATTCAAAAAAAGCTTGTTGTTGGGAAAAATCGGTCGCTGGGAATTCTATGTAATCGACTTTCAGATCATTCGGCATCTTGTTAGTCCAGAGTTAAACTACGGACCAGTTTAACTAAAAACGGATTATGGTTTTTGACTATCTGCAGCAGTAACAACGAACCAATCTAGCTTACTTATCTGAAGATAGGCTGACAGCAGATGCACTACTCGCAACTGGAAACAAAATATCGAACCGAGCACCACCCAACAATTCACTGCGATGTATAGAAAAGGATGCGTTGTGCCACTGTGCAATTCTGCTAACGATAGCCAGCCCCATGCCATAACCTTTTCCCAATGGATTCCCTTCGCTGTCCTGCCCTCGAACAAACGGCTTAAGAATATCTTGACGTTGCGTTTCGGGAATCCCCGGCCCATCATCTTCAATACTAAGCAGGATATTCGCACGCTTTCTTACAATAGAAACCGATACATTACCGTTCCCATAATTAACCGCATTTTGTAATAAATTATTTATCAGCATGGTCACATAACGAACATGAGCCTGAACTAAGAACCGCTCTGCTGACACTTCCCAATGAATGATAGTGCCTTCAGTATCAACAAGAGAATCAACACCATGATTAACCACGCTTGCTAGATCTATTGCAGACTTGGGCATATCACTTAACTGCTGATCAAGCCGCGCATATTCCAATAAGACTTCCACCAAGTTTTCCATGGCGGTTAGATCGTTACTCAATCGAAGCTGGTACTCAGTACGAACCTCCTCATCCTTAGCCTCATCCAGTAGATCTATACCAAAACGCAATCGAGCCAACGGTGTGCGAAGATCGTGAGATACGGCACTCGCCAACATCTTGTTGTCCGCCACCAGACTTTGAATACGCTGCGCCATGGAATTGAATTCACTTTCAATACCGTAAAGAAAACTTCGCTGGTGTGTCGCTACTCGTTTGTCGAGCTGCCCTTCCCCAAAAGCACGAGCTGATCGACCCAGAGCTAGTAACCGTCGAGCAAGTGGATATATCCATAAAAGCACGAGAGAGATCATTCCACCATAAAACAACATGGTGAGCATGACACGTATCGGCGTTTCACTCTTGATTTTAGGTGGAGACAGTGACAGCACTTGTGATGAATTTGGTATGGCAAAGAACAAAGAAACATCTGATTCAGATTCAAGTACCAATGGCTCACCAACATTAAGTTGCTGTTCTAATTCAGACGGCAATGCAAGCTCTTGGGCGCTGATCAAACGCAGAGTAATAGGGTTACTATCAGGCCAAGCAGACACTATTTTTCCAAGCTCAAGTGCTGACGACACAGAGCCGACTAAATCACTACCCACATCTCTATACAACTGTAGTGAGTCTGCTTCATGCTTAACCAGTCCATCAAACAAACGATCAATCGCCCACCCCAATCCTATAGTGGATAGCAGTACAACTATTAATAGAGAAACGCTCAGACGGCGCACAACAACCTACCAAGCATCCGGTGCAAGTAAGTACCCCTTACCGCGAATGGTTTTTATGCGCTCAGGGTTCGATGCTATATCCCCAAGCTTTTTACGCAACCTTGAAATGCTAATGTCGATTGAACGATCAAGGCCATCGTATTCAATTCCACGCATTTGACTGATTAACTTCTCTCGACTGACAGGCATTCCTGCTTGAGATGCGAGCAACGTAAGTAAATCGAACTCATGAGACGACAGATTAATATCCTGCTCATTAAGCGTTAGAGTGCGAGATGTTGGGTCGATATACAAACCACCAATTCGAATAATATGGACAGGTTCGTCTGATTGTTCACGTCGTAGCAGCGCTTTTATTCGCGCGAGCAATACTTTTGGCTTTACAGGCTTTGGAAGAAAGTCGTCTGCACCTGTCTCAAGCCCACGGATTTCATCTTCTTCTTCACTTTGCGCGGTTAACATTATGATGGGTCGAGAATAAAATTGTCGAGCCTGCGCACAAACTTCCATTCCTGACAAACCCGGCAGCATGACATCGAGCACCACTAGGTCAGGGTCGTCAGCTTTGATGAGTTCAAGCGCATCATCACCCCGAGTTGCCACGCTCACTTGATAGTGATGGGAGTTTAGATAATCTGCTATCCATGCAGCCAACGATTCGTCATCTTCGACCACCATAATGTGAATGGCTTTGTCGTCACTATTTGTCATTAGAACAATCTCCAGCGTCGCTTGGAGCGCTTTTTTCTATATACCCATGAAACCGACACAGTAGCTCGTTTGAGTTCGGCACCAGCACTATCAACTAAAACGTATTCAGTTGTTCCAGGCAGTGTTTGCGGCGAGACGAATGACCCACTATTAGCCGCAGCCCAACATTTAAGCTTCTCGTTTGCCGCACCGTACACACAAACTTGAACAGCCTCCAGTGAGCTCCATTCGATACGCACCTTTACAAAACAGGGCTGCCCCTGTCGTAGTGTGACGCAGCGTTTTGGTGATACTTCAAAAACGGTTTGTGCAGATTCTTCAGCAAATGCAACTCCCGATAAAAAGACTGACCCCACAATGAAAAAACACGCTACTACTGCGTGTAACAACCCACTCACCGTCACTGGTAAATTTCGTTTTGTCACAATAGTCAGTACACGAAGGTAATTGAGGTAGAGAACGTTAGGTAGCTATCGTCCTCTATAAAGGGGCTACCCACAGTAGCCGAGGGTAGCTCCCACCATCGACCGGTTGACTTAAGTATAAAGTGTTCATTTAACGGATAGGTGACGCCAATTTCGCTAACGATGGTGGTTCCAGAGCCAGCTCTGTATGCTGGATATATTTCTGTCGCTTTCGATGCTTCAACGCCAAATTGATAAGTAAGCGCTTCAGCACTTTCAAAGCGGCCACCGAATAACGCATGAAAGTTCCAATTGCGATATAACCATTGTCTAGCGACTGTGGCCGTTATCAATGTACCGTTATGGACTTCCGACACATCTCTGAGCGCTTCGAACTGAAATATGTAGGGTCCGTTGTAGCCCGTTCCACGAACTCCCAGAAAAGATGCGGGTTCACGATTCGAAAATTCTTGTAATTCTCGGTTTAATTCACTGTCGATACCGTGCTGGCTACTTGCTGCGAGTACATCGAAAGACCAAACTTCTCCAGAGTATGCATTAATTCCAAATTGAAATTGGTTGTAGCTTTCAGCATGTGCGTCGACAAACAATCGCTTGTATCGGTAATGTCCACCAAGCCCGATATTACCGATGAGTTGATCGCTCCCGGGAATGGGCATTTGGTTCAAAATCGCAGAGACTGATATTTCAATATATCCACCATTCTCGATTGACTCATCTTCACGACCTTCGCGAACATCACGGGAGATGTCTGCCGAGAACACGGTGGGGCTCACCAGCAACACCGTGACTAGTGTAATTCGATAGAAAATACCGAGAAAATCATTTTTGAACCACATGAACATAGCCTTATATTAACCTGTTGAGGCAATTCAAGTACCGTAACGGTTGGTAACAGAACACAGGATAATGAGACTTCTATTCGCTAATGAGTGGAATTAAGCGTGGTTTAGCACATCTATCGGTGTATGAAAATCACAAAAAACAACTACTCCGTGATGACCCGCGACATGTCAGGCCACTTATTCAACCTATGCAGGTTAATGATTTGTTGAAGCTAGTTAATACTTCACAACCAGATTCGGTGACGAGAATATCATCCTCGATACGAACACCAAATTCACCAAGCTGATAAAGACCCGGTTCAATGGTAAACACCATTCCTGGCTCTAATGCCTGGTGATTGCCTCGCATAATGTAAGGATCTTCATGAACATCGCGACCAAGCCCATGGCCCGTTTTGTGTTGTATTCTGTCTTTGTACTTCGATTCTTCTAACATGTTCGTAGTAACATCATCAATATCGTGTGCTGTCGCCGCGGGCTTCACTGCAGCACACCCAGCCAAGTTCGCAGCCAACACAGTTTCATATACCTGTCTTTGCTGCTCACTGTATTGCTGTATAAAAAAAGTACGTGTTATATCGGCGCATAGTCCGTCCACACGAGCTCCAAAGTCTATCAGCAAAGCATCACCCGCCTTTATTTTATAATCGATACGTGCAGATGCATGCGGCTTAGCCGAGTTATCGGCAGCAGCGACAATCGGGTCGAAAGACATTTCATCAGCACCAGCTGCAAACAAGCTTTGAACAAGCACTGATTCGATTTGCTTTTCGGTCATGCCTACTTGTACCTGATCAATGGTTTCCTGCAACGCGTGTTCGGATACAGCAATGGCTTTACGTAGGGCACTAATCTCATTTTCGTCTTTACAGATGCGCAATGCCGCTAGTTCTTTTTGGGCATCAATCACTTCAAGCTCGTTGTTTGCAGCTTTAATAGCGTGATGCACAAACACTCGCATAGCTTGCCCTTCAACACCGATGCGTTTGATGTTGCTACTTTTAAACAATCTATCGAACGCAGATTGATAGCCTGCCTGATCCATCCAATCAAACACCTCGCCTTCAAACTCAATAGCGCTAAACGAACCCAACTCAAGCTTTGGAACAATGGCGCAAGGCACACCTTCAACCGGAATAACAACCAATAGCGGACGCTCGCTTTGATGAAATTTTGCATCAAATAAGCGGCGAAAATTTGCGCTTGGCACTAACGCCACGGCATCCAGAGATAAATCTTGTGCGACGGCACGAAACCCATCGTATCGATCATTCATTGAAAGTTTGTACTTAAACAGAGTATTAAGAATAGACGACTGGGCTAATTATCTAGGATAATAATAAGCGTCCCAGTCGATTACGGATTACCAATTGCGCGGAAGTTTTTTCAATATATGAATAACACCATCTTGCAATTCAATGTATTCGCCTTTGACTAATTCAGCCATAACCTTACCCACCATCTCACGCGAGGCACCGATCATGTTTCCCAGCTCCTGATGCGAATATTTTTTTTCTAGTTTTTGGCCCGCTTCTAGATCTCCAACACAGAGCTCTTGTAACTTATCAGCCAACCGACGATATACATTATCCAGTGCCAAGCTTCGACTGCCTTCAGTCGCATGGCGTAGCCGTTGGGTGAGTGAACGAATAATGCCAAGGCCCATTTCTGGACTCTCTTTTAAACATTGAATAAAACTGGACTTGCCGATCATCAATGCCGTAGTTTTATCAAGCGTGGACACCGAAGCCGAACGAGGCTCATCATCAAGCAACGCGATATCGCCAATAACCGCACCAGCGCCTTGCTCATATAAAACCAGTTCCTTGCCATCTTCGTCACTAACAAAAACCTTTACCAGTCCAGATTGAATAACATACATTGACTCGCCCGCATCACCTTCGGTCATCAGAATGGCATTTTTTCTGAACTGAACCTCTCGCGAATGTGCAGCTAGTTTGCTCAGTTGTTCATCGTCTAGATGTTGAAACAGCTCAACCGGACGAAGTACTTCAATGGCATCGGACATATCGGCAATTCCTTTGGATTAATCAACAATAAAGCATTGAATCACGACACCGCAACATCGTGATTCTATGGCAACACATTATGAACAAATTGCACAAACGGCTGGCAAAACCTGCGTAAATTTTTGTAAGCTCGTTTTTGTAAAGTAGATTAAGAGCAGCCCTTACAAACACGCTCAAATCATTGAAAACGGTACACGAATCGCTTAAGTATAGTGTTCTCGTTAACGTTTTTTACGCTTACGTTTCTTCCGGGTAATTTTACCACCGACCGGGGCTGTGCCCGCAGATTTAGTGTTTGAAGCCTGCTGATATACATCGTCTGGAGATGAATTCGCAACATCGGAGCCGTTTGCATTACTGGAGTCATCGGCAGACTTGGGGCTAACAGAACTGCTTGCAGTCGCATCATCTGACATTTCCATCATTTCCAGATGGGGTAGACGAACCTCGCCCGATCTTGGTTTAAAGGCGGTTGTTGGAAGCCACTCGCTGAACTCCGCGCCGTAAAGCTCCCACATCGTTACAAACAAGGCTGCAATAATTGGCCCGATAACAAAACCCATAAACCCAAACATCGCCAAACCACCAAGCGTGCTGAAGAAAATCATTAGCTCGTGAAGCCGTGTGTCGTTGCCAACTAGTTTCGGGCGTAATACATTGTCGATACTACCCACCACCACGACGCAATAAACCGCCAATAACGTTGCGGTAACGTATTCGCCGTTAGCAATCAGAAAAATCACAGCAGGTCCCCAGACCAACGCGGTACCAATGCCGGGCACGACCGACAAAAACATCATTGCTACAGCCCAGAAAAGCGCACTGGGGATACCCGCAACGTGCAGTGCCGCGCCTGCAAGTATACCCTGTAGCATGCCAATGACAGCGGTGCCTTTCAACGTAGCCCGGGTCACTGAGGTAAAACGTCTCAGCAAACGTTTTTCATCGGCATCGTTAAGCGGTAGGTAATAAAGAAGGTAATAAAGTAGACGATCACCATCCATTAAGAAAAAGAACATGGTGTACAAAATTATGACAATTGACAGCAAGGCACTAAAAGTGCCCAGCGTTAAAGCTTGAATAGTATCGACCGCCCACTTACTGACCGCACCAGTTACTTTCCCTAACCAATCTAAACCCATCTCTCTGTAAGGCAAAAGGGTTTCATAGAATGGTAACGCCTGTAATTTAGCCGTGATAAGGCCCGGTTCGGCGATTTGTTGCTGCACCCAAGGTTTAGCAGATTGTGCAATATCAAGTGCCTGCGACAGAACAGTTCCAAACACCAAAAACAATGGCACAAATACAAAAAACAACACCAGTAACAACGTTAACAATGACGCTAACCAAGGCCTGTCTCCAACACGTTCGAGAAACCAACGGTATAAGGGCGTAAACAGAGCGGCAAAGAGCGCAGCAAGAAATATCGATAACAGAAACGGCTTAATTACCTGGTAGAAGAGCACTGATATCACCGCTAAAACCAAGATGATAACGGCGCGGTTGACAAGAGATTGCTGCATCGATCGGATAGCTCAGGGACGGATATCCCAGTCTAATCTAGAGAGTCAATTCTGTCACTTTCAAAAAGTGAAAATTGCCGATAAATCAGCGGCATAGAACAAATAAAACTGGTTTTGAGCAATCTCACTCGCATTCGAGCGCAGATTACGCGATAGTGGAGCCATGAACAGCGTACAGTCCGAAAGCCTAATCATCATTGTCATGGGCGTCAGTGGTTGCGGCAAATCAACCATCGCAGCACTCATTGCAGAATCGCTTAACATTAACTTTCTCGATGCGGACGATTTGCATTCACCAGAAAACAAGCGGCTTATGTCGGCTGGAACCCCACTGACAGATGAGGACCGATGGCCTTGACTGGAAAATGTTAGAGATTATGCCTTTGCCATTTCGTCAAAGAACGAGTCTTGTGTTATTGCATGCTCGGCTTTGAAACAGTCTTACCGAGAAATTCTTAACCAAGCACCTGGGGCTTGCTACGTCTTTTTGGATGGCCCACAATCCCTGATACAGCAGCGAATGCATCAGCGAACAGGGCATTTCATGCCAGAATCACTGCTAGATTCTCAGTATGAAGCACTGGAACGCCCAGAGCATGAGAATCGAGTCGTCACGGTTATGATCGACTCAACAGCTTCGGTAATTGCGGATAACGCCATTTTAGCGTTACGACAAAGCGGCTTGCACGTATAAGCACTCGATACAAACCTATCAGGTCGATTCGCACAGTTGAGCCATTTAGACGCCCCTGCGATTAACGAGGCTATTGGTAGTCAAACCAACGGTAGACGGACCAAGTGTAAACAAACCTAGTCAACGGCAAAGGCATATACTGAATCCTTTGCCGTAGCTAAACTAATAGCCACATCAACACGCCCAATTTTCAGGATTATTTATGAGCAAAACGCTTCTTCTTATGGGTCCACTATTCGACGCAACTATGCAAGCAGTTGAATCGACCTACACCGTCAAACGATATTGGGAAGCCGACGATCAACAAGCCCTGCTTAAATCAATCGCTGAAGACTGTGTTGGCGTGGTTACCGATGGCGGCAAAGGTGTTTCTAACGACATTTTGAAACAACTGCCGAACGCGAAAATCATCTCAGTGTTTGGCGTGGGGGTCGACGCAATAGATCTCGACTATTGTCAAACTGCGGGTATTGCCGTTGGCAACACTCCCGATGTACTGAGTGATGACGTTGCCGACTTGGCTATCGCACTCGCGTTAGGTGTTTGCCGGCAAGTCGTCTTTGGTGATCAATATGCAAGGCAAGGACTGTGGCCTAAAAATGGAGCAATGCCATTAACCACTCGTATGATGGGGAAAAAAGCTGGGATTTACGGTATGGGTAGCATCGGCGCTTGCTTAGCAAAAAGACTATCGGGTTTCGACATGCCAATAAGTTATTGTAATAGGAGTGAAAAAGCCGACTCCCCTCACAACTTCGTTCCCTCTCTTACTCAACTGGCTACTGACTCAGACTTTTTATTCATTACAGCCGCTGCAACCGCCGGAACAATAGGCGCGGTTAACCAATCGGTATTAGATGCATTAGGTAAAGACGGGTATTTAATTAACGTGTCGCGCGGCACTCTTGTAGATGAACCTGTGTTAGTTGAGTACTTATCCAACGGCAAGATTGCTGGTGCCGGCCTTGATGTATTTCATGATGAGCCAAACATTCCCGATGCCCTTTTAAGTCTAAATAACGTTGTACTACAACCGCACAACGCGAGTGGCACATGGGAAACACGAAAAGCTATGGGTGATTTGATGCTAGAGAACCTTCAATGTCATTTTGATGGAAAACCTTTAAGCGCATCCGTTGTCTGAAGTCTTGATAACCCACGCTAAAACAAATAATCGACACTAAACAAGTGCGTGGTTTGCTGCTAACTACACACATTAGTTAGCTTTATAATTTTAAACATTATAGGAATAAACAAATGAGCGGCGACAGTGATATTGCTTTGATCGGGCTTGCAGTCATGGGCCAGAACTTGGTTCTCAACATGAACGATCATGGAATTAAGGTCGCGGTTTACAATCGCACAACACAAAAAACGCACGACTTCGTTAATGGCATTGCCGCCGACACACTCATAAGCGGTGCGAGTAGCCTTGAAGAACTTGTTGGCATGCTTTCGTCACCAAGAAAAATCATGTTACTGGTTAAAGCTGGTGACCCCGTTGACAGTACCATCGATCAGTTGCTGCCTTTATTAGATAAAGGCGATGTCATCATTGACGGCGGTAACTCTAACTTTACCGATACAGAAAGACGCGCCAAAGCAATGAAGGCCATTGGTATTCGCTATTTGGGTATGGGTGTCTCAGGTGGTGAGGAAGGTGCACGCAACGGCCCTTCACTCATGCCAGGTGGAGATGTAACAGCGTGGCCACTAGTGAAGGATATGTTTCAAAAAATTGCTGCAAAAACTGATACTGGTGAACCTTGTTGTGATTGGGTTGGTGACAATGGCGCTGGGCACTTTGTCAAGATGGTTCATAACGGCATTGAATATGGCGATATGCAACTTATCTGTGAGGCATACCATTTTATGAAAGCTGGCATTGGCCTTGACAACGCCCAAATGCACAGCACGTTTGCCCAATGGAATACGGAAAAGCTCGATAGCTATTTAATTGAAATTACAGCAGACATTTTGGCATTTCAAGAAAACGGACAGTATGTACTCGACACCGTACTAGACAAAGCTGGTCAAAAAGGCACTGGTAAGTGGACTGGTATTAACGCTCTAGAACTGGGTATTCCATTAACGTTAATTGGTGAAGCCGTATTCTCTCGATGCTTATCAGCGCTTAAGGACGAACGTGTCGTTGCAAGCAAACTTATCAATGGGCCTAGTACCTCCGATCAAACTCTAACCGAAACAGAGTGGGTGCCGGCATTGGGCGATGCGTTATACGCATCTAAAATTATTTCTTACGCTCAAGGCTTTATGTTAATGCGTGCAGCAGCAGCAGAATATAACTGGACTTTAAACTACGGCGGCATCGCCCAAATGTGGCGAGGCGGTTGTATAATTCGGTCGGCGTTTTTGGATGAAATAAAAGCGGCTTTCGACAAAGCGCCAGCGCTTGAGAATTTGTTGCTAGATGACTACTTTCGCAAAGAAGTAGAGGCTGCACAATCTAATTGGCGTAAGGTCATTGGCAAGACAGTTGAAATTGGCATTCCCGTTCCTGCAATAAGTAGCGCATTAGCATTTTTCGATGGCTATCGAACAGCATCACTTCCAGCTAACTTATTACAAGCGCAAAGAGATTACTTCGGTGCTCATACATATCAAAAAGTGGATGGTGATGGAAGTTATCATCATACTGACTGGACCGGCAGCGGAACAGGTATTTCAAGTACGAGCTATAACGCTTAGTTACACAACATTGAGCACGAGTACAAGTAAACATCTGTACTCGTGCAAGCACCTAAGTGAGTAAGACTCCCAACAGCAAAGGTAGATACACTATTGCAGACAAATGCGTTACTAGAATTAACCCAGCCACTTCATCGCTGTCTCGATTATGACGCACAGCCAGCAGGTAGTTAAAAACAGCGACAGGCACAGCTGTCTCGATTATTAACACGCCACGTGCCACACCCTCTAGACCAAACAAGGTCGCTATCGAGAACCCAACCAGCAATGCAACAGCTGTGCGCACCAGCGACCAAAGCACCGTTGCAGGAAAACGTTGTACTGTCATTTTTGCAAGGCTTACCCCCAAAGTTATCAACATTATTGGGATGACCAACTGACCTAACAGCGACGTGGTATCCATAACAAACTGCGGTACGGGGATATCCATATACCGCACCAACGTACCCACCCATACCGAATGTAGTATCGGCGAACGAAGTGCCGGCTTAATACTCGCGTTACCAGCTAGCACCGCCTCCCCGACACTGAACAATAAAAGACACTGCAATGAGAAAAAGGCCATTGCATAAGCTAACCCAGCCTCACCATAGGCAAAAAAACACACTGGTAAGCCAAGATTACCTGTATTTCCACAAACATGAGCTATGCAAAGACGCCAATCCTTACGGGCAATGCGCAACAAGCAAATAGCAATAACAGTAAATACGGCATGTACAGCTAGGGCTGCAAACACTAGATTACGCAGTGAACTTAAGTCGACTGTGCTAGTCGCTAACGTGTGAAACAGCAATGCCGGCATCCCCAGTTGGATTACGAGGGTGGTGACAAATTGAATGGGATAATCTAGATCTTTCTTTGCCCACAAGACGCCAATTAAGGCGAGGATAGCTGCGGGAGCAAGAATGCCTAAAATTTCGATCAGTAGTTGAAGCATTTCAAAGACGCATATACGCACTGCTTACGCGCGATTATAACGTCATTTTATGGCATTCGGCGCTCTAACATTAGTAGAAAAACCCGAGCCGAAGCCCGGGCACCAAGTTTCAAGAGAACTAAGTTATTACTCAGCTATATCTTCTTGCACGACACCGCCTGTTCTTGGGTCAAAATAAGCCGTCATGCTTTGGCCTTCAACGTTGAGCCCGGTGACTTCGTAACAGTTACCGTCAGAGACACCCATGGATTCGATGGTGTAACCCAAAGACTCAATTTGCTCTTGCATGACATCAGGTTTCATCCAGCTATCGTCTTGTGGCTCGCCGCAAGCAGGACTTTCAGCGTAAGCGGAACTACCAAACACTAGTAGTGAAAACATAACTACGGCATTCGTTATATTTACTTTTCTCATATGACTCACCTTTGATTGACATTGGAAAACCTTGAACCAATTGCTCGGGCTGAGAGAAAATTAACGCCAACACCAAACTCGATCAAGTTACAGATGCGTATGTAGGACATTACTAAACTCGATGTAATGCAAAGTTGATTGAAGCTTAAATAGGGCTGAATTATTCATAATTTTTCATATTCGTTAATGAATTAAAATTAATAGTCTTTACAACGAAATATATTTTCTTGGCAATGCCTTCGTCATTGGTAACACCCATTTTTGAACAGGCTCTGTCCGTTCAATACTCGTTAAGTCAACCAGTCTATTAATCAAGTTTGCAGGCTCACGTGTGTTAAGAGAACACAGCGCATCAACATAGACCTTCACATCATCATCAGATTTTTTCGTGTATTCATCTTCAAGAAATTGAGCGTATTGCCATATAAGATCTGGGTTACAACTCATCTTTCTAACTTGCCTACGATTCAAATGTTGATTTGAATCTACTAACAAGCCTGATTTGTCGTTCACGACGACATAGAACTTAGCTGTGCCACGCTTATCACGAAGCTTCATCCGCCAACTGAAACGATGCCCGCCTTCATTCCACGCAACATTTCCAGGAATGAACCAATGACGTAACGGAACGACTACTTGAACAACTAACCAACTACTCACCAATAACACAATGGCAATATTCATCATGTTAATACCGGGCAGTGAGTTGGTATTTTGATTAATACTCTTTCGTGTTAATGCTTCACTAACCAAAAAACCTTGCTTAGAACGGAACCAGCGATAAAACTGCTTAGGCCAATCAGGGTCAAACAGCATCAGCGTAGCGGCAGCCGTCATCCAGGGGAAAATACCAATATTAAACACCAGAGCGTTAATAATATGGAAAACGCAGTACAGCAAGAAGACGGCTAGTCTAGTTTTGCGCCAAAGTAGTAGCGGTGCACCGACAATATGAAGCAAAATAACGCCATAGCTGGCCAATGCTATGCCAGGGTCTTGTGTCAGCCATTGAAAAATAGCGTGCGAATGTTGGCTTTGATCATTCATCCACAAACGCATAGGTTCAAGATTAAGCCAATCAAGGTTCAACTTGGCAACACCTGCGTAAATCAGCACAATTTCTAGCTGCACAACTAACCAGAGTCGGCTCCATGCAGGCACGGTGTTTGATGCAATCTCTGGTTTTCGACGAGCATCCAACGACCAATAATGATGCGCAGGAACGAAAATCATGATGCTGCAAAACAATATGGCAAGATAGAAATGGTTTAGATAAAGCGCTTGATCAAGAAAAAACAGATAACTGAAGCATAAAGCGAAGACGATTATGGAAATTCGGTAATAGAGCCCAAGCATGATGCCTATCGCACTGAGCGCCATCACTAAAAAATGAATTTCGAGACCAATTCCCGGCCACAAGTTCACCCATTCAAACCGATGATATTTAAACAACAAGCTTGAACTTCGATACATACAATCTAGACACAAAAACAGGCCGTAGTTCACACTCTCAAATAAGAGCATTCCGCCAAACATAATTCTAAATACGGCTAAAGAGCTTGCATCGATTGATTCGAACCATGCCCGGTAGATCTTATTGCGCACCAAAAACCTCTACTCAATCAAATTAATTACACATACTCATCACATACTAACCCAGCATCTTCAAGCTGACGTAACGTTTAGCCGCCACCGTGCTTGATGGGTTGAATAGTCATTTAACCGGCTGATTTTACCGGTTCAACCACCTGTGCACCGACTTAAGGGATGGCAAGATGCGAAAACACGCGCGATTTAGATTAGTCAGAACACCGCTAGTGGCTGCAGCCACAGCTCTTTCAATATCAATCCCAGCGTCAGCTGATGACATTGACGTCTACAGCGCTGTTGTAGCGTCGCAAGTAAAACCCAATATCATGTTTGTATTGGATTATTCAGGCAGCATGGCAAGGGACGTTAACGACCAGGAGGTTGTAGATGGGGCGGCAGAGTCAAAAATTGAGATACTCAAGTCGGCTGTAAACGCAGTTCTACAAGACAACGCTGGAAAAATCAATGCGGGCCTGGGCTCGTTATATCGAAATGAAGCGTCAGGCGTAAAATGGCCAGCAAGTGATCTTGCAGCTGACGCCAACACAATTGATCCTAATATCCCGGCAGGCACTAAGACAGTTGCAGACATCATTTCATCTCAGCTATCGAGCATCGGTCCCGACAACGCCACCGCAACCGTCAACGGACTTGCGGAGGCTGCAGCCTACTTTCGCGGCGACCCGGTTCGACACATCGGCTGGCCAGATCAACCTGATCATCACAAACCAGATCAATGGGACGCTGTCACTGGCCAGTACACTGGAGGCGCAGTCACATCTGCGATACCAAGCGCTTACACACCAACCAATGCTTACGAATATGACACATTAGAAGAGAACCGTAAAAGCTACGGTTGGTGCCAAGACTCCCTTGTAGACGGAGGATACATGGGATGCGCAGACAAAGTAACGTTCAACTGCGGTACCGTTGAAGAACATCTCAGTACTTGGGATGCAACGCCGTCATTTGAAGGAGGCCCTGGGTGGGACGCCGGAAGTGAACTCGTAGAAGGGTATACACACTGTCAATACTATCACCCAGATGCATGGACTACACCCAACTACGTCTCTCCAATAGAGGGCGAATGCCAGGCAAACTTTATCGTACTGATTTCAGATGGGATGCCGACGGCACTTAACAGTAACGAAACACTAGATACGGTACTTAAAGCAGCTGGGGTACCTGCCGGTAAATCTTCGAGCTGCGAAGATTTGAGTACAACAATTTTCAATGGCACAGATTATCCTGTAACAGAAGGAAACTGCGCCCCCGAGGTAGTTGAATATTTGGCCACTTCAGATGTAAACCCTGATATTGCAGATTCAAACGTCAAAACGTTCACCGTTGGTTTCTCACTTGAGGGACCGGGTAAAGAGTATTTGAAGCTGCTTGCCAGTAAGGGTGAAGGCCAATTCTACGAGGCCAGTAAACCAGCTGAATTGAACGACGCCCTTAGCGATGTTATTGACAGCATTCTTAGCGGCTCGCCCAGTTTTACACAGCCTTCGATCGATCTTGATCCGGCAACATTTGCACACGATGACCGTACGTATTTTTCTCTGTTTGCCCCAAGTAGCAAGTCTTCCTGGAGCGGCAATCTTAAAGGCTATTTCCTGGACAACACCGGATTATTGGATGTTTACGGCAATACTGCGACCGTTCTGGACCCCGAAAATGGATTGGTATTCGCAAACACCGCACAGAGTTTTTGGTCATCAACTGCCGATGGCAATGATATTTCGACTGGTGGTGTCTCAGAGGGTATCAGCAATTTTACTGCCACCCCCTTTAACCGGAATCTGTTCACGTTCATTAATGGGCCTGGTTCAGCTCCTGATTATCTCTCTTCAGCCAACACAGACGTCACCGATATAATCACCGACCCTCGGGGACCTGTAGCACTTGATTGGCTAGCTAATGCGCCAATAGGCGACCCATTGCACACCAAACCTGTTTCGGTTAACTACGGGGTTGATAACAAGGTTGTCTTCGTTATGACTAACCAAGGTATTTTGCACGCCTTTGATGCCTCCAAACCGACAGCGCCTAGTGCGACTCCAGACCTTACCGGTGGTAATGAACTATTCGCATTTATGCCAAAGGAGCTGTTGAAAAACATACCACAGCTCTATCAACCGAGCAGAGATACTGGCCATATTTATGGTCTTGACGGCACCATCACGCGCTGGCATAACGATCTCAACGGAGACGGCTACGTTGATGCGGGAACTGAAACCATCAAGCTAATTATTGGTATGCGTCGCGGTGGCAATAGTTATTACTCTATAGACGTAACAGACCCAAATAATCCTGAGCTTGATTGGCAAATTAGTGGGGATGATGCCGATTTTCCAAACCTTGCTCAAACTTGGTCAAGAGCTTCATTGGTTCGAGTAATAGACGCGGGCGTTGAAAAAGATATGTTGATGTTCGGCGGAGGTTATGACGCCGCAGTAGTGGATGGCACCACTGCGCCAACGTTTGCTAGCGGTAATGCAATCTACTTTGTCGACCCAGCGGACGGATCAGAGCGGGCCACTGTGACTAACGTGGATATGAACTACTCTATTCCATCCGATCTAACCATTATCGATACCGACAGAGACGGTATAGTCGATCGTACCTACTTTGGCGACTTAGGTGGACAGGTTTGGAGACTGGATTTCGACGATATTCAAAACATCACGGTTAGTAAAGTTGCTGATGTCAACGAATTCGCCGGTGACCATCAACCGCTTTTCTATGCACCTAGCGTATCTATAAACCGCAAAGACGGCGAACGCTTTTTAGCACTGTCGTTTGGTAGTGGCGATCGTACTCAGCCGATGCTGAACAGTTCAGACAACTGGTTATACATGATTAGAGACATGCATATAGACTTGGGTGCGCCAGATGCAGCCACTTTCTCAACCGTTTATGCATCGAACCTATATGACGCAAGCAACAACGACATTGGCTCAGGAAACGATAGCGTAAAAGCTGCCGCTGAATCAGCATTAGATACTGCAAGCGGATGGAAAATAGCATTGGGAACCGGTGAGAAATCATTATCAAAAATAACAACATACCAGGGAACCCTGTATGCGACGACTTTTGACCCTAATCCCACACTAACTGCTAATGGCAATGCTGACCCTTGTTCAATCAGCACAGTTGGGCGACTATACATGCTGAACTTACTTGACGGTCAACCAGTTGAACTCAATAGCAATGGCACAACTTCTATCCGCAAAGTAGACGGTAGACCACCGGCACAAGAGCTAAAGGAGAAATTCACTATACCCCCATCAGCAACAATTGCTTATCTTCCAGCTCCTACTATGATGATTGGAAAAGAGCCAGTGGGTGAAATAGAAAACGAAGTTAAGACCGTATTTTGGCACGCCAAATAAGGTCATTTTATAACTGACTTCAAGTAGACCTACATACCGGCCTGAACTAGGCCGGTATGACGACCACCGGTAACAAGGCCCTTCGCTCTCGACAAAGTTGAGACGTAGTTGAGACGTAGTTGAGACGTAGTTGAGACGTAGTTGCCACCTTCTCCACAGAATTCATTTATTAGACCCAATAGGCTGTTTCAACACGCCTTGGGGCGCGATTCGAGCCATAAGTTTTTCGAAATAGTGCCGTTACATTAATATCAGTTATCAATTAATTTTGGGCCATCTCATGGATATTAATTCATTCTTACAGAAACTAGTTGATGACGAGGGATCCGATCTCTATCTCGCCACAGGCGCACCTCCTAGCGCAAAATTCTCAGGTGAACTCATACAGCTTAGCGATCGACCTTATGAAAAGGGTGAAGTTGCGCAAATCGCCAATGGATTAATGAACGAAGATCAGAAGGCTGAATTCGAACAAACGCTAGAAATGAACTTAGCGTTGGCTATCGATGACATTGGTCGTTTCCGAATTAATATATTTATTCAACGCAACGAAGTATCACTAGTTGCTCGAAATATTCAGACCGAAATTCCAAATTTCGATGACCTCGGATTACCAGAGGTTCTAAAGGACGTCATCACTGCAAAAAATGGTTTAGTGCTATTCGTTGGTGGAACCGGCTCGGGTAAATCAACTTCACTAGCAGCGCTAATTGATCATCGTAATCAGGCACGCGGTGGACACATCATCACAATTGAAGACCCGGTTGAATACGTTCATCAACACAAGAAGTGCATAGTCAATCAAAGAGAAGTTGGTGTCGATACGCTCAGTTTCCAAGCAGCACTCAAAAACACACTGCGACAAGCACCAGATGTCATCCTTATCGGAGAGATTCGAGATCGCGAAACCATGGAGCATGCATTGGCGTTTGCTGAAACTGGTCACCTCGCTATCTCAACATTGCACGCTAACAACGCTAACCAAGCACTTGATCGGATCATTAACTTCTTTCCAGAAGAACGTAAAGCGCAGTTGTTACATGATATTGGCAACAACATTCGTGCTTTTGTATCTCAACGGCTAGTGCCAACGATTGATGGTAAGCGTTGTGCCGCTATCGAGATTATGCTCGGCTCTCATACCATCAAGCAGATGATCATGAAAGACCAGCTCTCTGATATTAAGGAAGCTATGCTCAAGTCTGAGAATATGGGCATGAAAACCTTTGATAGTGCTCTATTTGATCTTGTACAAGGTGACCGTATAAGCGAAGAAGAAGCAATGAAATACGCTGATTCCGCCAACAACTTGAGATTGCGCTTAAAATTAAGCGGCAAAAGCAATGAGGATGAAGAAGATCCAGCAGAGCTTGTTTTACGCGGACAGCAGCCTGCTGCTACTTCGGATGAAGACGAAGATGAGGCAGTCGCTGACGCTGGAGAGTCGGGGTCACCCGATGAGGATGTTCCTGCAGCACGTGCCGCAGCCGCCGCTATAAAAGTCGCTGAGATTCATGCAGCTATGGCTGCTAAGAAGGCTGCTGCAAATGACAACCCAAGTGCTGCTGACGAGCCTAGTGTGTCGGCAGATACCGCCTCTTTGTTTGAATTATCGCTTGAGCCCGAAGCTGAAAAGCCAGAGGAAGAACCTGGTGACGGTGAAGATGATGGGATACCAAAACCTGGCATGGGTATGATCGGATAAAGCTGTTCTCAATCTACCCGATGGGCTATAGCAATAAGCTTTCTTATTATGATACAGCTCGGATAATTTGAATCGTTAGATTATCCGAGCTGATGAATGTTAGTTTCAGGCACGATGTTTTTCGCTATATCGCACAGATGCTGATGATGCGTTAAGTAGATAACCTGCCCAACACGAGACATATCCCCCAACACCTCAAACGTGCGTGAAGCTCGTTCGTCATCTGATGTTTCCATAATATCGTCTGCGATAAACGGAACCGATGGACGAGAGTTTACGTACTCATGGTACCCCGCCACTCGTAATGCTAGATAAAGTTGAAAGCGCGTTCCTTTTGAGAGCTCCTGCGATTTTTTCGTTTCACCATCCTTATCAATTGCAATTAGTTTCTCAGAACCCCCATCTTGAAAAGTATCAAGACGTGCATAGCGACCCATACTGATCGTAGAAAATGCATCAGATGCTCTTTTCATCATTGAGCTTCTGTGGTTATCACGGTATTTTTTCAATGCAGAGTCTGCAGCTATGAGCGCAAGATGCTGTTGCAAATAACGTGTTGATTTCTCCTCAATATCTAGTAACAAGTTGGCACGTTTCTCAGCAAGTACTGCAACCTCTTCATCACCACCCACACTTTCGACGGCCACGCGCGCTTGCTCGCGTTGCGAATGCGATTCTTGGAGCTGTTGATCGGTGTCGGACGCTGCTCTCTCTAGCTCGTCTAGCGCCAATTGCGCTTTATCGTTATCGAAATCACTGAGCATGTGGACCACTTGATCGAGTGACTCCACAGCTAACATATCAAGTAACTCCTGCTGCTCTGCAGCGATACGTTGCTGTAGCTTCGCTTTGTTATCCGCTTCCAACAACTTCAATTCAACTTCGTCTATTGATTGAACAGAAAAATGCGTACTCATACGTTCTATGGAGTTAACGTCGGCAGTGTGTTTTTCAGCATTTAATCTTTGCAGCTCAAGCGCTTCATTTTTTTGTATTTGAAACGCGCCCAACTCAGCCCGATCTGCAACGGCTTGGTCCATCCGTGTTTGAAGCATAAGATACAGTTGATCGGACGGCATGTTATCAGTTGCGATGGTCAAAATATCCGATAGTGCTGTTAATGAATCACCAAAAGACGCGGCTACACCCTCGTATTGCATGAGCTTGTCCAGCAATCCGGCCTGGGACGTTAACAGTTGATCAAGGCTTGCTAAATGCGGTAGCATTCCGTCAACTTCCGCTATGCTTGGTGCGGAGTTGGTCAATCCAAACCAACACTTGCTGCAAAGTTGCTCCCACGATGTAGTCCACTGCTCAAGTACGTTCTCAGCATCGGTTACTTGCGTACTGCGCAAAGCCAGTTGATGTTGACTAGAAACAAATTGATCTCGGATTCCCGACAAAACCGACTCAAGCTTGATTGTCGCGTTGGCTTGTTTTTGCAAACTCACGAGACGCTCAACGCTGTTGGTTTGCTCGGTACTATTTTGCGTTACAGCACCGGTTGCCTCTAAACAGCCAGAAAGGTTTTCGCAGGCTATCAATATTTGTTCGTTAATATAAGCCAATTCGCGCCCTAGGGTAGCTTGTCTTTGTACATCTTGTAAGGCGTCAGCGCGAGACTCTAACCATCCGTTTATTGCTTCGATTGACATGGTAGGTTTTAGTGCAGGCGATAGTGAAGTTACCAACAAAGACAATTCAGACGCTACAACACCAAGCTCTGCCTCAAATTGCTCGAGCTGCGTCCGCGCTTTGGTAATGGAATCTTCTGCGACAAACAACTCTCGTTGCATCTGACCTAACTGCGCCAGTGTCTCGGTATTCTGTAATCGTGTCGACTGACTTAGATCATCAGCGCGCATCGTACGTTCAAATTCGTCCGCTGTCGCCTCATCAAGTGTTTTTCTGTGCCTGACCCAAGCTTCGTCTCGCTCACGGTGCAAACGACTCGACTCAGCGTCGTCAACCAATCCAGTTACACTAAACGACTGTTTCTGAGACTGCGTATGTTCAATAGTGTTGTTTAACACATTAATGGAATGTTCTACTTCGCTGATACGGCTATTAAGCTGGTCACGCTTTCGTTGCAGCAATTGTAATTCCGATTCATGCGGCACACTCAACAATTGCAGCGCTTTACCATCTCCAACCCATGGACTCAGCTGCGCTAATTTGATAATTAACCCATCTTCCAGTTCTGCAATTTGCTGCATTTTGGCTCTGTACTGAACGACAAAATCGTTATTACTATAGGCACTTAATTCACGATCTAGATCATGAATGGGCGCACGACTTCGATCAATCGTGTCGACACCCTCTTTTGTTTCAATAACTCCACCCGCTAATAGGAACCGCTCACGACATTCATTATTTTGATTTGATGCTGCTGAGCATTCTTTTTTAGCCGTCGCCAGTTGGCTTTGTAGCGATGGTTGTTGCTGGATTAGCTCACGTAAGTTAGCTCTGATAGAAGCGTTCAGCAATAGCGTTTCTGGATTCTCAACATCAGCTTGATCGAGATTTCGTAAGCAGTTACTTATCTCATGCTCACACAGTCTCATCTGCTGCTGGAGCTCGGGCAAATTCGTACAAGCAACCAAGTAGTGATCGCGTTCAGCTTCTATTTGTTGCCATTTTGGCTGAGCACCTAAGGCCGCATCATCAAGCTTAATCGCTGCAATAGACTCATCGAGTGTGGTAATTTTCTTGGTAAGGTCTTGTTCTCTGGCATTAAATACAACGCTGCCTTTTTGCAGCGCCCTTACTTCTTCGAACCAACCGGCAGGCACATCGGGCAGTCCGGATAGCGGCTTCAATTCGTCATGCAGGCGATTCAATGAACTTAACCGCGGGTAGGCTGTTTTTTTAAGTTGAAGTTTAGTAATAAGCAGTTTCTGCTTATCTTTCTCAGCCCCTAGACTTTGATAACGCTTATCAGCTTCCTCGCGCTGCTTGACCAATTTTGAATATCCACTGGCTTCGGTATCCAATTGCTTGCGTGCCGCCTCAATCTCCTTTAGCTGCAATTTCAATTCAGCAAGCTCAAACTTCCTTTTGCCTTTTTTATAAAACTGATCAGTCTCTTCGCGCATTTGCAACAACGATTCGCTCAGTTGCGCAACGCCGGTAGTGGCTGAGTAAAGTAGTTTGCCTAAATCACCTTTACTGGCAAGGATGCTCTCACCGCCTTGTTCTAACGTGTCATCGTCAAGCGAAAACATCGTTGCATAAGACTCTTTACCTAGCCCAGCTAATTGCTGCGCAATGATGCTATCGCTAACCGGCTGATCACTAGCGTCAAGTAGGCTGTCTTTATTCTTTTTCAACCGTCGATATTCTGTAGCTTGTTCGCCAATTGAAATAACGGCGCCCACTTTCAACACATTATTAGCGTGCTTGAAGTTATAAGGCGTTTTGGGGTGAAACCCAAACAGAAAGTCTAAATAAGCTGCCATCAAAGTGGACTTACCCGCCTCGTTGGGTCCATAGACAATATGCAGATCGGGCTGACCTGCTTGGTGCTCACCAAAATTAATAGTGGTATCGGTAAACTTGCCGAAACGCCAAAGATCTAGCCTGTCTATGCGCATTAGCTTGGCACCCGCTTGTCAACAAGAGACGCTGTATTTTCAGTATTGTCAGCGGGTTGTAAATTTGCGCTTATTTGAGTACTGCCTTCTAACGCGAGCAGCTCAATGTTTTTCTCAAGCGACGCCTCATCTTCACCAAATTTTGTACGAAGCTCAACAGGCAACAATCCAAGCAAAACTTCTACTGATTGTTTTGCTTTTTTACGGTACGCTTCCGTGTGCTTGATCTCATCAATCATCAATGCGTGCAGCTCTTCGTACGGGGTAGTATCGATTGTGCTGTCATTGTCATTCTTCGCAGGAGGCTCACACTTAATGATGAGTTTATCGAGCCAGCGCTGGCCGTCATCTTCTAGCCTGCTTACAAGCTCTTGTTTAAAAAGATCTTCATCTCGCCTTAGCTTCCAAGCCAATGTCGTGGCTCCCGTTATCACCACGCGGGCAACTAAATGTTCGGCATCACAAGCGTCTGCGACCTGATCTATTTCACCCATCACCGAATTAACGCCTTTAGACCAATCTTCTAGGCCCTCGAACGACACGGCTATTTCCTCAAACTGAGCAAGCGCTAATAAATGTTCTTGCGCATCAACACGACCATCATCGTTAACGGTGACCAAGGTCACGCTCTTCTCGCCAGACTCGCCAATGTCGCGACCTTGCGGAATGCCGGGCATAACCACTGTGCAACCAGCGTCTACATGGATGGCTCGCTTGTGAATATGCCCTAGCGCCCAATAGTCATAGCCGTGACTCTGCAAATCTGCCAACGAACAAGGGGCGTACAGATCATGTCCAACTGCGCCGTCGAGACTGGTGTGCATCATGCCAATGTTAATGGCGCTCGGATCGGGTGATTTATAAAGCGGTAATAAACTATCGGGGGCATGTGGCTTACTAAAACTTGCACCGTGCACGACAACAGGCCGCTCTAATGGTGATGAGTTTGGGTCGTTTGATTTGAGGACAACAGAATCACCTTTGCTACCAAACACATGCACACAATCGGGCAACGTTAGCTGGCGAGTGATTTTTGATTCGGCATCGTGATTTCCACGAATGATAAACACATTTATATGTTTTTCATCCAAGCGACGCAATTGCGAGGCAAGGAACCGCGCAGTCTTCATGGAGGTTTGATTGCCGTCGTATAAATCGCCAGCGATCAGTAGCGCGTTGACTTGCTCATTGATGCACAGATCAACAACGCGCACAAAAGCCTGGCGCGTGGCATTCGCCACGACGTCAGCCAATGCTTCGTCGCGCATCGCCAATGATTTTAGCGGCGAGTCTAGATGAACATCTGCTGTGTGAACAAACCGGAATGCCATTAGCCGGGTAGGATCCGTCATGTGAGTGACGTAGTATAAGCGCTAACCTCCACATTCTTGCAAGAATGCGAGGCTAGGTTACCTGAATTTTGGTGTCTAGCTAGATTGCCAGATAGTCGTGACGCAACAGTTCTTTCTCAGCCGGCACATTGAAGCGAACAAAGCTTGAGCGCTTTGCGTGATTTATATCGCGAGGTACTCATGCCGCAGTGCCTCATCATCCAATACTTCCTGAGCCGGTCCCTGATAAACCAAATGACCAGTATCAAGGATGATCGCTCGGTCAGACAATTTTAGTGCAGCAACGGCATTTTGCTCAACGATAATGGTGGTTATTCCCTGCTCGCGAATAATGCGAAGGGTTTTTTCAATCTCGTGAACAATAACCGGCGCAAGGCCTTCGAACGGCTCGTCCAGTAACAAAAGCTTTATATCGCGAGCAAGCGCACGGCCAATAGCCAGCATCTGCTGTTCCCCACCAGAGAGCGTTATACCCTCTTGCTTACGGCGCTCGCCTAACCTGGGAAAGAGTTCGTACACTTGATCTATCGACCAACCGACCGGCTCTGCAATCTGTGCAAGCTTTATATTTTCTTCAACGGTTAAACCAGGAATGATGCATCGGTCCTCAGGGACAAGCCCTACACCGCAAATAGCAGCCTGATAACTTTTCATGTCGTGCAACGGCTCACCTGCTAACCATATTTCTCCTTGTGTAAGTGCGGGATCGTCCATTCGAGCTATGGTGCGCAGTGTTGACGTTTTACCGGCGCCGTTGCGACCTAACATGGCCAGAATTTCGCCTTCATTTACGTCAAAAGAAACACCCTGAACAATGTAACTCTCACCGTAATATGAATGGATATCGTTACAGGAAAAAAACGGTTTTGAGGCGTCTTTTGCTGGCTGCGATGCGCTACTCATGCGCACCTCCCAAATAAGCTTCCTGCACTTTCACATTACCCTTAATATTTTCTGGCGCATCTTCGACGATGACAGTACCTTGCGCCAACACACTAATACGATCGGCAAGGCTGAAAACAACGTGCATATCGTGTTCAATAATAATCATGGTGATTCCGCGGCTATCGCCGATGTGACGCAGCACACCTATCGTGTTGTTGGTATCAGCGCGACTCATACCCGCAGTAGGTTCATCGAGCAATAATAGTTTAGGCTCCTGAACCAAACCCATTGCCATCTCAAGGCGGCGTTTGTCACCACGTGACATGGACGAGGCAATCATGTCATGTTTGTCAGGCATTCCAAGATCTTCCAAAACATGAATGGCACGGTCCCGAATATCCTTTTCGCCGCTCATTGGCCTCATTGCATTGAATTCGAAAATACCATCACGATGCGCTAGCGCCGGAATCATGACATTTTCAAGCACCGTGAGATCTGAAAATATTTCCGGAGTTTGAAACACGCGGGAAACACCAGCCTGATTAATCTCGTGAGGTTGAATACCAAGCAAACTCTTACCGTGGAACATCACCGTACCGCTGTCTGGCGTTAGCCTGCCAACAAAACAGTTAAGCAACGTTGACTTTCCCGCACCATTGGGACCAATGATCGCGTGAATGCGACCTTCTTCAACGGTTAAATTAACATCGTTAAGCGCCTGCAATCCTCCAAAGCGCTTATTAACACCTCTAACTTCGAGAGCACCCATATCAGTCTCCTATTGTGCCTTCGAACGACGGGTAAAAATTCGCTTGAATAATCCCATCACGCCACCGATCAATCCACCCGGTAGAAAGGTGACCACGAGCATAAACATAAGACCAAGCGACAAGTGCCAGCCTTTGCCCACAAACGGACTCACAATAGTCACCATAAATTCTGTCAAACCATCGGGCATAAAGGCAAACCATTGTTGTAACAAATTCTCGTTAATTTTAGAGAAGATGTTCTCAGCATACTTAATCAAACCTGCGCCTAGAACCGGCCCAACAAGGGAACCCACACCACCTAATATAACCATCAGAACAACCTCGCCAGATGCTGTCCATTGCATACGCTCGGCACCCGCTAGCGGATCCATCGCCACCATTAACCCACCTGCAAGTCCTGCATACATGCCCGATATAACAAATGCCGCCAATGTGTAAGGTTTAGGATTTATTCCGGTGTAGCTCAGGCGCTGACTATTTGACTTGATAGCCTTTAGCATCATGCCAAAAGGTGATCGGAATATCCGAATAGAAATATAGAACGCGATAAGCAGTATGAATGCGCTTAGGTAGTACCCCACGTTAAAGGTCCATAGCCAACCGTTGAAGTCAATTTGGATGCTATCGCGCATTTCAAAACCAAAAAGTGAAGGTGCAGGAATATTTCCCGAATCACTAGCAGCGCCATCCAGAATGCGTGGATCGTTCAATGCAGTTTGTAGACCAGTTTCACCACCGGTAATCGGCGTTAGCACCGACGCTGCCAGGGCAAACGACATTTGCGCAAACGCAAGCGTCAGAATCGAGAAATAGATTCCTGAACGACGCAATGAGATATAACCAATGATAAGCGAGAACACACCGGCGACTAACGTTGACACAATGATAGCTGGCAGCACATTAATAGTGAGTAGCTTAAGCATCCAGACACCGGCATAGGACCCCGCACCAAGAAACGCTGCGTGTCCAAAACTCAGGTAACCAGTCAGTCCAAACAGGATGTTAAAGCCCACAGCAAAAATGGCAAATATGACAAACCGCTGCATCAAGTCAGGGTAGCCTGCATTAAACTGAGCAAAACTAGACCCTTCCTGAAAAGGATTCAATAGTATCGGAGCTGCTGCTACCAACAAAAGCACGAACAGCAGCATGAAAAAATCATTTCTAGATAAACCAAGCATAATCAAGTCTCCATTACGCCTTTGCGGCCCAGCAAACCACGCGGACGAGCAAGTAAGATGACGATAGCAGCGAGATAGATCACTACTTGATTAATACCGGGTAAGAATTCAATGACGGCACGCATAGAGGCGAAACTTTCGAGAATACCAAGAATGAAACCGGCAAGCACAGCACCACCAAGCGAACCCATACCTCCGACGACCACAACAACGAAAGAAATAACTAAAAAGTCCATACCCATCGTGTAACTAGGTGAGTTGATGGGCGTATACATGACCCCAGCGACCCCTGCTACTGCCGCCGCTATACCAAACATGATGGTAAAGCGCTTATCAATATTTATTCCAAGCAGACCCACTGTTTCTCTGTCTGCCATACCGGCTCGAACCACCATGCCAAATGTCGTGAACTGCAGGAAGGCAAATACGGCAGCGACAATAAGTAAAGCAAACAGAAAGTAGACTATTCGCCAATACGGGTACATTAATTTCCCAGCTTCCATCCCGATAAGCGTACCGAAGTCAAAAGATCCAATGAACATATCAGGAGCTGGCACCGATATCTGGTTGGCACCAAAGTAGGCCTTAATTAACTCTGCAAGGACAATGGCCAATCCAAACGTCACTAGTATTTGATCTGAGTGAGGGCGGTTATAAAAGTGTTTGATTAGTCCCCGCTCCATGATGAAGCCGATCAACATCATCACCGGGATAGCTAATAGGATTGCAAGCGGCACGGACCAATCAATAAGAGCTTGGCCAGCAACTTCGCCGAACCATTTCTCAACTATTGGCGTTTTTATTTTTAATGGATTGCCAAGAAAGTCGGTTTTAGTTTCGTCGAGCGTTATGGTAGAAATTGACAAAATTCTTTGCAGCGTCACTGCACAAAATGCACCGATCATAAACAACGCGCCATGCGCAAAGTTCACAACACCTAGGGTGCCAAAAATTAAAGTGAGTCCTAACGCGATCAAAGCGTAGGCGCTTCCTTTATCAAGCCCATTAAGGACCTGCAGCAAAAAAGCAGATAGTTCCATTGCGGTCTATTTGAAGTTGGTTACAGTCGAGGGAAATCTTAAAGTTACAGAGTACTTAAATCTTTGCGCCCGCACTACGCGGACGCAAAGAATGCTACTTATACGCCAGCGTTACAAGTACCTAGATCGCCACCAAAAATAGAGGCATCGTAAGTTACTTTAGAAGCTGGTGTGATTTCCACGATTTCGAGTAAATCAAACTCTGAACTCGGGTTCTCTTTACCCTTCACAACCAATACGTCTTTGAAGCACTGGTGATCTTCAGCTCGGTATAGTGTCTTACCGTTACCAAGACCATCAAATTCAAAACCTTCAAGTGCTGCACCAACACCACAAGGATTATGCGTTCCTGCACGTTCGCAAGCATCTGCATACAGAAGCGTTTGTACGTAAGTAGTGTGTGCTGCCTGACTTGGAGGGAAGCCATACTTTTCACCGAAAGATTTAACGAAAGCCTTTGAACCTTCATCTTCCAGAGACCAGTGCCAGTTAGTAGAACCGAAAATGCCTTTAACGTTTTCACCCGCACCTTTCGCCATTAGACGTGAGTACAGTGGAACGACAATTTCAAAGTTCTTACCATTGGCTTGAGCATTTCGCAGACCAAATTGAACCGCAGAGGTCAGTGAGTTAACCATGTTCGCACCGTAGTGATTCAGAATCAGAACGTCAGCGCCAGATGCCTGAACAGGAGCAACATAAGATGAGAAGTCAGTTTGTGACAACGGTGTTTTAACCGCAGCAACTGTTTCCCAGCCCATTGCCTCTGTTGAATTCTTTACAGCTTCTTCAGTGGTGTAACCCCAGTTGTAGTCAGCCGTTAAGTGATAAGCACGACGATCTGTACCGTAGTTCTCGGCAAGAATTGGTGCCAATGCTGCGCCTGACATGTAAGAGTTGAAGAAGTGGCGGAAGCCATTTGCTTTCTTATCTTTACCTGTTGTGTCATTTGAGTGAGTCAGACCAGCCATGAAAATAACACCTGCTTCTTGGCAAAGTGCTTGTACCGCAACCGCAACACCAGAAGAAGAACCACCGGTGATCATTATCGCACCGTCTTTTTCGATCATTGATCGAGCAGATGCACGTGCGGCATCAGGTTTAGTTTGAGTATCACCGGTTACGAATTCAACTTTCCGGCCCAAGATACCGTTGCCTTTAAGCTCTTTCGATGAAAAGGTATTCATCATGCCGCCGTCGCCACCACCATTTAGGTGTTCAACAGCCAACTCATAAGCACGCAGCTCATCTGCACCTTCATCTGCATAGGCGCCAGATTGAGGTACATTAAAACCTAAAGTGACAGTCTTGCCAGTAGGTTCGTTTAGGTAGTCCGCACCGAAAGCGCGGGATGAGAAAAACATTGGAGCGCCAGCGATTGCTGTTGAAGCCGCACCGGCTTTCAACACGTCGCGACGTGTCCAAGTACTAAGTGGTGTTTTCTTCTTACTCATGCAAAAAATTCCTCCGGGAATTGAACCCTTATGTGACTTTTCTAGTTGGCACGACTGGAATGACCAGACTGCGGAAGTGTTGGATCTGTTTTGTCCAGTGCGCAAGGCCAAGAGGCTCTAACACAACTGGTTCAGCTAACAGACTGACTATTTTCCAAAGGCACAGACTTTGTACCCCAGCGACCCATAAAACTCCTTGGCTGAGTATAAGGAAATGACCAGCTAGCCATAGGAATATTAAAACACTATTAATATCAATATGTTAATGGACTGACTGAATGGAATCAGCGCTTTTTTGGCTGATTAAGCCAGCACAGTGTTACGAAAGGTAACGAAAACAAACGACATGCCTAATTATTTTAACGCTCGGTCAAAAAGCCAAGCGTCCAAAACGCGATGTGCATCACTAAGACCATCCCCTTTGAGGGCCGAAAAATCCTGAATGGTGGCGCTGATACCCGACTCTTCCATCTCTTTTTGCACATCTTGCACGGTTTTCATTCGCGCAGATCGGGAGATTTTGTCCCCCTTGGTTAGCAAAAGGTGGAGCTCAGCTTCACCCTCCTGCTGCAACTCGATCATATTCCAATCACTGTCCCGAAGCGGGTGACGGATATCCATCACTAACACTACTCCGCGCAAAGTCTCTCGCCTGGTCAAATAATGACGCATCGATGCGCGCCAAGCTTGCTGCTTGGATTTCGACACTTGCGCGTACCCATAACCAGGTAAATCCACGATGTATCGGTCGTCTTCGACCAAAAAATGATTGATCAGCTGAGTTCGTCCCGGCGTCTTACTCGTTCGGGCCAATTTTCCGTTCCGAGTAATGGCATTAATGGCACTGGACTTGCCCGCATTGGAGCGTCCTGCAAAGGCCACTTCGGCAAAAGAGTCAGGACACTGACCGAGGTGTTCAGCACTGCTTTGAAACTGGGTTGCAAAATAAATCGAATTCATCTGGCCTATCACCATGGAAGTGTTTGGCAGTCTGCTAAAATCTGTATTAGCAAGCGGCGTGTCCGCATGAGTTTAACCAGTTTTCTTATTGATTTTCCGGAGGTTTAATGAACAAGCGGATCTTGGCTGCCGCACTGCTGTGTTTTTGTGTAGCAGGCCCATCCAACGCAGCTGGCGATGCGGCTGCAGGCAAAGAAGTATCAGCAACTTGCGCGGGTTGTCACGGCGCAGACGGCAAAGCCCTAGTACCAGACTATCCAAATTTAGCTGGACAGCACGCGTCTTATATCGCAAAGCAACTGACGGCCTATAGAGACGGGGAGCGAGTAAACCAGTTAATGAGCCCAATGGCTGCAGCATTAACTGATCAGAATATTCTCGATCTAGCGGCTTACTACGCCAACATGACGCCGATTAAAGGCGTATCGGCGGAAGAAAATTTGACGCTGGGTGAGAATATTTACCGTGGCGGTGTAACATCCGCTGGCATTGCATCATGTACAGGTTGCCACGGACCATCTGGCCAGGGCAATCCAGCCGCAATCTATCCTGTGCTTAGCGGACAGAATGCAGCGTACCTAGCAGCCCAGCTTAAGATGTTTCGCTCTGGCGAAAGAAATAACGATCCAAATGAGATGATGCGCGCGTTAGCTCACCGCCTTAGCGATGTAGAAATTGACGCATTGGCAAACTACTCGTCTGGATTGCATTAGAACTCGTATAGTAAATAACGAGGGTCGAACATCTTATCGACCCTCTTTTGCGTCAAACCACCCTATGTTAGTGCGTGCCTCTCGTTGCCGTTCAACGGACATAAGAGCGCTTGCGCCGAAAGGATTACACAGAAGTACTTGGTAAAGACGTGTTTGGGCAGAGCGGTCATGCAGAGCGAATGCACAGAGTGTTTGCACAGCGCATTTAGACAGATGCGTTTAAGCTGGCATGTTTAGGCACGTGCCTTGCGTCAGTTTTATCATCGTAATATGAAGCAGTTCACACTGCGGAACCTTCGAGCGCCCAACTAGTCTTACTTTGTTAGATGGGCAGTAACAACAAACCCCGGAGCTTTAGAATGAAAATAGCAACAAAAAAGTCTCGCCTTGCTAGCACCATGGCGTTGAGCATGGGCGCTTTAATCATTGCCTTTGCTGCACTCACTATTACAAAGCCTGCGCAAGCACAAGGTTTTGAGAATATTGACCCACCACAAAACACATCAGTCTCGGACAAAGTCGAAGTACTTGAGTACCTATGGCTTGGCTGCCCACATTGCTATGCACTAGAACCAAGCATGGAAAAATGGGGAGAAACTAAACCTGAATACGTAGAGTTTATTCGGGAAGCTCCACCGCTAAATCCGAGCTGGGAAAACCATTCACGTGGATTCTATGCAGCCCAGTTGCTCGGTATGGAGCAAGAATTTGTTGTTGCTATGTTTGAACAGATTCATGAAAAAAAGAAGCCAATGCGCGACAAGAAAAAGATTGCAGCCCTAGCGGGTACGTTGGGAATGGATGAAGCGAAGTTCTTATCTACCATGGATTCTTTCGCCGTAGAAGGTAAGCTGAAACGTGCTACCGACATGGCCATCAAGTCTGGTATCAGCTCTGTACCTTCGATTATAATCAATGGTAAGTACCGTGCGAGTTCAAATATCTCAGGTGGTCATGAAGGCATTATTGCAACAATCAATGAACGTGCAGAATTTGAAAGGAACGAAATGGGTCTTTAACAACGCAGCTTTAACTGAAAGTCTGTCGTTAGAAGCTTATCAACACGGACCGTCAATAACTGTCATAACTGGTGAGTATGACGGTCCGTTTTCATTTGTAGAATTTAATAAGTTCGCAACTGGCTGCTACAGCTCAACAATGACAGGCGCATTCTGTATTTGATAACCGTTATTCATGGTGCTGACATTGACATGCTGCGTTTTGTCAATTAAACGACTGCCATAGCATTCATGAATATGGCCAAAAATGTGGAAAGATGGCGACACCTCTTTAACCCTTTGAGCTAACATTTTACAACCGGTGCTTTCCGTTACTTTCGGCGCACGCTCAACCTCATCAAGCACGCCCCAAACTGGACCATGCGTTATTAATACATTTGTATTTTCAGGGATGAGCGCCCAGTGATGATGGATATCCTCTTCATCGCGCATAAAAGACCAATCAAAAAAACGTGGTGTAATGGGTGAACCCCAAAATTGAACACCGTCAATTCCAATGCCGCTGTCGTTGAGATAACTAACACCGTGGGATGCAGCCACTGATGCGATTTCGTCTGGTTCTTTTTCAAGATAAGTATCGTGATTACCACCAATAAAAACTTTATGCTGGTGCGGATGAGATGCAAACCACTCTATAAAATTAAGAAAATCATTCCGAGTGCCATGAGCGGTAATGTCACCTGCATGCACAAGCACATCGCCAAACGGCAAGCTCACTTGCTCGTGTTCTCCATGGGTATCACTTATACAAACAATTTTCACGTTAAATAATTTATTTATCCACCGCCTGTAACTCTCCAGGCATTTCCCTTTCAACCCCGATCGGTGACAGAGACATTATATTGTTAGCGAGTTCGTCCAAGCGTTACTTCCACTCGAAACAATCCGCCGAAAGCTTGTTCGTAATCGTTCGACGAAGACCAACTCACGCTCGGCCAAATTTCATAATAGAACCACGGTCGCAAAAAATTTTGACGATAGCGCATTCTTAATTCAACACCAAGATAATTATCGGTATCACCCTCGTTTAAAGCAGTAACATAACCGGTTATCCCCTCAAATGCGAGTGCTCGGCGTTTTCCTAAGTCAGCATAGAAGCCAACGGTCTCGCCAATACCCGCGCCCTTATTACCTTTGCGCCAACTCACGTCAAACGAGTTCCTAAAATACAGCGATTCTCGTTCGAAGAAAAGCCTGCGACTCTCTAGTCTGAACCGGTTCTCATAACCTGAAGCCGAGTAGTAGGTAATATTGTTGCTAACTTCGTTCGTAAAACCGAATCTAGAATCGCGTCGATACGCCACATTAAGCCTGCCAAAAATCTGCGCCTTATCCTCACGATAACGCGCACCAATGTCATAGTTCAGACTAAATTGTTTCTTGGCTGTTCGGACAAAACGTAATGCAAGAGCAACGTCGTTGTTGTCTTCTGTCGCAATTTGCTCACGTTGGGCAGCATCAGAATTCGACGCACTGGCATTCCCGTCTTCAGTGCTTAAGAGTAACCGGAAACGTTGTTGAGACTGTGGCAAAACAACTCTTAACTTTACCCGAGCAGCCAATTTAACTTTTTCGCCACCTGGCTTAATCGTATCAAGTCGAATACGCGCCCAGCTTGTATTGAGCTGTTCACCGCTGTCACCCGTGCCAATAAAATCATCGATTTGCACGACAAACGCACTGAATCTATCACTAACCTTATGGTGTGTTTCATCAACCATCGACCCCACACCAGCCAACATACCCGGCTTCTCATCAGTGGTTGCAGACTCAACCGGCTTGTCTTGAGCACGCGCTTGCATCAGAAAACACTGACCTAGAGCAAACATACTCAAAAAAAATAGTCTAAACATCACTGGTCGAATTTTTCGTCGATAGCTATATCGCGTGTTGTAGATCAAGCAGACTCAACCTTATCGATTACGTCTAGTAACTTTTGCATATCAGCTTCAGTGCCAATTGATATTCTTAACCACGCTGCAAGCTCATCGGTACCCCAGTAACGAACTAACACTCCATGCCGATTCAATTTATCAAACAGCGATGCCGCATTGCCATCTTTCGGTGAGACAAAAATAAAATTCGCAGCACTATCAAGAACCTGAAAACCCCTAGACCTCAATGCCTTTGAAGTATCATTTCGGGTGGCAATGACTCGCTGCATCGTCTGTTGAAAGTAGGCTTTGTCACTAATCGATGCAACGCCCGCTCGCTGAGCAACGGCGTCAACTGGGTATGAATTAAATGAATTTTTCACCCGCGACAATGCTTCAATAAGCGAAGGGTTTGCAAAAGCCGCACCTAATCTCATCCCAGCAAGTGAACGAGACTTAGAAAATGTTTGCGATACAACTAAATTTGGATACCGATTAATCAATTCCACTACGCTTTGAGCACCAAAATCGACGTACGCCTCATCTACTAACACAAGAGTGTTCGGTACACGCTCCAACAATGCTTCGATAGCGGAAGCAGGTTCTGCCAATGACGTTGGCGCATTCGGGTTAGGGAAAATGATTCCGCCACGATTATCGGTAAACGCAGACATATTAATGGAAAAATCTGCCAATAAAGGATGAACCTGTTTTTCAATTTCAAGCAAATCACAATAAACTGGATAAAAGCTGTAGCTTATTTTTGGATATTGCAACGCCTGCCCGTTAGTAAAAAATGCCATAAACGACAAGGCGAGGATTTCGTCAGACCCATTTCCAACAAATACTTGCGATACATCCAAACCATGGTATTGCGCCAAACTGCGACGTAACTCAACTGATTCGGGATCGGGGTAGCGTCGAAGCGCATCACCGTCTACTTGTTTCAGCGCGCTCAACACGTCGTCAGAGGGCGGATAGGGGTTTTCGTTGGTGTTGAGTTTCACGATGTCATCACCGTGTCGTTGTTCACCAGGTACGTAAGGAGTTAGACGCTGTACTAGAGTCGTCCAGAACACATTTTGCATAGTGATAGTTCTTAATCAGCCAACAGCGTAGAGAGCTTGTCGGCGGCTTTACGAATTTGTGGCAGGAAATCTGTCACTGCAGCAAAAGCAATTCGCATGCACGGAGCATGAAAAGACAGTGTGGCATACAGCCGATTATCTTCATCTGTTATCGGCACTGCCAATGCCACCATGCCATCGATATACTCTTCATTATCTAGTGCGTAGCCACGAGCCGCGGTTGCATCTAGCTCTGCATGCAATAGCGCAAGGTCGAGAATGGTGTTGGCAGTAAATGGCACGAGTTTGATGTGACTGATAAGAGATTCTCGTTTTGCACGAGGCAAACTACTTAGAAACATCTTACCACCTGCTGTCGCGCAGACGGGTACCCGACTGCCAATCTGCAGTTGCACACGGACTGGCCAATGTGTTTCTGCACGATCAAAATAGATCATTTCCGACCCATCAGGAACAGCAATATTACAAGTTTCGCCAATTTCCTCTGACAGAGCACCGAGTATGGCTTGACGCTGCGCCTGCATTGGCGAACTGGCAAGCACGCCCAAAGCTACCCTGTGTAAGCGGTGTCCGGGCTGCAAACCGCGCTTATTCATCCTGGTTTGCAGATACCCTTGCTCCTCAAGAACCGATACCAATCGATGTAAGCTTGCTTTGGGAATATCCAGCTGAACTGCCAAATCAGTTGGGGATAACGGACGCTCCGATCTTGCCACCGTTTCCAGTATATCAAGCACACGATTTATGGTCGATCCTTTAACTGGTCGTGGCGCAGCTAGCTTCTCTTGACTCATTGCTTGGTCTTATCCATAGCCGTCACGTTACACGCCTCCTCGCATATTGGTTCTCAAAGTACCGATATAGGTGTTTTTTTACAACCATGGTGGGTACAATAACTCCAAAGTGGGATTCTAAGTACCGTTATACGTAGCAATTCAGCAGACTTGGGCGGATTTTTGATGATCGACAGCTTCGATTATGTAGTAATAGGCGCAGGCTCAGCGGGCTGTGTGATGGCAAACAGACTTTCCGCCGACGGCACGGCTACCGTGGCCCTGCTCGAGGCCGGGGCTACTGATTGGAATCCTTGGATTCACGTTCCTGTCGGGTACTTCAAAACCATACACAATCCCGCTACCGACTGGTGCTACGAAACCGAGCCTGATTCCGGTCTGAATGGCCGCAGTCTTAAGTGGCCGCGTGGCAAAGTCCTCGGTGGCAGCAGCTCGATCAACGGTTTGCTCTACGTACGTGGTCAGCACCAAGACTATGACCGATGGGCAGAACTCGGCTGCACTGGTTGGTCATACGATGACGTACTGCCTTATTTCAAAAAAGCGCAAAATCAAGAACGCGGCGAAAGTCAATATCACGGTGTAAATGGTCCTCTACAAGTCAGCGATATGAGTTTTCGACGGCCAATTTGCGACGACTTTATTAAGGGTGTAGCTGAAACAGGCACGCCCATCACGGACGACAACAACGCTGAAGATCAAGAAGGTGTTGGCTACTTTCAACTTACTGCGCACAAGGGTCGTCGTTGCAGCTCTGCTGTGGCTTATCTTAAAGGTATAAAAAATCGGCCTAATTTAACAATCCTTACGCATTCAATGGCCGAGCGTATTGGGTTTGAAAATGGTCGAGCTCATACCGTGCACATTAATCAAAAGGATGTTGCCCGCACTTTAAAAGCTAACCGCGAAATTATCCTCTGCGGTGGTGCTATAAATTCACCTCAATTACTACAACTGTCTGGTATTGGCCCAGGCCAATTATTGCAAGACAATGGCATTGAAGTCATTGTAGATTCGTCCGATGTTGGCAGTAACCTGCAAGATCATCTACAGATTCGCACGGTATACAAAACAAACAAACCAGTAACACTCAATGATGAGCTATTCACACCCCTTCAGAAGATGCGGGCTGGCCTTACCTACATAGCCAACAGAAGTGGACCGCTGAGCATGGCTGCAAGCCAAGTTTATGCATTTTGTCGCACTCGTCTATCAAATGAACGTCCCGACATTCAATACCACTTTCAGCCGTTAAGTGCGGACTCCCCAGGTGAAGGGTTTCATCCATTTTCGGCAATTACTGCATCTGTATGCCAGCTGAGGCCAGAGAGCCGTGGAACTATTCAGATTAAATCACCGAATTCATCAGATCACCCGGTGATTGTGCCAAATTATCTGTCCACGGAACTCGACTGCCTGACCGCTATAGAATCGATTCGACATGCCCGCCGTGTGATGGAATCTGATGCGATGAAAGGACATATCCTCGAGGAATACCTGCCAGATCCAAAAGCCACCACAGATGACGAATTATTAGAACAGGCGCGTAATATCTCCAACACCATTTATCACCCTGTCGGCACCTGTCGCATGGGCGCTGATGCGCAATCGGTGCTCGACCCAGAGCTGCGTGTACGCGGTGTCACAGGACTGCGGGTAGTGGATGCGTCGGTTATGCCAGAGATTGTATCGGGTAATACCAATGCGCCAACCATTATGATTGCAGAACGCGCAGCTGACTTAATTCTTCGATAAGTTGCGTTAGCGTAAATCCATTCTTAGCGTACGAGTCGATAATCGTGCTTGTCAATTAATGTCGGGCTGGGCATTATCTCCATTCCACTTGAGCCAGGCTAGATCACTTAGATGACTGCATTCAATAAGATACTTGAACGGGCTCAGTCCAGCCAAAAGAAAATTGCGCTACCAGAGGCGAGCGACGAACGAGTGCTCCGTGCAGCAGTGGAAATTGTTGAGCGCAAACTTGCAAAGCCGATTCTCATTGGCGATACGAATGAAATCCGTTTGAGCGCAAAAAGTCTTGGATTGTCGCTGAATTCGGTAAAGATAGAAGATCAATTTACGTCACCGAACATTGAAAAATATACAGAGCTTTTAATTGCGAAGCGCAAGCATCGAGGAATGGATAGGGAGAAAGCAGCGCAAGCAATCACAAACCCTTTTGTTTTTGCCTGCATGATGATTGATGCCGGTGACGCCGATGGTTGTGTAGCTGGGGCCATCACTCCGACAGCAGATGTTGTTCGCGGTGCTATGCAGCTGATTCAAAAACAAGAACATATTCAACAAGTATCCAGCTTCTTCATTATGCGTCTACAAGATTGGCATCCCGTAGATGATGTATTGATTATTGCTGACTGTGCGCTGGTTATCGACCCTTCTGCCGAAGAACTTGCGTATATCGCGGCAGACACTGGCGATAGCGTTCGCCAATTACTCGATATGCAACCAGAGATTGGAATGTTGTCGTTTTCAACCGCCGGCAGTGCTCGGCATAAACACGTCAACAAGGTGCGCGAGGCAACTGATTCGCTAAGAGCCTTACGCCCAGACTGGAGGGTGGTTGGGGAAGTTCAGTTAGATGCTGCAGTGATACCTGAGATTCTTGCCAACAAAGACCCTGAGCAAGCTAGCGATTCCCCATGTAACACATTGATATTTCCTAATCTCGATGCAGGAAATATCGGCTATAAACTCATAGAGCGTTTCGGCGGCGCTCAAGCAATTGGCCCAATTCTGCAAGGGCTGAAGAAACCAGTCAATGATCTAAGCCGTGGCTGCAACCAAAGCGATATTGTGTACTTGGTGGCGGTCACTGCTGCTCAGTGCAGATGAGCTGTAGATTATACTTAGAAAATTGCTAACTAACTGAACTAGTTATACTTTTAAAGCATCAAGCAGATTCCTAATATGCCGATAAGACCCTATCAACGCGCAATTGTCAGCGCGAATAGGCACTACCGAGCACGGTCGATCAATGGAACTGGAAATAGCAGATTGCAGCACCCTCAGCCAAACCCAGCATAACGCTTGGCTGGAGTTGTTTGAGTCTGTGCGAGATGCACGCTTTTATCAACATCCACATTGGTTTCAATGTGTCTGTGAGCACCTCAACTCAGGCAAGCTAAGCATCGCCTTCGTTTATGTCGACACGCAATTACAAATGGTGGTACCACTGTGCTGCTCGAAAGGCGCTCGGCGACTGGCACATCCAGCCCATGACCATTTATCACTAAACGATATTCTCTTTCTTCCTAACCTTAGCCACCAGCCTGAAAAACTCTTCTCGTATCTGAATGCCGCACTTTGTGAGGCTGGTGAGACTTGGCTGGATTGGCAAATATCCAATGTGCCGCACTTTAGCCCGCTTGTCGATGCATTGACAGCTAACAATCAATCATCTGTGCAATTTGATGAGCAGGCGTCTAACCCATCCTTGCGCATTGCTCGTGATGCTAAAACTGACCATTGGATGATGAAGAAAACGCGACAATCTGCAAGCTTTGATTGCAGTAGCGAGGCTTGCCCACCTCACGGTAAGTTGAAACGCAATCTTCGACGTTTACGCAAGCAAATTGAAAACACAGGTGAGTTGCGAGTAGACCAGATCGTTGATCCAACGCTGCTTCCAGACGCCTTTGAACACTTCCTACAAATCGAAGCTTCGGGTTGGAAAGGCGCAGGCACGGCCGCAACCGCCATTTCTGCGAATCCCGAATTAGTGGCCTTTTATTCAAACCTACTCAGCCCTAGCCTTCGTGGAATAACCCCAGAGATCAATTTGTTGTGGTGCGGTGACCAGTGTACAGCCGCGCAATTTGGATTACGCACCGGAACATGCCTGAGCCTATTAAAAATTGGCTACAACGAAGAGTTTGCTCGATTTTCCCCAGGTTACTTATTGCTTGAATCGGTACTTGCTGATGCGCCAGGGCGAGGCATAAAGACACTTAGCTTAGTGACATCACCCCCTTGGGCTGATCGATGGCACCCAGACACTGCCCCTGTTTGGCATGTCAATCGCTATAACAATTCAACCTTGGGGGCCGCGAAGCATCAGATAGACAAACTGAAGCAATTAGCAAAATCCCGGTTACAGACGGCTGCATAAAATACATGATCGTACTCGGACTCAATTACTACTTTCACGACTCTTCGGCCGCACTGGTGGTTGATGGTGAGCTTATTGTCGCGCTTGAAGAGGAACGTTTCACGCGCAACAAGCATACGCGAGAGTTTCCAGAAAATGCAATACGCGAATGCTTGCGTATTGGTGGTATTACAGCCGATCAGATTGATCACGTTGCGGTATCAATAAAACCTACTCATTGCTGGCAGAAAAAAGTTGCCTACGCACTGAAGAAACCACACAAAGCCGCACCATTTATAAAGCACGAATTAATTAACGGTTACTTCAAGCAACGCCGCTTTAAGCAATGGGTATCCGATACATTCACGGGTACAAAGAAACCTGACATTGCGTTCATAGAACATCACATGTCACACGCGGCAGGTAGTTTTTTTGTCTCTCCCTATAAAGATGCTGCAATCATGGCGATCGATGGTTCCGGCGAATGGGCTTGCGCATGGCTTGGACATGGCGAAGAGAATAAGGTGACCTGTTTTAACGAATCAGTGTTTCCCAATTCATTAGGGTCGGTTTACGAATCAGTTACAGAGTTCTGCGGATTCAAGCCAAATTATGATGAAGGCAAAACCATGGGGCTTGCACCACTTGGAGATGCTTCTCGGTTTATTGAAGAGGCGCGTAAAACAGTTCACATTTCTGAAAATGGTCAAATTGAAGTTGATCTGAGTTACTTCAGCTACCAATATTGGGGCTACAAAAGGTGTGCGCAAAAATTCTACGATGTGTTCGGTGAGCCGCGTGCAATGGATGGTGAATTCGAAACACATCACCATGACGTCGCAGCCGCATTCCAATTACTGCTTGAAGAATGTGCGCTAAAGATGGCGGCCTTTTTAAAACAAAAGACAGGCGCAACTCACTTAATTATCGCGGGTGGCGTTGCTCTAAACAGCGTTATGAATGGAAGACTGTTAAGAGATGCCGGTTTTGAGGACGTGTACATCATGCCTGCAGCTGGCGATAACGGCACATCAATTGGTGCTGCTTACACTTTGCTGCATCAAGAACTTAACTTGCCTCGAACTTTCGTTCATGACAACCCTTATGTTGGAAACGAATATAGCGATGAAGAAATCGAAACTACACTTAAAAAATTCAAATTGAACTATATACAGTGTGCGGACATCGCCGCTGATACCGCCGAGCTACTCGAAAACGGCAGAATTGGTGGATGGTTCCAAGGCCGAATGGAAATAGGCCCAAGAGCACTTGGCTCTCGCAGTATTGTCGCAAATCCGGCATTCCCAGATATGAAAGACAAGATCAATGCTGAAGTGAAGTTTCGCGAAGCCTATAGGCCTTTCGCACCTTCAGCGACTGTAGAGGCAGCCAAGGAATTTTTCGACATCGAAGTTGAAGCGCCATTCATGTTAAAAGTATGCCAAGTAAAGCAAGACAAACAATCGGTAATACCTTCGATTACACATGTCGATGGTAGTGCCAGGTTGCAAACGGTCAGAGCTGAATCACACCCGATATATCACAGTCTCATTAGCCAGCTTGGAACACGTACAGGGGTGCCAGTGGTGTTGAATACTAGCTTCAACATTCAAGGTGAACCGGTATGCGAATCACCACGAGATGCAATACGTTGCTTTTATTCTACCGGGCTCGATTTTCTGGCTATCGGTTCATTCCTAATTAAGAAATAGAATTGTGCAGTCACCACGCTCAAATATACTGATCAGCATCCTGCTATGGCTGCTCATTGCAGCGGCCGCTTGGCCAGTTTTTGTCGCAGTGAATCTTGCAATAAGTTTTTTTGTTGGCGAAGGTTCTGTCTTAGATACTTGGAATCAAGTGCCAAAACGAACACTCATTACAGATTTTATTAACGGCTATAAATCTAGTGCACTGATAGCGGCGCTACTTGGTTTGGTGGCAGTAGTCGATTTTCAATTGCTCTCTCGAAATAAATTAACCGGTTACATCGCTGGAATTTTAGTGCCAGTTTGCTGCATCGGCATTGCGTTTTGGCACTACCCCGAGCCTAGCTATGTGCTACCTGGTTTTGCACTGACGGGTTTAGCGCTCTGGATATTATATAAATTTATCGACATAGGGTTCAGATTAAGGAGGGTTGGATAGTGCGCCGTCTAGGATTCTCCTTTGTTCTGATCACTTACTTGATCACGCCAACACAGTCAGCGCTTGCAGACCAAGCCATACTTATTGGTGGTGGCTACAATATTAATGGTTCGCAAGGTCAAATAGAATTAAACGTTAAATGGGTTCAAAGTGTTTTGGAAGAAGCCAACCTCCCAGTCACTACTTTTTTTACTGACGGCGACGACCCGGCAGCAGATGTTCACTATCAGGTTTTGGATTCACAAAGTACTGACGGCAATCCGATAGATGACTTGGCAAAACAATTAGAACCGATTGCGCGCTTGTTTGGGGATCAGTATCTGAACCAGCGCCGCTATCGCAATCATACGGTTGAAAATGTTACTGGAGGCACCAGAGCAGACCTACTCACATCATCCCTAGAGGCGCTCTTAGGATCAGCACCAGATGACCCTAGTTTGATTATTTACAATGGTCACGGCAAACAGTCACAAACGACGGTAGACAAGGTGACGCTAGAACTCTGGGACAATACCCGTATAACCGCCAACTCGCTTCATTCTATTCTTGAAAAATCCAATGCAACCACCCGCTTTGTATTTACGCAATGCTATTCCGGTGGGTTTCACCGACTAGCTTATGCAAACCCTGAAAGTGGAATGGAGCTGTCTACCCCTACACGTTGTGGTTTCACAGCTGAGTCAGCCTACCGGCTTGCAGAAGGTTGCTCAGCGAGTATCGACACCGACGATTACCGCGATTACACAACGTATTTTTTTGCAGCATTGAATGGTTATGATCGTAACGGTGAAATACTTGGGATGACAACTGATTCCGATGCTGATGGTGTTACAAGCCTTCGTGAAGCACATCTATATACACTGGAAAACGCGCATAGCACTGATCTTTCTAGATCAACCAGCGAAGATTATTTAACAAGCTGGCAACCATGGTACTTACAATGGACAGCTGCAAAACAAGGGTTACCCAACAACGAGTATGCAAAGCTTTATCGTACTTTAGCTGACAAGCACGACATTGCTATGAGCAATGGTGCAGCAAAGCACATTCGATCTAAACTCAATGGATATTTGCAAAAAGCAACGGATCTGCAAACACGTAGACAAGCGATGCGAGAAGAACTAGTTGATATTCAAGATCAGTTAGCTAGTCAAGCCATGACAAAATGGCCAGCGTTGATGGGCCCATATACAGCGCAATTTCAATCAATGTCAGGTTCCGGCCAATTGATTAATGTTTCAACATGGCTACGAGAGCTACCCAGTTACCAAAAGCTTGTTGATTTACAGCTAGAAGACAATAGCATCGACGGCGGTTTATTGGATGCTGAGCGCAACGCAACGCAAATGCAAAAGTTGTTTCACTTTCGCAAACTTGCAAACTTAAAATACCAGCTATACCAGCACGGTGAGCAATCACAGATTAAAGACTATGAAACTTTGGTGTCTTGTGAGGACTCGCCATTGATGTTGAATGAGCAGTAACTGAACTAGGCATTACAGCGATAACGGAAGTTGTTGCTCCTTAATAGAAACACTCTCCCATTCCGAAGAACTTTCTGCTCTACCGACAGGTTCACCACGTGAATTAGTCAGTTCCGGCTTTAAGTATTCTTCAAGCTCTACCACGATGTTTGCATCGATCACACCCAGTGTTCGCAATACAGCACCCAGTGCTACTCTTGCACCTCTGTCATGCCCATCATCCATTTTCAAAGCAATACCTAAACCCTGCTCTGGAATACAGGCGGTGTAACACCCTTCGGCTCCGACCTTAACTAACACCTTAGGTGCAAGTAGTTGCATTAACTCAGTACAAAGCCTGTCTTTGCCTGCAACCAAATACGAATGTGCTGATACTGCCGATTGTATGCGGGCAATAGCGGCGGTACGCTCAGCGCTTTGGCCGGCAGCGTCAGCAAATCGTGCCATCGCCAGCGCTACCCGCTGCAGTGGCAATGCCAGACACGGAATACCACACCCATCATAACCCCAAGGAAGTTGCATAACACGCGTACCACTCATCGACTCAAGGACATCAAACCAGCGACGATTTGCATTATGGCTATAGAGTCGATAGTTTTTTATATCTTCCCCATGATGCTGACAGGTCGATAGCAACCCGAGATGTTTGCCAGAGCAATTGTGATGAATACGAGTTGGCCCATCTCCCTGAGCTAACAATTCATACTTAGTCGCCTCATGCATAGGCATGTCGGCACCACACTCCAAGTTTTCAGCATCACACCCAATTAGCTTCAGCCAGTCTGAAACCATGTCCACGTGCACCGACTCGCCATTGTGCGATGCACAAGATAACGCTATATGAGCTTCGTTTAGAGAATAATGTTCAATAGCACCCGATTCGACAAAAGGGATCGCTTGTAGAAATTTAATCGCAGATCTAGGAAACGTATGGTTCAAGACGTCACCCATTGACATCATTAACTGGCCGTCTGAGCGTACAACCGCAACAGACCCTCGATGACGACTTTCTATCGCATTGCCACGCCACAAATTAACCAGTACTGGATTCATAAATTACTCAAACCAACAGCATCTCGAACTTTTCGCATCAGCTCTTTACTGTGCACCCTCGCCTTTGCAGCACCCGCTTGCAGAACATCTTCTATTTCTTCAGGTTTAGCCATGAGTGCATCGTATTTCTCTCTAGGTTCTGCCAATTGTTCATCTAGCAATTCGAATAAGCGTTGTTTAGCATCACCCCAACCAATACCACCAGCGTAGTCTTCTCGCAATGTATCGACTTGCTCAGAGCTTGCAAATGCTTTGTAGATATCGAACACCGTATTGCCTTCAGTATCTTTTGGCTCGCCCGGCTCCAGCGAATTTGTTTTAATTTTCATTATCATCTTTCGAAGCTGCTTTGCAGTGCCAAACAACGGGATGGTATTTTGGTAACTTTTACTCATCTTACGACCATCTAAACCGGTTATTAACGGCGTGTCCTTATCCACTTCCACATCTGGAACGACGAGTAACTCACCATAATGATGATTGAAGCGCTGCGCAATATCACGACACATTTCTAAGTGCTGAATTTGATCTTTTCCGACTGGCACTTTGGTTGCCTTAAACATGAGAATATCTGCTGACATAAGGATGGGGTAATTAAACAGGCCCATATTTATTCCTTTATCAGGATCACTTGAACCTGCGTCAATATTTTCCTGGACAACGCCCTTGTAGGCATGCGCGCGGTTCATTAAACCTTTCGCGGTCATACAGGTAAGTACCCAAGTAAGCTCTGGTATTTCGGGTATATCAGATTGGCGGTAGAACGTGGACCGATCTGTATCGAGACCCATAGCCAACCAAGTAGCTGCTATCTCCTGTCGAGATTGACGAATACTGGCGGGGTCTTCACTTTTTATAAGTGCGTGATAATCTGCAAGAAAGTAGTAACTTTCGTTATCTGCAACTTTGCTGGCCGCAATCGCTGGCCGAATAGCGCCAACATAATTGCCAAGATGCGGTGTGCCAGTGGTAGTTATTCCGGTAAGATACGTCTGTTTTGTCATGCGCGTGCGGTCTTGTTTTGTCGCCCTTGCCAATGGCAATAAGCAGTCTTTGTATTGTAACAAGCCCAGCTGTGCTGGTGGATGAGTATGCTGAACTACCGAACAATATCGTGAAAATTCAAGCAACATCCGAGAAATTTAATCTCAGCCTACGTGTAGCAATACTCGCGGCGGCATTTTTGGTCATTTTTGAAGCCCCCGCATTTGCACAATCCACACCCCAACTAGAAGAAACCACCAGCGATGTCCTTATCGTGCTTGATTCAGATGGTCGTTCGCACACGGTACAACATACGGTGGCAAGCACTGGCCCGTCATTAAAATTGAACTTGCCAGGTAGCGTTGTTCCACAAGAAGTTATGTTTTTTGGGCCCGAACGGGTGCGGTTTAAAGATCAATACAAAACAACACTTGCAACGCTAGAAATATCAAGTGGTAGTGCTTTCGCTCGTTATCAACACCAATATGGCGTTGAGGTGCAGCAGGTACAGCCCGGATACTTTGTTTTGACAACTCCATCGGTACCAACCAATATTGATTTGGCTGGGAAAGAACTTACGCACTCTAGTATAAGTTGGGTTTTTCCCAGTGAATTTGAAGTGGTTTCATACTCTGTTACCGACTACAGCACTGGGCGTTGGGTATCGATAAATAACACACTCACTTTTTACAATGCAGATACGTCGACTGTGGAGCTATCGATTAACTATAGAAAGAATGCAGGCTCACTCACTATCGAGCCATCAGCATGCCATGATGCAGATACCGATGCATGTGCGGCAGATAAGGACGAAGACGGTGTACCAGATTATAGAGATGCCTGTATTGACCCAATAGGCGTACGTGTTAATACGTTGGGCTGCGCAGAAGATCGTGCAATGGTGTTAAGCAATATCGAATTTAGCACTGGCAAAACCTACTTAGATGTCACTGCTCGGATTCTGCTCGACAAAGTAGCGCAGGCTATACTGAAATCTGACCACACGTTTTTCGAAATTGGTGCACATACTGATAACAATGGCGCTACCCGTATTAATCAACAATTGTCACATAGACGAGCAGACGCTGTAAGACACTACCTCATGCTTAAAGGTGTACATCCCAATACCCTCAGAGCAACAGGGTATGGCGAACAATATCCGATACGCGATAATTCCAGTCCAGACGGCCAACGCGCGAACAGACGAATAGAGCTGGTTATTATTGAGTAACCACTAACAAAGCTTATTCATCCAGGGCGACGTTTAAATTTCTTTTTCGCACCCAACAATTGCTTTACATCATCAGAACTAACCACTTGCCGGCTTGTTGCATAACCTTCATGGTATTCAATCACTCGATCTAAATCGTAAAGATAACTTACCATCACACCAGCCGACTGATTGAGCCCACTTCTATAAAGGTCCGCACGTGGCAATATACGATCGAGCATTGCACCATTACCTAAATGAAATCGCGCGACTGGATCAAGTGGTTGATTATCCTTACGCTTTTCCAATGCAAGATAGCGTGCGGCTATCAATTCCAGTAGTTTGATTTCTTCCTCATTAGGAGTTTCAATATCACCAGACGATATGCGCTTTAAAATATCAAGCCGTCCATGTAGCTCATCATCGTCAGTCGTTGTTAGACATTTTTCTACCCAGCGCATGAGTCCAGGCACTGGAGAAAGCGTACGAAAATATTTCAAGTTACCCAGCTGGCTGGATAATTCCTGAGCGACTTGCTTTATGAGAAAATTACCAAAGGAGACACCAGCCAAACCAGTTTGACAATTCGAAATAGAATAGAACACAGCAGTATCTGCGTTGTCGGTCATGAGAATATCGCGGTTTTCAGTTAATATTTCGCGAATAGAATTAGGCGTCGATTTTGTAAGCGCAACTTCAACAAATATTAGTGGCTCATCAAGCATAGCTGGATGAAAGAAAGCAAAACACTTTCTATCACTCGGCGCTAATCGTCGGCGAAGCGCGTCCCAGCTACTGATAGCATGTACAGCCTCGTACTCGATAAGTTTCTCCAAAATATTGGCCGGTGTTTGCCAATCTATTTCACGCAAAACTAAAAAGCCGCGATTAAACCAAGCACGAAAAAGTTTCTGAAAATCACTGTCAATTCGCGCAAGTTCACGATGCTTTTTCATATGCTTCAACAAGCATGAACGCATATTAACTAACAGGCCGGTAGCACCTGGAATACGATTCAATCGTCTAAACAATTCACGTCGTGTTGGCTCTGCGCAATTGAGTAAGAAATTTAAGTTTTCAGTGGTGTTGTTATCTGCCAAGCTATTCGCGGCTGATTGAACTTGAACTGTATCTATATCGAAACGCTTAACAAGCATTTTGAAAAATGCGAGCTGCTCTTCTTCGGATGACTGTGTAAATCTGATGAGAATTTGATTAGCAATACGGTTACCAGACACTTCCCCACGTTCTGATAACAACGCATCACAGAGCTCCTCAAAACTACGAGTATCATAGTCAAGCTGATCCGCCGACTCGCGGTTAAAAACCGAGGTTAGCAAATCCTGAAAGTAGCTCATGCGATTGATCATTGTAAGTGAGTGAAAGTTGGAAGCTGCAATCCCTGATGTATCAAGAACCTTGCCATGAAATTAGAATGCTCAGTTAATGCGAAGTATCAGCAATAATCACAACGAATACTGACACCTACGCTGCGGGCGACTATAGAATTATATCTCTATTAAAGCACTAAAATTGAGCATTAATGGGCAACAACCTAAGGTTTCGTAAAATCTATGTGCTAGCCCTGAACCATATGAACCTAAGATGAAAATCTAATCTAAATGCCGCACAAACTCCGAAAGCTGCGCTCGCTCAGAAACCAGTTGATTCTCTATCGCAGTTTCGTCCGCATAACCCAAAGCCATGCCACAAACAACAACCTCTGAATGGTCAATATTCAGCTGTTCACGAACCACAGTATGATAATCAGACCAAGCTGCTTGAGCACAGGTATGTAGGCCCGCTTCACGCGCCAGTAACATGATGTTTTGCAGAAACATACCATAGTCCATCCAGCTACCCGTCGCAAGATCTCGATGCAGAGTAAAGATTATTCCAACTGGCGCATCAAAGAATAGATAGTTACGCTTGTGCTGCGCGTGCGTCTTTTCCCGGTCCCCTTTTTTTATATCCAGTAAACCGTATAAATCCCAACCTATTTTTCGACGCCGTGCAAGATATGGCTCGAACCACTTGTCCGGATAATAGGAAACTTCAATATCGTGCTTTGCATCAGGGTCTTCGAATGCTTCACAAGTAGCGGTGCATAAATTATTTCTAGACTCACCTGTCAGCACATACACATTCCACGGTTGGATATTAGTGCCACTCGGCGCTCGAGCCGCTGTTTCTAGAATTTCGTTGATAAGCCCAGTTGGAGGCATTGTGCTTTTAAAAGCACGAATAGAACGCCTTGTATTAACTGCAAGCGATACCGTATCAGCCTGCCCATAGTGAATATGTTTTTCATTGCTCATAGTTTAGTTACGATTGGTATTTACCATTAGCTATAAAAAGATCAGTTATATAATGACTAGGTACTATTTAGCTAGCTAACTATTAATTTTTTTATTGGCTAGCTTCTTAGCTTCTTAGCTTCTTAGCTTCTTAGCTTCTTAGCTTCTTAGCTTCTTAGCTTCTTAGCTTCTTAGCTTCTTAGCTTCTTAGCTTCTTAGCTACTTAGTTACTTAGTTACTTAGTTACTTAGCTGCTAAACTACTTAACTACTTAACTACTTAACTACTTAACTGCTTAACTGCTTAACTGCTTAACTGCTTAACTGCTTAACTGCTTAACTGCTTAACTGCTTAACTGCTTAACTGCTTAACTGCTTAACGATTATCCTGTGTGATGAATTCTGCTGCACGTTCACCGACCATAATCGAAGGCGCATTGGTATTGCCAGTTGGGATGGTTGGAAATACTGAGGCATCTGCAACCCGCAAACCTTGGATTCCATTCACCCGCAGCTTATTATCCACCACCGATTTTTTTTCATCATCGCCCATACAACAAGTACCACATTGATGAAAAACAGTCCATGCGTTGTCTTTTATATATTCCATCAAGTCGGAGTCTGAGCTCACATTTGAGCCTGGCAGTATTTCTTCCTCGATCACGTGTTCAAAGGCAGCCGTTGCAGTCATTTTACGCATTAAAGTAAGCCCATCCATCATCAAATCACGATCATGCTGCGTATCCAGATAGTTGGGTGCAAGCTTCGGTGCCTGCATTGGGTCAGCTGATTGAATTTCCAAAAATCCCCTACTGGTTGGTTTACAAGGATTAAAACCAATGAGGAATCCGGGGAATGGATCGGGGCTAATGAGTGGTCGAGTGCCAACCGGTGCTCGGGTATAACTGACCGGCGAAAAATACAATTGTAAGTCAGGTGTAGCTGATGAAGGGTTAGTTGAAACAAACCCACCCGCCTGATTCAAACTTAACGTTAAAGGTCCTGTTCGTTTAAATAAAAATTCCAAACCGACCTTTAGCTTACCCAGCATTGGGCGCAACTCTTGATTTAGGGTATTCACGTTTGTTCTACAAACCAGATCTGCACCCAGATGATCTTGCAAGTTACGACCGACTTCAGATAGATCTTGAACTATCGGTATTCCAAATTTTTGTAGAACTTCTCTAGGCCCAACTCCTGAAAGCTGCAATAGTTGCGGCGAGTTAATCGCTCCCGCGCTCAAAATAATTTCACGCCGAGCATTAACCAAATGCGTCACACCACCACACTGATAACTCACACCTACAGCCGTATTATGATCAAAGAGAATTTTGGTTACTTGCGCTCGCGTGATAACAGTCAGGTTATGTCGCCCCATGGCCGGACGTAAGTAGCAAGTAGAAGCAGACGCACGTAGTCCATTGCGAGTATTAATTTGATACAAGGCTGCGCCTTCCATGTCTTGCGCGTTGTAATCTGCATTAAAGGGAATTTGACATTGCTCTGCTGCTTTCAGATAGGTCTGACACAACGGGTGTGCGTCGCTAGACATATCGCGCACCGACAACGGACCACCAATTCCTCGAGACTCACTGAACTCACCTGACCAGTCCTCCATTCGCTTAAAGACAGGTTCAACATCAGACCAATCCCAACCCTCTACAACTGCAGACCAGTCTTTATAATCGCTTGGATGGCCTCGAACATAGACCATGGCATTGATTGAACTGGAGCCGCCCAGTACACGACCACGGGGCCAGTATGATGGGCGATGGTTTAAACCTGGCACCGGCTCAGTTTGGTACTTCCAATTGACTCGCTCATCGTAATAAACTTTGCCATAGCCCAATGGCATCTGAATATAAGGACGTTTATCCCCAGGGCCTGCCTCTAAAAGTAAAACAGAATCACGACCACTTGCGCTTAACCTATTGGCCAATACGCAACCGGCAGAACCACCACCGACAATGATGTAGTCAAAATTCATGCAATGAGTAACCATCCAAGCCACAGCACATTGATAACGCATAGGGACAACATGGAAACAAGCGTTAGCTGCATGCCCATTACACGCGCTGACATAGGCGAGCTTGCATCTCTTAATCCCACAGGGTGTAAAACACGACCAGCGATAAACGCAATGGCTACTAACCCGAGTAAGAATCTAGGAACACCGTTTATTTCTGCGCATCCCAACATGATTAAAGCAAGTGGTGCGTACTCGAGCAAATTGGCTTGCGCTCGCGAGGCCCGCAATAACGATTCGTTACCGCCGTCACCCACGCTTATTTTTTCACTGCGCCTGATGGCAACCACCTTAAGCGAGAGCATGACGCAAAGCGCACCTAAAATAGCGGCACTGAGTGCTGTGACATAAAGCATTGAACTTACCTGTTATCAATAAATATTAAGAGGAAAACTGTTTGAATTGAATAACGTTGCCTTCGTGGGTCCAGCCTTCAAGCACTTTTGCGACTCTTATACGCCAAACACACTCGACACCCACTAGTCTCTTGGAGATTGATCAACCATGATGAGCTCGCCTAGATCAAATCCAAGTTCGGTTGCACGGTTGTTAAATCGCTCCATGACCTCGTCTGACACGGTTGGTGTTCTAGATAGAAACCACAGATATTTCGTGTTACTACCACTGATAAAAGCGTATTGATAGTCTTCTTTATCCAGTTCGAATACGGCGTAACTACCGTAAATCGGACCAAAGAAAGATACTTTTAAATGACCAACATTGCTATCACCCACAAAGTAAGCTTTACCGGTGGCGTCTTGCCATTTGTTTTTTTTAAGTGAGTAACCACGATTTTGAACAACAAGGCCACCATCATCACGTAAGGAATAGGTTGCTGTTACATTTTCTAGCCCACGTTCGAACCGGTGGTCTAACCGAGCAATTTCATACCATTGCCCGAGGTATCGATCAACCTCGAACTCATCTACCGGTGTCACGCCCTTCGGCAGGCCTGTACTCGAACAAGCACTGATTAAAGTGAGCAAAACGACTGCAAACACAGCTCTCATGGCTTTTCCTGTAAAAATTATATACAGGCAATAGTGTAGTGCTTTTTCCTTGCCTAGTGCTGTGTCTTCTTGTTAGGTTCTCCATCGCCTAATTGAGCGATGAACTGAAACAACAGCGTATGTGATTCTGGGCTTGAACTTTTCAGCTCCATCGACAACCGCGTAAATTTTTTCACCTGCTCATCGTGCTGGGATAAAAACTCTGCTAATTGTTGCTTGTCTTTTTCAGACGGTGAAATATTGAATTTCTTTTTCTTGTTTTCTAGAATTTCTAAAAACTCGTAGTGGTTTTGTTTGGTCTCAAACATGGCATTGTAGGCTTGCCAAGCGTCGTTGCTTGCATCGTCTAAAACCAATTGTGCAGAGCCGTCAGATGTTGCATCGGCATCCAGTATCTTGTCAGAGCTATCGGTCGTCATTGTTCTTGTCACTTGTCGAAAATCAAAAGATCGATGGTAAACGCCACGGGGAAAATACGGTAGTGAAGCATCGACGCTTGCGCACAGTAACAGCCGGTTATATCCGGCCACCGTATTCAGCCACCAATAAAGGACATTTCAACTTTGGGTCGAATAACAGATACCGAGGTGCGCGTTTCCGAATACCGATCTTCCCGTGTAGTCCAAATTCGTTTGAGTTCGTTTTTTAATACGGCATCATTCTCGTTTCGCAGTACTGGCCGAAGATCATGCCCGCTACCTGCAAACAGGCACGTGTAGATGCTGCCCGTGGCCGACAATCTAGCGCGACTACAATCGCCACAAAAAGGTTCGGATACAGACGTTATGATGCCGATCTCGCCACCACCGTCAACGTACTGCCAACGCTTGGCAACTTCACCACGATAGTTTGCTTCAACCGGTTTTATGGGAAGTTCTGCATTAATACGATCAGCGATTTCCTGACTGGTCACAACCGATGATAAATCCCACGCGTTAGTACTACCAACGTCCATGAATTCAATAAACCGAAGAATTTGCCCAGTGCCATGGAAGAATTTAGCCATGGGCAAAATGCTGTGATCGTTCAGGCCCTTCTTTACGACCATGTTGACTTTGATGGACTCAAAGCCTGCGTTGGATGCATTCTCTATTCCATCAAGAACACTTTGCACACCAATATCAACATCGTTAACGCGCTTAAACGTTTCATCATCAATAGCATCGAGGCTTACGTTTAATCGTTGCAGACCAGCCGAACGTAAGGAAGCTGCTCGCTTTTTTGTTAGTAAGCTGGCATTGGTGGTCAGGCTGATGTCGTTAATTCCATCGACTTTAGCAATCCATTCAACCAATTGCTCAAGATCGTTTCGCACCAAGGGCTCACCACCTGTAAGACGTATTTTACTCACCCCAAATTCTGCCGCCGTTTTCACAACACGCGTGATCTCTTCAAAGCTAAGTAGTTCTTTGCGGGGTAGAAATTTGTATTCTTTGTTGAACACCGACTTAGGCATGCAATAAACGCAACGAAAGTTACAACGATCAGTAACCGACACTCTTAAATCGCGCAATGGGCGATTCAGTTTGTCGACGACAACCGGTTCTTTTGAGTCGTTGTCTGTGCCGGATTCGGCTTCGTTAGACATCTGGTACCTTGTGTGAATAATAGATTAAAAAGCGGATTAATCGCCAAGGTTCAAATGTACCCGACTAAGGCCTTGGGACGCAATCGGTTTGCCTGTAAATGAGCCATGGGTATCATGACAATTGAGCCAAAATGCCACTTTTAAAACCTTGTGGTGTGTGAGGGATTGTCCAAGTTTATCTGCGTTTATCCCAGTTTATTGGGCTTGTCCAGATTCACCTGTGTTTATCCGAGCTTATCTGGCGCTACTCAGGATTATCCAGGCGCATCAGGGTTTGCTCGGGTTCATCTATGTTTACTTGAATTTACTTGATTGGATCCAGATTTATCTTGGAAATCGCTTCGGCTATGCGTGCTTTGGAAGTTATCCGCCACCGCGCTGGAACCTTAGATCAAAATTAGCCTTAAACGCTTCTTGCTGTGCCTGAGTGACCCCTTGAAACAAAAAGCTGACTTGGGCAAACGGGATACACATCAAGGCAATACGACGCTCCTGCTGAACACCTAGATGAATTTCAATCGTACCGTCATGCACATCACCATAGACCGTGTCGCCATCAATTCGGTATTGATGCGACCCCATCGCAGCCGGTAACAAACGATAGAAGTCGGAATGGGTTAGCCCCATGTCACGGCTATATTGAATATCGGGCACGTTATCCACCCGCAACTGGCGGCCAAATCGCTAGGACATCACCTTCTTTGAGCGCACCAGGTTGATCGCGATCGGTATCGCAAACAAATACTCCGTTAATTAGCACTAAATGCGCAAGTGTGCGCGGCACATGGTATTTATCGATAATGGAATTCAAACTGGCATCAGCTGAAATTTCGATAGCGGCTGCATTACGCACAGCATTGTTAGGCAATAAATCCCCTAACGTTGCATAGAGCTTGAAAGTAATTTGCATTAAAAATCGATGTGCAAAAAGTCGACTATGCCGAATTTGCCTGATTTTGGGCTTGGGCGCCGGCAAGATAAGCTTCGGATAAACGTGTTGGGTTTTCCATTAGCTTATCTTTCCATTTGCCCAACGGGGAAGCCGTTTGAATAAGCCCACGCATAACACCAACGTGTTGAGTCATGCCCAAGGTGCTGGCACCGACTAAAACATCATCTTTAAACTGCAGGTTAATGTATTGGTAATTATCTTTATCGACCAACTCAGACTCTTCACCACCGTCAACTCCCATCCACATACCAAACGATGTAGAGATAAGACCGACTGTGTCGAGCACGTTCATATTGACGTTACCAGCATGCTCGGTGACGTGACCGCTCACCATGCTTTGCGCGGCGACTTTGCCGTGCTCAACCGCCGTTGGTTGAATCGCTTGTACGTAATATTCACCTGTGGAGAAATCTTTACCTTGCGCCACATCACCCGCGGCATAGATATCAGAGATGTTGGTTTCCATGTAATCACCAACCACCACACCCATTTCGATGTTGATACCACTGCTTTCTAAAAATGCCGTGTTACTGCGAACACCCGTGGCACAAATGACCAAGTCGGCGTCGATACTTTCGCCCGTGTTCGTGCTAACAGTCAGTGCTTCGCCTTTAGCGTCGATACGATCAACTTTGGTTGATGTTAGAACACGAATACCCTGATCGACACACCAGTCTTTAATCATCGTTCCCATGACGCTGTTCGTCATACGAGAAACCATTCGGTTTTCCATTTCAATGACAGTTAGATTAACTTTACGAGCAGCAAGTGACTCTAGAATAATGCAACCAATGAATCCTGCACCCATTAAAGTGACGTTGGAACCAGGACTGGCTTTCTCAATTATTTTGTGTGCATCGGCTAACGACCAACAGTTATGGACGTTTTCTAAGTCGATACCGGGTATTGGCGGCTTGGTGGCCGTAGCCCCGGTTGCCACTAACAACTTGTCGTAAGCAATGCTGCCTTGATCGCCAAGCAGCACTTCTTTTGCTTGTGGATTGATACTACTGGCACGCGCATGGCGCACAGTAATACCCAGGCTTTCAAAATGATCACTGTTTTTACGAAGGTAAGTACCCTCAGGCGTGATATTGCCCGTTAGGTAGTAGGGAATAGCCATGCGTGAATACGGCGGCACATCTTCTGCTGCCAACAGGGTGACTTCGCTGCGCGCGTCAAGTTTCTTGATGTGCTCGGCGGCAGAGACTGCCGCCGGGCCCGCGCCAATTATTACGTGGTGCATTTATTGTTATCCAGGCAATCCTAGCCGTTGGTGTGTGTCAGAAGTCACGCTACCATCAGTATTCCAACCGCGAACGGCATAGTACTCAGGCAACATTTTATCGAGTTCCGATACTTTACCAGCCGCAGGACCAACGTTAGCAGGAAGCGTCGTTAATCGCGCTGGAAGATTGTCGTCAGCACCGGTTAATCCCGCTTTGGTGTTGTACTCACGCTCCATATTCCAGATACGCTCGCCAACTTCCATCATGCGCTCACTTGACCAATCACCGACACAGGCCGCATCAACCTGAGGGGCGATATCGTCCATTGTCCATGCAAACGTAGTGAATACACATAAACCAGCTGAATCAACTGCAGCCGTTGCATCCTGGAATGCCTTAACCAATCCAGCCTTGCCATCAGACTCAAGTGGGTCAGTTTTCTCCGGGATTCCCAGTATTTCTGATGCGATGGTGTAACCACGCAGGTGACAAGCACCACGATTTGATGTGGCATAAGCCAGACCAATACCCTGAATACCGCGTGGGTCGTAGGCTGGAAATTCTTGGCCTTTCACAGTCATAGAAAGCTCTGGATGGCCGTATTTTTCACATAAGCGCTTTGAGCCCATGCCTAAATCACGACCAAAACCTTCGCCTTTGGCTGTCGCCTCTGCCGCCCAAACTAGCGCTTCTGCAGAACCAAACTTCAGCTCAACACCATCGGTTTGAGCCGTTGAGATCGCACCTATTTCAAATAGCTCCATTGCAGCGGCAACCGTTGAACCAAATGAGATTGGGTCCATACCGTCTTCGTTACACAAAAAGTTCACATAAGTCAGTGCATCGATATCATCAATACCCGTGTCTGGACCTAAAGCCCAAGCAGCTTCGTACTCAAGACCACCGGAGTTAATCCAATATTCTGGTTTGTCTTTAACCGAGAAGTGCGTGCGATCGACGGTAGAGATTCGTCCACAAGCAATGGTGCAGGCATAGCATGCGCCGTTAGTCGTAAGATTAGGCTTGCCATCCGACTTTCGAGGTTCTGCCATTGCTTCTGCTGAAACCGCGTGGGCACCTTCAAATTGCGTTTCGCGCATGTTACGCGTTGGCAGCGCTCCCACCTCGTTGATCACGTTCATTAGTACTTGTGTGCCGTAAGCTGGCAGACCTTGACCTGTAACCGCGTTTTCGGCCAATACTTTTTTACCCGCTTTGGTTGTCGCCATAAACGCTTCTGGGTTATCGACATTCGCCAATCCCTGCGTGCCACGAACAACAACGGCCTTAAGGTTTTTCGACGCCATCACGGTACCAACACCACTTCGACCAGCTGCTCGATGCAAATCGTTAACGATAGCGCCATATAAACAGCCTTGCTCAGCACTTCGACCGATACAAGCAATGCGGGTTTGTGGGTCTTGGTGTTTGGTGCGCAGCATTTTGTCTGCTTCCCATACCGACTTACCCCAAAGATCGTCAGCTGGCTTTAGTGTGGCTTTTTCATTCTCGATACTCAGGTACATAGGGCTAGCCGCACGACCTTCGAAGATGATCATGTCCCAACCAGCAAATTTAAGCTCTGCACCAAAAAAGCCGCCCGAGTTAGAGCAGGCAATTGCATTGGTGAGTGGGCTTTTACAAATAACAGAGTAGCGTCCACCGGTAGATGCGGTTGTGCCGGTTAACGGCCCTGTCGCCATAATCAATTTATTGTCTGGCCCAAGCGGGTCACAGGCCGGATCGGTCTCTTCGACCAAGTAGCGTGTTGCCAGACCACGTTGACCAAGATAATCATTGGCCCACTGCATGTTGAGTGGCTCTTCAGTAACGGTACCGCTGGAGAGATTGACTCGAAGTACTTTCTTTGTCCACGACATAACTTGTCTCCTAGCTATTAAGTAGCGTTATCGGTTTTTGAAGCCCAAGCACGCATTTTGTCGAGGCCAGTAGCATTGGCATCGACATACGTAATCGCTTGAGTTGGGCATGCATCGACACATGCAGGGTCGCCACCGCATAAATCGCATTTCACGACTTTGCCAGAGGAGGTGTTGTAGTTGATGGTGCCAAATGGGCAGGCAATAGTACAAACCTTACAGCCCACGCAAATGTCTTCAAGAACATCTTTCGAACCGGTTTCAGCATTAATAACAATCGCATCAACTGGGCACGCTTGCATACACCAAGCTTCATCGCACTGTGTGCACGTATAAGGAACGAACCGACCCTCATCATGGAAGGTAAATACTTTAATCCGCGATTTGGACGGGTTGAACATACCCTCATTTTCCAATGAACACGCCGATTCACACTGCAGACAGCCGGTGCATTTACCCGGGTCGATGTGCAGAGACTTTTGCATGATGCTCCTCCGTAGATGTTGTTATCGCCGCAGCTTTATCAATAGCTGCTTTTGTCTTTAAGACACAATGGCTTTGAATTCAATGGCTTACACTCAACCACGATACGTGGACAAGTAAAAACCACACTTTCTGTGGGTACAGTAAGTAAATTGGCGCGACATTGCAAGATTAGCTTGCTGGCCAATTAGGGCCATATTCAGTGAAAGACGTCATTTTGTCTTTAATGAAGGTAGATCGGAACCGCTTAAGACTAGAGCAAGTCCTCGGCGATCTCCTTGGCTGAAACATTTGCCAATGGATGCTTCAGAACAGATTCGAAAATATCCAGCCCTAATCCGTAGTCATCGCCGTGATCTCTATATACCCGACTAAGTAATCCGGCCATTAAACCCGTTGGCTTTCGTTTCAAGGAATCTATACACAGCTTACAGAATGATTTGAGGTCACCAGATTCAAGCGCATGCCCAAAATAACCTGGATAGCCCTCGCTTAAGTCACCTTATCGTCATAGTCTTCGATCATCGTTATAAGTGGTACCCATTTGTCATCAAGCTTTACGTCCGTAATCAGACCTTCGCACTGCACTTCTTTACCCCGAAATTGTGCAGATATATCAGCATCACTGACTCCAGCGTCAAGCAATTCAATAAGTTGCTCGGCAAACGTATTCCAATCAGTCGACCACTTTTTTTCGATGTTCTTACTCACCAATATTGATCCGCGTAAAGTAACTAATGCGCCTCTTCCCAACTATTCCCCATACCCACATCAACTTCCAACGGCACCGACAAAGTCGCAGCGGCAATCATGTGTTTTTGAATGTCCTTTCCAATGTCATCCGACTCACCTGCAGGCACCTCGAGTACCAATTCATCGTGCACTTGCATGATGACTTCCGCATCCACTTTATCTCTGGTTAGCCAGGCATCTACTAATATCATTGCGCGTTTAATGATGTCCGCGGCCGTTCCCTGCATGGGTGCATTGATAGCGGTTCGCTCTGCGTATTGTCGTAACTGGCCATTGCGTGCGTTTATGTCGGGTAAATACAATCGACGACCAAAAACGGTTTCAACATAGCCGGTCTCTTTTGCATTGGCACGCGTATCGTCCATGTATGTCTTAACACCAGGGTATCGTGCGAAATACAAACTTATGTATTCAGCCGCCTCTCCACGGGATATATCGAGCTGCTTTGCCAATCCAAAAGCAGACATGCCATAAATGAGTCCGAAGTTAATCGCTTTAGCCGCACGTCGTTGATCAGCATCAACATCGGCGACATCGGTTGCAAACACTTCTGCCGCAGTCGCTCTATGTACGTCCAATCCTTGCTCAAAGGCTGTGACCAATCCTTCATCGGCAGACAGATGCGCCATGATGCGCAATTCAATTTGGGAATAATCTGCGGCCAGTATTCTATAACCCTTGCGTGGTACAAACGCCTCTCTTATGCGTCGTCCTTCCTCTGTACGCACAGGAATATTTTGCAAGTTTGGATCAGTGCTCGACAAACGACCAGTTGATGCAACCGCTTGATGGTAAGACGTATGCACCCGCCCAGATCCTGGGTTAACTTGTAGAGGTAGCTTGTCTATGTAAGTAGACTTAAGTTTGGCTAAAGAACGATGTTGCAAGATGAGTCGCGGCAATGGGTAATCAACGGCCAACGTTTCTAAAACGTCTTCCGCTGTTGAAGGTTGCCCTTTTGGTGTTTTACGAATAATAGGAAATTGCTTTTCGTCAAAAAAGATTTCTTGTATTTGTTTAGGCGAACCTAAGTTGAACTCTTTACCTGCATCTTCATAGGCATCCGCTTTTATTTTCTCAAGCTTGCCACCAATCTCTTCACCTTGCGCATTAAGCATGTCAGAGTCGATACCAACACCACTGTATTCAATACGCGATAAAACTTGTAGAAGGGGCAATTCTGTTTCTAAGTAGAGCTCTTTAAGCTTATCGTTTTCCTCAAGCTGAGGCCAAAGAACATTGTGCAGTTGCAGCGTTATGTCGGCATCTTCTGCTGCGTAATGACTCGCTTGTTCTAGAGGAATTTGATCAAAGGTAAGTTGCTTCTTGCCCGTACCTGCAATATCTTTAAAGTTGACAGTCTCAACTCCCAGATACTTACGCGCAAGTGAATCCATGTCGTGCCGAGTGGCTGTTGAATCCAGTACGTAAGATTGCAACATGGTGTCGTGCGCAACGTTTGTTAGGACAATATTGTATTTTCTTAGTACGTTAATATCGTACTTAATGTGTTGACCAATAATATTGCCTGTGGTGCGTTCCAGTATGGGCTTGAGTTTTCCGAGTATGGTATCTCTATCGAGTTGCTTCGGGGCATCTTCATAGGAATGCGCCAAAGGCACATAGGCAGCTTTACCCGGTTCAATAGCAAACGACACCCCCACTATCTCTGCAATCATATAGTCAAGACTGGTGGTCTCAGTATCAAACGCAAACAGTTTTGCTTTGTCGAGTTTTTTCAACCAAGCATCAAACGATTTCATCGTTAATATCGTTTCGTAGTCTTGGTCTTCTCGCGCTACCGGTACGACATCTGTCGACAAAGTAGACGTTGTACCACTAGCCGCTCCAACTGAAGTACCAGGAAGCAATGGCGATTTACCTTCGGCCAACTCACGTCGCCATGTTTTAAACTCTAAGGTGTCATAAAGCGCGGCTAGCTTTTCTCCATCAGGCTCACCAAGCTTTAGTTTTTTAATAGTACTTGGCAGCTCAACATCCGTTTTGATTGTCGCCAGCTCATACGACATCGGTAAGAATTCAATACTGTCACGGAGCTTTTCACCAATCTTGCCCTTTACCGATTCTGCATTGTCGATGACCGCTTTCAAGGAATCATTCGCCGCTAACCATTTTGCCGCTGTTTTGGGTCCACAGCTGGGTACACCAGGAATGTTGTCGGATGTGTCTCCAACCAGTGCAAGGTAATCGATAATCTGCGAAGGCTTGACGCCAAACTTATCAATGACGCCCTTCTCGTCCATCACCGTATTGGTCATGGTGTTGATCAACGACACATTGGCGTTAACCAGCTGCGCCATGTCTTTATCCCCAGTGGATATAACGGTGTTTAGTCCGGCTTTTGTGGCTTGAACAGCCAAGGTGCCAATAACATCATCAGCCTCAACTCCCTCAACGATCATCAAAGGCATACCCATATTCTGTACAACTTGATGTAGCGGTTCTATCTGGGTGCGCATGTCGTCCGGCATTGGCGGGCGATTGGACTTATACTCCTTGTAAATATCGTCGCGAAACGTCTTACCTTTTGCATCAAAAACCACCACCATTATTTCTGGCTGGTAGTCAGCAACGAGTCGACGCAGCATGTTTACGACACCGTAGATAGCACCGGTCGGCTTACCTGTTGCCGTCGCAAGCGGCGGCATTGCATGGAATGCGCGATACAGATAAGACGATCCATCGACTAGAATTACAGGTTTGGCAGCAGGCATGCCGTTCTCTCTTGATCAACAATCCCGATAGTGTACGTGAACACGAAAAAACCGTTTTAAGGAATCCAATGCGACAACTACCCAAAAACAACCAAATGAGCGCGGATGCTCGCGACCGAGCGTTAACGCGTGATTCATGGAAAATTTTCCAAATCATGGCCGAGTTCGTTGACGGGTTTCAGCAGCTCGCCGATATCAGTCCATCAGTGAGCATTTTTGGCTCAGCCAGGTTCAAACCAGACAACCCTTACTATCAGGCTGCAGAAGAAATCAGCCGATTGTTGTCCGATTCTGGCTTTGCTGTCGTCAGCGGTGGTGGACCAGGCATTATGGAGGCGGCCAACAAAGGCGCACTTGCTGGGAAGTCAGCCAGTGTTGGGTTAAACATTCGCCTACCCCATGAGCAGTCTGGCAACGGCTTTCAAGACATCAGTATTAACTTTAAATACTTTTTCGCGCGAAAAGTGATGTTTGTAAAATATGCGTCTGCCTATGTTGTTATGCCAGGTGGGTTCGGTACGCTGGATGAGATGGCGGAAGTGCTTACATTGGTACAAACTGGTAAGTCGCAAAAAGTACCGATTATTTTGTATGGCTCTAGTTTCTGGAACGGCCTTATTGAGTGGTTCAAAGACTCGCTAATTGCAGAGGGCACCATCAGCGCTAAGGATTTGGACTTGTTTCACATCACTGACGATCCGCAGTTCGTGATAGACACCATTTTCGACTTCTACGAAGGGGTCGATTTGGATGCCATTATCACGCAGTCACAACTACAAATGGACCTGTAACCTCTTTTAAATTGAACAAGGTTTATTCTAACCAGTTCACAATTTTCTTAGGAATGATTGCGCCTACCATGGCGCAACATTCACCGACAACACCCCACCATTGCATACTTTTTTAAGAGCAATGACACAAAACTAAGCAATAGTTACATTCTAAGTCACAAGACAACACACAAAACCTCCCCAGCATTACAGACAGCACCGCTTGATGCCGTCTCTAAGGACATGAAGCTGCCTCATCTCGGAGCGGTAAATTGCTTACAAAGGACTGCGAGATATGAACATTAATTATTGGACCATGTTGATTACTGCTTCCTTCTCAATCCGCGCCAACGTTAGATAGCATGATGCTCTCTGAGACAGCTCGAACATGGTCGTTACGTCGCCAAACTTTTCTTGTCACTGGTGCAACTTTTCTGATTCTCGGATTAGCGGTGTGCGAATTCGCAAGACACACTAGTGTGCGTAATTACTATCAGAATTTCGAACAAAATTCCGAAATACTAACGTCCACAATAGCTGCAGCGTCTCACTATGACATTCGCTCTCGAAACACGTTTGCACTAAACGACATAATCATGCGGCTTGTTGATTCCGTTCCCGATGTGAAAGCCGTTGTCATCTATGGCCATCGAAACGAAAGACTCGCTTCGTGGGGTGAGTATTTCATCAACGAAGATGCCAATGTACAGTCTGTATCCTCGTACGAAAAACTGATTGAAGATCACGGCAAACCGATCGGGAAAATAGCTATTGCATTTGATGTCAGTAAACAAAAACAAACACTTCGAGAAAACGCGATCAATATCTACTTGATCGGCATTTCCATCATCGCTTTCTGTGCAACGTTAATATTGGCCATGCTCAGCCGTGTTGTAGTCAACCCAGTCCGCAGAATACACGAGCACCTATTGCAACTTCAAAACAATGAAAATCCTGGCAAACTTAAGATTGCTGTTAATAAAGAGATGTTCTACTTGGGTAATACCGTCAATGAGCTGGGCAATGTATTAGAGCTTAGAAAACAAAATGAACAAGAGTTGGAACAAGTTTCAAAAGCTAAGTCAGAATTTTTAGCCAA
>Ga0115031_1000036_pt1 | contig 79547 bp, 80 predicted proteins | sample Maine_Asex4_meta_FD_87301 | JGI IMG/M metagenome (GOLD analysis project Ga0115031, IMG submission 87301) | Marine algal microbial communities from Maine, USA - Maine_Asex4_metaG | ecosystem: Host-associated > Algae > Red algae > Unclassified | place: Maine, USA | collected 2015-01-05
CAAGCCGTAGGAACTACGGTATATAAACAGCCCAGTAATGGCGGTCTGACGGGGACTACTTCGGTAGTATAGTCAAGAGTCTATATGGGAATCCCCCACTTTAGTGGCGGGAGGTTCAACGTTCCAGAAATTGAAGCGATTCGGACAGAAAAACTAGCCGAATTTGAGCAGCGAGGGATTACGGTAATTCCGACTGCTGCTGCCACAAACTACACCATGAATCGCGATCGCATTCGGGAATTGGCTGCAAAAGAATTAGGTGTCCGCACCGCTAAATATGCCTACGCCAGTACCCTAGAAGAGTTGACCCAGGTATCGGCAAAAATCGGCTTTCCCAACGTGGTTAAGCCAGTAATGTCTTCTTCTGGTAAAGGTCAGTCGATAGTTAATTCTGCTTCGGAAGTAGAAAAAGCTTGGGAGTATGCGATCGCAGGCGCGAGAGGCGACACGCAAAAGATCATTGTCGAGGAGTTTATTAATTTTGAGATCGAAATTACGCTGATGACTGTTAAACAGTGGAATGCACCGACGATCTTTTGTCCTCCCATCGGTCATCGTCAAGAGAGAGGCGACTATCAGGAGTCTTGGCAACCCGCAGGGATCGATCCCAAACAAATTCAGCAGGCGGAAGCGATCGCCACTAAAGTTACCGATGCTTTGGGCGGTGCGGGTATCTTTGGAGTGGAGTTTTTTATTACCCAAGATGAAGTAATCTTTTCCGAACTTTCTCCTCGTCCCCACGATACGGGTATGGTGACGCTGATTTCTCAGAATCTGAATGAGTTTGAGCTACACCTAAGAGCAATTCTAGGTCTGCCGATTCCTAAAATAGAAATCTTTGCTCCCTCCGCTAGCGCTGTAATCTTAGCCGAGCAAAACGCGGACATGATTAATTTCAACAACGTCGCGGAGGCTTTAGTAGAAGTAGATACGGATCTCAGACTGTTTGGCAAACCAGATTCTCGTCCTTACCGTCGTATGGGAATTGCTCTAGCCAAGGCAGAAACTACAGAGTTAGCCAGAGAGAAAGCTGCTAGAGCTGCCAACAAAATTTCTCTCAGCTAAAGGGTTGCTTAAACACAGACAAAGTTTGGATCTGGCTTTAATTCCCCCATATAGGCAATACCAATGATATTTAGTGTCCATCTGCTTGGATCGTGCCTTTTGGGTTCTTCCTTAACGTAATCTAGCTCGTAGCGATCGGGATATCTAGAACAGCAGCCAATTGAGACGGGGACAAAATCCTCAGATGCTTCAAACCTTCTCAAAGGCAGAGTAATTAGATTAATCACGTTCTGGGGTTTGATCTTATTTACCCAAGAAGAATAAGAACTCGTAACTATACGGCGATCGCCACAGTCGATTTCAATAAAGCCATCGTTGAGATCTGACTTTATATAGATAGCTGCTAGCTGACCCTTTAAGAGAAACCGTAGAGCATTACCCTGAGAGAGAGTGAAATTCTTCTCTCGATAAACACTGTTTTGATAGACAGAAATTTTTGGGGTATGTTTGAAGAAATTGCCTGCTTCAAAATTATTAAAAAAGGATATCTTCTCAAAATTGTCTCGGTATATAGGTCGAACGTTAAATCCTCTAGGAGAATTTTTTTCTGACTTCAAACCACTAACTATGCCAATTTTATTTAACTGCTCGATAATTGTTTGCGAGACAACTTTTACACCATCGAGTCTGGTGTAATGAGCAACATCTTTACCATCATATAAAGATTTGATGAAGTTAACGCCCTGCTTCTGACTCAACAGCTTGGTAATATTTACTATGGGCAGGGAATAACGCCTACCTATAGACTCATATATTAACGATAAACGACAGGTATTTTGATAGTACTCATCTTTATTTACGCCGAAAAGTAATAAAACTATTAGGCAATAAGGATTTGACGTTTGACACTTGCGAATAAAGCCTTCTAAGGATTTACCGACTAATTCTAAGGAATAATTGCCCGTTTCAACAGCGTGGCGATCGTTAACGCAATATTCAAAAAATATAATATCGCTTTGATTAGCAATGTCGTGCCTGTCTTCTTGGATCGTACCAAAAATATTAGGAACGCCACCAAGAGAGTAATAGTTTATTGATGTTGTTTTACGAGTTAATTTGCTAAGATCGCTGCATAAATACTTGACATATCCTCGCCTCATAACTGAGTTAGAGCCACCAACAATAGAGATTTTTAAATCAGCTTGCTTGCTACTATTTGTCAGATTCCTAAAAAACATTTAAGTTTTACAGATAATAATTATAAGGTTCTATTAAAAAAAATATATCACTACTATAATGTTCTCATTGTATTGATTTGATGAAGAGATCGACTTCTACTTATGCCTACATTTGTCAAAATTGAAACAGGAATTGTTAATAAAGCAATTTTCGATCGATACGTATCGGCTCACAAAACATATGTTCGTCAGCTAATTTCACGGGGGCATCGGGCAAAAACTGGCTATTGGCAAGAATTGGGAGGAGGAATGCTAATTTTTGAAGCAAATTCTCTGGCTGAGGCGCAAGAAATTGTGGCTCAAGATCCTTTGATTCTCAACAACTGCGTCGAGTATGAGCTGCACGAATGGTGTATCGTCATCGAATAAGTTTTTCGAGCGAGATGCGATCGCCAAGACAGAGGCGCATTCCACTCGCTTCAGAGATCTAGGCGATCGCCAGAATAATTCATCCGTTTTTTGATGTTTTAGCCTGAGATTTAGACTGTCTAGCAACAAGAAACTTTAACAGGCTCAAACTAGCGAGTAGCCAGCAATAGCCAAACATATAGCCAGCTAAAATATCTGTTATCCAGTGAGCTTTGACATATACGCTGGCAAAGCCGATTAGCAAGACTAGCAAGCTAGACAAACCATAAACATATTTGACAAGCTGGGGATATTTAGCGGCAATAAGAAACGATATATAAAAGTAAAAAACTAAATTGCCTGCTGCATGACCACTAGGAAAACTATCTGGACTCAAATCGCTGACTAATCTAGGTTTTGGTGGGCGATCGCGATCGAAGAAAGGCTTAAGCACCTCATCAACTAAAAGTAAGATTCCCAAAGTGGCAAAGACTAAACCGATTATTTCCGACCAGTAGCGCTGTCGAATCAGGGTAATTAGAGCAATAAAAACAACTGTGCCAGTAACGTAGGTGTTACTAACCATGTAGATGCTTGTAAATACAAAATTCAAAAAGGGATTTTGTCGAGTCTCTAAAAACTGAAAAACGTTTAATTCGAGAGGATCATAGTCTTGACTAAAAATTTGATAACAAAGCAGCAAAAATGGAACTAGCAGCAAAAACAGCAGATAGAAATAGTTACGACTTATTCTGGGGTATCTTGGCATTAACTCAGTTAGAAGACAGTTTTGCTTTGGCAATTATAATCATTCAAAATAGAAGCTGTAGTCAATTGTTAGGGTCGCAATGTATATTTCTAGCAACCTGGAAACGAAAACTGTTGAAGCTAAGGGAATCAGATTTTCGCTCGTAGAAGGCGATCTCGAAATTGCTAGAGCCTATCTTTATGTCATGCACAACGATCTACATCAAGAACCCTTTGGTTTACTAGAAGATGTCTATGTCGATGAAAACTATCGAGGTTCGGGTTTGGGTACAAAGTTGGTCGAGCGGGTAATTGATGCTGCCAAGGAGCAAAATTGCTATAAATTGATTGCTACCAGTCGAAAACAACGTCCTAAAGTTCATCAGCTATACGAAAAGCTAGGGTTTGCATCGAGAGGCTACGAATTTAGAATTGATTTATAGAGCGCTCCGCATGGACATGCGGAGCATAATCGCTTCTCTATTTAAAATGCGATCTAAAAGTATATTTACAATCCGATTGAGACTACCAAATTCATTTATCATAGGAAACTAACCTCACAAACGCGATTCATTTTTCAGCTATGATCAAGCAAACTATTTCTGTCTTAGTAGAAGACGAAGCAGGAGTTTTGACCCGCATTGCAGGATTATTTGCTCGCCGTGGCTTTAATATTGAAAGCTTGGCGGTCGGTCCCGCAGAAGAGTCGGGAGTCTCTCGCATTACGATGGTTGTGCCTGGAGATGAGAAAGTTGTCGAACAGCTAATCAAGCAGCTATACAAGTTGATTAGCGTCCTCAAGGTACAGGATATTAGTCAACAACCCTGTGTTGAACGAGAATTGATGCTGATTAAAATTAACGCTACGGCTTCAAATCGCGCCGAAGTCATCCAGGTGGCACAAATATTTCGCGCTCGTGTAGTGGATCTAGCGGAAGACGCTCTAACTCTAGAAGTGGTCGGCGATCCTGGAAAAATTGTGGCAATTATCCAAATGCTGACTAAATTCGGCATTCGCGAGATTGCTCGTACGGGCAAAATTGCCTTAGTCAGAGAGTCTGGGGTCAATACCGAATATCTCAAGTCTTTAGAAGCAAAGATTAGTTATTAAACTGTTTGTCTATTTAACAGTTTGACAGCTACTATTTTTACGACTTTAGCAAGACTCTAGTTCGGGAAGCAATAAAATTTTGCTCTAATAAAATCTGATATAAATTAATATCAGTCTCCAGCAAGCAGGCGTGACCACTTTGAGGCAATACGGTCATTTTTCCCTGGGGTAAAAGGTTGGCTAGCTTTTGCGCCTCCTCAACCGAAGGCAGTAAGCCGTCTGCTGCTCCCGCCACAATTAGGCTGGGAAGATCGAGACTGCGTAACTCTTCGTCAAGCACCCTAAAGTCTCTAAGTAAAGATAGTCGCCAACTTACTACATGAGGTGGAATTGACTTCATGCTGTTAATAAGTCGATCGCGATCGCAGTCATTAATTCGATTGAGACGGACTAAAAACGGCAGCAGTCCCGCAGCCGAATAGCGGTGTACCCAAGATGGTACTAACGCCGTAATGTCGGCACCCCAGCTTAGAATTGGTAGCTGATTGAAACACGAAGCAGGATTGACCAAGATCAGCTTGCTAATTAAATTTGGTGCTGCCAGGGCAGTTTTCAGTGCCAGACAACCACCGAAAGATTCACCACAAAGGTAAACGTCTTTATTCGTTTTAGACTCTAACTCTAAACTAATCAGCTTGACCGTATCTCTAGCTAAATCTTGCCAGGTACTATAGTTGTCTGTACGAATGGAGAGACATCGCAAATCGAAATTTGCCGCTAAGCGATCGGACTGAGTTTGCAGCAGTTTACCCGTACCGTCCATCCCTGGAAGATAGACAAACAGGGGTGCATCGGCATTAACTGCTCTGGGGTCGATAAAATCTACGCTAAGTTCAAAACTCATAGAGATATGTATAAGGTAAAAAGTAATATAAAACTTAAAACTTCTTAATGTTTATTATTGTCTAACATTTCCCGATTGGTATTGATTTCCATCTATTTTTCTTTATATTTATCCAATCGATAGTTGCTGATTACTAAATTAATAGCACCCTAACTGCAATAGATCTGTGATTCGATCCTGGCAGTATGTAGTCAAATCGGCTGCTAATATTTTTGCCTGTTTACCTTTATATTCCCGTTTTTGAGGCGTATTAATCAAGTAGGGTCTACCGATCGAGACATGGACACGATGATAAACTAGCATCGGATGTAAACCCTGGCGCTCAAAGAAAGGTTCGTCTCGATCGAAGTGTTTGAGCCAGCGAATCGGAATGCTGGGATAATTAGTCTCCGATAAAGACACGATCGCTACTGGTAATACCGCCAGCTTAGGTACGGATGATTTCCAGGCTAAATGAGCAAAACCGCGATGAAAAGGATTGATTTCGTGGGGTTCGGTAGGTTCGATCATCGGCTTTGTACCTTCAGGAAATAAACCTACCCACTGTCTTGAGGTCAAAAGCTGGTTTGCTCGTTCAAAAAAATCTCGCTGCCGACTTTTTGCTTTTCCCAAAGGAAAACACCCCAAAGTGTTAACAATTTCTCTGACCCCTGGAGTCTCACCCATGTAGTGATGACAGGCGATTCGTAGGGTATTGGGTATGGTCTGGATCAAAATTGGCGCGTCGAGAAAGCTACGGTGATTGCTAACCACAATCGTCGGTATGTCTTGGGGAATGCGATCGAGATAAGACTGAGTTAAATTTAGATTTACTGTTGAAATTAGAGACTGAGAAAGAATACGAGGAGTAAATGACAACATTCAGTTAAATTGTTAGCAGATTCAAGCTAGAATACAAAGCGCTTTGCTGCTATTACTTTGTTATACCTAACTTCTAGTATGAAGCAATACTCAGCCTTTAACAAAATTTAATCTTTTCGTTCGGTTCCTGCAGCAGCGCGACACTTACAATTTACTATCGATCTCCATTCCTCTTGACTCAGCCAAAAGCTAATCTAATAATTCTTGATTCGGATATAGAAATCTACGTTTGTTAACGAAATCGAAAATTTATTAAGTATTTTCCGTGACGTTAATTTAAAGCTCTGTTGTAATTGATACTGTAGTAATTGGGTATAAAAAATCCCATAGGTTCAATCTTAGATCCATTTGCTATTTAATAATTTATTGAATTCTTCTGTAAGTAAATAGGCAATAGATCGACTGCATCAATTTATAGAAAATTGCTATCGGTAAAAAGGTTAGCAAACCTAGATCTTTTTAATTCAAGCAGTTTCTCGCTAATTTAAATGAATAATCCCGATCTCAATCATAAATTTTCTTTAACAACCCCCCTTTATTACGTCAACGGAGTCCCACATATTGGCAGTGCATACACCACCATGGTGGCAGATGCGATAGCTAGATTCCAACGTTTGCAGGGAAAATCAGTTCTTTTTATTACAGGCACGGATGAACACGGACAAAAGATTCAGCGTACTGCTGAGTCAGAAGGTGTAGAACCTCAGGTTCATTGCGATCGCATTGTCGCTAGTTTTCAGACTTTATGGACAAAGCTCGACATAAAATACGATCGCTTTAGCCGTACCACCGCACCCAAACACAAGCAGATTGTTGATGAGTTCTTCGATCGCGTTTGGAAGCAGGATGATATTTATCTAGCTCGTCAGCAAGGTTGGTACTGCGTCTCCTGCGAAGAATTCAAGGAGGAGCGAGAGCTAATTGAAGACCATTACTGTGCAATTCACACCAATAAACAAGCTGAGTGGCGTGACGAAGAAAACTACTTCTTTCGTCTCTCTAAATATCAGCAACAGCTAGAAGAACTATACGAGTCTCAGCCAGACTTCATTCAACCCCCTAGTCGACGGAATGAAGTACTTAACTTTGTCAAGCAAGGTTTGACTGATTTCTCAATTTCTCGCGTCAATTTAGACTGGGGTTTTCCCATTCCTACTGATGATAAACATACAATTTACGTTTGGTTTGATGCTCTCTTAGGGTACGTTACCGCACTTCTCGAGCCTGATGCAGAACCAACTCTTGATAATGCTTTGGCACAGTGGTGGCCGATCGATCTACACTTGATCGGTAAAGATATATTACGATTTCATGCAGTTTACTGGCCAGCTATGTTAGCTTCTGCTGGTTTACCTTTACCAAAAAAAGTTTTCGGTCACGGCTTTTTAACTAAAGACGGACTCAAAATGGGTAAAACCTTGGGTAATACTATCGATCCGATTGACTTAGTGGATAGATATGGTGCAGACGCTGTACGCTACTACTTTCTTAAAGAGATCGAGCTAGGCAATGACGGTGATTTTAATGAAACTCGTTTTATTAATGTGCTTAACAAGGATTTAGCTGACGTGCTGGGAAATTCGCTCAATCGTACCTTGGGAATGTTAAAAAAATATTGCCAGAGTAACGTACCGCAATTATCCATTGCTAACTATAGTCCAGACCATCCTCTAACTAAGATTGGTTTTGCTTTGGGTGAAAAAGTTATCCGAGCTTATGAAAATCTTCAAATTAGCCAAGCCTGTACGGAGATTTTGATTTTAGTGCGAGCCGTCAATAATTATATTGATGAAAGCGCACCTTGGACACTGTTTAAACAGCAGCAGCACGCTGAAATTGAGCAAATTTTATATGCAGCTTTAGAATCAATTCGCCTTTCGGCTTATCTTCTTTCCCCAGTAATTCCAACCACCAGCAGCAAAATTTATCAGCAGCTGGGGTTTGATTGGGATTTTAATCAAGATCGGCTAGATGGGGGGATCGAGCGAGCAGAAGCTTTTCAAACTCATGCAAAATGGGGTGAGCTTCCGTTTAGCGAGACTTTGGGCAAAGCTAGTCCTGTCTTTGCCAAATTAGAATTAGCGCCAGAAGATTAAATAATCGCAAATAATTGGACAAAGTATATTTTTTTACTGATATAACTAAGTCATAAAATCATTGCTTTTAAGGAGCAAGCATAAATACCTGGTTAAAATCTGGTTATCTATCAGCTTCGACGGTCACTTTTTTTAACGCCTCCCTAGTAGTCACCAGTACACCTCGCGGAATGCTAATACTTTCGTACTCTGCGGGCGATCGCTGGTCAATAAAACTAGAATATTTGGTTTGACTTCCTTATTTAGTCAGACATTACATCAACTTTAAACAAAAACTGGATTTTAAAGAGAACCAATCGAGAGTTCAGATCTCTTTTCGCCGTTAGCGGTGAGCAACTTTGGAACCAATCCATCCAAATAGAATACTTTTTTCATAAAAATGAGGCTTAAATGCAATGTTAGACAATTTTGGAAGCGATCCTATTTTTACCCCCGAACAAATTCTAGAAAATAGAGGACGTGTCGCTATATTTATTGACGGATCTAATTTATTCTATGCAGCGCTTCAGCTTGGTATTGAAATTGATTACAGCAAGCTTTTATACCGTCTAACTGGTGGCTCAAGGCTGTTGAGGTCCTTTTTCTACACCGGGGTAGATCGCACCAATGAAAAGCAGCAGGGATTTTTACTGTGGATGCGTCGCAACGGCTATCGTGTCATAGCGAAAGACCTCGTTCAGCTACCCGACGGCTCTAAAAAAGCTAATTTGGACGTGGAAATTGCTGTAGACATGATGGCACTGGTTTCTGCCTACGACACGGCAGTATTAGTTAGTGGTGACGGAGATTTAGCCTATGCGGTAGATGCAGTGAGCTACCGCGGTGCAAGAGTCGAAGTTGTCAGCCTACGCTCGATGACTAGTGATAGTCTAATTAACGTAGCCGATCGCTATGTCGATTTGGATCAGATTAAAGGAGACATTCAGAAAAGCAGCAAGCACAGCGATCCTTACCGCAGTTTTTCTGGCTTTGGCATCCTTGACGATTAAAAATTATTTTATTAGTTCATTCATTAAACATAAATACTAATTCCTAGAAGATCCCTGCACTGCAGCAAGGGTCTTCTTTTTTATCGTCGATCGCTTTTTGCAAATAAGCAGATCTTCAATCAGAAAGTCTAGAGTAGACTTATAAATTCTTGGCACTTATTTAACTTGAATATTTTGAAATTAAAGATTGGGCAGCTAAATATTTCGCTTTTAATCTGCTTGGTTGCACTGGGGAGTTGTCAGCCATCAAACCCCGATCCCGCTAAAACTTCAGACGTGAGTCGTCTCGATACACAGTTGGTTTTAAATAATGCCGTCTTGGAACAGTCCAATAAGCGATCGCGCACTGTCTGGAAAATCAAGGCGGACAATATCGCCTACAGCAAAGATCGTCAGACTGCTACTCTCACTAATGTAGTGGGAAACTTGTTTCAAGAAGGCTCTATAATTTTCAAAATTAGTGCCAAGGCTGGGGAAATTAAGGATAACGGCAATATAATTCTGTTAAATGGCTCGGTGATTGCAAACGATCCCCGTAATCAGAGCGTCATTAATAGTGAGACTGTGGAATGGCGACCTCAAGAAAATCTATTGCTGATTCCGCAGAAATTAAGGGGAACTAATCCTAATTTACAAGTTGTTGCCGAGTCAGGTAAATATTTTACCGATACTGAAAAGTTTGAAATACAGGACAACGTAATTGCTACGAGTAAACAGCCTGCTTTACGCCTAAAAAGCGATCGCCTGGAATGGAATATTTCTCAAGCGCAGATTATTAGTCCTGGCGCAGTCGAACTAGTTCACTATAACGATCGGCAAACTATTACCGATAAACTAATTAGCGATCGCGCAGAATTAAACTTAGATCTAAATCGGGCAATTCTAACCAAAAATATCGAGCTAATCAGTTCAAATCCACCCCTACAGGTGGCTACAGATTTTTTAACCTGGGATTATCAGGCGCGTCTGGGAAAAAGCGATCGCCCAATTCAGATTTTAGATCGAGATCGTCAAGTAACTCTCACGGGAAACAAGGGAGAAGTAGACTTTCTCAACCAGCTAGCTACACTACAGGATGGCGTACAGGCGATTAATAAACTTAAAGCCTCGGAACTATATGCTCGTCAGCTAACCTGGAAAATGAGTACAGAAGAGGTAGAAGCGATCGGTAATATCATCTACGAACAGATGAATCCTAAAGCAAGTCTGACAGGAGAAAAAGCGATCGGCACTTTAGGTAACAATAATATCGTCGTCACCAGTAACGGTAAACAGCAGGTAAAAACAGTAATTGAAAATTGAAAACTATTGCTAAACTATATCAATCAAAATCATGGGTTATGTCAGCGAGCTTCGTTCATTAATAGGTCATCGTCCTTTGGTTATTGCTGGTGCTGCGGTACTAATTTTCGATCGCCACGAAAATTTATTATTACAGCTTCGACGAGATAACCAACATTGGGGGCTTATTGGTGGCAGTATGGAAGTTGGAGAGTCGTTGTTAGAAACCGCTCGACGTGAAGCTTATGAAGAAACAGGGTTGGTATTAGATCGGCTAGATTGGTTCGATCTATTTTCAGGAGAAGAATTTATCTACCAACTTCCTCACGGAGATATAGTTGTTAATGTAATTGCTGCTTATATATCACAATGGTCTGGCAGAGAACCAAAAGCAAATCTAGCAGAGGCAAGTGAAATACGCTTTTTTGCCAAGGATAAATTACCTCAAAACATAAGTCCCCCCGATCTACCAGTTATTGAAAAGTATTTCAGCAGTATCCAATAACTGGTTTCATCTAGTCACAAAAAAATTTGGCTTATAGATTTGACTACGAGGAAACAGATATCAATCAGATCTAACTTTTTGTCTTAGCCAACTAACAACATCGTGAGCATTTCTGTCAGGTGGAAAAACTGGATAAAACACCTTAACAATCTTTCCTTCTCTGGTAATAAAAGTTAGGCGTTTTATAAGCTGCTTATTTTCAACTTCAAATGTAGGTAGCTGTAATGCAGTAGTTAATTTAAGATCGACATCGCTCAAAAGTTCAAATGGTAGATGAAGTCTAGCTACTGCTTCTTTCTGGGATACAGTTTCTTGGGTACTGATTCCATATACCTGAGTATTGAGTGCTTGAAGTTCTCGATAATGATCTCGAAAACTACATGACTGCGGGGTACACCCTCTTGCACCAGGAATTGAATTCCAACCATCGGGCAATTTAACTCCTGGTTGTCCCGTCATCGGATAACAGTAAAACACAACACTACTTTTAATATCCGATAGATTGACTAACGGTGAGGAAGCCCCGTCATTTTATGGCGGGGTCTCTCACCTGTTCTCCAGAAGTGGAACTTAAAGCAATATTAGGTAAGATTTTCCCCAAAATGCGATCGCCTGCGCCATCATCTTCAGGAATAGGCAGATCTGTAGGTAGTTCGGAGAAATCTTGAGCCATTGTTACCTTTGAATAAATTATGGATGATAATTAATTGTGACAATATTGTGAGTAGAGCGATCGCTGATTGACTATTCAAAAAATATATTCTTCAAATCGAGATCTAAGGCAAACGGTTGGATGATTGGAATCGTTTCTGTAGAACTATCAAAAACCGATTCGTATAAGCCATCTTGTAATTCGAGACAAATGAACTTTTTATCCTGTGGATCGATAATCCAATAGTTAGCAATGCCTCTAGCTGCATACTCCGATCTTTTATACCGATAATCGCGATCTCGGTTTCTTTTACCAGGAGAAACTACTTCTACTACTAATAACGGTGGTGGCATATCCAAAATGACTGTCGATCGCCCATATGCTGCTAATTCTGCTGCGCCTTCTGGAGTAAGAACGATAAGATCTGGGACTCTAGCTGTAACTCTACTGCCGCTAATAATAATTTCTGCCTTGTTTGTAACCTGCCGATAGGGAACAACCTTGGTAATCTCCATAATCAAATACATGATAATTTGCAGATTCTGCCAGGATTCGGGAGGTATGGTTATTATTTGTCCGTTTTCCAATTCGTAGAGGCTGTCATGAGCTATATCTGTACCGCTAAGATATTCATCCAACGTATATTGATGTGATAGTTGCTCGGCAGACAGCATTATTAGTAAATGTTGCTCGAATAATGTTAGATAATTCCATTTTACCAAACAGATAAGCTACTGACTGTAAAGGATTATTGTTACACTTCAACCAAACTACTTGTCGCTGTTTTTATTGACGATTGAAGAGATTCTAGAATTAGTTTCTATGAGTTAAAATCGTGCTGTTAAAAAAGACGCTAATCTTATTGATTTCAACTATTTTGAGCTGCGGATATATTCCCATAGCCAAAGCAAGTACAACTTGCCAAGATAAATTCTCCTATGCTGCTTTTGGTAGTTTAGAAAAAACAGATATGGATCGCCTAAAAAAGAAGTATGTAGCTGCTAGAAGACCAATTAAGGATAGAGTTCCTCTTTATGATTACGATGTACGCGGAATATTAGGCTTTTCTGGTCAACAAACTAAAACTGCTAGCAATGGCAGAATCGAACATCGGATTTGGATCGATCGCGATAATTGTAAACGCAAAGTCAAAGCCTCATTTAGAGATAATGAGTTGATGCAGCTTAAAAGTTACGGTTTTTAGTCGAAATATCTTGATGATTTTATATAGAACCCTTTGAGGGGTTCTATGTTTGCCATATATAGACTTTAGCGATCGCCAGAAACTAATTCTTTTTTCTTCAATACAATCATCGGATATTGAAAATGTTTCACAAAGAAATTAGAGAATTTTTCCTCAAGGTTATATAAAAGATCTAATATCTTTTTCCCTAATTGATTGTTGGGAATTAAAATTCTTTGGTGTGGCGCAAAAAATGAACGCCAAGGCAAAATTGTCACCTCCGCTTCATCCCGAAATCTATCCCACCAGCTAATTGGATGAGCAAAAGCGTATAGCGTATATTCTTCATCGGCTTCAGTATTGCCATTGAGATTTTTCGCTAACTGCTTGAGTTTACGTAGAGGAGATACAAAATATCTAATCAAGGTGTTGGGATTTCGATAGACAACAATTACTGGCTGACCTGGTTTGGTTACAGTAATTAATTTTCTAATCGCTTCTTCCTGCATATCTTTGTCCATGTGGTAGATAGTATGAAGACTAATGGCACAGTCGAAAAGATTTTCTTCCAGATCGAGATCGAAAAAACTGCCGTGTAAAAATTTACCACGATCGCCAATTTTACGCTTGGCATCAGCTAAAGCTTTTGCCGATAAATCCACGCAATATCTTTTCTCAAAATTTTGCGAAAATTCTACATACTCTGGATAAGGAATAGGACCCGATGCCATATCTAACATCTTGTCTCCTTCAGCAGGAATTTGTTTGGCTATCCTCAATCGGCATTTATGATTGTATTCTTGAGCAATATCTCTAAGATCTTCAAATCTTTTCGTATCTTCGTATACCTCTAGATCCGATTCCCAACCAATTGAGTTGTAGAAATCTGATATATTCTTCTCGGCACTATTCATTATTCAACCTACTATTCATGGGCAACAAGTTTTGCCATTTATTATAGGCGGTTCCTTAACGTCTCAAGGTTCGCGATCGAGTTTGTACACATCAATAAGATTAATTGCGATCGACTTTAATCTGTTCTAATACCTGTGCAATATCAGCTGCAGGTTCTAAACAAGCCGAACTCGTGCAAACTAAACCTACTGAATTTTCAGGCAATTCCGCTTCAATTCTATAGACGTTAGTAGGTAGGTAATAAGAACTCAACTCCTCAATCGCCTTTAAGCTTGTTTTAACGCTCGTTCCGTGTAGCCACCAGTCCAATGCTACAAACAAGCTGGGACAGGCTGTAGGGGATTTGTCCATGACGATGCTAAATGCCCAAAGTCCTTGTTCTGCTCGATCTTGGTACCCCAGGTCATCAGTTAACAGAGATAAGCGAATTAGATTGGCGATCGCAATTCCATTTGCCGAAGGAGTAGCATTATCTATATAGCTACGTTCTCTGATAAGCAATTCTTTCGCTGCATCAGTAGAGTTGTTGTAATAGCCACCCTGTTCGATACTCCAAAGCAAATCGTCAAATTCATCCTGCACTCGTATAGCCTGTTCCAACCATTGTGGGTCGTTGGGACAGGCAGCCTGGAGATCCAATAGAGCTTTAATTAAAAAGGCATAATCTTCTGACTGTGCTGGTACTGTTGCCACCCCGTCATAGTTAAGGCGCTGTAGCCTACCGTCGAGCCACTGGTTGTCTAAAATAAACCGAACTGCACTCGTCGCCAGGTCTAAATAAGACCGTTCTCTAAATACGGCATATGCCCTAGCTAATCCCGAAATCATCAAGGCATTCCAGGCGACAATCGCTTTAGTATCAGTAACGGGTGGTATACGTCCCTGCCAATCTTTTGTTTTTGCCTCTTGATTATTTTTGGCAGGTGCAAATATATCTATTTCTGTGGCTGGTCGTCCGTAGCGCACCGCAAATAATTTATCCAAAGCCTGTTCCAAACTATCTGACAGTTCCGACGTAGACAGCCTTTGCAATACGTTTTCACCCTCAAAGTTTCCCCCAGGAGTAACGGTAAATTCTTGCTCTAATTCGGCTAATTCTGTGGCGCTGAGTAAAGATTCTAAGTCTGAATAACTCCAGGCATAAAAGTCTCCCTCTTCTGGCTCAACTTCATCGGGGGAGATAAAGTTATCCGCGTCTTGAGCAGCATAAAAATATCCCTGGGTCATTTCCCGCTTGAGCCATTTTGCCGTACCTGCGATCGCTCTCCTTATCGCTGGCTGCTGTATGCCACTACTCCAGAGATTAGCTAAATACTCCATAATTTGCCCATTATCATAGAGCATCTTCTCGAAATGAGGCACTGTCCAGGTATTATCTACGGTATAGCGATGAAATCCTCCCGCTACATGGTCGGATATGCCTCCCATGACTAAATCCAGTCCCCTTTGAGTTGACAATGCTTTAGTGTCATAATCATGTTTATCTTCCAATCGACTACCTTGCAGGGCAATTGTGGAATAGGGAATCATCGGGAAACTAGGACGACCAAAATCATTGGGCTGAATCGCTGCGCTACAGGCGTTAATCCCTTGCTGAAGTAGGTTTCGATCTAAATTAATATTGCGATCGCCTGCTAAAGTTGCTGACTGCTGGAGATTGCCAAGGATTTCGCCTTTAAATGCTAGTAGCTTCTCTGGTTCATGGTCGTAAAAACGACGTATCGATTTAAGAATTTCGAAAAATCCTGGGCGACCGTACTTAGGAGTTACGGGAAAATAAGTCCCGCCATAAAAAGGCACTAAATCTTCGGGGTTGAGGAATATATTTAAAGGCCATCCTCCCTGTCCCGTCATCATCTGCAACGCCTGCATATAAATGCTGTCAATGTCTGGTCTTTCTTCGCGGTCTACCTTGATCGGTAGAAAGTTAGCATTAAGATAATCGGCGATCGCTCGATCGGAAAATGCCTCTCCTTCCATTACCGTACACCAATGGCAGCTAGAGTAACCAATTGAAAGAAATATGGGCTTATTCTCTTGTTTTGCCTCTTCTAGCGCTTCATCACACCAGTACCACCAGTTAATAGGATTATCAACGTGCTTTTGAAGATAGAGACTTTTTGTAGATTGGAGATGATTGGGCATTTGACGTTTGCTATAAATTGGATTCGTTAGAATTTTTCTGTTTTTAGCGATCGGCTTTTACTAAAAATCTATTGTCATCTTCTGTTTCTGACATATGTCGTAGTGGGAAGTCAGAGAGTAAAAATTGCCTAGAATTATGTACGCTTATTCATGAATAAGTATACAAGAGAACTCTGGCAGCAAATTTGTTAGAGAATAAGTAAGCCACAGCCATAGTTCTGCCACAATATTTTAGCCATACCGAGTCACTTTAATGATTAGCTACCTCAAGGGTACAAAAGTAGATATTACGAAGACTACCCAAAATCGCCTGTTTTTAATTTTAGATGTAAATAATATTGGCTACGAGATGCAGATTTCTACTCGCTTTGCTCAAAAGCTAGAGGGAGAAGCCGAAGAATCGATACAGGTACACACTCACCTCCAGATTCAGGAAGACAAGCAGATCCTCTATGGTTTTCCTACTGCCGCAGAAAGAGATTTATTTCGTCAGCTAACTGCCGTAAGCGGGATTGGAATGCAGCTTGGTATTGCCCTGATCGATACCTTAGGAATATCCGATCTAGTTGGTGCGATTGTTACTAGCAATATTCCTGCTTTAACCAAAACTCCAGGGGTAGGCAAAAAAACCGCCGAAAGAATCGCCTTAGAATTGAAAACTAAGCTGGCACAGTGGCGCAAGATATCTGGCATGGAAGTCGAGCAACCCGATGCCATCTTTTCTCCTCCATCCGAAATCAAAGAGGATTTAGAGATGACGCTGTTGGCTTTAGGCTATACCAACGAGGAAATAGAACAGGTATTAGCTGCCTTGAGTCAGGATAGTTTACTGCTTAAGAATAACAATGTCGAAGAATGGATCAGAAGTGCAATCTCTTGGCTGAGTGGCGAGTAAATTCAGTCAACAGTCAACAGCAAATGAAGCGAGGATTTTTTATGCAGACGCTTTCTGTAGCAATTTCATGTTTTTAGCCATTACTAAACAAAAGTTGGTGTTTAGCGGTGTAACAGATTGGGTGAGCAGCAACCTATTTATTCTTGGAGCAATTTATGCTGATTCTTGCCCATCTTACGGGTTAATTAATAATTTGCTGGTAAAGTTCAGTAATTTTAGTAATTACTTGCTCGATGCTGAGATTGTCCGTAATTAGCTCGATCGCATCATCGGCTTTTTTTAACGGAGCGATCGCTCTATTACTATCCTGTTCGTCTCGGCTTTGAATATCTGCTTCTAACTGTTTTACGTCAATATCATCTCTACCTTGAGCTTTAAGATCCTGTAAACGCCTTCTGGCTCTTTCTGCGGGAGTAGCAGTTAAAAATATCTTTAATTCGGCATCAGGAAAAACGTTTGTGCCAATATCTCTACCCTCGGCAATTAGACCTCCTTTCTCTCCCCATTCCTTTTGCATTTGAACTAATTTGGCTCTCACCGCAGCTTGAGCAGCGATCGCCGATACGTTTGCGGTTACTTCTGGGGTACGAATAGCGGTGGTTACTTCCTCACCGCTTATATGCACGACTGTCGGTAGATCGGTACTCTCTGGAGAGGTTAATTTTAAATTTAAATCTTGAATTAAATTAGCGATCGCTGGTTCGTCAGTAATAGCAGTTTCTGAATTCATCACCAACCACGTGACAGCACGATACATTGCTCCTGTGTCGAGATAGAGTAGCCCTAATTGATGAGCTAGAGAACGAGTAACGGTAGACTTCCCCGCCCCTGCAGGACCATCAATGGCAACGATAGGCTGGCGTTTTTGTAACACAATATTATCTATTAAACGAGTAGAACCAACGTAAGCAGCGATCGCTAGTAATCCTTGGCGATCGATCTGCTCGATCGACTGTAGACTAAATGGATCGACTAGCTCGATGTATTGAATTTTAACTTCTTCTGTCCGTCCTAATTCTTGCTGAACTAAATTGATTAGATTCTTAGTATCTTTTGTACCCCGAAGAAAAGCCTGTTGAGCCTTTCGTAAACTATGAGATATTGACCCAGCCTGAATTTTTTCTAAATCAGTTAAATATTGATTGCGAGAGCTTAATGCTAATCCCGACTCTTCACGAATAATGGGACAGGAAATAATCTCTACAGGAATGTTTAGGTCAGTAACAAGACGGCGAATAATAGCTAGCTGCTGCGCATCCTTCTGCCCAAAATAAGCCCGATCTGGCTGAATGATATTAAGTAACTTCGTAACAATAGTTGCCACTCCAACAAAGTGATCGGGACGATAGTTGCCACACAAGATATCGGTCATTTCAGTTGGTGGAATTACTTTCGTCTGATAGCTGAGAGCTTCGGTGTTGCCACTGCTGTTCATTTCCTCTGGTGTGGGAGCAAAAACCAAATCCACTCCCATAGATTCGCAGAGCTTTAAGTCTCGATCTAGCTGTCGGGGGTAGTTATTCAGATCTTCTGTTGGCGCAAACTGTAGGGGATTTACGAAGATACTGACTACAACAATTTTGTTATCCGCGATCGCCTTTTGAATTAAGCTCAGATGTCCTCTGTGTAATGCTCCCATCGTCGGTACTAAACCGATCTTTGAATCTGCCTGGCGATGTGGCAGTAGATGAGAGCGCAGTTCGGAAATTGTGCGTAACAAAAACACCATAATTATCAATGAGCGATCGACAAAGATCGATTATCAGCGATCGGGGTGTTCTATACAAACAAAATTAGATACACATACGAATTTTAACTGTTCTAGCGCCCTAGAATTGTGATCTTCACGGGTGCAACACCTGAATGGATCATGTTGATAGAACGAGCAGCAGCAGCAGATAGATCGATTACTCTGCCTTTAATAAAAGGACCGCGATCGTTGATTCTAACAATAACAGAGCGACCATTACGGAGGTTTGTCACTTTAACTCTCGTACCAAACCTAAGACTTTTGTGTGCAGCAGTCATGGCATTTTGATTATATCTTTCGCCATTAGCCGTTAGACGACCATGAAAACCAGGACCATACCAGGAAGCCTTACCTCCAAAAGTTTTGGCAATCAAAGGTTGCTTTTCTAGAGGAATTGTTTGTTCTAAAGTCGATAATTCAAAATTATCCTGTAAATCAATTTTCTGAGTCTGGTTACTAAAGCTACTAGCGAGCAGTAAATGAAGGCTCAAAGACTGGTTTTCTGCTGTTTCTAGAGCAGAAACTTTTGTTAATACTTGGCTGTTTATTTCTGCCTTAGCTGTCGTTGCCGTCGATCCCAAACCTAGGGTAGACAGGACAATAGCGATCGCGATCGATTTATAAAATTTTAGATTAAGTGTCATGTTAATAAGATTATTAATTAATCGATAAGGAGTAAGTAGGCAGTTAAGATTTTTGCATATGTATCTATCTTATGGTCAATGACTCTATCAGAAAATTGTATAAATACTGAAAGTAGTATTTTTTTGAGTGCGTAATATTAACTAATACTCTTAACAAAATATTGACCAAATCGACTGCCATAGCCAATCTAATCAATTCCTCGTATATTCAGAAGAGAATCAAATAAGTTGTCATCTCCCCGATCGTCATGGAAACTATCATCGCCATTCTCGACATATCCAGATTTTGGCGATCGCGATCGGATTATATTTAGCTTTTGCGGTGGGATTTCTGATTTAATAGCTTTAGGCTGCGACAGCTCGTATTTTTTTTTTAGGCGATCGTACTTATGGACTATAAAGACGCTGGTGTTGATGTAGAAGCAGGACGCTCTTTTGTTAACCAAATTCGTCAGGATGTTGAAAGCACTAAGCGATCGGAAGTTTTAGGCGGTTTGGGTGGCTTTGGCGGTTTATTCGAGATGCCATCAGGTTATCAGCAGCCTGTCTTAGTTTCAGGGACAGACGGAGTCGGTACAAAGCTGAAGATTGCCCAAGAAATAGGTCGTCACGATACTGTCGGCATCGATCTTGTGGCAATGTGCGTCAACGATATTTTGACCTCTGGTGCTGAACCTTTGTTCTTTTTGGATTACTTGGCGACAGGAAAACTCAACTCTCAGCAGTTAGCAGAAGTCGTTAAAGGAATTGCCCAAGGATGTCGCCTAAGCGGTTGCGCCCTTTTGGGAGGAGAAACGGCAGAAATGCCGGGCTTCTATCAGTTGGGGGAATATGACCTTGCAGGGTTTTGTGTGGGTGTGGTCGAGAAAAGCAAGCTGCTAGATGGCTCTCAAGTACAGGTTGGCGATGTCGCGATTGGGTTGGCTAGTGCAGGAGTGCATAGTAACGGTTTTAGCCTAGTACGGAAGATAGTTGAGACAGGTGGTCATAATTGGTCGGATGCCCCTGAAGTATTTAACGGTAATAGTTTGGGTGCAGAATTAATTACTCCTACTCAAATTTATGTCAAACCAATTTTAGAGTTGTTGCAAACAGATATTGAAGTACACAGCATGGCGCACATTACTGGCGGTGGTTTACCTGAAAATCTGCCTCGCTGTCTCAATCCTAAACAGTCTATTGAGGTTAAGCAGGATAGCTGGGAAGTTCCATCTGTTTTTCAGTGGTTAGCTAAAGCGGGTAAGATTCAATCAGAAGCAATGTTCAATACTTTTAATATGGGTATCGGTTTTGTAGTTATCGTGTCAGCAGAACAAGCTAAAGCGACCCTGGACTGGTTTAAATCGCAGGATCTAAGTGCTTTTCAAATTGGGGAAGTTGTTTCAGGAGACGGTACTTTATCTTTTCGTTAGATAAAAATTGGCAACTAAAATTATTTACTATCTACGATTAAACTTAACCTTCAAACCATCGCGGGGACGGGGACTAGGTACGGTGATTAAATCAAGGTTTTGGTCGGGGATTAATTCCCATTGATAATCCTTGAGCAATTTGGAAGCAAACAGGCGCATTTCCAGACGCGCAAATTCTTTACCGATACATTCTCGTAAACCGCCACCAAAGGGAATATAGCCAAAGCTAGCTTTATCCACAGTATTATCGGCAGCAAATCTTTCGGGGTCAAAGCGATCGCTCTCTGGATATAAATCCTCGTCCTGATGTGTTTGCGCGATCTGGTATTGAATCGTCCAGCCTTCGGGAATACGATAGCCTCCAAGTTCAAATGTTTGAATTGCCTTTCTAAACCCACCACCAACGGGAGGGACTAAGCGCATGACTTCTTTTAGCACCATATCGAGATAGGTCATCTCTTTAAAGTCTTCTAAGGTTGGCGTACCTGTTATGTTCAAACTATCCTGTTCGGCTCTCAATCGCTCCATAACTTCGGGATGTTGGGCGGTCAAAAGGCAAAAAGAGGCGATCGCACTGGTCAGAGTTTCATGTCCTGCAAACAGCAGTAATAGAATCTGGTCTTTTAATTCCTTAAGGGTCAAACTGTTTCCTTCTTCATCTTTAGCTTGAATTAATAACCCCAAAGCATCTTCGCCTGAATCTTCAGACTGCTGACGTTTAATAACAATCTGTTCTATATTTTCTAGCAGCTTCTGACGTGCTTTTAAAGCCTTACCAAATTTAGTCCAGGGTAGAGATATCGGCAGGGTAAATAGTCCCGCACACCAGGCTTCAAAATGATGACCCAGAGGAGTTTGCGAACCGCCATCCGTACCGACAAATAAATTGCTGGCAATATCAAATGTATAGTCTCGCAATTCTGGATACCAGGTCAGAGTTTCCATCTGCGACCATTTTTGTAGATAGGCATCGGTAATCTGCGCCATCGTCGGAATATAGCTAGTTAAAGCTCGTGGTTGAAATGCCTGATACAGTAATTTACGGCGAGAAGTATGAAAGCTACCGTTATTTACCGCTAGAGATTGTTTGCCTAATAAAATTCTGGTACTTTTTGGCCAGGTAGAAACAACATATTTATTCTCATTCCGAAATAAAAAGGTATTAGCATCTGCACCGATCGAGATTACCGTTGGATTACCAAAGATATTGGTTTGATAGATCCTGCCGTATTTTTCTTCTTTTTTGCGATTAAAATTGGGATCTGTTAAAAACGAGATGGTTTCGCCAATTAAAGGTAATCCGCGATCGCCAGGTGGTTCGGGTAAAGAATCTATTTGCTTATTACTAGTCATGGTCGATACTTTTTGTCTGAAGAGGAATCGCTAAATTAATGATTAAAACGTGGCGCTTGAGGTTTGGGCAAATAAGTTAGAAAAGTCCTTCGTAACGGTATCGGAATCAGCCTCAGGATATGAAATCAGGTCGAAAGCTTTATTAATCGCCGACGGTTCTTTTAGCGCCTGGACTACGGTTTCGGCAACATCGGGTCTAGGAATAGAGGTAGGAATACCGTCAGGCGGGTTAGCTAGCAACTCATCATTGTTCCCTACTAAAAGCTTTCTTACCCCTCCAGGTTGGTCTTGCAATCCTCCCGCGCGAATAATCGTGTAGTTTACGCCCGAATTAACTAGATATTCTTCTGCCTTGCGTTTCCAGATCAAAATCTTGCCGTCACCCATTTTGTTTAGGGGATGGTTTTCATTTGTGCCGCCCATCGAACCGACTAGGACGATATGTTCTATGCCCGCAGCGATCGCTAAATCGATTTGATTTTTTTGTCCTTGGTAATCGACTAACTCTGGTGTGGCATCATTAGGATATTCAAACTGGGGACGCTCTCCTGGTTTGGGTGGTGCAACCATCTGGGGAGAGGCACTGGTTAAGATAACTAGCTTGTGACAGTCGGCGAAGACAGTTTTGATACTTTCCTTGTCGGTAATATCGCCGAAATATAATTTTTCTGTTTGCTCGAATAGATCCTTTGCCTTTTCTGGCGATCGCGCCAAGCCTTTGACTTGAAAACTGGGATCTCGATCGAGCTTTTGATAGACAATTGAGCCTGTTTTACCTGTAGCTCCAGTAACTAGGACTTGTTTAATAGTCATAAAGTATTGAATTACGAGACTTGTAGCAGCTAACAATTAACTTAGCAGATACCCAGAGAAGCTAAACGTCCCATTGCAATAATATTTACCTTAGGAGCATCATCGAACAGGCTAATTTTCAACCTTAACAAAGACTAGTCGATCGCTTGTGTCTCCCCAAGGTTGTTGCGATCGGTTTAGCAGGTTACCGCCATCGTTAAGGACTATCTTGTTTCTAAAAACGACAGCTATACCTGTTTGAGTCCATACATTATGGACAAGAAAAGTAATTACTTTTTCCCTAGGAAGAATACAAAAATCATATTTCATAACCATGGTTTCTATCAAAGTAATTAGCAAAAATAAATTTTTATTTCAAATAACTTATATAGTTTATTAGTATATTTACCAGCATCTTGGTATAGAAAAATATAATTTAAGCAGGCAAATAGAGTCAAAAGTGCTATCTATACACCAATAGCTCATAGTTTTGCTAATGATTATTTATGCTTAACTTCTATTGTTGTTAGCAATCTAAGTATATATATTGAATTGCGGCAACTAAATATAACATTCAAAAAGTTTGATTCTTCTCTTTCCGTTCTCAGTAATTATTTCTATAATCGGTATGAAATACTATATTACTTATTTATGCTGCAGGAAGAATACGAGTCGGAACAGCTTATTGGTTTAATTGAATCGTTATTCGACCAAAAATATACTGGAATCTTAAGTATAGAAGCAGATGTTTCTAACGATAAGAAATCAAGATCCTGTGATTTTATTTTTTCTAAGGGAGAAATTATTTTTACCAATTCTCAAACACTTGACAAGGAGCAATTTTGTAAAAGATTGGGCAGTAAAACAAGTCCTGATGCTGTCAAAGCTGCTTTATTAGTAACTAAACAGAGAGTATCTAATGCTGAATCCTGGCAAGAATTTATCGATCTGTTGATTAAAATGAGAGTGTTTACCTGGGAAGACGTGGCAAAATTTGTCTTACAGTCAATCATCCAAGATATAGAGGTTTTTGCTACCTATTCTGGCAAAGCTAAATATAAGCCAGTCGACAGTTTCGATCTCTTTCAAGAGAACGTACCAAAAATCATCAGCTGGTCTAATGTCAAACACAAAATTAGTTTGCGTAGCGATCAATGGAAAAGATTTGAGCCAGTGATTCCCAGCATGGATGCTATTCCGAGAATCGTTCCAGAGAAATTGGAGAAATCTGCCGACTCAAGGGTGAAGAAGCATTTGGCTAGTCATGTAAACGGTCAAAGAAACTTGTTAGATATTGCCGCAAAAATGGGCAAGGATCCTCTAAAAGTAGCGAAAACCTATTTTAATTGGTGTGGGGATGGCTTGATCGACTTTGAGCAAGTTTCGACAACCAATAAAAACTTGCCTATTGTCTTATCCGTAGATGACAGCCCTATCATTCAGACAATGATTTCACGGGCTCTAGCAGAGGTATGTGACGTTCATTTGGCTGACAAGGCATCAACTGCTTTGGAAATACTCGATCGCCTGCCAGTGAAGATGATGCTGCTAGATTTGACCATGCCCGATGTTGATGGTTTGGAATTCTGCCAAAAAGTACGCAATATCCCCAAATTTAAAGATCTTCCAATTGTGATGGTGACGGCGCGAGATGGTTTAGTAAATCGAGCTAAAGGACATTTTGCTGGTACAAATAAATATTTGACTAAGCCTTTCAAACCTGAAGAACTGAGAAGTATCGTCAATCAGTATGTAAGATGATAATTCTAATCCAGTCGTAGAGTTATCGCTGCAATAGGTGAGTCTAAATCGGTTTTCAGGGATAGTTACACCTATATAGCTAAATGGATAAACTATCTATCTTTACCGATAGAGATTCGAGCAGCTTTCAAGATATTCCCTAAGTATCTATAAAACTATAGTGAGAATTATAGTTTTATACCTTATTGCATTATCCCAAAACCAAAATTCAATTAATAAAGGCTCAAAGCTGACTATAGATTAAACTTTTGTCTTCTCCAGGATTAACTTCGAGCGTCTAACATCTTCGGGAATAGTTACGGGATAGTCTCCAGTAAAACAGGCAGAACAGAAATTATTCGTATTTTCTTGAGTTGCTTCCAGCATTCCTTCCCAGGATAGATAAGCCAGGGTATCTACACCAATTCTCTCTTCAATTTGCTTTACAGATTTGGTTGCAGCTATTAGCTGATCTTGATTGTCGGTATCAATGCCATAAAAACAAGGATGAGTTACAGGAGGAGAAGAGATTCGCATATGTACTTCTGTCGCCCCCGCATCTCTGAGAGTTTTTACAATCTTCTTACTGGTTGTACCTCGTACAATAGAATCATCGACAATAATAATTCTCTTACCCTGCAACGCATCTTTGAGAGTATTTAACTTCATACGAATGCCAGCTTCTCGCATAGTTTGAGTGGGCTGAATAAAGGTGCGTCCCACATAGCGATTTTTGATCAATCCTTCTCCATATGCCAGCCCAGAGCCGCGAGAAAAGCCGATCGCTGCGGGAATACCCGAATCAGGTACGCCGATGACCAAATCTGCATCCACAAAGGATTCTTTGGCAAGCTGTCTACCCAAGCGAATACGGTAGCTATAGAGCGTTTCATCATGCATGACGCTATCGGGACGGGCAAAGTAGATCATCTCGAAGATACAGAGCTTTTTCTCTACTTCTTTTGTCCAGTTAACCGAAGCTACCCCAGAATCGGTAATCCAAACCAGTTCTCCTGGCTGAACATCACGGACGTATTCTGCGCCAATAATATCTAAACCACAGGTTTCTGAAGACAAGACGTAGCGTTTGTGTTCTTCGTCTTCCTTGGATAATACGCCAATTACCAGAGGACGAATACCGTTGCGATCGCGCGCCCCCATCAAACCGTCTGGAGTTGCGATCGCTAAGCTATAGGCTCCCTCGCACATTTTGAAGGCATTAACTGCTGCCTGAATCCAGTTTTTGCCCCCATCGACCTCATCGGCGATCGTCAAGGCAATCATTTCTGAGTCTGTAGAGGTAATAAACTTAGTCTCTCTGGCAACTAAATACTTGCGTAGGTTTACCGCATTAACTAAATTACCGTTGTGAGCTAGAGCTAACTTACCAAGTCTGGTGTCTAAAACTACAGGTTGAGCATTTTCTTTCAAACTAGAGCCTGTAGTAGAGTAGCGAGTATGACCGACGGCAATGTCTCCAGGTAGCTGTCCCAATATCTCTTCGCTAAATACCTGAGAAACCAATCCCATATCCTTATGACAGTAGATATCACCTCGATCTAAAGTCGCAATTCCTGCCGATTCTTGCCCTCTATGCTGTAGGGCATAAAGACCAAAATAAGTAAGCTTGGCTACATCAAAAGCTGCTTCTGGAGCGTATACTCCAAATACACCACAGGCTTCTTCTGGCTTATCGCCTCGTTGAATGTCCATAAAAGAATTAGAATCTTCTGTCCAATCGAAAGATTGTTGTGGCATCATACTGCTGGCTTGCTCCTACCGTTAGGGAATTAAGTATTTACAGATATATGTATTTACTAGGGAAATGCTCTTAACATCTTCCAGATAAAATGCGTTGGGGAATGGTCTCGATCTAAATATCCGCTATAAATAAAATCTAGAACTTTCCTCTGTTGAAAAAAAGCTGCATGTCTCATCACCAATCTACTAGGATTGGGAGACTAATCTATTCTCTATTGCTTGTGACCAAGTAATAGCTAACCTTGAGATCTTAACATTAATTAACGATAGATTATCATTTGTTAAAATCTTTAGAGCCGATTGAGATCCGTCAACCACTCCTATCTTGCTCCACCTATCTCCTAAGCGATCGCCTAAATAAGTTTCCCAAGCTTCAACCGCATCTGGACTTACAGAGACGATAATTTGACTGGCAGCTTCGCCAAACAAAATCTCATCTAGACGTTGGGATTCAGGGACAGCAATATTTATCGTTGCTCCCAAATCATTGCCAATACAGCTTTCGGCTAAAGCTACTGCTAATCCTCCTTCAGCCAAATCGTGAGCAGAATTAACCCAGCCCTGACGAATGCCGTAGCGACAGGCTGACTGAACGGCTTTTTCTAGTTCAAAATCGACTATGGGCGGTTTTCCTGCAACTGTTGACTGTACTGCTGCGAGATATTCTGACCCACCAAGAGTAGGAGCCGAGTCGCCCAAGCGATAAATTAGATCTCCTGGTTTTGTCCAAGACTGTCCGCAAATCTTAGTCAAGTCTTCGACTAAGCCCACCATGCCAATTACAGGGGTAGGATAGATTGGCTGAGGATTACCCTGGGAATCTAACGTCTCGTTGTAAAGAGAGACATTACCGCCTGTCACGGGGGTAGATAGCTCGCGACAGGCATCGGCTACCCCTTTGCAAGCATTAGCAAGTTGCCAATAGCCTACGGGCTTTTCAGGACTGCCAAAGTTAAGGTTGTCCGTTACCGCTAAAGGTTCTGCACCCACACAGCTTAGATTACGGGCTGCTTCGGCTACGGCTGCTTTTGCTCCCTCATAGGGATCGAGATAAACATAGCGCGGATTACAGTCTGTAGTTGCAGCCACTCCAGTAGTACAGTCTTCAGGTTTGGAATCAATCGGACGCACCCTAATTACTGCGGCATCTGCCCCTCCTGGTAGCAGGATCGTATTGTTCTGTACCTGATGGTCGTACTGGCGATATACCCACTGCTTTGAGGCAATAGTTGGCGTATCCAATAGCTGCAATAAAATCTCGTCCCAGGTTTTATAAGTTCCCAAGACATCTATGCCCTGATAGTCGCAGCCAGGTAAGCTATCTGCCGTCCATTTCGCTGCTTCTTTGGCATAGGCAGGAGGTTCGGTTAATAGTTCTCGATGATAAATGGGAGTATCATCCGCTAGGGCGGTGGCGGTAACTTCTGCTGCTATACCTCCTTGATAGAGGATGCGGACGACTGGTTCGGCAATGACAGAACCCGCTACTACCGCCTGGAGTTCCCACTTGCGAAAGATATCAATTAGCTCTTGTTCTCGACCCTTTTGGGCGACAAACAGCATTCTTTCTTGAGACTCAGAGAGCAGATACTCATAGGGAGTCATGCCTGGCTCACGTTCGGGAATCAAATCTAAGTCCAGTTCGATACCCACTCCGCCCTTGTCTGCCATCTCAGAGGTAGAACAGGTTAATCCTGCTGCCCCCATATCTTGAGCTGCGACTACTGCACCTGTTTTAAAAGCTTCCAAGCAGGCTTCGACCAAAGATTTTTCTAAGAAGGGATCGCCTACCTGTACCGCAGGGCGATCGTCCATCGAATCATCCGTCAGTTCCGAACTGGCGAAACTAGCGCCACCCATGCCGTCTCTACCCGTAGTCGAACCAACATATAAGACTGGGTTACCAATTCCCGATGCCCCAGACTTAACAATTTCATCGGTTTCCATCAGACCTAGCGCCATGGCATTTACTAGAGGATTGCCCGAATAAGCGCGGTCGAAGTATATTTCTCCTGCTACCGTCGGTACGCCAATGCAGTTGCCATAGTGAGAGATCCCTTCGACTACACCCTGGAATATGCGTCTGGTTTTAGCGTCTTCTAAGCTACCGAAGCGTAAGGAATTAAGAATTGCAATGGGACGCGCACCCATCGTGAAGATGTCTCGCAGGATTCCTCCTACTCCCGTGGCAGCGCCTTGAAACGGTTCGACTGCTGAAGGATGATTATGAGACTCAATTTTAAATGCTAGCTGTAAACCGTTGCCCAAATCGACAACGCCCGCGTTCTCGCCTGGTCCGACTAAAACCCGTTCTCCCGTAGTCGGAAACTGACTGAGCAGAGGACGGGAGTTTTTGTAGCAACAGTGTTCCGACCACATCACCCCAAACATGCCTAATTCTGCTTGATTGGGATGGCGACCCAAACGATTGACGATTTCTTGATATTCTTCTGGCTTAATACCTTCTGAAGCGATTTCTGACGCACTAAAAGGGGCAGACCCAATCTCAGACATAGATAACTTTCAACTAGTGGCACAAGCTCCATTTTATCTATTCCTGGTCAGATAAAATGATGACTTTTTGATGACTTTAGTTACAAAAGCTAAATTTTCATAACCTAAATCGCTAAATCTGACCAACCATAGGATGTTTGCTTTCAATAAAATTATTTTTTTGCTTTGAATATTTGCTAATTGTAATTATGCAGCTTTTTTGTTTTTTCGCTCTAATTAAGAGTAAAATTATTTGCTTTGCAGATACATTTAATGACAAAATGATTACTAACCAAGCTGTTGGTAAACAATGTAAATCAGCCAAACAATAGCAGGCTTTAAAATAGTTTTTGTGCTAAAGAAATAGCTGAATATTTAGCTCGATCTAACTACTAATATTGTGCCAACGATTATAAGCTATCTGGCTCTTAGTGGATGAGGTTTGTAAACATTTAATCTTTAGGTACAACTACAATCTGCAGCCTATATCTGCTAGCGCTCAAGACTTTTTAAAAAGAAGGCTATAGCGATTTGAAAATCAGTTTTTAAGCTTACAACTATATCTTTAATATTTATTTGGGGAACTATAAATAGAGGTTCTTTAGAGGGGAATATTTATCATGAAACAGAAAAAGGTAAATAAGCCACGGCAAAATGCTGCTTATGTAGAGTTTGGCCTGCAGGCTAGACCAGTACATTACGATTTTTCCTATAAAAAACCTTTTCCTTCACATAAAACTATAGATGAGTTGATTGATGAGGGCTATGTCGGCATTGATAGCAAATTAGTTTATGATAATGCTTTTGCTGCGGTAGCCTATAAATTTAGGCATCAAATAAGGTGGACTATTACTAGTCGTTTAGAATCTGAAGTTTGGCTAATGACTCAAGATGAAAGAGCCTTAAAACAGCTATCAGAATTTATGTTGAATAAGTTTAGCTGGTCGCCGATGATTTATGCTGAAAAACCTCAGGCAGCCTTTATTTTTACGCCCAAAAACAATACAGAAAGAGCGGCGATCGAGGCTACAATTTCGGGGGAATATGGTTGGCAAGGTTCTTTATATAGTTTGGAACTATACGAATATCAGGATAATGAGGCTGGATTTATTTTTGCTACCAAGCCACTAGATTCAAACGAGCAAGAATGGCTTTTAGTCCGACTAAACTTCATCGACTATACAGGTTCTTGGAGTCATCACGAAGGCACTATCGAACAAGTCTATTACATTTGGAAGGAGAACATTGAACTGTCCGAACCAAACTACAAGCCAACCACGGACGAGATACTCGATGCTATTTGTGAATGATTGCTGCGATTGATTTAGGTTTACTTGGTAAGCTAGGTAGGACAAACTATTTTAAGAGTAGCGATCGCATCGCCTTGAAGAAGATGATTATTTTACCTGGTGCAACTGTAAAAGTTACTAACTCTGACGATATCTACTTCGACTATCAGGGATTGGTACAGCGTATTGATGATGGTAGGGTTGCCGTGCTGTTTGAGGGTGGCAACTGGGATAAACTGGTGACGTTCAATTTATCCGAACTAGAAGCGGTAGATTTAACTAAAAAGAAAAAGTAGGGGTAACATAACAAAAATAGGGCTGATTTGGGAATTTATCCTTGTTGTCCTTATTCTTCTCCCTTATGTCCTTCTCCTTTCTAAAATGCGTCTTCCCCTGCCTCAGTTTACAGTTGACGGTCGCAACCCAAAGCATATTGGTGAGGTGATCGAAACTTCGACGACTCAATATTTAGCTCAATGCCTCGAACCAGAAGATCTAAAGTTTCCCGTGATGCCTCCTTTTGGTAGCTGGATCAAGTCTTTTGATGAAGAATCGGGCAATAAAATTTATGCAGTTGTTACCTACGTCACTACAAGTCCTATTGATTCAGTCCATCGGGCGCGGGCGTTAGGCTTATCCTTGGAAGAATTGAGAGAGCAGCAGCCTCAGATCTTTGCCATGCTGAAAACGGAATTTAAAGCAGCGATTGTCGGTTTTGAAACTCCCAATAATTTGAACGGAAATAATTTTGGTCAGGTATATCAATATTTACCACCTCGCCCCCCGCAAATTCATCAGTCGGTCTACCATTGCGACGAAGCAGAAGTGGTTCACTTTACAGAGAAGCTAGACTTTCTGCGAACTCTTCTAGCAGCCAAGGATATTCCTGTAGAGTCTTTAGTGGCAGCATCGGTAAGAGATGTCTACCGTCAGCGTCAGGCAAACCGAGATTGGCTGGTCAATGTTGGACGTACCTTAAGCACTCTGCTCAAAGATGATTACGATCGCCTGCGCTATATTTTAAGCCAGATTCATTGGTAGAAATTAGTCTGTAAAGTCCCTATCTCTGTACTTCATCACGATCTAAAACATCTAACTAATTACACTGTTATTTCAAAGAAAAGCGATCGCTTTTCGATAGGAATTACCTACATCTCGAATCACCCCATCAATATCGAAAATAAGAATTGCTTGCATAACTTTTAGCGTAAATTGGCTTTTTAACAAAGCGATCGGCTATTAGCTGTCAGCTATCAGCTTCTTTAAGAGATATATAAAAATTAAGCCAAAAATGGCGATCGCAGAGGTATTAATGATTTGAGTCGGGCGATCGATCTAATTTCGATCGCTTTATCTGTAATTTGCTGTAGACAGTTACGGTTTCACTATCTACAATAACACCGCTACATATGGGCTAGTCTTTTAATAATGGTAATATTACTATTTGTATCAGCCACATTCGTATTGTCTGTAATAGTAGGATTATTTTGCACACTCACAATATCACCAAATATAAAAAGACAAGTGGGAGGTTTCGATCTATTCACGAAAATTTCGTTTGGCAGTTTTGTAGGTGGAATAGTTGGTGGAATAGTTGGCTTGATTATTTTTGCAGTAATAATAGCGTTAACTCCTGAAAGTGATGGGGGGATACTTTTGGGTTTAGGAGTGTTGTCGGCATACATTGTTCCTTTCTCTATTTCTGCTGTCTTTTTTTTAGTTTGCTGGTTTGTTGGTATAGTTGCGGGTACAACCAAAAGTATTCGTAATCTTTCAGATTAGAGAAAATAAGCTGATTAATCTTGAAGAAGAGAAAATTCTGAAAATACAATATCTGTCTCACTACTTCGTATAAGCTTTACATGCGATCGCTCGTTCTTTAACTCATCAACACTGATGCTTTTGCTAAGGCTTCTACTACTACTTCTGGCGTTGCTTTCTCGATAAATTTTGCTCTGCGACTTTGCCAATCTAATGCTCTTATTTGGTCTGTCAATACTACTCCTGAAGTCTTCATTGCTGGGTCAAGAATGACTTCAAAGCGCCAGCCTTTAATCGTATTAGTAATCGGACAAGCCAAAACAAAATGAGATATTTTATTGTAAGCCAATGGTGACAATACTAATGCTGGGCGATATCCTGCTTGCTCTTTACCTACTTGGGGACTAAAGGAGAGTTTAATAATGTCTCCGCGATTGGGAATATATGGTTTTACCATTGTTCTCTACCAACAGATTCGCCCCAATCTACTTCAGAATGCAGATGTTCTTCTCCCATACCGTCTAGCAACTGTTCGAGGGTATATTGGTTCTTTTTCGGTACGAGGATTAATTTATTGTCTTCGCAGTATATTTCTATTTCTTCGCCTTCATGTAGCTGAACTTTTTCTGCTAACTGTTTCGGGATGCGAATTCCCAGGCTATTACCCCATTTACTTACTTTACCATTCATTATTTTTTGTATGTTTTTTGTATATACAATTATATATCGTATAGACACAAGCAACATATTGAGTCTCCTACTATTTGCTATCTACTACTTGGGTAAAGCGATCGCCCTAAAAACATAAATTCGCCTTGGTCACTTTCTTGTATAATTATTGTTGGTTTAGTATGTAAAATAATACTTGAAGTAATTTATCGGAGGCTTAATTGGAGTCAGAAGAAGCAAGATTTAAATTAAAAGTTCTGTGGTTAGATAAGAACGTAGCGATCGCCGTAGATCAGGTAGTAGGTAAGGGAACTAGCCCTCTAACAGCTTATTACTTTTGGCCCCGCAATGATGCTTGGCAACAGCTAAAAGACGAATTGGAAGCAAAGCACTGGATTGAAGAAGCAGAAAGCATTGACATTCTCAATCAGGCAACTGAAGTAATTAATTTCTGGACGGAAAGAGGCAAGACTACGCCTATGACCCAGGCGCAAACTAAGTTTCCCAACATTGTGTTTACTGGAACTAACTAGTTAGCGAGGGGATCTTTCTAAGTCGATTTAATTGAGCCTCAATTTTAGAAACGATCCAAATGGTGAAAAAATCCATTAAAAAGGACAGAGTCACGTATGATTCTGCCCTTTTTTGCTATATATAATTTCACTTGAGAATTAGAATTCAAGCCTTATACTGTGCCACCCGCAGCCTGCAAGCGCGCTCTAGCTCTTTTCATCGAGCTTTCTGCCTGAATTTTCTCCTGGCGATCTTCGCTATTGCCTACCTTATTAAATCGGGACTGAGCCTCTTGGTATTCGCTTTGAGCAGCGTTGCGATCGATATCGTCGCCCAACTCAGCACCGTTAACGAGAATCTTGATCTCATCATTTTCCACTTCGGCAAAACCGCCCATTAGAGCGATCGTTTTCCATTCTTTACCTGGACGAACTCTTAATACGCCAACTTCTAAGGCAGTTAATAGAGGAGCGTGACCCGAAAGAATACCCAATTGTCCAGTGGTGCTAGGTAGAACAATTTCTTCTACTTTATCGTCCCAAACCGTTTTGTCTGGGGTTATTACTTTTACGTTTAACGCCATTGATTTAACTATTTCTGATTAATTTTTTGCTTACCCTGAGCCAAAAAATAAAATAAACAGTCAACAGCAACATTGGTGCGAATAATTAGGCTGCATTTGTAAAAGCAATTAAATCACTCGTAGATTACAAATGCGATCGCAACTGTTTACTGTCAACTGTCTACTGTTTAGGCTGCTTTTAGTTTTTCAGCTTTAGCTTTAGCTTCTTCAATGTCACCAACTAGATAGAATGCTTGTTCTGGCAAGTCATCTAATTCGCCGTTAAGAATAGCCTGGAAGCCTTTGATAGTATTATCTAAGGAAACATATTTACCAGGAGAACCTGTAAACACTTCAGCTACAAAGAAAGGTTGAGACAAGAAACGTTCGATTTTACGAGCGCGATCCACTACAATCCGATCCTCTTCGGAAAGTTCGTCTAGACCGAGAATCGCAATGATATCCTGCAACTCTTTATAGCGCTGTAGGGTAGACTGCACGGCACGAGCAGTATCGTAATGTAGATCGCCGACAATACTTGGTTGAAGCATTGTGCTGGTGGAATCTAGGGGATCTACTGCAGGATAAATACCTTTAGAAGCAAGTCCACGGGACAGTACTGTAGTTCCATCTAGGTGAGCGAAGGTAGTCGCAGGAGCGGGGTCAGTTAAATCATCCGCAGGGACGTATACCGCTTGAATCGAAGTAATCGAACCTTCTTTGGTGGAGGTAATACGCTCTTGCAAATCTCCAACGTCAGTACCAAGAGTAGGCTGATATCCTACCGCCGAAGGCATCCGACCTAGTAGTGCTGATACTTCAGAACCAGCCTGTACAAAGCGGAAAATATTGTCAATAAAGAGCAGTACGTCTTGTTTGTTAACATCGCGGAAGTATTCCGCCATAGTTAGAGCCGAAAGACCGACACGCATTCTCGCACCAGGTGGCTCGTTCATTTGACCGTATACCAAAGCAATCTTAGATTGTTCGGGATTTTCCTCATCGATCACGTTGGACTCGATCATCTCGTTGTAAAGGTCATTTCCTTCACGAGTACGTTCGCCCACACCGCCAAATACGGATACACCACCGTGTTGAATGGCGATATTGTTGATCAATTCCATCATAATAACGGTCTTACCAACACCAGCACCGCCGAATAGACCAATTTTTCCACCCTGACGGTAGGGAGTAAGTAAGTCTACAACTTTGATGCCTGTCTCAAATACTTTAGGAGCTGTCTCCAAGTCGGTTAGCTTTGGAGCAGGTCTATGAATGGGAGATCTCTCATCTGTATCAACTGGACCTCTTTCGTCTACAGTTTCGCCCAGAACGTTAAAAATTCTACCTAAAGTGGCTTTGCCTACAGGAACGCTGATGGGTGAGCCTAAATCGAGAATATCCATGCCTCTGACCAAACCATCAGTACCGCTCATAGCCACAGCACGAACCTGGTTGTCACCAAGTAGCTGCTGCACTTCACAGGTTACTGAAACGTCATTTCCCGCAGGGTTTTTTCCTTCTACTTTTAAAGCATTATAAATACGCGGCATTTTACCGCTAGGAAACTCGGCATCTAGTACGGGGCCGATAATTTGTGTAATTTTACCAGTTGCTGTTTTATCTGTGGTGGCTACCATTTTTTTATATCTACTTAGTGGTTAGCTGTTTTATATGGCAGGTAAAATCTTAATTAAGTGTAAAATTTTGCCACCTTCAAGATTATCATTTAACGAATCATCTGGAAAATCTAGTTTTATCGGCGTTTGAGGAAATATAATCTGGTTTAAGCTGAAGTATTACAGTAATTAAGTTTTAATAACGTATTTAAAGTCGAATTAATTTAAACAAATAGCAAAAAAAGGGTTCGCGGTAAAATATGTCGTTCGCACTCGCCGTCGATCTGCTTGTTGACAATCGCTGCTTAAAAATTCAATTTCAAAATTTGATTTAAAAATCTCAACCAGCAGCCAAGATACCAAACTCTTTGAGAGCAGGAATAAAATTCTGGTTTTCGTGGCTGGGACGGCTCAATTTGAGCAAAGCAAAACGCTGTGTGGGATTGAGACTCGACCACTGTTCTGCAGATATTGTTACATTGTTAGCCTGTGCTTTCGCATCAACGCTATCGGGAACAGCTGTAGTTTCTAGCCAGGGAGGATGGGGATCGACAGGCAATTCCTTGGCTGCTTGACCAGTCTTAGTCACAATTAAATTTTGCAGCCATTCCTTATAGGCTTGACGCTGTTGGGGGGTGGTGCAGGATAAATTTACTAAAGCCTGACGTTCGGCAAGATCGAACTGATTCCAATGAACTAGCTTGAGCTTAACCCCACAATTATCCAACTTCATTCTGACGATCATCGGAATGCATTGCAGAGAGCCGACAAAGTCTGTTTCAAACTGAAAATATTTTGAAGATACTATCTTTGAGGATTGAGGCTGAATATTGTCCATTATTACTCCGCTCGAACTATTGCTTCGGTGAAGATTGCCGCTAAGATTATCAAGCTTAATTAATCTCGATCGCCTTTAATTTGAATCTTACCGCGATTGGCGATCGACAACTACATCTAGTTTTGTATTTGGCTTGCCAAAATTCAGATAGTCGATAGGATCGGCAATAATGTTAGCTCGATATTCGAGCGACTATTTATCAACCGCTTTTAATACGGTAAATTCGGCTATTGACGATGGTTCACTTCTTTATCTGGTCATTAAGTGATTAAATCTCGGACTCAATCTGGTAAATCAAATACTCCGAAATCCAAACTCTCATTTTTTGGACAGCGAGCATTATTTTTTGTTAGCGCCTGGCGAAAGCTAGACTGGATCTTGTTATTTTCTGTGGTTGCGGTAACTGTTTTTGGTGGCTTGACCATTTATAGTACCGAGCAGCCAACCAGGCACAGCTATAGCTATCAGCATTGGCTAGTTGGTTGCTTGGGTTTGATTATTATTTTGATTTTGTCTCGCTGGCGTTATGAGCTTTTGTTGCGTTGGCATTGGCTAATTTATGCTCTGACAAACATTTCTTTAATGGCGGTGATGTTGACGGGAGTATCGGCAAAAGGAGCGCAGCGTTGGATTAACATTGCGGGTTTCAACGTTCAGCCTTCAGAGTTTGCCAAAATTGGCATGGTAATTACTTTGGCTGCTTTGCTACACAACCAAGATGGGACTAATCTGAGGACGGTCATTAGAACTTTGGCGATTACGGCTGTTCCTTGGGGTCTAGTATTTTTACAGCCTGACTTAGGAACTTCTCTGGTTTTTGGAGCGATGGTAATTACAATGCTTTACTGGGCAAATGCCAAGACTGGCTGGCTAATCTTAATGGTCTCGCCTCTATTTTCGGCTGTTCTTTATAACCTATATTTACCTGGGTGGGTAATTTGGGTTTTAGCGGTGGCGGGTATTGCTTGGTTAACCTTGCCAAACAGAGTAATTTCAACTCTAAGCGCCTTTGTCATTAATTTTGGAGCGGTAGAGTTGGGCAATGTTTTTTGGAGCTTACTAAAAGATTATCAAAAAGCCAGATTGATTATGTTTCTCGACCCAGAGCAAGATCCTTTGGGAGGTGGATATCACTTGATCCAGTCGCGAATTGCGATCGGTGCGGGTAAATTTTGGGGGCAAGGTTGGTATCAAGGCACACAGACTCAGCTTGATTTTATTCCCGAACAGCATACTGACTTTATTTTTTCTGCCGTAGGGGAAGAGTTCGGTTTTTTAGGCAGCATGATTTTGCTGTCGGCATTTTGGCTTATTTGCATTCGTTTGATCTGGATTGCTGCGACGGCAAAGGATGATTTTGGTTCTCTCTTAGCGATCGGAATCCTCACAATAATTGCCTTTCAGGCTACGATTAATATCAGCATGACTATAGGTTTAGCGCCAATCACGGGTATTCCGCTACCCTGGATGAGTTATGGTAGATCTTCTCTCTTGTCGAGCTTTATCTGTATCGGTTTGGTAGAATCGGTGGCTAACTTTCGACTCACAAAAGTACGGCGTAAAAAATAGTCAATCTCATTATTTGGCGATCTTATTTAAACAAGCCAAAAAAGCCAAACGAATCAACGTCTGGCTTTTAATCTACAAATTTAATTTAGCTGTTATTTATATTTAACCGTAAGATTCAATCTTTTCTTTACCATCAGGCATAGTTGGCACGAATTGTTTCAAGCCTAGATATTGCTGGACTACATGCCATACGTAAAGAGGATTCAGCACAGCATAGCGCTGCCACAGTCTGTTTGGCTCTTGGAACAATCTAAACAGCCATTCTAAACCGACATCCTGCATCCATTTTGGTGCTTGAGGCAAAGTTCCTGCATGGAAGTCAAATGCAGCGCCAACGGCTAGGATCGGGATGTTTAATAAATTGCGATATTCGTAAGCCCAAGTTTCCTGTCTGGGACAGCCTAAACCTAGGAAAACAGCATTTGCACCAGAAGCTTTGATTCGTTCGACAAGCTCCAGTCGCTCGTCGGCAGAAAGCCGTCTAAATTTAGATTCCTCCATCCCTGCGATTTTGAACCCAGGATAGAGCCGCGTGAGGTTCTCAGCAAACTTTTCTAGGGTTTCCTTTTTGCTACCGTATAGATAGATACTCAGACCCTCTCTTGTTAGAGACTCTGCAACTTTTAAAGTTAAGTTTGGTCCATAAACGCGATCGGGCAACTGCTGTTTGTGAATTCCCGACAATGCCCAGCGTACTGGCTGTCCATCGGGAACAACTAGATCCAAACCATTCAAACGTCTAGCATGGGTGCTGTCGAGAACACCAGTCATAACTCCGTGAACCGCCAAAGCGCTGACGGAAAATGGCTGCTTGTGCTTTGCTGCTTCAGTAATTTCTGAAACTGCATATTCATAATCGACGGCATTAACATTAATGCCCAAAATTGAATACTGTCCTAAATTAATCATTTTCACTCCATCTCTCCACACCACTTTCGTAAATTTCTGACAAAATATGATTGATATCATATTTGAGAGACCAGTCTGGATAATGAGACTTAAATTTTGATAAGTCGCTAATATACCAGATATGATCCCCGCTACGATTATTGTCTGTATAGGAATAATCTAATTTTTTGCCCGAAAGCTTCTCGGAAATTTCAATCGCTTCGAGCATCGAACAGTTGCTCTCTCTACCACCGCCAATGTTATAGACTTCCGCTATACGAGGATTTTTATAAAACTCATGGAAAGCCGCAATCAAGTCGGAAGAGTGAATGTTGTCGCGAACCTGCTTACCTTTGTAGCCATAGATAGTATAGGGTTTACCAATTGCCGTACACTTGACCAAATAAGCCAAAAATCCGTGTAGTTCCGTTCCAGAATGATTTGGTCCTGTCAAACATCCGCCTCTAAACGAAGCTGTACGAATCCCGAAATATCTGCCGTACTCTTGAACTAAAACGTCAGCAGCAACTTTAGAAGCACCAAATAGCGAATGCTTACATTGATCGATACTCATACTTTCTGGAATTCCGACCGCATAAGCATGGCTAGAATCAATTTCCCAACGCTTATCTAATTCCTCTAAGGGTAGAGCGTTAGGCAGATCGCCATAAACTTTATTAGTTGAGGTGAAGATAAAAACTGCATCAGGGCAATATTCGCGAGTAGCCTGGAGCAGGTTTAACGTACCGTTAGCATTAACCGTGAAATCGGAGAAAGGATCTTGAGCAGCCCAGTCATGAGATGGTTGAGCTGCAGTATGGATAATTAAGGCAATATCCTTGCCGAAATGCTGAAAAATCTCTTTAATATCATCATAATCGCGAATATCTACTTCACGATGCTGATAGTTTTCTACCTCTTTTTCCAGTCTTTGACGATTCCACTTCGTTGAAGCTTCTTCCCCAAAGAAAAATTTACGCATGTCATTATCTATACCAACAACATCCATTCCTATGCTACTGAAGAATCTAACGGCTTCCGAACCGATTAAACCAGCAGAACCAGTAATAATTGCTACGCCCATATTCAATTTTAATTTTTAATTGCTTCTTACCTCAGTTACTCAGCATTTATCTAAAACTTGAAATCTAATAAGTTTCAGGTGAGTTATGAGTATTTACTATTAAGTATATTCACTGCCAAGTCATTGTTATAATACCCTGAATTTTTAATTTTGTCGATAGGCAATCAGTAAAAATGCTGGTCAAATAAACGGCAATAATTAAATATTAAGATCCCCTACTTATTTATTTGTCGAATAAACTATGAGTTTCAAAACTGTATTTATAAATAAGTAGAAACTTTATATTCTTGATAAATTTCAGCATCAACTAGAATCGGCATCATAGATATACAAATTAACATCCAATCAGAACAATTTGGCACTGACAAAGATTGCAATTAAAATAGATCGCATGTTTTTATTTTAAGAATTAACAATTAGGACTCTAAGCATCTAACAACCACGACCCGACTTAACAGTGATAGCTATCCCGATTACTATTTAAGTCTATATAGCTAAATGTAAATAACATCTTAAATTATATATAGGTGACGAGACGATTCTTGAAATTAACTACTTCGGCTTTTCGATACAAACCTTCGATTCTGCCTAATTCGATTGAGGTACGAAAAAGTAATGTATCTTTTATTAAGTAAATGAAGGGCTATCGTCACAATCTATCTTACAGGATGCGATCGATTGGGAACAAAAAAAAGCGATCGCGATCGCTTTAAAGACGTATATTTATATTTTTAGAATTGCAGATTATGGCTGACACGGAGTAGAGATTGTGATACGACAGAGCTAGACGCGATGAATCGTTCTATATTCCTGATATTCACTGCCAAAGCTACCCGTTATCATTCCCGCACCTAGAAATGCCGTCTGAATTCCCTTAACAAATACTGCTTTGCGACCAAAGGATAAACCTGCAGTGAGAATTCCCTCCCCAAAACGGAAAACTCCTTTAGCAAACCTTTGAATTCTCGTGCCGAAAGAGGAATTTTGAACTAACTCACAAAATGCAAAACCGTTACCACGGCGATAGGCTCTCTGCCATAACCATTTGTAGTTAGTGCGAGTTGCTGGCAGCCATTCTGTTACCCAGGCGCGACCTGCCCAGACGGCTTTATATTCTTTTTGGTAAACCTGCATAAAAAGATGAGTATCATCTGCACCATTAGAACGAAATTGCTCGTCAAAGCGAATGTTTTGAAACAGTTCTGCCTTGGCAAAAAGATTGCTGGTATAGGCATAGCTATACTTATCCCGTAAATTTTCTCCGTTAGCTAGATTAGTTTTATCAAAAAATCCGATTAGCCAATCGGCAGGTTGCTCGACAAAGTGGGGTTTTACTGGTCCAGTCAAAATATCGGCATCAAACTCTCGCTGGGCAGTTATCAGCTCGTCCAGCCAGTTTTCTGCAGGAACTTCATCATCATCCATAATGGCAATGAAATCCACGTCATTTTTTGCCATGTCTACTGAATGGTTACGAGCAAAAGGAATGCCTCTCTGCTGTTCGATATCATATTCTAAGGGGATATCATGCTGCGCCTTAAAATCCTCGCAAACGCTACGAGCGGAACCCTCTGCATCATTATCAACAATTATCAGTCTCAAGTCTGGAGGCGGATTTTGAACAAACTTTTGTTCGACCATACCGTCTAGTAATCTTTTTAGCCCATCTAGTCGGAAGCAGGTGATTACGCAGACAGCGATCTTGATAGCTTCGCGATTGTTCGATGTTTCGGTTTCGTTTTCTAGGACTCTCATATTTATTCTATAAATTTAAGGCACAGGTGCAGCAATATGTATCATGAAGGTGAGATAGGATGTAAATCGAATACTCTACAGTCAAATAATAATAGCACTGCTTATATTACTAGGCTGTTAGCTGTAATTTGGTCAAAAGCGTTCTGGGCTTTGAGATTGCTTCAGAAATACGGATTGAATCTCGAACAATCGCTAGTATAGTACCCAACGTTATTGAGCAATAGTGCCTTCATATATTGTTTCAAGATAAGTAATCGATACAAATACGATACAGTTACGAACAAGAAAGCATAAATACCTGCCTATCGGCAAAATATTACTAATACCCAGACCGTATCGTAACAGTATTGGCCAATAGCGAGAGTATATCCCAAGTAAGCTGCTGTTAGAGTAATATTTAGTTGACTATTTACAAGTTTTTAATTTAGCAATATTTCCATTATTTTACACCTTTTTTGGCGAAAATTATTGAGCAAACAATAGTATTTTCAATCTAGCAAAGGCTGGTTAACAAACTGCTTGAATTATTATGGCTAAAAACTACCGCTAAGAAACTAGCTTTTATCTATGGATTAATACTTTGGGTGGCTTAAAGATGAAAAGTAGAACATGAGGAAGTTTCCCCAGCATTTTACGTAGATTGAAAAAAATGTTCGATCTTGATGAGTATTTTCATATATCTTCCAAATTTAGCTTTCAACTATATACTGCTGCAAATACTCTGTTAGCTGCTCGATTTCTCGCTCTACGCCCGTATTCCACTGTTGGCGGTAATTGGCCAGATCGAGTTCTTTGTCTGACAGAGAGCGAATGGCGCAAGCAATTGACCCTGCGGAGTTGTCTACCAGCTCCGCCCACTGACCAAACAGTTTTTCGGTCAGTGAAGTTTTGCTAATGACTAGCTGAGTGTTAGATGATAGAGCTTCACAAGCACCGCTAGGCTGAGTTGCGTTACTAGTAGTTAAAACTAAAGCCGCGAGACTAGAACATAGGGTCTGGTGATATTTTTCAGTGGAGAGAAACCCAGTAAGAATCACATTTGTTAGCTTTTGTAGCTTTGCTGCTGTTCCCGAATCTAATTTACTGACATCCGCCGTAATCACAAATTGATATTCGGTCAATGTCGCCATCGACTCAATCAATAAATCTACGGGTTCATCCCAAGGATCGAAAGATGCAATAACCAGAATTTGCTTGGGCAAGCGCTGTTGCTTAACGGGAGCAACAATTGCTTTAATTGGATCGGATATGGTGAAAAGTTTGGCGGCAGGATAGGCGCTGTTCACCATCTGAAACATTTCAGCATTATGAACGATTATGGCTGCGGAGTTTTTAATTAAAGTTTGAGCCAGAGGTAAAGTTTGCCACATTTTCACCTGAAATAAAGGGTTATGTCCATCGATTACATAAGGAGTTCTGGTAATCAAGGCGGGTAGGGCGCTAAAGGTTGGAGGACACTGGGCAATGATGAAGTCGGGTCGCTTACCAACAATATCCTTGACGCTCGACAAGAGTTTAAACAGATAGTCTAGAGGACGAAGATATTTACTTTTAAAAAGATGGGGGATAAACCGCAGCTCGCAGTTAGTCAGGGCAGCAAGCACTTCTGGTCTTCTCTGATACTTTTTCCAGACAAGAAACAGACCGTTTGGTTTTTTGGGGGATATTATCTCTGACATTTATTTAATAAGTAAGCAACAATTATAAGTTCTAGCTGTTGTAAACTGACGGAAAAATTAGCATTTAGACTAATGGCAAGACAAAAACGACTGGCAGTAGTTATCTATAGTTATTTACTGGGTAGATAAGTGCTAAATTATGATTGAATCCCAAGTAATGTTAGTTTTTACAGTTTTTGCAGGTATGCCAGCAACGACGGTATTGCTTAAGACATCTTTGGTAACTACAGCTCCCATGCCAACTACACTATTTTTAGCAATAGTCACTCTTTTAAGGATTCTGGCATGAGCGCCAATCCAGACATGATCTTCAATCCGAATGTTTCCTGCTTGATTGACCCTTTCACCAGTCGATAGATCGATAATTGAGTGCGAATCTCCGCTACGTATATCAATATCAGAAGACAGCATGCAGTTACTACCTATATCGATTGAAGAATTTGCTTCGGTTAGGGAGATATCAGCTTGAAGAATCAAAGTGTTATCGCCAACTATTAAGCTACATCCATTATCTTCGATCCAAAGTGTTCCTCCCTGATTGAATCGGCAATTAGAGCCAATAGAAACTTTATGGTTTGAACCGCGAACATGAAAAGTAAAGTTTTCAATTATTGTCTGGGAATCAATCTGAATTATGTTGCCATCGCCACAAATATCAAAAGTACTATTTTTAACAATTGATTCTTTAATTAGTATCTGATTGTTTTCCCCTTTAACTTTGCGACTGTTGTGACGAGACTGCAGCTTAATAAACCCAGTCCTCAATGTTTTTCTGATTAAAGGAGCGCTAGTTAGATATGAATCTATTTTTTTCGCCCAGCTATATTTCCAGTATTTTTTTTGCGCTTGACCTTTCTCTGTAGCCATTTAAATTAACAACTCAATATAGTTTGGCTTATGTAGATTGATTGATATTATCTTTTATGCATTCCTTTCACTATTAAAGGTAGTAGATTTAGGTGATTATCTTGTCAAGATTGTTTTTCTATGCTTTTTTATTGCTAATACTTGAAAACCTATAAAACTCAGCCGAAATATAGAACTATCTAACATTGGCTAAATTTAGCTAATTTGCTGCTTTAGCTTTGCGCGAGTACTGATACACGGCACCCCAAAGAAAAAGAGTGAGTAAAAATTCGGAAACAATCGTGGCGATAATAGCTCCTCGCCAACTGTAGAGAGGAATTAACCAAAAGTTTAATAGCCCATTGATAACTGCCACTACTACCTGTGAACCACTTCTCACACTTTGTAGGTCTGCTCCTGTCAGAGTGTCTGCTGCAAAGATGTGCATGGTTTTAAAGAAAATTGTCGGCGACAGTAAAACCACGGCGATCGCTGAATCAGCATATTCAGAACCTAAAATGACTGGTATTAGGGGAGCGCAGATAGCTAAACCGATAATGGCAGCAATTGAGTAACCTAGAGACATTGGCAACAGCTTTTTACATAGCTCAAAGCTACCTTTAATTCCCTGAGTTCCCTTTTGAAAAAAGTTTCTAAACGAAGCCATTGCCACCGAAAGAATCGGCGTAAAGGCCACATTTAGGATATGATAAGCAGCGCCATAAATCCCTGCTGCCTCTGTGGTTACTGCTAGCTTGGCCAACATCGATTTATCCAAATCGTTGTAAATGCTTTGAGCCGAAATGCCGACGGCAAAAGAAAAACCCAGCTTTAGGTTTTGCCTAACTTTATGAAGCACAAACTTTGGATAGTCTACTTGCTTGATGAGTAGGTGAGTCGAAAATACAGAGGACAGAAATGTTGCCAAACAATATAGGGTTGACCAGGTAATAATGCTAGGGCTTCTCGATATCAAAATTAATAAAAGAACGGCAAAAAAACGATGAAGAGATACGAGAAAAATAGTCCTGGCGGTATAGTTGAGTAACCCTACTCCAATAAAACTATCTCTCACTAAATCGTTTAGTCGCAGAAATATTAAGTTAGCTAAGGCAATAAAAAATACGGTTAGGATAGAAATTCCTGGCAGGGGAACAAAGCTATAAACAATTAAAATGAAGCTAATAAACCCCGATCCAAAGATAAGAGTTCTTAGGATTCCCGTTCCCCAAGCTTCTCTAAATGCATGGCGATCGCGAGAAACATTTTGAATAATAATTTTTTCGCTACCCCAGCTAGCAAAAGGAATAAAAATAGAGACGATGGCAATGATTCCCACATACGCACCATACTTCTCTGTACCTAAACTTCTAGCTAAGATGACAAAATAAATACCCTGGATTACTAACTGTAAAATAAAAGATTTAAAGATCGCAAATGCACCTTTCAGCCTTTCGCTTTGTGATATTCGATTAGCTATTGAAGTCAAGCTCTTCATTGACATAAATTAACCACCAGCGTACTTAATACTTGTATCATTTATCTTCATGGAGTAAATGGCTACTAAAGACATAATCCAGATAATCCCCGAACCCAAAAAAGATACTTCAGTTATATTAAGCGTAACCGTATAAAGCAAAAATAGAAATACCCAAAGCATTTTTGGATTTTTTGAAACTAAGTATTTGGATAAAGAGCCAAACATACACTTTACATATCCAAAAATAAGTATACCTAGTCCGACTATTCCTAGATGTAACCAGAGGTGAATGTATCCGTTATGAGCGTGTACTGGAACCCAGGTGTGAACCTGCCAAACTAAGTTTCCTTCGCGACTGGCACTTGAGAAAAAGCTACCGTAGCCATAGCCTAGCCAAGGCTTTTGGACGACAAATTCCCAGAGGGTTGCCCAGAGAGGAGTTCTGCCCGTCAGGGTAATATCTTTATTGTTGGCATTTAGCAGAGTTTCAAAATTGACAAAAAACGCAAACAATAGCAACGAAGCAATAATAATAGCGAGCAGTATAAATAGTACGCCTTTTTTGGAAGTAAGAGATAGAGAATTTAATACCTGAGACGTAGCAAAAATAAAAACTACGCTCATTAAAGAAGTGCCAGATTGAGCCAAAATAATTAAGACAATTGATAGCAGATACGATGTCTGAAACAGCAATTTATGCTTTCTCTGAGAAGGAGAAACTGATAAAAAATAGAAAGTTAGAAAGCTAACAAACATACACTGACCTAAGCCATTCTTGTGAGGATATATACCTCTCCAAGATCCGCCAACCGCTTCTAGACTGGAGATGCCATATTGAGGCAGGGCGATTCCAAACAGGAAGCTAAAAAATATAGCAATTCCAAAAGTCCAGCCATATATTTTTAGCTGCTCTTCAAAGCTATAGCGAGAAGCTAAATAAATAGCAAAAAAAGTAGCTCCAATCAAAGAAATTGCTTTTCTAAAAGTAACGTCGGGAAGTGTAGACCAAGATATAGATAAGACTGCTATCACTACTAGCAGAGTAATCCAAATATTACCCTTGAGAAAATATAGGGTTCTTTGGGAACGAAATGCTAACAATGCCAGAGAAATTGCATAAATTAGCAGAAAAACAACGCGTAGAAAAATGCTGTCTACGTCACCCTCTTCTCCACCAATCGACCCACCGAGAATGATTGCGTAAAATCCTTGAGAAAATAGAAGCAGCGAAACTACTGAAAAAGCATTTTCAAAAGGGCGAAGTGACAATTTCATACTGCCTGCATAGTTTAAAGACATTTAATTACTAGAATTAATTTGTAATAAATAAGTAAAAACAAAACATTAAATCAATTATTTAAATTATTTACAAGAGTATCTGAGTAGCTTTTAATAAATTAAATAAATTTTAAAACAATAATCTCTACGATTTTTTGGGCAATAAAAAACAAGATTTATGAGCCTAAGCTTTCACCTTGTTAGTTTCAACGACATTTATAGCAAGCAATAGTTTGTTTTAGTTTTATCTCTCTTGACGAATATTGATTCAGTTCGATTGAGATTTGCATTTCAAATTCATAGCTTACCGATCGCGAGTGCGAAAAAACAGGGTCTAGCTAGATATTAGTAGACCCTATGGAATCGATTTATTTACTTTTTATCAGCGTAGTAGTAGCTGCTGTAATGATAGGGTTCTCTGCTCATATCAGCACCGTTAACAATTACCCCCAAAACTTTCTGCCCAGTGCCGTCAAGCATTTTCTTCGCTGCGGTGGCACTGCCGTAGTCTGCTACACCTGGGCGAACTACAAATAGGAAGCCATCAATAACTCGACCGATAATTTTGGTGTCGGCAATTCCAATAATTGGAGGCGTATCGAAAATGATCTGATCGTAATTCTTAGAGATGTCGGCAATGAAATCCAAGAAGACTGGAGAATCTAACAAAGCGATCGGATTATTAGGAATTGAACCAGAGGTCAGAACATCTAGATTGGGCATGACGTTTTGTACCCCTTCTGACCAAGAGATTTTCTCTTCTAACACCTCACTCAAACCAACCTGATTGTCAATTTCCCAAATATGGTGCTGAGTTGGACGACGCATATCTGCATCGATCAATAAGATGCGCTGACCACACTGCGATCGCGCTACCGCCAAGTTTGCCGAAACAGAAGATTTGCCTTCTTGGGGTACGGAACTAGTAATAGCAATGACTTTTTTCGGACTATCAGTATCGAGCAGCTTTAGATTTACCTGAATATTTTGGTAAGCCTCCTTCAGTGGCATCATCGATATTTCGCTGACCACCTGTTGAGGATGATTGATTGCGCCCGTACCAGGCAGTTGAAGCTGCCGATCGTGTCCTCCCAAACTCAAGTCAGGTACAACTCCGTGGAGAGGATAGGCAAACATGCTCTCTACCTCTTGAGTATCCTTGATGGTGTTGTCTTTGAGGTCTAAAATAAAGGCTAGCGCTGCACCAAAGAGCAGTCCCATCATCGTCCCTGCGGCGACGATAATCTTGCCATCAGGGTTAACAGGGTCTTCAGTTAAAGCTGCATCGGTAATTACTCTTACCTTATCAGCTCGGTACTCTGTGAGAATATCGAGCTGATTCTTGCGACTCTCAAGAGTTTCCAAATCGGCTGTTACAGTTTTCAATTTGCGCTCTAGCTGGCGCTGCTGTTCCTGAAGCTGAGGTGAAAGATTCGATCTCTGTTGATATTTGCTGTAAGAATTTCTTAGAGATGCCAGTCTTTGTTCTAATCCTTCCCTTTGCAAACCGAGATCGGCAAAGGCTTCTAACTGACTCAGTTCTCCCTGCTTGAGAGTTCCTAGGCGCAGAATATTGAAATTTCCCGCGAGTTTCTTTTGCTGAGGATTGAGGCTACTAGCTATTTCTCGCCTTAACAAAGCATCTAAATCTGCCTGCTGTTGCTTGAGGCTAATAATTTGAGGCGCACTGTCGGAAAGAACATTACTGTCCTGAGCTAGCTTAACCTTGACTCTTTGGAGTTCGTTTAAAGTTTGTTGCACGCTCGTAGATTGACTCAAAGAGGAAACAGCCGAAGCCTCTTGCCAATTCATACCAAGCTGTGATTGCAGTCGGTTGTAACGTGCATTAACATCTTTCAGGTCGGCGCTTACTGTATTAATTTGCTGCTCGATATCAGAGATCGCCCGAATATCCGCCTCTGTCTGTCCAGCTAGATTGGATATGCCGTTGCGATTCTTAAAGTTACGCAAATTTGCCTCCGCATCTTCGACCGCGACCTCAAGCTTCGGTAGCTGCTGTTCGATAAAGTCGGCATTCTTTAGCTCTGCTTCCGAGTTATAGATAGCATAGCCATCTTTATAAAGATCTACTGCTCTTTTAACAAAGGAGATCGCCACATCGGGATCTTCATTTTCGTAAGATATTTCTAGTAAATCTGTGCCAATTACGGGTTGAACATTAAGGGCTTTACTAACTTTTTTATAAGTTAGAGGCTTGCCGTTGTCGGTTTTAAGGTCGAGTTCTTTGATAACTTTTTCGACAATGGTGCGAGAACCGAGAATACTGGCTTCAGTTTCAATCGGATCTTTGTCGGGATTAGTTCTTTTATCTTCCTCTCGACTTTTAGGAAGACCTATAGATGAATCTGCCTTAATTAAAAGCTCGGATTTAGCTTCATAAACGTCCTTAGAAGCCAAAGCTGCGACTAAAGAAAGGGTAACGATGCCTGCAAAAGTCGCCGTAGCGGGAATCCAATGCCTTCTGATCACCTGCCAATAACGACCTAGATCTAAATGCTCTTCTATGGGTAAGTTAGAATCCATAAATTTAAATTGATGAACTTACTGTATTAATTTTATTTATGTGAAAAGTTTAAGCGATCGCCCTCCATCCCCAAACTTGATGAGTTAGAAAATTGACTCACACAGCATCAAGGCAATTAATTGAGGTTGCGATCGCGACTAATATGCGCCTTTAGCTAAGAAAACGACCTGAACCGTTTGTAGCAAAATTTTAAAGTCTAAGGCTAAAGACCAATTTTCAATATACTCAAAATCTAAGTTGAATACGCCGTCAGAACCAGTGTCAGAACGCCCGCTAACCTGCCACAAACCCGTTATTCCTGGCAGAACTTCCTGTCGAAAAAAATGATTTTGAGAAAATTTAGCTACGTCTCTCACAGGTAAAGGTCTAGGTCCAACCAGACTCATTTCTCCTCGCAAAACGTTGAGCAATTGGGGCAGTTCGTCAAGACTGTAACGGCGCAGATATTTACCAATTTTAGTAATGCGCGGATCGTCTTTGATCTTGAAAAGAATTCCCCCCTGAACTTCATTTTGCACCTCTAATTTTTGCTGTAGTTCACCAGCATTTTCTACCATCGTCCGAAACTTGCAAATCTTAAAGTGATTGCCTTTAAGACCAACTCGCGTCTGTCGATAGAGAATTGAACCTGGTGAATCTAGCTTAATTAGCAGCGCAATCAGCAGCAAGGGCAAACCAATTACTGCTAATAACACAGAGGAGACAACAACATCAAAAACTCGCTTGCTGAAAAAGTCAATTCCCACAATTGCCGATTGAGCAAACCTAATTGTCGGTACGCCGATAATCGTCGATATTTCTGCCTGCCGTTCGGGGAGCTTAATGTTGATCGGCAGAATTCTCCAGTTAACGCCAATAGTTCGCAGCTTCCAATACAAGCTAGCAGCACCTTTAACCGCTTCCCAAGAGCAGATAAATACTTCGTCCAACTCTTTATAATTAATCTGGTCTAAAGCCAGATAAAGTGATTCATCATCATTAAATTCTGATAAATCTATCTGCCCTGCAATTAAATATACTTCGCTGCTTTCTAATAGCTGCTGAGAACTCTCCAGCTCTTCTGGATTACCAATTAATAATATTTTCTGCTTGAGCGGATAGTATTTTTGGCGTACGTAAGACCAGATCCAATTCAGGGTTAGACGCTGAAAAGTAACCAGAAAAACAGTTAGTAGTCCTCCTATGGCTAGCTGATAAACAATTTGCGGTTCATAAAATTTGAATATAATTGGTGCAATAGCAATATGTGCTAAAAAAACAGCTTTAATTGGGTTAGAAAGATTGCGACTTTTATCTCCCTTACGATACAAATCGTAAGCAGAGAACAGAAATACCATGAAACCCAGTACCGTCAGGAATAAGCTAGCTATTGGAGGGTTTTGTCTGATAAAATCAAAATTAAATTGCTGCCAACTGCTATTAAAAGCAACTAACCATCCCAGCCATAGCGCTAAACTATCCAGCAAAAACAAAATAACTATTTTTAATCTGTAAGAAATTTCTTTTTCAGCTAATTTTAAATACCCAGGAGAACGAAGATCTCTGTTCTCGGCGATATCATCAGCTAAATAATCTTTTTTTCCTACCGAGTAGTCTGGAGTACTGGAAAATTTGTCTAACATAACTTGCTTTTTGAATTAGTCTTAAAGTTCTGAATCAGATCGATAAAGTAACAGCAGTATGAACCCTTACCTAGACCACATCGTAAAAATACTTAGTGTTCTGCTAGCGATTTAACAGCAGTCTTTTCTAAGATAATCAAACTTCAAAAAATATTAATAATGGGTCTGTACAATAATACCTAAGTATATTCATTTAAGAGAAAATACTTAGTTATAGACTAATGTATAACCTAAGCTTCGTAGCGCTGTCAATGGCTCGATGGAAATGACCTCAACACTTTACGGTAACTTTATTCAAGATACAGAAAAAGGTGAAAAACTCTGGTAGTAAATACATAGCTAAAAAATATCTTTTCGGCGCAGGACAATTAGGGCGATCGCACTATAAATTAGAGTGTGAACTATCAAAATACCCCAGTTAAGACCCAAGTTTGACCAGGTAGCCTCATATATAGGAGAAGGCTGAAAGATCTCGTTTAAAATTTCTGCGGTTAGAACGGGATTGGGTTCGGGAGCCATGGCGTTAACATCCGCAAGAGAACCATAAGCTCCAATCGACCAGCGACTCAGCATTAACCACGACAGCTTGCTCGACCAGCCTTCAAGGGTAAATAAAACCCCAGAAAAAATGATTTGGGGAATCATAACTAGAGGCAGAATTCCGTTTCCCTCGTTTTCTGTTTTGACAAATGCGGAGAGCATCAGACTCAAGCTGGTACTTGCCAACAAGGTTAAAAAAGTCGTGATTGCAAAACCTAGAGGCCAGCTAATCAATTCGGATTTGGGCGCATTAAACACCAGCAGCACCACTAGAGAGATTAACAAGGTCTGAGCCAAGGCTAATCCCCCACGAATCATTAATTTAGATGATAAATAGGGAATTAAACCCAAATTTAGTAGCCTTTCACGAAAGTAAATTGCACCCTCTTTAACAATTTCGCGGATTGCATTCGATAAACCGATCCAGATAGCGATACAGCTAAAGATAAATAGCAGACGCAGCGCTAAAGAAGCTTGGGTTGCACTGGGATTATCGACAAAGCTAAGAGGCTGTTCGTTACGAAGCGGTAAACCAGTCAGGGCAATGGTAATGGGACCAGCTAATAACGTGAGATACAGGCTAGTGCGATCGCGACTGACTAGCTTCCAATAGCGCCGACAAAGCAAGGCTAGTTGAGCGAAAGGAGAAATCCCCGTCTTGGCAGTGGTAGACTTAGCTGCCTGCTGATTTTCTTTCCCTGGACTCAGGGAATTCTGAATATATGATTTGTATTCAGGAGAGTCAGCGTATACTTGCGACCAATAGCTGACTCGTTCGGCGATCGCTGCTTTATTTTTGCCTTTGTTTAGCTCAATATAGATATCGGCAAAATCGCCAAAGTATTCATCTTCAAAATGTCCTCCATGGCGCTGGAAGAATGGCAGGGCTTCATCTGGAGGTCCGTAATAACAAAGGTTGCCCTCAAGTCCCATAAAGGCAATGCGATCGCAAATACCAATATTATCTGTCGCGTGAGTTACCAAGGCGATCGTTCTACCCCGATCCGCCTGTTCTCGCAAAAGCTGCATCATTTCCTTGTCTAAACCAGGGTCTAAGCCTGATGTTGGTTCATCTAAGAAAAACAATTTAGGATCGGCAAGCAGTTCGACACCAATACTTACCCGCTTGCGCTGACCGCCACTAAGGCTTGATACCAAAGTATTTTGAACGTGAGAAAGCTTAATCTGTTCTAAAGTATTGCTAATTACCTCGCCGATGTTGGTGTCTGGGGGTAAACGAAGCTGACAGGCACAGCGTAAGACTTCTTCTACTGTTAAATCGCGGTGAATAATATCGTCTTGGGGAACATAGCCTACCTGAGAACGATAAATCGGCCAGTTTTTGCGGAGATCGTCACCGTTTAAATAAACGTTGCCCGACGAAATGGGGGCGATGCCTAAAAGCGCCTTCATCAAGGTGGATTTCCCCGCACCGCTACCGCCAACAAATGCTACCAACTGCCCTGGCTCTAGCACCAAATAAACGTTGTTGAGGATGGTTAGAGTCTTCCCTTTGGCATCCTTTACCTGAAAAGTAAGTTGATGGGCATCGAGACGAATCTGATTGTTGGCGTTGGTTAGCTCTAACGCCTCTCCTGTAAAAAACAGTACATAAGGACCAACTTGGATTGTATCTCCCTTATTAAGCTGATAAGATTTATCGAGTCGCTCGCCGTTTACAAAAGTACCGTTGCTGCTGCGGTCTTGGAGTACATAACCCCCCTTGTTATCGGGATTGATCGTAGCATGGAGACGAGAAACCGTAGGCGCGTCTAATTCAATTGCCGAAGTGCTATTTGGCGATCGCCCAAGTTCTACTGGCCATTTCTGCAGACCTTTGAGATTAATTCCCCGTACGCTAGGAATATTCATCTCTCCCTGCTGGGGGTTGTAGTAAGTCAGGGTTATTTGTTGACGTGGATCTTGTCCAATGTGGAGCTGTTCGCCACTTTTAAGAATATGTCCTTCGTTTAAATTGATCCGAGACTGATTGATAAAAATGCCGTTTCCACTCGGCTTTTGACTGTCGCGATCGCCATCATAAATGCGAAAATTTTTACCTTCTAGCTCGATAGTTGCCTGTTTGCGGGAGATGATATTCCAGTCGCTGGGAGTAGGTAAGTTTGCCCAGCCTGGATCTCTGCCTAAATAGTTAAGACCCCTACCCAAGCGCAGAATCTTTTTCTGACCCTGATTGTCAAGTTCGATGTATGGTTCAGTCTCTGCCGTTGTAATTACTGTTTCTCTAGAATAATCGTTATTCATAATTTTAATATTGGATATTAATGATGCTGATGAATTTAAATAGAATCAGACGCATTGAGAAGTTAAAAATAATTGAAAAGCATTTGAACCTAGCTAGATTTTGAACGTGGTAGCAACGCTCGAAAATTATTATAAATAGCTGTTTAAAATATTATTGAGCAAACACCATACTTTTACAATACAGGTGTCTTACTAAGATTGAATATACTGCCAGAAACTTACACCAGATTTCTCGATCGTTAAAACGAATTTAAGAATTATTTTAAGTATTGTTGCTTAAAATCGCATCCTCGTACCGTAAGCTTTTTAATCATCGACTAATGTATCATGAATGAGCTATAAAACAGTTTATAATCGGCGATAATGAGAATTTAGATAGAACAAACTAGGTACTCGCTCGAACTTCCCTTGTTCCTAGCGGCAATTTAGCTTGAAAAGATTTAGGAGCATAGTTTTCAATCTCATTGCGAACCAATGGATAGATGTAAAATAGAGGCAAATTAAATCTCGACCGATAAGGTTGCTTGGGCTATCCCTCCGCTAGCATTCTGTAGTATTTTGAGTAAAGAGCTAGCAGTATTTATTCTGTCCTCAACTGGCAAGACTTTTTACCTGACATAACAGCAAGTTTCCCAGTCTCTGGGTAAAGCTGCTTCATTAAGCTATTACACTTACTTTTGGTCGATTAATGCTCCCTCGCCAAGACACAGTTAAAATTTTCTCTACTTTTCTGCAATTTGATTACGATCGCTTTGGTGGTTGGGCAACGGATACTCGCCTACGCCGAAGTATGAATCAATCTATAGACAAAATTGACGCAAACAACTCAGCTAGCTTTTGGGCTTTATATTGGCATCAGATTTGGCAGGAGCAGCCTGCTAGTTTGGCAAGAGAACATCTAGCTGCTTATTTGCAGGAGGTTTGCTTTTGGTCGGCAACTAAAACTATCAATGGTTTTAGCAGCAGCCAATACACCGCATCCGACTGTTTTCAGGTAGCGATCGCTCGTATTGATAAGGTTCTCAAGGGATTCGATCGCGAACGGGGATTTAATCTTAAAAGCTACGCCAGCATCACCTTTGCCAATTTAATTCGCGAGCTGCTGCGACAAAAAAAGGAAATTGATATCTGTTCAGACTGGTCTTTACTACGCAAGCTGAGTCAGAAAAGAATGATTGAGGCTTTAGCCAATGCAGGACTAGACTCTGAAGTTATCGATCGCCACATTCTTGCCTGGAACTGTCTCAAAGCTATTTATGTTCCAGAAAGAGCTACCTCAACTCGCAAATTGCCCAAGCCAGAACCCGAAACCTGGCAGGCGATCGCCGAGCTTTACAACCAGGAGCGTTATACCCAGCTAGAGCAGCCCGCAGAAACCGCAACGAAAGAAAGTATAGAGAAATGGATGCTAATCTGTGTCAAAGCAGCCCGTTCTTATCTGTTTCCCAACGTCACTTCGATCAATCAGCCCAAACCTGGATATGACTCAGGGGAAATTGTTGATTCCCTAGTTGGGGAGGTTGATGATTCTTTGTTAACAGACATGATTACTAACGAGGAGGTGGCGCAGCGCAGTCAACAACAGACGGATATTAATCAATTTTTGACCACCCTGGTTGCCGAACTCAAGCCAGAAGAGCAAAAGCTGCTCGAACTCTATTATTCTTTAGGTCTAAAACAGGCAGAAATTGCCAAAGAGCTAAACACGAAACAATATACTATTTCCCGTAAGCTATCAAAGGTGAGAAAAGGGCTGTTAATGGCTTTGGCAAAGTGGAGCGAATCGACTATGCATATTTCCCTGACATCGGACATACTCGATAATATCAGCTCGCTATTAGAAGAATGGTTAGCTAACTACTATGACAGCCACTAAACCGAAAATATATACTTAGAGATACGCCCCATGACTACCGCCAACTCAGCTATATTCAACCCCACAGATTTAGTCCTCGAATTAGACCAAGCTACGATCGATCGCGCCTGGTCTTTGAGCCAAACAGCAGGTAATCCTACTAGCCGTTGGCAGAACTATCTCAATCAAGCTGCGTTGGCGGTTTTTCTACCCTGGTTACAGGCTGAATTAGACAACTCGGCAAAGGTTGAGGGAGAAGCATGGGAACTAATTAACGGTACGGCGATCGCTACTAAAGGTGCAAAATTAGTTTTAATCCCTAGCGAAGCTGAAGATTTGAGCGAATTACGAGTTTCTCAAGAATGGATCGATATACCTAGCTGGACGGCAGATTACTACCTAGCGGTGCAGGTCAACGTTGACGCTGGTTATGTACGAATTTGGGGCTATACAACTCACCAGAATTTAAAGCAGGGCGATTTCGATCGACGCGATCGCACCTATAGCCTGACGGATGACCAATTAATTAGCGATCTAAATGTTTTATGGGTAGCCAGAGAACTATGTCTTGATGAAGTAACTCAGGCTGCTGTTGAACCTATCGCCGAATTAGAAACTACTCAGGTAGATAGCTTAGTAGAACGTTTAGGTAATCAAAACCAGCTTTTGCCAAGATTAGCCGTACCTTTTGCTAGCTGGGCTGCATTGCTACAAAATCCTCAATTGTGTCAGCGATTGATTGCTGCTCGTCGGGGAGAACCAGCCAAAACTCCTATTCTGAAGTGGTTAAAGCAGGGTTTGAGCGAAATTTCTTCTGAATTGGGTTGGCGACAGCTTGAAATAAGTCTAGAAGGTTCCAAAGGTAACGATACCCTCCCTAACTCTGGTTTAGCTAAGAAACTAACGATCGCTAATCGACCTTATGAGTTAAAAATATTGCCCCTAACCGAAGCAGGGGAATGGCGATTTGAACTGTGTTGTCTTACTCCTGGCTGCACGATTCCCGAAGGTTTTAAACTCAAATTGCTGACTGCTGACCTAAAAAATTTTGAAGGTAATGAAGATGTTGCTAGCCAAGCCGTTAATCAGCTAACAATTGACGTAGATTTAGAGCCAGGGGAATCATTGGTTTGGCAAGTCGAACCAAATCCCGATAACTACCAGCAGGAAATTTTGCAGTTCTAAAGAGCGAATGAACAGATTTCAATAGACTTCTATTGCTCGCTCTACTCCTTCTAGAATAACAATCAAATTGATACCGAACCAGCAAGATCGAGTGAACTGTTAAATACAGCTAAGTCGGTTAAATTTTCAGATAACTCCGAGGTGGCAGAATCGGGTTTTTCATAAATTCCGAGTAAAACGCCATCTACCTGTTCGTAGTCGATTAGTTCGTAACCCTGTTCGCGACGCTGATAAAACTTTTCGAGAAATTCATCCGTATCATCGGCGAATTCGCTCAAATCTTCAGAGGTCATGTATCCACCACCATCTTTCCCTGGAAAATTCTTGTCGAAAACGGCGACCCAATTATCACCTACATAGTCTAGATCTACCAAATCGTAGTTTTCATCCCAGCGCACCCGTATTTGTTCTTCGAGAGCAGCAAAATCCTCTTCGGTATCAAAGGCATTGCCAGGAGAGTTGCCGACAAATACTCCAGTCCAGGCATTATCGCCGATTTCTTCGACATCAACTAGCTGATAACCTAACCCTAAATCCCAAGTTTCTTGTACTTGTTCTTCAAAATCAGATAGATTTTCCGCGTATATATATGTAGTTACCATATTTTTATGTGCAATTATTTACGCAATCTAGAACCGTTGCTAAATACATTGAGCTAGCGCTTTCGTGCTACATCGATCCTCCCGATTCTTCAAAGCTAGTATTTTAAAATTGCTTATCGCTCTATTACTATTGGTATCGATATCTAGCAGTGCCAAAGCGATCGCATTTAGACAATTGTTTCTTCTGGTTTGAGCTGAGTTAACTTTAGACTGGCGTTCCATAACTGTTTAGCTTTCTCCTCGTCATAAGATTCAGTTGAAGAATCAATCTTTTGCCAGCCACTAAAATATTTTCCCGTCATGTCTGCTAACTCTGGATCGGTAACTAATCTTGCCAAGGCTTTTCCCGACTCCGACATCGTATTGACATTCGGCACAAACCTACAGAGAATAGGCAAAATATTATTCCAGACAAACTTAGCAGTTGCCGTATAGTCACTGGCTAAACCAGATCCAGGCATCAACCCAGGATTGAAGACGTTAACGGTAATCGCTTGTGTTGTATCTTCTCGATCTTGCAGACGACGAGATAGTTCGTATGCACAAAGCACGTTACAGAGTTTGGAAGTCGTATAGGCAATCCGTCCTATTTCGCCAATACTTTTATCTTTCAACGCGGAATCTTTCTCTGGATAAGCCATTAATTCAGGATCGCGGAAATAGGGTGCGGGCATTCCTGTAGTCTTGCTGCTGTCGTGAGTATCGCTACTAACCAAGACGACTCTGGCTGGTGTAGTTAACTGTTTCAATAGCAAATTGACTAGTAGAAAATGTCCTAAATGATTAACGCCAAAGGTAGTATCAAAACCGTCTTCGGTATAAGTCTGCCTTTGAATAAACTGCACGCCTGCATTACAGACAATTGCTCCTAATGGTGGAAAATCGCGCTCTCTAAATTCTCGAACAAAAGCGCGAATCGATTCTAGAGAAGCCAAATCTAAAGTCATTGACTCGATCTGCTGAGTATTGCTAGCCGTTTTTATCTGCCTCACAGCTTCTTCCGCTTTAGCTGAATTTCGACAGGCAAGAACGATATGCAATTCAGGATCTAAAGCCAACTGTAGCGCACAGTGATAGCCTAATCCGCTATTTCCTCCTGTAATAATGACTGTCTTCATTTTGTTCCCTCTTGCTGAATACGATCTAACCACTCAAGCATTGCTGCTGGTAGATCCATTCTCTGTCTAATTTGGGGATTTATACAAACGTGTCGGGTTTGAGCTTTAACCAATACCCGTTCTAAATTATCTGTAGGAGATATTTGATAGGCGATCGCAAATTCACTACTATTAACCAGACTTGGATCTAAACTAACCCGAATGCGATCGCCACAGAAGATGGGACGTAAAAAATCAATCTCTGCACGAACGATAGGTAAAGCAGTCATTCCCTCGCGGATTGTTTGATTTAAATCAATTCCCGCATTAGCTAACGACTCCTCATAAGCCTGATGGCATATTTCCAATCCCTTGGCGAAATATACGACTCCTGCTGCATCGGTATCGCTCAAATATATTCGCCGTACATAATCAAAAGCCATGTTATTCAGATCGTTAGGAACAGACCAATTTTATTACTATATATATTAGGAACAGACCAATTTTATTACTATATATATGTAGAAAAACTCAAACCATCGATCGCCGAAATTTATGTCCGAACAACCTCAACAAGAACAAGACATCAAAACTCAGGCTAATAAGGCGATCGCCAAGCAAGATCCGTCGGGATGGTTTGAACCACTATATGCTGCTGCATCGGGCGATACGGCGCAAGTACCCTGGGCAAAAAACCAGGCGCATCCTTATCTACAGGAATGGCTAACAACATATCCACCCCAAACGAAAGATAAACAGGCTTTAGTAGTTGGCTGTGGCTTGGGAGATGATGCCGAACTTTTGGCTAGCATAGGCTATCGGGTAACAGCCTTCGATATATCGACCACTGCGATCGCCTGGTGCAAACAAAGATTTCCCGAATCTACCGTAAATTACCAAGTTGCCGATCTATTTAATCTCGATCCAAACTGGCAGCATAAGTTTGATTTTGTCTTTGAATGTCGAACAGTTCAGGCATTACCTTTGAACGTGCGATCGCAGGCTATAAAAGCGATCGCCGAACTAGTTGCTAAACAAGGCACTCTACTTGTTGTTACTCGTCACCGCGAAGATAATACCATTCCCGAAGGACCACCCTGGGCTTTAGATGATGCCGAATTGTCCCAGTTTACAGAGTTGGGATTGACTGAGGTTAAATGCGATCGGTTTATTGAAGGTGAGGATCTTAAGATCGAACAGTATCGTCTGGAATATTGTTTTGATGTTGGATGAAGCCCCCTAAATCCACGCCAGTTCCTACAACGGAGGGAACCTCCGCAACAGACTGGCTCCCCAATTATGGGGGACTTTGAATTAAACTGCTTACCCAGAGAATTGAAGTGATTTGGATAAGTGCGATCGCACTTCCATCAACTCTCACTAAATGCGATCGATGTATTCCCCCCAAGCTTAGAGGGCTAGGGGGCTAAAAACTAAGCAATTGAATACTCAAAAAATGCACATATAAAATGCGATCCAAATCACAGCTAAAACGCACTTATAAACTAGCAAAAATACCTAAAAATTCTTTTTTTTAGATGATATGTTTTGTCGATCTGTTGGGTAAATTCTAAATAGGAAAACAAAAACCTAAACAAACACACAAAACAAACATTTATTAATTAATCGAAGGATATAAACATGAATAACGTATTTACTGCTAAATTACTACAAAACCTACAAGCTAAGAAAAAAGGCAACAAAGGTTTCACTCTAATCGAACTACTAGTTGTTGTAATCATCATCGGTGTTCTTGCTGCTGTTGCTCTACCTAACCTACTAGCTCAAGTTGGTAAAGCTCGTGAAACTGAAGGAAAAAATGCGATCGGTACAATCAACCGTGGTCAGCAAGCTTATCATTTTGAAGCAAGAAGATTTACTCCCACCATCGCTGATACTGGTGCAAATGGTCTAGATACTGTTACCAATCCTCTTGGAGTAGCAATCGATAGTCAATATTATACATTTAATGTAGCTGGAGACGATCAAGATTTCACTGCCGACCCAGCTCCACTCGCCGCAGCGTCTGTTTCAGCTACCGCAGCGCCTGTTGCTGCTCAAGCAGATGGAGTTAGAGACTATGCTGGAGCAATCAATTTCGCAACAGCTAGTGGTCTTTATGGAACTGTGTTATGTCAAGGTCAAGCTATTGGTACAGCACCAACGCCAACTGCTACTGCTGGGGCTGCTGGAACTTGCGCGTCTGGAACTGCATTGAGATAGGACTAGTTAATATTTTGAAAGGATAAATTGCAAAACCAGGCAGGAATAACGCCTGGTTTTTATTTTTCGACTATTTTTTACATTTAAAAACTCATGAGTTGCTGAATCAATGAGATCGTACTTTAACCATAAAACATTACTTTTAAAATTTATTGTATCTAATCAAAAAGGATTTACCTTAATTGAACTATTGGTGGTGGTAATTATTCTTGGTATATTATCAGCTGTAGCTCTCCCAAATTTACTCTCTCAAGTTGGCAAAGCTAGAGAAACAGAGGCGACTACTAATTTAGGGGCATTGTCTCGCTCCCAACAATCCTATCATTTTGAAACTCAAGAATTTGCTTCCAGTATAAATAGCTTAGATCAAAATATTTCTATAGTTTCTGAATATTACGACTTTCCCAATCCTTCAGTAGCTGATGCCAATATTGTAAAACAACAGGCTATAGCCGTTGCCCCTTGGAGCAATGCTTCAAGAAATTATGCATTTGGAATTTATCACAATGCAGGTGATTTTGATGCTGTTTTCTGTCGAGCGAGAGGTGTTGCATCAACTGTAGAAGCCCCAGACACGATGGGAGGAGTTTGTAGTAATAGTGGCGTACAAATTAGATAAATTATTGTTATGAAATACGGTCAATATATCAAAGCTGGAACTAGTTTTATTGCTATCTTAATTTGCTCTGCAAGTGTAGTTATTTCACAGAAAGATAATTTAAAACAGCAAGAGATAGCTGCAAACAAACTGACCTATGTTCAAGAAGAAAAACAGCTTGCTAGCATCGCTAAAATTCAGCAGAGAATGCCTAGTTTTGGCTTTGACAATCTTTTGGCAGATTGGACTTTTTTGCAATTTATCCAATATTTTGGTGATGCTGAGGCGAGAGAGGTTACAGGCTATTCCCTCGTCACGGACTATTTCGAGACGACGGTAGAGCGAGATCCCTATTTTACTCAGGCATTTCTGTCTTTTTCTGCTGCCAATTCTCTTTTTGCTGGTAAACCTAAGAAAACAGTTCAGTTAATTAATAAAGTATTAGAATCTTCTTCCCCAGATTTACCTGGATATCCTTTTTTACTCTGGACTTATAAAGCCACAGACGAAATTCTATTTTTAGGAAATTTGGGTGCTGCCAAAGATTCATATGAAATGGCTGCTAAATGGGCAAGTATGAGAAATGATGATATCGGTAAGGAGATGGCAAATCGTTATCTTACTACCGCAAAATATTTAGCTAGTAATCCAGACAGCACCGATGCAAGAATTGCAGCCTGGGTAGATGTATTAAATCAGGCACCAGATTCTAAAACGCAGCAACATGCTATTGATGAACTAAAGACCTTGGGTGTCAATGTTTTAATTGACGATGAAGGAAGAATTAACATCACAAGAGAAAAAAGAGCTTGATTGTAATTCCAATCATTGAAAAGCGATCGCCTTACCCATTTCAAATACATTTGGCGATCGCACAATCTAAACCGATACATATATTAAAAGCGATCCTGTGAAAGCTGATAGCTTGCGTGTGGTGGTAAGTGCGATCGCGTAACGAGAATCATACCGATAAGCGATCGCTTTACCCTTTCCAAATATATCTAGCGATCGCACAATCCCAAACGAGATATTAACAGCGATCTCTTTTATTTTCTATCGTTTACAGCTCATCTTCAGAAATACCCGAAACTTTCAAAAAATGCTTCAACAAGCCTGTTTTTAGCGTTTTATTGCCGTGTATTGGAACAGATATTCTTTGTATGACTCCAGATTTGCCGTAAATGTGATGACTGCCGTTAATTCGTAGCAAAATCCAACCTTTTCTTTCTAATAATTTGGCAAACTTTTTACCGCTTATCGACTTCATACAGCGATTTCTAAAACTTGGGCATCGTTGTCTAATTCCAAATCGGTTTCGTCTACAGACAAACATCCTTCTACTGCTTCATAGATATTTTGTAGTAACTCTTCAAAGGTATCCCCTTGCGTAGCACAACCAGGAATTGCTGGTACTTCTGCCCAAAATCCTCCTTCTTCTGCTGTATGAATAACAACTTTTAGTTTCATAATGGGTTGAAAAAATTCTTGGACATATCAATTGTAAACAGAGATTGATAGTTTGATATTGAGAAGGAAAAACGCCCTTTTCATTTTCAATACATATATTTATTAAAAGCGATCGCCGAGCCAAAAAAAATCAATAACAATTAAAATTCATAAAATATGACCCAGATCGACACCACAGGCGATCGATCCGATTAAAGGGATACGATTACAGCCAACCAGGGGCGTATTTTGTGACGATCTGCGTGGATCGGCGGGAATGTTTGTTCGGGGATGTTGTTGATGGGCAAATGCATTTGAATCGATATGGTGAAATTGTTTCTGAAGAATGGCAGCGATCGTCGGTAATTAGAAAGGAAATCGAATTGGATGCGTGGGTTGTGATGCCCAATCATTTTCATGGAATTGTAATTATTAATAATCCCGTCGAATCGAAGGGCAATGTAGGGGCGAACGGCGACGCAAAGCTAATCCTTTAGGGCGTTCGCCCCTACACGATGATCGTGGTTCGCCCCCACGGGATGATTCATACCCACGCATGAAACCAAAATCATTATCGTCGTTAATGTCGGGTTTTAAATCGATCGCCACCAAAAAAATAAATATTTTACGCGATGCACCAGGAACAAAATTATGGCAACGTAATTATTACGAACATATTATCCGTAACGAGGATGCAATGGATAAAATTCGTCGATATATTGTCAATAATCCGCTGTCTTGGTCAATAGACCAACTGCACCCAGATAATCCATCAAAATGGTAATGGCGATCGCACAATCTAAATCAACACATAATATAAATGCGATCGCTGTTCCCAACATAATATTCAGCTATTCATAGCTTAGAAATTAAAAGGTACAATTTAACTAGCTCGTTCAACTGAAGGAATAGAAGATTATGGAAGGCGTTCAGTTTCTAGTTAACGAAGATGGCGAAAAAACCTCTGTATTAATAGATTTAGCAGAGTGGGGCGATTTGTGGGAAGACTTTCACGATCTAATGATTTCTCGTTCTCGACAAGATGAATCAGAAATTAGCTGGGATGACCTTAAGGCAGAAATCGGTCTGAGTGAATAGAAGTAATGTCAGACTACATCGTAAGTTTCAAATCCTCCGCAGCTAAAGAACTTAGAAAATTGCCCGTGGAATTACAGCAACGCATAGCTAAGATAATTCCAAAACTAATAGAAGATCCTCGCTATTCAGGAGTAATCAAACTGAAAGGAAATGACAATTTGCATCGCTGTAGAGTTGGCGAGTATAGAATTGTCTACAGTATTGATGATTCTCAGAGAAAAGTTACTGTTACAAGAATTAGGCATAGAAAAGACGTTTATCAATGAAATACGCTCAAACGAGCGTGTAGGTTTAGTAGAATAATTTGGCTCTTTATTTCAGATATAGTTGGCGATCGCAAAATATAAACCGATACATATATTGAATGCGATCGGTTTAAACCTCAACTGCAAAAACTTCTTGAGGAGTTAACTTTAATTCTGTAAAAGTAGGTGAAACTAATTCTTGTTCAGCAGTAAAGATAGTTTCTTCGTATAAACCTTCTTCTAAGATCAAAATCGTCACCTGTTGTTCTAATGGATCGACAATCCAATACTCGGCGATGCCTAATGCTGCATATTCGGATCTTTTAAATCGATAATCGCGTTTAATTGATTCGGGACTAACTACTTCTACGACTAGCGTTAGGGGTGTATCGCAAATTCCAGCTCGATCTAATGAACTCATTACCTGTTCTTTAGTCAATACACAGATATCGGCTATACGAGATTTGTTCATTCCAGTTCTAATACCGCTTTCTCTTGTAGCTATTAGAGAAAGGTTAAGACGATCGATCTCTGCTTTCAAAGCATCCCTAATTAAATCGCAAATTAGAATATGCAGAAAAGTTGGTGGGGTAATAAATTCAAGTTTGCCGTTTACCAGTTCGTAGCGATTATCCGTATTGTCGTTATAGGTCAAATACTCTTCAAAAGAATATAAATTTTCTCTGGCAATGGCAGTCATCTTAATTAACAGCAAAGATACTGTAGAACAACTTTCCTTTATTGTATGGCGATCGCACTGTTCACAGCCAATCTAGTTCTTATTTCTAACTAGCTAGAAAGCACGATCCACTGTTCCCCCAAACTTGGGGGTTAGGGGGCTAATACCGTTTGCGATCGCATTACTAAAACCAGCCACATTCTTTTTTTTTAACCAGACAGAAAGCACGATTCACTGTTTCCCCAAGCTTGGGGGTAGGGGGCTGATATAATATTCGATCGCATTACTCAAGAGATAGATAAACTAATAGATACGTTACAATTAACTACATAATAAAATTGCTCTATAAGTAAGCAGTTTCAGGATTTTAGCCTAGTTTCCTGTTTCAAAAGTTGATTAATATGACCGTATCTCAGACCGTAGATTTTCAAGACGAATTTGACATCATTGTCGTGGGTGGTGGACACTCTGGCTGTGAAGCAGCTTTGGCAGCAGCAAGATTAGGCTGTCGCACTTTGATGTTGACCCTCAATTTGGATCGTATTGCCTGGCAACCCTGTAACCCTGCGGTGGGTGGTCCTGCCAAGTCGCAATTAACCCATGAAATTGATGCCTTGGGTGGAGAAATTGGCAAAGTTAGCGATCGCACCTATCTTCAGAAGCGAGTTTTAAATGCTTCCCGTGGTCCTGCTGTCTGGGCTTTAAGGGCGCAGACGGATAAACGTGAATATGCTGCGGTAATGAAGCAGATCGTTGAAAATCAGGAGAATCTGAGCATCCGTGAAGGGATGGTTACAGATCTGGTTTTGGGCAAAAATGATGAGGTTCGGGGTATCGAGACTTACTTTGGTACTTGTTTTGCAGCTAAGGCGGTAATTCTGACAACGGGTACTTTCTTGGGTGGCAAGATTTGGGTTGGCAATAAGTCAATGGATGCAGGGCGATCGGGCGAGTTTGCCGTCACAGGATTGACTGAAACTCTCAATCAGCTTGGTTTTGAGACAGGTAGGCTAAAAACTGGTACGCCTGCGAGGGTAGATAAGCGATCGGTGGACTACAGTAAAATGACAGCCCAACCACCAGACAAAGAAATGCGCTGGTTTAGCTTCGATCCTGAAGCATGGGTGGAAAGAGAGCAAATGAACTGCTACCTAACTCGCACCACTGCCGAAACTCATAAGATCATTCGCGACAATCTGCACCTGTCTCCTGTATACGGTGGTTGGGTGGATGCGAAAGGACCTCGTTATTGTCCCAGTATTGAAGATAAAATTGTTCGCTTTGCGGATAAGGAAAGTCATCAGATTTTTATCGAACCAGAAGGTAGAGAGATTCCTGAGCTTTATATTCAGGGATTTTCAACGGGATTACCTGAAAAGTTGCAGCTACAGATGTTGAGAACTCTGCCTGGTTTGGAAAGCTGTACTATGTTACGCCCTGCCTATGCGGTGGAGTATGATTTTATTCCTGCGACTCAGTGTTATCCGACGCTGATGACTAAAAAAGTTGAAGGGTTATATAGCGCGGGACAGATCAACGGTACGACTGGGTATGAAGAAGCTGCGGGACAGGGTTTGGTAGCGGGAATCAATGCGGTTAAGTTTGTACGGGGCGAACCTGAAGTTATTTTCTCTAGGGAACAAAGTTACCTTGGGACGTTAATTGACGATCTTTGTACTAAAGACTTGCGTGAACCCTATCGGATGTTGACCAGCCGTTCTGAGTATCGCTTGATCTTGCGATCGGATAATGCCGATCGCCGTTTGACTCCTTTAGGACGAGAGATTGGTCTGATTGACGATCGCCGTTGGCAGCTTTATACGGACAAGCAGGAAAAAATTGCAGCGGAGAAGGAAAGACTGCACGAAACGCGAGTTAAGGAACACGACGAGATTGGTTTAGCGATTACCAATGCCACGCAGCAAAAGATTAAGGGTTCAATTACCCTCGCGGAATTGTTGCGCCGTCCTAAGTTTCACTATGCCGATCTAAAAACATACGGTTTGGATAATTCCGAACTAAATATGGCTGAAACAGAAGGGGCTGAAATCGATCTCAAATACTCTGGCTATATTAAGCGTCAGCAGCTACAGATCGATCAGATGGCGAAACATACTAAGTTGCGACTACCCCAAGATTTAGACTATTTGACGGTGGACACCTTGCGTATGGAAGCTAGGGAAAAACTAAATCAGGTAAAACCCCTAACCGTCGGTCAGGCTGGTCGTATTGGGGGAGTAAATCCTGCTGATGTTAATGCGCTGCTGGTTTATTTGGAAATAAAATCTCAGAAACAGAAGGTAGCGATCGATTGAATTATTGATGGCTGAAATTTTACAGGGTTAAAGGAGCTAGAATTTCTAGAGGAAGATCGGGATAGAACAGTCGATTTGAATTACATCCCTGTAGGTTTTTTTGATTCGATCGCGGCGATTTGTCTAAAGTCTTAGATTTGGTGCTTTCTGCCCAACGAAACCTGGACAATACTTCTCTCAAACGCAGATAAGTTTCTGTATAGTCAGATTCAGGATGCCTACATACAACCGAAGAGTGTTCCGTTTCTTCCGCTAAAATCCAGTAATGGGGCAAGACATCAAATTGTACCCATGCTTCTAGCAATACATAGTCGATTGATTCTTCTCCAGATTGCAAAGGCTTATGCTCAATATACTTACCTCTATAGTCTACAAAATAAAAAGAGAAGGCGCTTTCGCAATTGACGCACATAAATATAATTAAATAGGCTTTTTTTTCTTCTCTTGGTTGAGCTACATATTTTCCAGGAACTATTGCTAATCCATAATTTTCATTTCCCTGAGAATCAATAAAAAACAAGGTTAGCAAGTTTTGCTTATCCATTAAATTAGGTTGAAAGTAAATTGCGCCAAAAAAACATCTGTATGTAAAATTACATACGAAATACACACAAGATAAAGATCTTAGCCTTAAGTTTTAGAAATGCCAAAACTTTTGTTATTAGAGACTGACAAATGAAATGTTTTATTACGGGTGGAACGGGTTTTGTTGGAGCAAACTTAGTTAGGATGTTGCTTCAACAGGGATACGAAGTGCGAGCTTTGGTTCGTAATGGTAGTAATTTGGAGAATCTTAAATCTCTTGAAGTTGAAACTGTTACGGGAGATTTAAACAGCAATAATTTGCCGAATTTAATGTCTGGCTGTCAGGTGCTGTTTCATGTCGCAGCGCAATATTCTCTCTGGCAAAGCGATCGCGAACTACTCTACCACAGCAATGTTTTGGGTACGCGCAATGTATTAGCCTGCGCTCGTCAAGCAGGGATCGAACGTACTGTTTATACGAGTTCGGTAGCTGCTATCGGCGTGAAAGAAGGTGGTATAGCGGATGAAACTTATCAAAGTCCTGTAGATAAGCTAATCGGGGACTATAAAAAATCTAAATACTATGCCGAACAAGAGGCAGTCAAAGCAGTAAAGCAAGGGCAAGATATTGTAATCGTTAATCCTAGTACGCCGATCGGTGCGTATGATATTAAGCCTACACCGACAGGAGAAATTATCGTGCGTTTTCTTCAGCGTCGAATGCCTTTTTATGTGGACACGGGACTAAATCTGATTGACGTTAAAGACGTGGCGCAGGGACATATATTAGCATTGGAAAAAGGCAAAACAGGCGATCGCTATATATTAGGAAATCAGAATCTAACTTTCAAAGAATTACTCGGTAAGCTAGAACAAATTACAGGTTTACCCGCCCCAAAATCAACAATTCCCTACTGGATTCCCTATAGCGTTGCTTGGCTGGAAGAGAAAGTGCTAAATAAATTCGGTAGACAACCAACAGTAGCAATTGATAGCGTGCGGATGTCTCGGCAAAAGATGTTTTATGATGCGGGTAAAGCAGTTAAGGAGTTAGGTTTACCCCAATCCAATATAGATTCGGCATTAATAGAGGCGGGGAAATGGTTTCAGAAGTAGAGGCGTACCATGGTACGCCAGTACAAAGGTAAGAAGCGTTATTTCTGATTGCGATCGTTCGATAGCGGTAGTTTTCAGTTAAATCAATCTAACTGCTGATAAAAATCCGCTTCAATAGTTAAAGGTGTTTCCGTCAATCCCCTATTGATAAAAGAAATGATAAAACTTGCTTCAAGTTGAGGTAGACAGATGCTGCTTTCTACTAGTTCATATTCTCCATCAATCAAACGATAAAATGTAATTTCTTTATTTTTCCAAAACCAAACTTCTTCAATCCCTAAATATTTGTACTTCTCTAAATCAGCACTGCTACCACTTGTATAGGTAACTTCAATCGCCAGATCGGGGAGAGGCTTATCTGTTCCAAAAGCAAAACTATGGTCTGGTGTCTTGGTAGACATTCCCTTGCGCCTTTCGTCGACGCGGGCTTCTACCGCTTCTTTACCCGCCAATGGAGGTTTTTTCAGTGTAGTAGAGCCAAGTGGAAAGTAAGCTAAGTTTTGCTGGCGACAAAAAGTTTTAATCAAGCCACTAATAATTTCAGCTATTCTTTCATGATTTTTGCTAGGAGACACAATGGTTATTTCTCCATGCCAGTATGATATACGGTATCCTGAATATTCTTTGGTTTCAGTTAGTTCTTCATAGTCAATCCAGCTCATCTCCGCCAAACTCAGAACTTGGTCAGCAAGTTTAGCGCGCTCGATATTAATAGGAATATTTAATATATCTGTTAACACCAGTAATCAATCCTAGTTTCTGTTAACTAATATTGTATCTTGAGAACCAGCTAGAGATGTTTTCTGCCGATCGAATTAGGCTCAGAACCAAATATTATACGAGTAAAATATAGCGATCGCTATACTAGATTTTTCAATCTCAGTAAGATGATTATGAAGTCCATTGAAAACATATTTCAACTGCAAAATTCTCTAGCATCAGCAGAATTAATTGAAAAATTGTTAGAAAAAGACGGTGTTCTTATTGAAAGAATCGTTTCAACAGGGCAAGTAACACCAGAAGGAGAATGGTACGACCAAGATCGAAATGAATGGTTAATTGTGCTTCAGGGTGAGGGAGAATTAAGCTACGAAGATAATTCTCGTATTAAGCTAACCACAGGGGACTATCTCTTAATTCCCGCTCATCAAAAACATCGAGTTGAGTATACCAGTACTGAACCTCCCTGTATTTGGCTCACTGTCTTCTTTTGATTGACTATGAATTTTACTGAAAAACTCGATCGGGCGATCGCTACAAATAACAGCCTTTTAATTGTGGGACTCGATCCAAATCCTGAGATGATGCCAGAGGAGTATCGACAAGAGGATTTACTGACGAGTACCGAAGCTTGGTTGTTGTGGGTAATTAATTCGACGAGCGATCGCGTCTGTGCCTATAAGCCGACTCTGGGTTTTTATCAAGCTTTGGGAATACCTGGATTACAGCTACTAGCCAGAATTTTGGCAGCTATACCTAAATCAATTCCCGTAATTCTAGATGCCAAACATAGCGATCTTAATACTAGTACTGTCTTTGCTAAGACAATATTTGAACAGTGGCAGGTTGATGCGGTAACTTTGACTCCCTATGCGGGACAAGATCACGCTGCGCCTTTTTTGGTTTATGCCGATCGCGCGGTATTTATTCTGGCGCATACTTCCAACCCTAAAGCGGAAACCCTACAAAGATTTCCTAATTTCGAACAGCCATTTTATCTTCAGGTGGTTAAAGAAGCGCAAACTTGGGCAACTCCCGAACAGCTATATTTAGAAGTCGGGACGACTAATGTTGATATTCTTAGAAAGATTAGAGCGATCGCTCCAGAAAGAACAATTTTGCTGCGTAGTCTCTGGAGTAAAAAGAATAATCTTGAGTCTTTGATTGAAATTGGGTTAAATAGCATGGGAGAAGGCTTATTGATTCCAATTCCTCAAGACTTTTTGAGCAATAGTAATTTGGCAGAAGAAGTTACCGATCTCAACCAAAAACTAAATACCTATCGACGGGGGAAAATCACCCAGGCTGCAAGCTGCGATATTTGGACGCCTGATGTTTGCTTACTTACTTCTCATCCCTATCAATCTTTGATCTTGGAACTATTTGATATTGGCTGTTTACTGTTTGGGGAATATGTTCAAGCATCGGGAGCAACTTTTTCTTACTATATCGATCTGCGGAAGATTATTTCTAACCCCCACATTTTCAATCAGGTGCTTGATGCCTATGGTGATATCGTCCAGCAGCTAGAATTCGATCGCATTGCGGGCATTCCTTATGGTGCGTTACCGACGGCTACTGGACTAGCATTAAATCTTCAACGTCCGATGATTTTTCCGCGTAAGGAAGTGAAAGCACACGGTACTCGTCGTTTGATTGAGGGGAACTTTAACCCAGGCGAGAAGGTTGTGGTCATTGACGATATTTTAATTAGCGGCAAAAGCGTTATGGAAGGAGCAGATAAGTTGAAGTCTGCTGGGTTGGTAATTGATGATATCGTCGTCTTTATCGACCATGAAGGTGGAGTTAAACAGAGATTGGCTGACAATGGCTATAAGGCTTATTCTGTTCTAAGTATTTCTGAAATTACGAATACTCTGTATGAGGCGGGAAGAATTAATCAGGAGCAGTATGATTCATTTAAGAGAAATCATTAGGAAGTTATTTCGCGTATGCTTGCGGCTACGTCCTCGTAGGGGGATATCCCTTTAGGGACAAAGACGCAGAGGCGCGGAGAATATTTTTAAGATCGTTGCTAATTTAGAGAATATTGTCGAATTTGAAGGGTTTTTAATTGACGAGAATTGTTTTTACTTGAGCAATTAAGTCTTTTGCAGCCTGTCGAATCGTATCTTTATTTGAGTCTGCTGCACCATACGTGTGGGGATACATAATTGCTCTGGAACTGCTGATTACTGCCCCCAAGCCATCTGGATTGAAACAGGCTTTAATATCCTCGTTTCCTCCTCCCTGTGCGCCCACTCCTGGAACGAGAAATAGGCTATTAGGTAGCTGTTTTCTAAGCTTTTGCGCTGCTTCGGGATAGGTTGCGCCGACAACTGCGCCGATTCCGCTATAGCCAAACTCGCCGATGCTGTTATCTGAAGCGGGTTTGATTAGATCGGCAACGATTTCGTAGAGATATCTGCCGTTGATAATCTGTTCTTGCACGATCGCAGCGCCAGGATTTGAGGTTTTGACGCAGACAAAGATTCCTTTCCCCCATTTGGTTGCTTCGGAAAAGAAAGGCTCAACGCAATCTTTACCCAGATAGGGAACAATCGTGATCGCGTCTGCTTCTAAAGGATGGGCTGGTTCACTTGGTAGATAGCTTTTGGCATAGGCTGTAGCAGTACTGGCAATATCGCCCCTTTTCACATCTAAGACTACGAGTAAATCGCGATCGCGCGCAGCTTGTATTGTTTTTTCGAGGGCAATAATCCCTGCCGAACCAAATAGTTCGTAGTAGGCACTTTGAGGCTTAACCGCAGGGACGAGATCGGCGATCGCATCTAAGACCATCAGGTTGTATTGATAGATCGCTTCAGCGCAGTCTGCAAGACTACTTTTAGCCGTTATTCCCTGCTTTTCGAGCCAGCGATCGGGCATCCTTTCCAGGGCGGGATCTAAACCGACAATACAGGGGGTTCGCTTTTGCTGAATTTGAGTTATGAGGCGATCGATAAATAATTTCATTAAAACTGGGTAATGTGTGTCCCTGCTATTTTTCCTTAAAATGCCTTCTTAAAAATGGTGCAGGGAAGCAATTTTTATTGACAAGTTACGAAGTATTTGAGCGATCGCAACTGACTGTTTATGTATAATAATTCTAAAATTAGCACGTATACAATACTGAACTATTAATTTACCAGAGCAATAATGAAATCTAGATATTCTATCAGCTTAAGCGCATCCGAACTCGAAACTGACTCGGAGGCTATCTTTGAGCAAGGATTCGATATGATCGATACCAAATTCAATAATGGAGTTTGGTTTACTGCTTATGGCAATAATATTGGTAAACCAGAGAGAGTCGAGCAAGTAACGGCTTGGCGTGGCGTGTCAACTTTTTCTGATTTTCAAGAACAGGTTGAAGAACAAAAAGCAGATGGCTTTGAATTGACTGATGTTGAAGTTACCCCTGGAGGATACTGGTTGGGTACATTTAACAGCGGTTCAGGTCAGTTGGAGAGCGAGCTGATAACGGCTGAAACTTATGCTGATTTTAATAGGCAGGTTGACGATCTACAGGCTCAAGATGCTAGTTTCGTTTTGGGGTATCAAGTAGTTGATATTGAGTATGATGATGGACTCTATATTGGCGTGTTGGACAGAAATGGCTCTGATGCTGACTATCAATTTATGAGAAGCTATCAAGACTTTACAGAAGAGGTTGCGTTTCAACGAGAGGAAGGTTTAGAGTTAACCAATGTCGAATACGTAGGCGGAGCAAATGGAGGCTGGTATGCTGTTTTTACTGACGAATTGACGGGATTAAGCGTCTATTCTCCCGAAACTCATGCTCTTAGAAGTGATTTTGAATCGGAGATTGTCGCGTATCGCAGTCAGGGATACGACTTAATTAATATTGAATCTATTGAAGGAGAATGGTTTGGTATTTATAAAGAAGATATCTACTTTGACGATCCTCTTGTTTCTTCTTCTTCAAGCACGTCTGAAGACACAGTATCAATACTACGGTCGGCTGGAGCTGAGACGAACGCATCAGCTATTGGAATAGGGATCATTGCTGACTCATATTCAGAATAATTAACTAAGTAAAGCGTGAATCAATTGATTCTTTCACCAAACATAAGTTTTGACAGGTAAGGTTTTTTCTCAGTTGATATGTTCGCAGATGAATAACGTTTGCTTTTGCTGAATTCGGGTCGTGAAGCGCTCCCCAAATAATTTTATTTGAAAAACAAAATGCTGTAGGAACTTTGTACTATATCTTCAAAGTATTTGCCTGAGTTTTAAGCTATATCATCTGATAGTTTTGCTCGTATACGAGTGAAGCTGTTGACTGCCTATCTTTCAAGATTAGAGTTCAATTCAAAAAGGCTATGATATATTACTCAACCTTGGAAATGAGTCGATATGAATTATAGAGAAGCTATATCGGAACGATATTTAACAGGTCTAGGCTTGGAATTTGGGGCGTTACATAATCCTTTGCCAGTATCAAGTCAAGTAGAGGTTTCTTATGCTGATAAATTTGCTAAAGATAAACTGGTTAAAAATTTTAAAGAACTAAAATCAGTAGAGGATAAGATTGTTGAAACTGACGTATTTGTAGATCTAAATAGTCTTGACTATTCTTCTTTAAGCAATAATAACTATGATTTTTTCATTGCCAATCATGTAATCGAACACCTGATAAATCCGTTAAGCTTTCTCGATAATTTGAATTCGATCATGAAGCCAAACAGTTATTTATATTTAGCAATACCAGACAAAGAATATACTTTCGATTGCAGTAGAAAGCTTGCTTCCTGGGAGCATTTATATGCAGAATATCAGCAGAAGACAACTAGGCTGAGCAAAGAGCATTTGGAAGATTTTTTGTTTAACAAAGCCAATTCTAAGATTAATCTTTTAAAATATTTCAGATCGTTAAATAACTGGTATCAAAGATGGGAAATGCTGGGTTTTTCAGATCTGAAATTCCGTAGGATCGTCAGAGCAAATCTAAAGCGCAGTATACATGTTCATGTTTGGAATCAAGCCAGTTTTGATGAATTCATTAATTTGGCGATCGCCAATTTAGGCTTAAATCTAGATATAGTCGAAACAGTTAGAAGTGCTAGCAATAAATATGAAATGATCTATCTTTTAAAAAAAACTAGCTAGTAAGGTACAGGCGATATCACTATGCCTTTAGACAGAAAGGATATTGCCGACTTCGTATAAAATACAGCCGATTGAATTATGATTTCTAGTTTGTCAGACAACTAGGCAACACGTTTAGTTAATTTGCGATCGCACAACAGCAAATAAAAAGGTGGGCAATATACCCACCTAAAACAATTAGCTAGCTAAATATAAGCTAGTTAGTTTAATTTCTATATCAAGCCTTTAACATGGCTCATAATGCCTTCTGGGTCTAATCCTTGGTAGGGGAACTGTTCCCAAAGACCACCACAACCTTCTTCGTGAACGCCCAGGTAAGCATACTTAGGAGTTTTACCTCTTTCTAATAGCCAAGAACCAAAACGGCTACCCAGACCTGTTTTACGGTTAAAGGATTCTACTACTAAGACAAATGGTGCAGCACCTATTTTTGCCATCATGTCTTCGTCAACGACATTAAGAGTAGCTTTGTTGATCAAACCAACGTTGATTCCCTGTTCTTTGAGTCTTTCTACCGCATCTAAGGAACGATAAAGTGCATCACCAAAGCTGACAATATACCCTGCATCTCCTTCGCGAATCACTTCGTCTTTACCAGGAGTAAATTTGTAGTCGCCACCAAATATTTCATTACCAGAATCATCGAGAACTAGAGGAACTTTGGCACGAGTGGAGAATATAAAGCGCATTCCAGGATCGTGGAAGACTTTGTTAACGCAGGCGGTCATCTGGTTGGCATCGGCAGGGAAGTAAAGACGGGTTTCATATCCATCTTCTAAACCGTTGTCTGCATACATGTTATTGATACCGAAGTGGCAGGTGTTGTCTGCCATGTCATCAATACCAGAGTGGGAGAAGTGGCACAAGAGATTGGACTTGTTAAGACGTGCCATCGTGATCTCGGAGATACACATCTCTAGAAAGGCGCTAAAGGTAGCAAAGACACCTTGCTTACCTTCTGCCATCCCAAATCCCGCAGCAGCAGAAAGATTACCCCGTTCCATAATCCCCGAAGGAATAAAGACTTCAGGATAGGCATCGTGAATTTTTTTGAAACCGCAAGAACCTTCTAGGTCACTATCGATAAAGATAACTTTTTCTTTGCGTTCGGCATCACTCATTTTGCCGAGGACAGCAACTACAGCATCACCAAAGACGTTACGGTTAGAACCAAGCTTATCGCTGACGCCTTTAAACTCATATTCGTTGCTGGGTTTTTCGATGTTTTTGAGGAAGTCGGCTGCTGCACCCTGACCGTGTTTTTCTAAATAAGAAATTGCTTTATCAACAGCAATTACATCATGACCGTGGGTAGTACCTTCGATCCCTTCGATTCCAGGACACATAGGACGCTTGTTGATTAAAGCAATAGGACCTTCTCCCATTACCGCAGCGCACATACGACTATAAAGGGAGTCAATATCTTCACCGTCGCCAGTATTGACTTCTAAGCCATGACCTTCAAGCGTTTTGGCTACATCATAACCAGGCAAATAGTCAGAAGGATGACCGGCGATCGTCACATCATTGTCATCAATAAATAGCTTGATGTTGATATTTTGCGCTACCGCCAATCTAGCAGCTTCCGCATCGTTTCCTTCTTGCTGCGAACCATCAGAACCGAGGCAAACAACTACTTTTCCAGGGTTAGCTAGGGCGATACCGTTGATATAGGGCCACATGTGTCCCAAGCGACCAGAACTAAACTTAACTCCTGGAGTTAGACCTAATTCGGGATGTCCAGGCAGTTTAGAGTTAGCACCACGGTAGTTTAGCAAATTCTCTTGAGGCAGATCGCCATGTAGAGTTGCCATCAAATACTGTGTAGCAACACGGTGTCCCGCTTCGTCGAAGAAGATCGGCACAAATTTGTCGGGCGCACCTCGGAACAAAGCATCGAGAATCATTACTTCGGGAACGGTGTCGAACGGTCCGCCAGTATGTCCGCCAACGCCTCTAGCTGCACCAGTAGCAGTAAAGAAAACGATCGCCTCACGGCAGAGTTGAATATTGGCTTTTAATGCTTCTCTCTGTTCGTCTGTCAGAGTTCCGTTGCTAGGATCTAAGGCTAATTTTTTGTATGCACCTAAATCAATGGGAAAACGTGTAGTTGTTGCTGTCATGATTTATCTTTTGTGTGAGTAAATTTGTAATCTTAAAAACTGTCACACCCTATAACTGGTTCTGTCTCGAACCGACGTAAATCTAATACTCAGATAGAGCGATAATTAAGTCTAAGTTTATCGGTTTGTGGTAAATGAGGGAAATCAATTCTGTAAACTTAATAACAATCGAGTCGATTTCGATCGATAAATGATACCAAATAACAGTTTATTTTTAAGAGTAATACTATGCCTTACGATGTTTATGGCTGGGTTGAGGTGCTTTGAGATTGGACATTGGAAGAAGAAACTCAACAACGATCGGCAGTTATTAATTTAGACTGATTTGTTTTTTATGGAGACGAGGTTACTGACAAACTATTTGATCTGTGCAAACGTCCTAGAGATAATCCTTACTTTGCAAATCGAGGAGTTCCTCAAGACTGCTCTAAATATGTAGCTGCCGAAGTAAAACGTAATCGAGAATTCATCAAAGAATATGGCGAGGGTGATTTTGGTCATACCTGGGCAACTTGGTCGGAAATAGATCCTTACTTAGACGAGCTTCGTGAAGCTAGGGATTTCCCTAAGTGGGAGCGGGTTTTTAATATGGCAAAAGAGTTGCACAATGAGCAAGCAGGATTAATGCACCCTTCGCTAATTAAGGCGGAGTGGATTAGATTTGTGGTGTGGGGTAATTGGTAAGCTTTTTCTAGATTGTCTAAAGTCTTTGTCTGGGAAAAATATCTATTAATACCAATTGATAGTCAGAAAAATTAGCTATGGCAATTTTCGTTCATTTATTCGATGCTAATTATAAAAGCGCGATCGCCCGTAAGATTAAACCTCAAGAAATTATCAAAATCTATCAGCCACCAAAAGTTACAGGATGGCGTTATTATCCAGATGCTCATGGTTCAAAACCCTGTGGCTGTGAATACTGTCAGTTAGGACAGCCTTATAGCCGTAATATTCGTGAGAGGTTTGAACGAGAAAACAATTGAATATTGTTTGAGAAATCATTTAAACAATTATCCGACTTTAATCTGTTCTTAGGTCGTCATTTGCGATCGGCAAAAAAAGATCATTAGCCAGCGCAGTTAACATTATCCTGAGTTACACGATGATTATTCACTGTTGGATATGCCGTTAAGACAATCTTGCCCGATGCTGTTTTTACTACTCCCCTTGCGGGCATAATCTCTCCCGCAGCAGTTTGTAGTGGTTGGGGTAGCTGTGTGGCAATTTCATTTTCAGTCAGTAAGGTTTGAGAATTCAAAGGAGCGATCGGTTCGGGAGGAATACCACCTTTACCTTGAACCACTAGGGTATTGCCCACCGCACTGTTATCACGACAGACTTGAGCAACTGTTTGTTCTGTCTCTAAAACATTTCGTGGTGCTTCGATAATTCCTTGGGTAACGTCGGTGTCGGGAGTATTAATAATTACCTGTCCGTCTACGCCACCCGTAGCGTCAATATCATTAGTGGCATCATTTTGCGGACGAGTTTCCAAACCAAAAACGCTTTCCGCATCAATACTAATATTTCCTCCAGTACCCTGTTCTCCTGCACTGGCAACAATATCGTTATTACCATCGGGACTAGCAATAATAGAGGCAGTATCGATCTCAATATTTCCCCCGCTAGCTTCTTCTATGGCAGCAGCAGAAATTAGGCTATCGTCACTCAGACTAATACTCTCATCAATATTTAGAGTAATATTGCCTCCCTCTCCTGCGACAGTAGCAGCAGAGATTAAGCCACCATTGTTAACGCTGAGATTGTTACTATTTAGACTGATGCTTCCTGCATTACCGTTACTTTCTGCCGTTGCTAATAGACTACTGTTGACGATATCTCCGTTAATATCTCCCGTTCCAGTTACTTCTATCGATTCGATCGCGTTAATATTCAACGTACCACCCGCACCCCGTTCCGTATCGAGAGGATTTGTGCCAATGAGTGAAGCAGCGCGAATTTCTCCTCCATCTCTAACACTAAGGCGATCGACATTTAAGTTAATATCACCCCCATCTCCCAAGCTGAAAGTATCGGCAGAAATCGCACCACCGTCTTCAATAATCAATTTATCTGTGAATAAGTTTAACGTTCCCCCATCGCCAGTCGTGGGAAATACTGTTCCAGATTCATCTTCAAAGGATGGTTCTGCTGATGCAAAAATACCACTAATACCATCTCCTCTTAATTCTGCGGTGAGCGAAAATCCACTGAGGCGAATCGAATCAGTCGCATTGATAGTTAAAGTTCCACCGTTACCCTCATTCCTAGCAAATGTAGCAATTTGCGCTCCTTCTATAGCTGTCAATGTTGAAGTATTGATAGCAATGTTTCCGCCATTACCCGTTGCACCAGACTCTTCTTCCACGCCAGCAAACAATCCACTAGGGAAAAATATAGTGCTGCTATCTTCGCCTACAACTCCATCCAAATTAATAGATTCAGATGCATTAACTAGCACATCACCACCATTACCAGAACTGAGAGTACTTGCACTTATTTGACCACCATAATCAATGTTTAATCTCTCAGTTTCAATACTGATATTACCTCCATCTCCTGTTGCACTCGGATCGACTTGAGCTAATATACCCGAAATAACCAGAATATTCACATCGAAAACGAAAGGTTCGCCAATAGATATCTCCGAAGTTTCAATATCTATATCAACACCCTGCTCATCGCCAAAGTTTCTAGCTGTTATCTGCCCGCCGTTGTTTAAAATTAATGTATTGGTAGCTATAGTTAAAACGCTTCCTTCGCCCGTCGCACTCTCACTAACGTTATTAAAAATAGAAGATTCAAAATCGCCAAAATCAACATCAGCAGCATTGCCTGTTATGGCAATTGATTCTGTCGCGTTGACTATAAGATTACCTGCTGTACCCTCAAAGGTATTGATCTGACTGCCTGACACATTTATTTAAAAGCTAACTAGTAACGCACTTAATTTCGCGAATGCGACTGAACCAAATGGCATCATAATATTGCTTTTTAGCCTTTTTAGAAGCAAAGCAAAGTTGAG
>Ga0115031_1000040_pt1 | contig 75457 bp, 69 predicted proteins | sample Maine_Asex4_meta_FD_87301 | JGI IMG/M metagenome (GOLD analysis project Ga0115031, IMG submission 87301) | Marine algal microbial communities from Maine, USA - Maine_Asex4_metaG | ecosystem: Host-associated > Algae > Red algae > Unclassified | place: Maine, USA | collected 2015-01-05
AAGAAAAGCTTGTGCAGTTTCAGGCGGCAACACTAGTTGTATTCTGGTGCAGCCGTTACTGGCTTCATTCCATGTAAGCGCTCGTGATGTCCATTGTTGGATTGCCCGTGCGTTCTCACCTTCGTTGTTTTCATCCTCGTTCCATTTGTACCCTTCGCAAATACGTTTTACATCGGATACAGATGCATCTAACGCGGCATGGCAGAGTATTTTTTCGTTTTCGATAGTCGCGACACGCGTGATCAGACGAACTTTTGACCAAGAGAGCTTGCCGACTCTAAACAGTGCTTGAACGGTAGGTAATGTTTGCAGTTTGCGCCCAACGCGCAAGTACTCCCAACTTAACTGATTGCTTATGCCTATTTCTAAGTTCATCCATGCAGCGCAATGGCTAGCGCCACTGGATTTCCAGCCTTGCACATTATCAAACCTGACCAGTAGCTCTAAAAGATCAGCGTGATTAGAGGTGATCTCTTGCGACAGTGCTTTTAAGCGATGGCGAATGGCGGATTCGTCCTGTGGTAAAGCACAGCCTTTTACAGGCTCGGGTGCAGCTTCTATGCACGCCATGGCTATTCGTACGCTTTGTCCGAACTCTTCGCGCTCCGTTGGTCCGAATGTATTCATCCCGAGCGGGATTCTGGATTGGCTGTTATTGGTGGAAGGTTTGTTTGAATTATCCATAATTCTGCACTCCTGTTGAGAGCTTTTATTATATCAACGGTGCATCCAACGGGCAACATTAAACTGTAAATAATACCAGTATTTATCCCAGATAAATCCCAGATAAATGAATGCTCTTTCATGGTCGATAATCACTACAACGCCTTCGAACTCGTCGACTTTCTTATAGTTGTGGACCGCTTCTTCAATCTCCATTTTTACAATAAAAATATGAAAGCAAGTTTCAGAGAGTTTTGTTTAATCAAATGGCTTAGGCTGGGTCTATCAATCGAAATAACGGATAGCGCAGATGTTAAACGACTTCATCGTTCGTGCTTTAGACAAAAATGAATTTTCGACATACTTTGATATGTCAGCGCAAGAGCTTGCTGATAGGGGGGCGTATTTATTTGAAGCGGACCAGTGCCCTTGTTATCCCTGCAGGGTCTCATTGATCGATGCCAGAGTTGGGGAAACTGTTTTAGCTTTATCGTATGAACATCACGGAGAAAACAGTCCTTATCGTTCATCTGGGCCAATTTTCGTTCGACAAATAGCTGATACCGCCAAACTGGGGAAAAATGAAATTCCAGAAATGCTAAGGCATCGCTTGTTATCAGTAAGAGGTTATGACGCTGATAAATTGATGATTGAAGCTGACACAACGATAGGAAGTGACTTAGAAGCTTTGCTGATTCAGTTTTTTGAGAATAATAAAGTGCAGTACATTCATGTGCACAACGCAGGCCCTGGTTGTTTCAATTGCTTGGTAAAGAGAGCTTAAAAAATTGTCGTTATCTGGCAATTTAAATGGCATTTCAACCGAACCCAAAGCAGGTTCGGTGTCCGCTATTAAACTGGATTTAGCTTTAAACCATCACTTGATACTGAAACAGTTTTTTTACCGTCAAGAATGGCGGTAAAGTCTTCAAGTAACAACGGTTCACGCCAGCCTTGCAGTGATTCTGCGCATCCGCTGGTGATGCATCTCTCAAGCACCTTAGGTGGTGCCAGAATAGACGGGGCTATGTCGAGCTCGGCGGCGCATTGATGTACCCATGCATTAAGCAGTGCGACACGAGCAAGATTTGCATCGTTGAGCTTCTTCTTTTTGACGAACGCGGGTGCAGGTTCTGGCGTTCGTGTTTTCGCGGTTGCAAGGAGCTTGACAAGTTCAGGGCCAAAACGCTCGCGAGATTTATTGTCTAATCCACGCACGTGGCTAAGCTCATCAATGCTATCGGGTTGTAACTGTGCAATTGAAATAAGCACATCGTCTTTTATTAACCAGTTTCTTGGGCGGTCTAGCTCGCGTGCTTTAATTTCCCGCCATTCGGCCAGTGCCTGAATGCAGGCAAGAGCTGGCCCTTTGTAGTGTTGGATATTGCGCACTTTTAACCAACGTTGCGCTGCAGGCTGATTGTATTTCTCTGGGTTTTCCCATTCTGCAAACTCTGGTGCTAACCATTCAAGTCGATCACGCGTCGTAAGCTCTGCATGAATTTTGTTGTAGAGTTGTTCGAGATAAATGACATCATCCAATGCGTATTCTATTTGCTTATCGGGTAAAGGTCGGCGGGTCCAATCGGCACGTGTGTGGGCTTTGCTCAGTTCTATGCCAAGCATCTCGTTGACTAAATTGCCGTAACCAATTTGCTCGTTGTGGCCCAGTAGGGGCGCGGCTAGTTGCGTATCAAAAATAGGTGCAGGCACCTTGCCTTTTGACAGCATGTAGAAAATTTCTAAGTCTTGCGATGCGGCGTGCAGTACTTTAGTGATCTTTGGGTTTTGCAGCACATCCATCAAAGGACTTAAATCATCGATAGCCACCGCGTCTACACACGCAAGAATTTCGTCGACTTTCACTTGTACAAGACACAGCTGAGGCCGGTAGGTGCGCTCGCGCAAAAATTCGGTATCTAGCGCGATATAGGGTTTGCTACTGAGCGCTGCGCAAAGATCGCTAAGCTTTTCTGCGGTATCAACATAAAGATAGGGTGGGCGAGTGTTGCTCATAGCATCCGGGGGATTATTGGCTTTGTCTGGTAGTTGGATAGTTTAGACGGTTTGAAGGCTGGGCGATAGTCTCCTAAATGGACGACATGGGTGTGGTCGGTGCTAAAACGAGAAGGTGTAAAAGATATCCACAGCTTTAGTTGCACCGCGAGCCGCTTCCAAATACAACTGTCTGGTTAAGTCGTAACGCAAATATAAGGTGTAGCTATCGTTAAATACACTGCGGCCGTATCGCAGTAATAGTCGATCATTGACTCGACCGCTAACAACCACTTCAGTATCAGTACTGCTGCCGCGGGCATCGAGTGATAATTCTTGTATACCAAGTTTGTCTGCAATATCGTCAGTATAGGCTCGACCACCTCTGAGTGTGAGGGCGAGTAAGGCCGCCGTCATTAATTCATCTTGTCCACTGTTTCCTTGGCCAAGCGCTCGGCCAAGTACGATATAAGAGAGGATAGTTTCCTGCGTTATATCAGCGTCGGGGGGTTCTGTAAATAGAGAGATTTCTGGGTTGTCAACTTGACCGTCTATATGCAGTCCAGCTACTCGTTCGCCATTTTCAACTTCACGAACCGCATCGATATTAAGACTGGTTTGATCAACAGGGCCGACGAACAATATTTGACCATCAGTAATTTTTAGGTCTTGTCCGTATTGCTTATAAATGCCTTTGGTGATCGTGATCTCACCGCCAAGTTGAACCGGATTCGGACTGCGCTGTGTAACAGACATATTGCCCGTCAAGGATGCTATCAGGCCATAACCAGTTAAATTCACTCGGTTACCGAGCGTGACATTCACCTTCACGTCAATATCAGTCTTGGCAGCTTTTTTCTTGTTATTCTTTTGTGTCTGCGCGTAGATATCTTCTATGACGATGATATCTTCTGACACTGTTACTGCACCACGTGGTAATTCCTTAATATTAATTTCAGCTGCGGGTATGTCGATGCGACCTCGAACACGTATGCGCTCGGGTCTTGCAGAGATAGTTAATTTCGAATTAACGGTAGAGCTTTTTATCGGATCTTGTGCGATAGACAGCGCTTCAGCGTCTAGTTTTATATCCGCTCGCCATGACTTGTCTAGCCAATTAGCAGTGCCGGATATCCCAAGCGTTCCTTTGCCACTTTGAAGTTCACCATTAATGCTTGCGCGTTTACCGGCGATTTTAGAGGTAATCACACCTCCGTTGATACCGATGGGTAAGTCATCAGATTTAACGACTAACGATGAGAGTACAACATTGCCATTGTATAGGGGGTCGAGTAGCTCACCGCTTAAATTGCCTTGTGCACTAAGATTGCCTGAAATATCATCGTAGTTTGGCAAGAAGGCTTTTAGAAAGTTAATTTTAAAGCCACTTAAATCTATTTTTCCAGTGATATCTTTTTTTTCAGTAGCAGGGTCTATCGCAAGTTCAAATTTCGCTTGTCCCATACTCTTGGAGTCAATGGTGAGCGTGGAATCGATAACGTTGGCATCAGCTTTCGTTTGCAGCGTTAGCGTGTCATACATGAATGTCAGAGGCTGACCGTTGGTATCTCTGACTTTGATTTTTCCATCTGAGACACCCGCATCAAGCGTGGCTGCATAACCACCCGCAAATGCTTCACCCCAATCAAAAATAACATCCGCCTTCAACTTTCCACCCAATGTAGATTCTGCAGGTAGAAAAGGGTTAAGTTGTTCGAGACGGTAGGCATCGAGAGAGAGCAGAGCTTGTCCTGAATTTTGTGCCAGTACTTTGTTCTTCAAGCACACGTTGGATTCTTGGATAGTCCAGCAATGCGCATCAACGCTGAATTTTTTATTAGCATTGTTCCAGCTAAGTTCTGTTTCGTCGCGTAAATTGATTTCATGTGCCGGTACTTCAAGCTTGACTGTGCGCAACTTACCGGTCCAATCGAATTTATCGTTAAGACCACCAGCCGCGTTCAGATCGACACTGGTTTTTTGTGGTCCATCGGCAAACAACGCAATAGTATGTTTTGCCCGTGTACCAGCCAGATTTAATTTTGTATTGCTGATGGCTTGGACACCAGCTACTACCTTGTCTACAGTCAGATCCAGCGAGCTATTGCCGAGTGCACCGCGTTTAACGTCGGCGTTAAGCGAAAGGCCTTCAATCGCAATTTCGTTGTATTTGATCGCAGTTGTTTTTGCGGTTATTTTGGCGTCAGGGTTTCTCAATTCACCTTTCAAGCCTATTTTCGCGTTCAAGCCACCAGAGAGCTCAGGCAATAGATTTTGTAACTCGGGCATATTGATATCTGCGTCCAAGTCCCACCGGTCAGTTATAGTTCCAGCAGCATTGACTCGATTACGACCGTTGTTGAGTTTTAGTGAGCTAAGAATCCAACTGTCGTCTGCGCTTTTACTCAGTTTGGTATTCAGTTTGAATGGTAAGTCGCGCAGTGTTCCATCGACTTGAACCTGATTTAAATCTAACGTCCATTTACCATCAACCAAGTCACCGATAGCTTCGACTTTTGCGTTTAGTTTGCCATCCACCCCCTCATATTTAACGGCTGGATTGATATCTGTGGCCGTGATGTCAGTAACCCAAGTTACTTTGTCTTGCCATGAGACCGCAGCATTGCCCGATATAACGCCATTTAGGGTATTGGCCGTGATATCGGTAAATAGCGCTCGACCCGTGTTCACTATTGCTTTTAAAAAGAGGGTGGAGTCTGGAATTTGTTCGCCGCGAACTTTGCCTTGTAACTCGATTTTGTAGTCATCCATATCTCCACGGATGTTCAGCTGAACATCATTCGCTTGGGCAATGGCATTGGTGTCTAACGGCCAGCCAGCTTGATCAGTTGTTATGGTTATATTAGCTGGTAGCTTTTTTTCTAGCGGTTTTACATTGCCGCTAACACTTGCGCTAACTGCACCGGTTACTTGTACATCTACGTCCAAGTCGGTAAGGCTGTTGGTTAGACTAATGCTGGTGCGAGCATCGTATTCTTCCAGAAAATCTGTTACCTCAATTTGGAGGGCAAGATCGAGTGGGTAGTCTCCTTTAGGTGTGATGCTGCCAAATCCTGCAACACTTATGTTGTTGTATTGCGTTGATAGCTCATCTATTTGTAGCAAATCGCCCTTGGAGTAGGCTGATAGTTTTATGTTTTTCAGCTCTTGAGCTGGCGCGTCCCCTGGTGGTTGGAAGCGAAATGATTTGACCAGCACTTCTTCAACATTAAAGCTTAATGGTAAATCTATATCGGGAAGAACAATGTCGTCGGTGCTGGCGGTTTTCTCTTCGCCCGTTGCAAAAGTTTTAACGTCAAGTTCATCAATGATGATTTTGTCGACGCACACGGCCTTTTTAAACAGGCAATCACTCCGCCATTGTGTTTCAACCCCAGTCGCTTGTAGGTCAATTTGTTGGTTTTTAAACGTTAAGGTATCGGTATTGATACCACTTTTCAGGTTGCCGCTGACCGTACCAAGCTCAAGGCCATCGACACGAGCGCTGAGTTGCTCGGTTGCAAGTTTGAACCCGCGCTCTGTACCGAGCAAGAAATACGAAGCCCCCAAGATGCATAGAAGCACAATGAGCAGAATGATGAGGATTATCGCTATCCACTTAAGTAGGCTTCTCACAGGTCTGGGCCTAATGAGATGTGTAGTTGTATATCATCAATTTTTTTACCCAGTAAGTCTCTTTCAGGATTCACAGGTTTTGCTATGTCGAGTCGAAACGGACCCACTGGTGACTGCCACCGAATACCAATTCCTGCGCCAATTTGTTGAGCGGTGCTAAATGTATTGAATGCACGTCCTATATCGGTGAATACAGCAAAGCTCCAGCGTTCAGCGAAACGATAGTTATATTCAACACTGCCAGCTTCAAAGTATCGGCCGCCTTTTAGATTGCCTTCGGGATCGGTAGGGGACACCGACCGATAACTATAACCACGAATACTGCGATCGCCACCGGCGAAGAAGCGTTGAGACGCGGGGACTCGTTCAAAGTCGTTCGTCGTAATACCGCCATATTGCAAAGAGAAGATGAATGTGTTTCGAGCGCTAACCGCGCGTAAGTACTTAAAGTTAACCACCGCTTTGTAAAAATCAATGGTTGATAGCAGCTCTCTATTGCCATATAAAAATAGGAAGCTGCTACTTTGTCCCCAGCTTAGAAATGGAAAGCCTTTACTACGGCTACGGTTATACCGAAAACCAGGTAGTACTAAATCGGTGGTTTCTGACGGTTCAGGTGCAATGGTAAACCGCTCTCGTTCCCAACGAATGAACACCGATTCAATCCAATCGCTCTCAAAGCGTCTGACGCGTTGAAAATTCAATGTGCTTAATAAGCTCTTAACGCCTTCATCTTCCTCTTGCTTAAGACCGTATTCAATACCCCAGTAGTTATGTAATGGTTGATTTGTGCGAGGTATGCGGTAAGCGAAACTGATTGCCTGACTCACTTTCGACAAACTCAGTTCAGCTTCTGCGGAATGACCACGACGATTAATCAGTGGTTTTCCCCAGGTTAGTTTTCCACGCACACCAACATCGTCTTCGTAACCTAAGCCAATGCCAACCTGGTTTGAATCTTTTCTTGCTAGTGAGACTCGTATTGGCACTGTTGGGCCGTAACGAACATCGCGTTGAGGGGACACTCGAACGGTAGAGAAATAGCCACTCTGTTGTAGGTTTTGAGTAAACTCGGAAATTTTTGAAGCCTCATAGGGGTCGTTAGGGGCAAACGGTACCCAACGATTCAGAAATTCATCGCTAAACACGTCTTGGTCAAATTTAATTTGTCCAAAAGTAAATCGTGGACCGCTATCGGCAACAAGATTGATGATAGCTGTTCGCTCTTTTCTACTGACCAATACGGTGTTGGTGACGAATTTAAAATCGAAGTAGCCTTTTGCCTGTGCCGCATCGAGCCACAGACTTTTTGTTGCTTCGTAATCAGATGATAGAAAAATCGCGTTTTTCTTTAACGGAATACGACGGCGAATTTCCTGGAACGTCAGATCGGTTTCAGCGGGACCGGTAACCTTGACACTAATCGATGTGATCAGCACAGGGTCGCCTGGATTGATATTGAGAGTAACAATTTGCTCGCCATCAACAACAGTGCGTTTAACGTCGACCTCTGGAGCGTAGTAGCCGTAAGCTGCAAGCGCTTTGTTTGTCTGGGAAGGGAGTACTTCTATATAAATATCGCTTAAGCCTTCCTCGGTTGGAAATTCACCAGCGACTAATCGGACGTTTTCAGCCAGTTCATCAGGCACACCAATGATGATTAGCTGGTTGGCGTAAGCGACATTCAGGCACAGACAAGCCGTCAGCGAAAAGCGGACAAAAAATGCAAATAACCGCTTAGCGATTTGATTAGTCACTTTTAGGGTCCAACGCGGGACCGGTTCTCCAATTTATGCCGTGAAAGTTAAGATACATAGGCGATATTATTCAGCCCTATACTATGCAATACGCATACGCGAATTTGTTATTTTTAGGACGTAATGTAACGCTTATCGTAATTTTTTTGTGAATCAAGTTCATATTTGACAGTTCAGGCTCATTTTCTTGCCGGACTGGGCGATTCTTCTTCTATAACAGTGTGCAAAGGTAGGAACTTTTGGCACGTCATTGGCTCTGAATGGCTTCAATCTAGATGGAAATTCGAACTATGTTGCGATTAACGTTTCGGGTGTTAGTGATATTGGCAGCTTTTACGGCGTCGCAGGTTTCGGCGTCCTCAAACGCACCGTTCCCTGATCTTGTCACTATCGATGGTACGCCCGTGACAACGGAGTCTGATGTTGGTAATGGCAAATGGAATCTTGTCATGATCTGGGCAACCGATTGCCATGTTTGTGCGGTTATGAAGCCGAAGATCTCAGCATTCCATGATTCGCACAAAGATATAGATGCAGAAGTGTTTGGCATTGCGTTAGACGGGCGAAAAAATCTTGATGCCGTTAAACAATACATGCTCGAGCACCAAGTCACTTTCCCAACTTATGTGGGTGAAATAGATCTGATCGCAGCAAATTATCAAATAAATAGTCAGACACCCCTTAGAGGCACCCCAACTTATTTACTCTTTAACCCTATCGGCGAACTGATGGCGATCGATTTCGGCATGCTAGACGTTGCAGCGATTGAGCGGTTTATTGGTCGCAATTCCTGAGTCCGAAAATGCACCCCTTAAAACGATGTGCCATTGTGTGTAGCATTGTTTTGCTCAGTGCTTGCAGTTACTCTGATGATGATGCTACGGCCATGGCTACTGATTCAGATTCTACTGAGTCGGGCTCCACTGATAAGAGTGCAACAGACTCAGGCTCAACAGATTCAGGCTCAACAGATTCAGGAACGACGAGCCCATCGTTGCAAGTCAGTTGTGAGGCCGTTACCGCTTCTCAGTTGGTCGATAGTGGGGGTGTGCTAAGCACAGTGTTGCCTGCAGATCTTTCGGCACCAGGCGCGCAGATCGAAATACAATCACTGTCCTCTGGTCAGCTAACGGCGTTTGATGCTCAAAGTGGCGCCATCGACTATGTGCCAGGGGCCAGTCGACTTAAAGTCATTTTTGATTATGAAGTGAAGGATGCTGATGAAAATGTCTTGGCCGCACATCAACATCGATTAGTTCTACAACCGGTGCGCATTATGCCGTTGGGTGATTCTATTACTTCTGGTGTTGAATTTTTTGATGGAAGTCAGGACCTTCCTCCGATGCCGGAACGGGTTGGCTACCGCAAATTTTTATATGACCGTCTTCTTGCTGATGGTTATCCAATCGATTTTCAAGGACAAGGTGGGCAAAGTGCTGGTGCTGCTGCTGGTTTGGCCGACCCCGAAAACAATGGATATCCGGGTGTAGATATCGACTTTTTGAACGATAAATTAGTTGCGCAATTAACGGAAGATGCTGTTGACGTTATTTTGTTGCATATCGGCACGAACAACACACCAGATAACGCCGCGGGCATCGATGTTTGGCTTGATGAGCTAGACACATGGGAGTCATCTAATAGCCCAGTGACGGCTCTGGTTGCCACCATCGTACCCAAGCGTGACAACGCGAAAAATGCGCAAGTCGATATATTTAATGCAGATTTGCGTCAGCGTATCCAAGCAAGAACTAACGACAAGGTTTTCTTAGTTGAACAGAACACGGCGCTGACGATTGCTGATATCAGCTCAGAGCCGATCGGCTTACACCCCAATGCGGCTGGCTATGAGAAAATGGCCAATACTTGGTTTGATGGCTTGATTAATTCTGGTGTGCTTTCAAAGTGTGACTAACTAAGGTCGCTTGAGCAGTAGAGGTGTATCTAACTTAGTGCTCTTTTTCACAATCGTCTGGATAATTTGCAGCCCATTGTTCATACCCGCCATCTAAGCTGTACACTTCCTCGAACCCTTTTTCGGCTAAATAAGCACCGGCTGACTGGCTGGAATTTCCGTGGTAACAACACACAATTAATGGTAAGTCCTGCTCGGTATCGTTGATAAATGCAGCCATTGAGTGATTGTCGAGATGCTCGGCATTCGTAATATGGCCATTGTTAAACGTTGGCAAGTCACGGATATCGACAATATTAACGTCTTTTTCGGCGATCATCGCTTTCGCATCAGTGCAAGACAAACGGGCGTATGTTGACATGGCTAATGTAGTTCTAGGTAGATTTTCAGGTATTTTAACAGCTTGTGTGCCGGCTGCTTTAACGGGTAAAAAATGAACATGCAGTTCGAATCGGTGACCGATCTTCCACGTGCATGGGGAGAACCGCTGGCAAGTGCTCGATTAAAATCCAAGCCAAGTGATTTTATCGTGCGTGAGGCGCTTGATTTCGATTTCGACGGGGAGGGCGAGCATCTCTTTTTGCACATTCGCAAATGTGGCTTGAATACCAGTGATATTTTGGAGCAGTTACAGAAGCGCTTTCAATGTGGGTCTGTTGATATTGGTGTTTCTGGTTTAAAAGATAAAAATGCGATAACCGATCAATGGTTCAGCGTGCGAACACCACAGAGCCTCGAAGACACGCCGTTAAACTCAATCTTGGTGGATTATTCACCTGGCGCTGAAGACTCGTCTTCTGTGACGGTTCCTACGGGCGAGTTTGTTGTACTTGAGAGCCATCGCCATTCACGTAAATTACGGCGTGGGGCGCATCGGCATAATCGGTTTACTATAACCCTGACGGACCTCAACGCGGCTGATATGCAAATGGCTCGTACTGAAATTGATGATCGGTTAAAGGTGATCAGTGAGCATGGCTTTGTCAATTATTTCGGCCCTCAACGCTTTGGTATTAATCAACAAAACTTGGTGAAAGCCGAGCGGTATTTTGCTAATCCAAAACGAAAAATGAGTCGTGTACAGCGTGGTTTGCTTATTTCATCTGCACGCAGCTTGCTGTTTAATCATGTGTGCGCAGAACGTGTTAAGCAGTCGTGTTGGAATACCCCTCTAAAAGGTGAGCCATTGTTGCTTGATGGGACGCATAGTTTTTTTGTCAATGACGATACAGCTGGCGAGGTTGACGAAAATAATACAGCCGAGCGATGCCGGGCACTCGACGTTCATCCCACTGGCCCCTTGTGGGGACAGGGTGATACGTTGGCAGTGGGTGCGTGTGGCGAATTTGAAAAGGACTGTTTACAAAATTACAAACCTTTCACCGATGGATTGGAAAAAGCAGGTTTAAAGCAGCAACGCCGTGCACTTCGTGCAGGCGTTGAGCAATTAAATTGGCAGTGGCAGGAATCTGGTGCTCTGGTTTTAGATTTCAATCTGTTAAAAGGTGTGTACGCAACCAGTTTCTTGGCCGAGATTGTGATTAACTAACCACCGAAAAAACGGGAGCAGTGCCACCGCAATGGCATACGGAATTTAAACCATGTTCATGGGCAAACTATTAGGGACCTTATTCGGGTATTGGATATTCGGCGGCTTCGGCGCTGTAGCCGGTTTCCTGCTCGGTTTTTTCTATGATAAATCCCGCGTTATCAGACTGAGTCATCGTCGGCACAATGAGGAACCACTGAGCAACGAGGACGCTGAGCGTGTCCGCCAGTCGTTTTTTTCCACTACGTTTTCCGTCATGGGGCATGTTGCCAAAGCCGATGGGCAGGTAAAGCAATCGCAAATAGCGCTGGCTCAAAGTATTATGGACCAAATGGGCCTGAGTACAGAACTGCGTTCGCTGGCCATTGATTTGTTCAATAAGGGCAAGCGTGCTGGGTTCGATCTAGACATGCACGTTGTGCGATTTCGCAGTGACTGTGCACAAAGTACGAGCTTGTATCGCGTGTTTCTTGAAATTCAGATTCAGGCTGCATTGGCCGATGGCAAGATGGCGCGTGAAGAAGAAGATATGTTGCTACGCGTTGCCGGTTTACTTGGTTTTCCTGAATTAATCTACCGACAGATTGAACTGTTGGTGCGAGTGAGCATGGGTGTAGGTGATAACCATGGTCGACGATACAGACCAAGCGGTAGTTCCGGACGTTCTCGTGGTCATTCGGCTCCGCCACCCGACACAAGTGGTGCGTCGATGCGCGATGCCTATTCCGTGTTGGGATTAGATGCTAGTGCTGACAAAGCAACCGTCAAAAGAGCTTATCGAAAACTGATGAGTCAGCACCACCCGGACAAGCTTATCTCTAAAGGATTACCGGAGGAGATGCTTAGGTTAGCGACCGACAAAACGCAGCAGATTCAAAAAGCTTACGAAAAAATTAACACTGCTAAGGGTTGGTAAGTTCAGCCGTACGACGTCTTGCCAACATAATAGCGGCAATCAAACACAGCATTAATGCAAGTGGGTCATCTTGGTTTTGTGAAGCGACTGTGCAACCGAATCCATTGAACGAACCAACGGATACAGGAACTGATTGCGCCGCAGCCAAGGCAGGTGAGTCATCTAGAAAAGTGCCTGGCACGTGAGCAATAACCGCTTGTACGGCTGTGTATGCATCAAGAATACCGGCACCGCAATACGATTTTTCACACGCTAAATCTTCGTCGTACATGCGCGCCTCCGGGCCTGGAAATGCACGTGTATTGTCAAGCATTAAGGCTTCGAGTTCCCGGTTCGTTAGATCGGGATTTATCGAAAGCATTAAAGACAGAACACCCGCTACATGGGGAGCTGCAACACTCGTCCCAGTTGCCGCTCGATAACCAAATTCAGTCGAAGGTCCATCTGTACCTTTGTTGGTGGCGACAAGAATTTGATTCGGCGAGGGTGACAGATCACCACCGGGGGCCGCGACATCCGCGTCGCGGCCAACGTTACTGTAGCTTGCTCTAAAGCCAAATTTATCCACGGCCATAACGCCCATCACGTTCTGACAGTGGGAAGGTGAAGAGGGTTCGGCATCGGTGTTTCGACCGTTGTTGCCAACTGCCGCGACAATCAAAGCGCCAGCAGCAATGGCATCATCAATCGCTTTTTGATCAGCTACGGTACATAGATCATCGACACCTAAACTCAGATTGATAATGCGTGCAGGTGTTGAATTAGGTGGTAATGCCGGGTCATCAACACCCGCAGCCCAACGTATGGCGTCGAGCATATCGGAGCGTCGTCCACCGCACTTTCCAATTGCCCGAACAGGTAATATTTTTGCATGCCAGTCAATCCCCGCAATACCAATTCCATCGTTTGGATTAGCTGCAATAATTGATGCCATAGCGGTGCCATGCCAACTGCTGTTATTGACATAACAATCAATGTCTACCGCTTCAAATTGAGATCTAAGTGTTTCGTTTATCGCATCTCCGGGATCACTTGCATCGCTATCTCGACCGTCACCATCGTTACTGCGAATGAACTCTTGTTCAGGTGGTACTTGCACACCTTCGTCGACCGATAAACTTAAGCGGGATACAAAGTCGTAACCGGGCAGTATTCGACCTACGAGATCTGGGTGGTTGTAGTCGATGCCGGTATCAACAACAGCCACAACAACGTCAGCTGACCCTTGCGTGATATCCCATGCGCGCGCTGTATCCAAACTTGCAAGAAATTTACTGGGGTTGTGCAATTGCCATTGTTCTGCAAAACGCGGATCGTCAACGGTTGCCATGACGCGGACAATAGCGTCTTGCGAGACATCATTGATGCCACTGACCGTTCGCAACTGCCTAATAAGCTTCTGTGATGAGGTGTTCGGATGTTCAATGGAGACCACCAAAGCATTACCAGACATGCTGCGCACGAGTTTTACAGATGCGCCCGTTTGGTTAGCAATAGCGTTCAGTGTGCGCTCGATAGATTCCTGATTAACAGGCCGATCGAGATTAAGAATAACTCGGGTAACAATCGAGCTGGGTGATGCAGAATCAATGGCCGAGACCGTACCTGACACGAATGCAAGTAATAGCGCAATTGACCGTAAAAACGGCCATTGAAACGATCGAGTGAATTGAGCTTGCACAGCGTGAAACGGTTCTTTTCCGGGTAATGACCACCCGGTTGCAAGAAGCGTGTCAGCTGAGGCTTAACTGATTGAATTTCGCGCGTTTTCGCGACTTTTCGCCATTTTTGTAATGGAAAGGGCTCGTTTTCGAGTCAGGCTTCGCTTTTCGAGCTAAAACTACTCGTTCAATCTGGGCATGAGCATCACCAAGTTACACGGGCGCACCCGATTGTCCAGCTGTGCGGATATCAATTTGTCCCATGCTAGTCGGCAGGCGCCAGAAGAACCTGGTAGAACGAAAATGTAGGTTGAATTGGCAACGCCCGCTAACGCTCGAGACTGCAGCGATGACGTGTCTATTTCCTGATAGGACAAATGTCGAAACAGCTCCCCGAAACCATCAATTTCCTTAGCCAACAGAACAGAAATAGCCTCAGGTGTGCCATCTCGACCAGTAATGCCTGTGCCCCCAGTGGTTAGCACGGCATCTACGTTGGCGTCGTTTATCCATCGCGAGACGACAGCTCTAATGGCATAAATGTCGTCTTTAACGATGCTTTTTTCGATATTGACGTGTCCAGCATCGGTCAGTTTTTCAACTAAAAGTTTGCCCGAAACATCTTCAGCCTCACCACGTGTATCGGAGACGGTCAACACTGCGATATTCAGTGATTTGAATTCTGCATCAGCCATGGTTAGTCGATTCCATTGTTTTCATCATTAAAGGCAATAGTGTACGGAACAACAGTGTAGCGGGCTACACTGCTAGAATGGCGCAATGGGTGAACGCTTACAAAAAATACTGGCTAACACGGGCTTAGGCTCGCGTCGAGAAATTGAGGGCTGGATATCCGAGGGCCTCATTCGTATCAACGGTACTGAAGCAAAGCTTGGTGACCGGGCTGCATTGAATGACGACCTTGTGATTAAAGGTCGGTTTTATCGCGTTGTGGCTGATGATCAGCGCGATGCAAGACAAGTTTTGATGTACCACAAGCCTCTGGGTGAGCTCACCACCAGAGACGATCCTGAAGGCCGGCGCACCGTGTTTGATAGGCTGCCCCGACTACCTCAGGGTCGATGGATCTCTATCGGTCGGCTTGATATCAACACCCTTGGCTTATTGTTACTCACCAATGATGGGCAGCTGGCGAATGGCTTGATGCATCCATCATCAGAAATTGAGCGCGAATACGCCGTGCGCGTTAACGGTCGTGTTTCTCCGGAGGTTATTGAGCGGCTAAGCACCGGTGTTGAGCTCGAGGATGGGCCTGCAAAGTTTGACCGTATCAAGGAAGAAACTGGAGGAGAGGGCAGCAATCAGTGGTTTAATGTCACGGTAAAGCAGGGTAGAAACCGAGTTGTTCGTCGTTTGTGGGAATCGCAGGAATTGCAAGTTAGCCGCCTTATTCGAACGCGATACGGTTCTGTAAAGTTACCAAAGTGGCTTGGACGTGGAAAAATGGATTTACTTAGCGGCGCGGATGTGGAAACCTTGTCAAAACTTGCAGGTTTGGACAGCAGACCTAGCGACAAACTACGCATCATACCGATGCACCCGAGACATAAACGAAAAGCCAAACGGCGACGTTAAACTGTAACTATCATGACAACTGAAAGCTTGTATCGCGTTCGCTTCTATTCAGAAGACAAAATTTACGAAATTTACGCAAAGGACGTCCTTCAGGGCGAACTTTATGGTTTCGTGATTTTGGCTGATTTAATTTTTGACAATAACACTACCGTAGTGGTTGATCCGTCGGAAGAGAAGCTCAAAAGTGAATTTGGCGGTGTGCGTCAAACCATCATTCCCATGCACTCCATTATCCGTATCGATGAAGTTGAAAAACGCGGAACGGCAAAAATCAGTGAAATTAACGGCAATGTGACTCAATTTCCATCTCCGGTTTATACTCCCGGCCGTTCTGAATCTTGAGCATTACGGGCAATAGATTAACAGGGTATAATCCACAGCGTAATTAGGAGAGGTGGCCGAGTGGTCGAAGGCGCCAGCCTGGAAAGTTGGTATACGGGGTAACTCGTATCGAGGGTTCGAATCCCTCTCTCTCCGCCAATTACGCAATGAAGAAAATCTCACCGGCACGAAACTCAAGACAATAAAGTAACCTCACACCGAGAGAGGGAGACGAACCCAGGGTTCGACAAACAGCGCAGCTGTTTGGGCAACGCGGTTCACCGCGTTGGGGCGAAGCCCCGAGGCGCCAGCCGAGTCTATCCCTTATCCGCTTCCATCCAATGGTGAGCGGGACCAATGTCAAATAGAACCAAAAGCTCAGCACAAACAACGACTAATCCCTTTTCGACATCCACTCGAGAGAGGGATGCGAACCCAGGGTTCGACAAACAGCGCAGCTGTTTGGGCAACGCGGGTCACCGCGTTGGGGCGAAGCCCCGAGGCGCCAGCCGAGTCTATCCCTTATCCGCTTCCATCCAATGGTGAGTGGGACCAATGTCAAATAGAACCAAAAGCTCAGCACCACGCTCGTAGAACACTGGATAAGCCAAATTATTAATAAAAGAAGGCCTTCAACATGAAAAAAGCCATGCCCGAGTTTTCCGAATCTGAACTGTCGCGCGTTATTGAGATGGCTTGGGAAGACCGTACGCCGTTCGATGCCATTGAAGCCAGTCACGGTATCAGCGAACAGCAAGTGATTACTCTGATGCGGCGTCACCTGAAAGGAGGGTCGTTCAGGTTGTGGCGAATGCGCGTGACGAGCCGTTCAACCAAGCATGTAGCAAAACGTCCTGCAGGTGTTTTGCGTGCTTATTGTTCTACTCAATACAAACAACGTTAGGGTTAAAGCAGAACGTGGAAAAATGGCCCGAATTTCGGGCCATTTTTCATTCAACGTTACTTAACAAATTGGCCTAACTAAACGTCAGTCTGCTAACACTTCTTGAAGTGCGGTATAAGCTGGCTTTGGTTGGTAGTTACGATCAAGCAGCAGCGGCGAAGTATCACTACCAAGCCATGTGTATCGATCAGTGACACCCCATACCTGTAAAGCCTTACAAGCAGGTTGCTCTAAGCAAAGGGTGGCAATCTTTTTATACACATCAGCTTGGTCAGCGTCTGTAGTGCCATCCTTCATACGAACATCCATTTCAGTAATATAGATATCGAGACCAAGGTTTGCAAAGCGTGTAAATGTATTTTCAACTTTGTCGAAAGCGGTGAAGTCAGACCCTATATGCATTTGAAAGCCAATGCCGTCAATCGGCGCATCGTTAGCAATCAACTCTTCCATAAGCGTGTAGGTCGCATCCGTTTTTGCGTCACCATATGCAATGTCGTAGTCGTTATAAATAAGTTCTGCATCAGGGTCGCCAGCTCGTGCGCGACGAAATGCTTTCTCTATATAGTCTTTGCCCATGGCTTGAAACCAAGTTGATTCTCGGTAGCTGCCATCGTCTTCGAATGCCTCGTTAACCACATCCCACACATCTACAGTATCGTATCGGGCGGTAAGAGTGTCGATAAACTCGTTCATTATGCCTTCACGTTGGTCTAGTGGAGAGCTCTGTACCCACTGCGGTAAAGAGGTGTACCAAACCAGCGTATGACCATGAAGTTTCATATCGTTAGCATTAGCAAATTCCACCAATGTGTCAGCAGCTGCGAATCGAAACTCACCAGGCTCAGGATTAATGTATCCCCACTTCATTGAATTCTCAGCTGAGACGATGTTGAACTCTTCTGCCGCAGTAGCTTGATAAAGATCGGCGTCAGGGCGATTGAAATAATTCAACAATGATGCATAGCCAATCAACAGTTCCTTTTCTTCAGCTAGCACTTTCAAGCGTTCACCGCTGCGAACAAATTGTGTTGCTGGAGCCACGGTAATAGGCACACTGCTGTTAATGGTCATGGAGGCATCTTCTGAATCGACCGCCATAAATTCAAGCGTGTTTAGGCCAGTGTTGCTTGCATCTGTAGTCCATCGCAGTACTTTGATATTCGGGAAAGTCGGGTGCACATTAAAACTTGCGCCAGCCGGCAGGTTCGTCATGGTGAGATCTGGCACAGTACCGTTAGCATCAGTTGCTTTGACTTCCATAACGACGGTATCGCCAACGCGCACCAAGTGTTCCCCGATTAAGTCGATTCCAGGTGGTTCGTTACGTATCGATGATGGGTCATCTGGCAACGCAATCGTTAACGTAAACGTTTGAACAGTCTTAAGCGTTGGGTCAACTGAATCGAATGCGGTAACCGTGATGTTGTGCTCGCCAACGTTAGGTTGCAGTGGCCGCCATCGCAGGGTTCGCGTGCCATTAAGGTTATCAATGGATTGCATGCCTACAGGTAGGTTGCCAATAAAGAGTCCTGGTACGTCACCATCAGTATCGATCGGTTTAATCAACACTTCTACGGTGTCGCCAGCCAAACCCGATTGATTGGCAAGACCTTCAAATGTAGGCGCTGCGTTATTGCCTTCTGGCAAAGTTCGCCGTTGCGATGCAGCGGAGAAGTTGCGGGCAATATCAAATGCTACGACACTGTACGAATACGATGCACTGCTATTAACCGTTGTACTAAAAGTAGTCCCAGCAATAGTGGTTAGATACGAATTGTTCTCGTAGACGTTATAACCGGCAATACCTACATTGTCACTTGATGCCGTCCAGCTCAGAGTGATATCGGCGCTGCTTCCGTTGGCATCCCAAGTACCCACCACATCAGTAGGCACGCTTGGCTTTTGAGTGTCTTCAGCAACTACAATATTGTCCGGCAGTACTAGCGGTGCCGTTCGTGGCGCAAAGTTACCGTCGTAGTCGAATGCCACTATGTAGTATGTATACGGCGTATTGGCTTGTACCGTGCCTTCGAAGCTTGTACTGAAGACAGTGGTTTTATAAGCATCGTTTTCATAGATGTTATAACCGGCAACCGATTGATCATCGGTTGACGCATTCCAGTTTATTGAGACAGTTTGCGATGCGCCTGAGCCAGTTATGTCGCCAGCAATACCATCAGGAGTTGATGGCGCAATGGTGGTGTCTACAGGGCCTGTGTCTGGCAGTGTTAGTCGCTCAGATGCAGCGGAGAAATTGACTCGTGTGTCGAAGGCGACGACAGAGTAGGCATAGGACTGACCTTCAATAACCGTTCCTTCGTATTGCGTGCCGAAAACAGTGGTGAGATATTGGTTGTTTTGGTAGATGTTGTAACCAGAAACGGCTTCATCATCGGTTGAGGGTTCCCAACTAAACGATACGTTCGTACCAGAGATAGTACCCGTAAGACCTGCAGGGACGCTTGGAGGAATAGTGAGGTCATCGGGAATGGCAGATTCAGGCAACGTCAGTTGATCTGAGCGAGGAGAGAATTCAGTGGGCTCGTTGGTGAAAGCGGTTACATAAAAGTTGTAAACCGAACCAGCATCCAGCGCACCGGTGTAACTATTAGTGAGTGTGGTCGTTAAATATCCGTTGTTTACGTAGACGTTATACCCTGCGACACCTTCTACTTCATCCCACTCAAGCACAACGGTATCGGACACTAAGTTGCCTGAAAGTCCATCAGGGGCTGCCGGTGCAGAATGCGCAAAACCACTGTAGAGCAAGCACACCGTTATTGCCGCACGTTTGCTAAAACGCCAAGGGGAGTTGTTAAAGGTTTTCATAAATGAACACTATCCGGAAAATGTTTTTCTTGTCAGGTGCGAATATAACTTTAATTGCATAGGAGTTGTCTTACATTGGCTACAGATTGGTATTAATACCCGCAGTAGATGTGGATGCACTGTTGTCTGTGACGATTTTTATAACTTGAATGTTGATCGAGTCGTTGATGCCTGAGCCATATACGCTCGTCATTAAATTGACAATGAATTATCCCGCGACCAGGGGATATGGCATGGCAGGTGCTGGTTGACTGGTTGAATAATAGAAAACCAGATCAAGGTTGAAGGCCGAATGAAGTCAGTGAATGGAAGAAACAATGGCAGGGTAGCGTCTCGTAAGAGCGGCAGCCAAGTGATAAAGGGTTTAGTTGGTTCGAGTATTGTGGCACTGCCGCTGATATTTCAAACTGTACAGGCACAGAGTGCGCAGGCGCAGCCAACAGAGCGACCGGTTGCCTACAGCGATCAAAACTATCAAGACGATGGCTTTATGCGTCGCGTGTACGGTGGTATTGGTTTTGGTGCAAGTTCGCTTGAGCCTGATACGTCACAAGTTCCGAACGTTGATACCGTCAATAGTGCAAACGCCGGTGTACAGCTGATGGTTGGAGCTGATTTCAACAAATGGTTTTCGCTAGAAGGGCATATTGCATCATTAGGGGAAGCAGAGTTATCTCAAGGTGGAACGATTGGTTATAAAACCGTTGGAGTAAGTGCGTTAGCTTATGCAGGTAAGAACCGGGATCACTTTAACCGTCGCGGCCTTAGCGGATTCGGTCGACTAGGCTATGGTTATCTCATGAATAGTCCTAGTGATGGTCTGGACTTTGAGCAAGTGAACCCGTCTCACTTACTGCTCGGTGCGGGCCTTGAGTTTGCTACCCGTAAGGGACTCGGTGTTCGTGGCGAAGTTATCGCATTTGATTCCGATGTTCGCTATGGTCAGCTCAGTTTGTTATACCGTTTTGGTAATCGTTCAAAGCGTACGCGAGATTTGCTTGTTGAAGCACCGAAAATCGAACCAGCTCCGGTTGTTGCAATAGTCGCAGCTCCAACACGTGCACCGGCACCCGTTGTGGCACCAGTGGCTACAATTGCAGTTGCCCCTATCGATCAAGATGTAGACGGTGTAAACGATAGTCAAGATAATTGCCCAAATACAAAACGGGGTGTGGCTGTTGACGAAGTCGGTTGTGACCTGTTTTCTGGCGTAATTGAAGGTGTGAACTTCAATAGTGGTTCGGCTGATCTAACCCAAAACGCACAAGGTATATTATCGGGTGTTGTATCTACGTTAAATAAATTTCCATCGGTTAAGTTAACTATCATGGCTCATACTGATAGCCAAGGCGACGATTCAGCGAACAAGAATCTATCCAAGCAACGTGCAAGATCAGTTGCGGTGTATTTGGTTAGAAACGGTGTCAGTGCGACTCGACTTAAAGCGTACGGTTATGGCGAAGAGCGTCCAGTCGACACCAATGAAACCCCACAAGGTCGTTTGCGTAATCGGCGTGTTGAGTTCAACGCTGTTCGTTAAGCGGCTTACATCACTTAGTCTTTGAAAAGGCGTGCTTTTGCAAAAACCGATCTAGTTGGTTAGCAAATTCACGTCTATCGTTTTGATTCATGGTGGCTTGTCCGCCCGTGTCGACACCGCTTGATCGTAGTGTGTCCATAAAGTCGCGCATGTTCAAGCGCTGTCGAATGTTCTCGGCGTTATAAAACTCTCCACGCGGATTTAACGCGTGGCCACCTTTTTCTATAATCTCGGCTGCGAGCGGAATGTCGCCAGTGATCACCAGATCACCCGGGTTGAGTCGGTTAACTATTTCATTGTCAGCAACATCGAACCCTGCTGGAACTTGTACCAAGGTTATCCATTGAATTCTTGGTATGGGCATCGGATGATTAGCCACTAATGTCATCGTGATACCAGTGCGCTTTGAGGCTTTAAACAAGATTTCTTTTATCACGCCTGGGCATGCGTCGGCATCTACCCAAATTTTGATGTCTTCGGCCAAAAGAACCTCCACAGATGATGCAAACAAGCATGAATAAGTATTATTTTACGACTTTATGGTCGGTTTTGGCGGGAATCTCGTGCGATACTAGAATTACGCGGTTTTACGAGCGAAAGGTTTATGAAGTACAAGCTACATTGTTTTGCACAATCGGGTAACGCATACAAGGCCGCGCTCATGCTCAATCTTTGCAGTGCTGATTGGGAGCCAGTCTTTGTAGATTACTTCAACGGCGGACACCTCAGTGACGAGTTTAAAGCGCTGAACGAAATGGCGGAAGTGCCGGTCCTCGAAGCTGGTAGTTTAGCGTTGAGTCAGTCTGGCGTCATCTTGGACTATCTTGCCGACTCCTTTGAGATGTTTGATGCGGTAAGTGTGCCCCAACACCGCGAAATATTGCGTTGGCTTATGTTTGATAACCATAAACTAACCGGTTCAATTTCCACGCTTCGCTTCATGCGTCAATTTACTAAAACAGGCGAGACTGAAGTCACGCGGTTTTTGCAGGGCCGTGTCGATAGTGCTCTAGCGGTTCTCAATAACCGGGTTTCAACATCCGAATTTGTGATTGGCGAAAAACCCACTATTGCTGATATCTCATTGTGTGGTTATCTTTACTGGCCAGAAGAGATTGGTTTAGATTGGGCCCAATATGAGGGCATTGCGCTATGGCTAGAACGGATATCTGCGCTTCCAGGGTGGGTACACCCCTATGAGCTTATGCCTGGTCATCCATTGCCTGAAGCTGCAATCGATGCCTTGTCTGGTTCACAATCTGAGTCCAATACAAATGATGAAAAAGACGATCATCAGGCATAATTATTAATACTTGCGTGTATTCGTAGAACACTTACGCGAATTGCACGCGAAGTTCATCACAATCACCCATTACTACCTGATGTTGACCCTATCTGAAGCCGATAAGCTCGCTATATCCTATAACAGCGTCTAATCTTTGCTTATGCGTTCGAACTTAAGCGTCGCGAGTTACTCTGACTATGAACACCTATATTCAGCAACTCAGCTCCCAAATGAAACTACCGCTAAAAACTGGCCATTAATGCAACAGATTACCGCTATGTTGTTTTTGTTCCTGTTGTGTTTGGTATCGGTATCTGAGGCCAGTGCTCAAGAGTCGCAAGCTTTACTCGACAAGCACTTTATCATCGGTGGGCAACCAATCGAGAGTGACGAATATCCTTGGGTCGTGGCGCTGGCTCGCAATGAAGAAGATTCGCTATTCCAACGCCAATTTTGTGGTGCCACCGTTATTGCGGATACTTGGGTACTCACTGCAGCACATTGTCTCTACAACTCACGAGGTGTAGTTATAAGCAACAGCGAGTTCAGAGTTGCGATTAACACCATCGATTTACAAGAGACAAATGTGGAAGAATTATTGGTCACCAATATTTATCTGCATCCCGAGTATGATCATCGGGCTAACAATCCACACAGTGACCTGGCGTTAATTGAGCTTGCAACATCAAGTGGTATAACGCCGGTAAAACTATCGACAAAGGCAACAGCTGAGTTGATCGGTTTGCAGGCCACAGTTATTGGTTGGGGTGCAACCGATATAACAGACGCAAGCGATCCCACATTTCCAAGCGTGTCTCGTTCAGTGGACGTGCCGATAGTGTCGATGGAGGTATGCAACGCTCCTATTTCGTACAATGATGCGATTTACCAAAATCAACTCTGCGCAGGTTACGCTGCGGGTGGGCGTGACAGCTGTGTTGGTGATAGTGGTGGTCCGTTGGTGGTCGCCTTCGAAGGTGAGTTCCAGCAGGTTGGTGTCGTTAGTTTTGGTTACGGATGTGCAGAGCCAAATTTTTATGGCATCTACACCGATATTCCCTATTTCATTGGTTGGATTAATCAGTACGTCCTTGTTGGTGAGCCCGAATTCGAACCTGAAACACTGTTGACGCGCGGAGTGGACAATCGCACCTACGAAGGCACACAATCAGATACGGGTGCAACCTCTCTGTTTGGCCTTTTATTGATCGGTGCAGGACTGCTACTGAGGCGTCGATCATAATGCGAATTTTGTTAATGACATTAAGCGCAATGGTTCTATCGAGCTGCGCAACAACGACGTCGTCGAACATCAGTGAGTCGAACGGTCAAGTGGTTCTTGCCGATAGTCATATTGGTGAACATTATGATGTTGTGATGACGCGAGCTGCGACCAATTATGCAGTTGAGCCGCAATGTGAACAGCGCAAAGTGGCTTTGAAAAAACAGCGAAAAGCATTCTTATATGAAATATGTGGTTTCAATCCTGAAAGCCAACGATTCTCGGATGCGCCTTTGTCGGAAGTGGTGTACCACTTTATCGGTGGTGAATTGGTCCGGGTTGATGTTAGAGCTGCAGGCCAGACCGAACTACTCGATAATGTAAAAGAAGATATGTCTGCAATCTTTGGATCGAATAATTCTGTCCAGTCCACATTAGGCCAGGACAGTTACCAGTGGAACGCTAAGCAACACGTTGCAGGTGTCCGCGCTGGAGCAGGTGCCAGCGCCGGAAATGTGCATGTCAGATTACTGGGTGAAGACTTGGTCGACAACGCACCATGGCTTGCTGACGAATAGTCACTCAGGTTTGTTAAGAAACTCTGAGCGAATCTGATCAAAATTGATATGACGAATATCGCGTCCTTTTACTAGATACACAACGTACTCACAAATATTCACTGAGTGATCACCGATACGTTCCAACGCACGTGCACACCACGTAATTTTTAACAGCGTAGATACGTTTCTTGGGTCTTCCATTAGGTGCGTTGCGAGCAATCGCGAGAGCGTGTTGTACTCAGCATTAATGTCTTCGTCGCGTGCGGCGGTTTTGATGGCTGCATCGACATCCAGTCGTGCGAACGCATCCAATGCATCACGAAGCATGGACTTAACCAGTTCGCCTAAGTGTCGAAGCTCCTTACGGTAGGCGACAACCTTGCTGGCTTCGGTTAGTTCAGTTGAAAAGCGTCCGAGTTTTTCGGCTTCATCGCCGATACGTTCAAGATCAGTAATGACTTTAATGACGGTAACAATCAGACGTAAATCACTGGCGGCTGGCTGACGGCGGGCCAATATATGAATGCATTCTTCATCTATTTCGACTTCAAGTTTGTTCACTTCGAAGTCAGCGGTAGCCACCTCATTTCCTAAGTCTGCGTCAGATTCGAGGAGCGCAGTCAGGCCTTTACCGACTTGTTGTTCTACCAGTCCGCCCATCGCCAACACTTTGTTGCGGATGTCCTCAAGCTCTTGGTTGAACTGCTGGGATATGTGTTGATCGAGGTGTAATTTATCCATAAGTACAGTATCGCTGTTTGGTATTAAACTGAATAAATGCCATGTTAGCCAAATCTACCAGTGATGTAGTTTTCAGTGAGTTCATGTGATGGATTAGTGAAGATATGGTTTGTAGAACCAACTTCAACTAGCTTACCTAAATGAAAATAGGCTGTACGTTGTGACACGCGCGCGGCTTGTTGCATTGAGTGGGTAACAATGGCTATGGCGTAGTTCCGGCGTAACTCGTCAATGAGCTCTTCTATGCGTGCAGTAGCAATAGGGTCGAGCGCGGAACACGGCTCATCCATTAAAATGACTTCCGGGCTAACCGCAATAGTTCGGGCAATACAGAGGCGTTGTTGCTGACCACCCGAAAGACTAGTGCCTGGTGCATCGAGACGATCTTTTACTTCGCTATAGAGCCCGGCTTTCTGTAATGAGTCGATAACGATTTCATCGAGTTCTGCACGATTACCGGCCAAGCCATGGATGCGCGGTCCGTAAGCGACATTGTCGTATATGCTTTTTGCAAATGGATTGGGCTTTTGAAACACCATGCCAACACGTGCGCGCAGTAGAACGGTATCAAGGCTGGGGCCGTACAGATCTTCACCATCAAGTGACATCTCACCTGACACACGGCAAGTGGGGATGGTGTCATTCATTCTGTTTAAGCAGCGCAGAAAAGTTGACTTGCCACAGCCTGATGGTCCGATCATGGCAATGACTTCATTGTTGGCTATGTCGAGACTGACATCGTAGATCGCTTGTTTTTCGCCATAGAAAACATCGACGTTTGATAGTCGCATTTTCGGATTCTCGACGGTGACTTCGCCAACCGTGCCTTTGATGTTGTCGAAGACGTCTTGATGAGTATCGGTCACAATAATTCTTTTATAGTCAGGTGGCAGCTTAGTTGCCGGTCGTCGTGCCTTAATACTAGCGTACTGATTGTCGATCGCCTATATCTGGCACGAACAAGATATAAGGTGTGTTTGCGTAGGTGTGACAAAACGGGGCAGATACCAACAAAGTTTAGTCTGCGCTGCTTTGTTAGCACCGCCTACCAACGACGCTCAAACTTTTTACGTAACAGCACGGCAACGGCGTTCATCAGTATTAGAAAGACCAGCAACACAAGAATGGCTGCCGATGTTTTCTCAACGAACGCACGCTCTGGGCTATCTGCCCATAGAAACACTTGCACGGGCAACACGGTTGCCGCATCCGTAAAGCCTTGTGGTATATCGACAATGAAGGCGACCATACCAATCATGAGTAGTGGTGCGGTTTCGCCTAATGCTTGCGCAAGGCCGATAATGGTGCCGGTAAGAATGCCAGGCATGGCCAATGGCAGGACATGATGCCAAACCACTTGTTGATCTGATGCACCTAAACCTCTACCAGCTTCTCGTATGGATGGAGGTACTGCCTTAAGTGCCGCCCGCGATGCGATGATAATAGTTGGTAAGGTCATCAGACTTAACACAATCCCACCTACCACCGGCGCAGAGCGAGGTAAGTGTAAATAGTTAATAAACACCGCTAAACCCAGCAAGCCAAATACTATCGATGGCACAGCGGCAAGATTATTAATGTTCACTTCAACGATGTCAGTCCAACGATTTTGAGGTGCAAACTCCTCTAGATAGATCGCCGCCGCTACTGCTATTGGAAACGATAAAAGAAAAGTAATTAACAAAGTCAGTGCTGAACCGATTAATGCAGCTTTAATACCGGCTTGTTCAGGTTCGCGCGAATCGCCATTGGTAAAGAAAGCTTTGTTGAATCGCGTTTCAGTTTCGCCAGCGTCGCTGAGCACTTTTGCAAAACCAATCTGCTGCTCGCTCATACGGGTGACGATGCTGCTCGGGTCGGATAAGTCGCTGCCCGATTTAATAATCGCCGCTAGCTCATCGTCAGCTGGAAGCCAAACATCGATGCTTTGGCCTAGCAGAGCAGGGTTCGCTTTCACCAAGTCGTGGAGCTGATACTCGCCACTGTTACTCAGTAATTGATAAAGCGCTTTTTTATCACCGCGTTTTTTGACATCAGGGAACCGTTCACGCAATGATTTTTTCATTACACCAGCAAAGTTTGCGGCGCGTAATTCCTTATCAGTAGGGCTTTCGCTGATGCCAAGAGTGTCTGCGTCGAGCGTGATATTCATCTTAACGAAGGAGTGTGTGAAAGCAGGATAACCCTTAATGAATATGCTGGTTATCAGCACGGCCAAAAACGCAAGGCTTGCAGCAATCGCAATAATTCCATACCAACGAAAACGTTTTTCTGCCGCATAGCGCCGCTTAAGCGTCGCTTTCACCAGTGCCGTGGTGTCGCGCTTTACGCCGCCATTATTAGGCGGCGTATTGGCTGAATTTGGCTCTTTCATGTGAGAGTCGCCTGAAGTTGGATCAGTCATACTGTTCCCGGTATTTTCGCACCACTCGTAGTGCGATGATGTTGAGCATCAAGGTGGTGACAAAGAGCATGAGTCCTAATGCAAATGCAGCCAATGTCTTAGCGCTGTCAAATTCTTGATCGCCGGTGAGCAAGGTGACGATTTGGACCGTTACCGTGGTGACCGCCTCCAATGGGTTGATGGTTAGGTTCGCGGCGAGGCCTGCAGCCATGACCACGATCATGGTTTCACCGATCGCTCGTGATGCGGCTAACAATATGCCGCCAACAATGCCAGGTAGCGCTGCCGGGAACACAACCTTACGAACCGTTTCTGATTTTGTTGCACCGAGTCCGGCAGAACCGTCACGCATCGCTTGTGGGACCGCTGTAATTACGTCATCAGATAGTGAAGAGACAAACGGGATGATCATAATTCCCATAACGGTACCGGCTGCCAGTGCGCTTTCAGACGATACGCTCAGTCCAATGTTCTCACCGAGTTTTCTAATTAACGGCGCAACCGTTAATGCGGCGAAGAATCCGTATACGACTGTTGGGATACCGGCCAGTATTTCAAGTAAAGGTTTGACTATCGCCCGCGTACGTGCAGATGCGTATTCGGCTAAATAAATTGCAGACATGAGCCCAAAAGGTACAGCGACTAGCATGGCAATGGCAGAGATTAACAAGGTGCCCAGAAACAAGGGTATCGCACCAAATGAGCCAGATGAACCTGCCTGGTCTACACGGATGGAAGTTTGCGGACTCCATTTTGTACCGGTTACAAATTCAACAATACTGACTTCTTGAAAAAATCGCATTGATTCAAAAAACACCGAAAAAACAATGCCGACCGTGGTCAGTATGGCTAAAGATGCTGATGCGACTAGAAAGAAGTGCACGATACGTTCAACTATCGGTCTTGCATGCGTATCAACTTTAATTTTTCGATAAGCTAGTGCTGCGCCGATGGCCGCAACCGACAGCGTTAGAATAAGTAGCGCCACCGAGCTATAGCTACGTAAAGTGATTAAACGATTTGCCGCGGCTTGTTTGACTGCATCGGTCTCTAAGGCGATGTTGACCGTTGTAGCAAGGTTGTTGATTTCGTTTTTATAGAGATCGACAACCTTGGTGCCACCATCATGTATTGCTTGTGGAATGCTGCTATCGAGCATAGAGCTAACAATGGGACCTTCAAACAGCTTCCAACCGATGATAATGGCCAGCGCTGGAAGCGCGCACCACAACCCAACCATTAAACCGTAGTGTCCGGGTAGGGAGTGCAACGCACGCGTACCACCGTTCGCACCTGCGATGGCGTAGGCCTTCTGTCGACCAATGACAAAAGAGACAAATGCAAGGCAAAGAGCGAGCAGTAGTAGCGTGGTTATGGGCATAGAGACTCTATTTTATAAACTGCCAGAGTGAAAGTGTTAACTTTACTCTTCGTCAAGGCTTTCAAGGGCTTGTAGGTTGGCAACCGCATCACTCACCTCTGCTCGTAAATCTTCGTCGAGAGGAATCATGCCTTTGTCAGCTAAGTAACCGTCTTCACCCCAAGCACTTTCCTTGGTGAATTCTGCAAGGTATTCTTTCATACCCGGTACGGTGCCAACATGTTGTGCTTTGGCATAAAAGTAAAGTGGCCGGGATATAACATAATCACCATCGGCAATACTGTCGAAGGTTGCTTCAAACCCGTCAATCACTGAGCTTTGTACTTTATCTGAATTTTGCTCTAAAAAACTGAATCCGAAAATACCCACTGCATCAGGATTGGCTTCCAGCTTTTGCACGATCAGGTTATCGTTCTCGCCAGCTTCAACATAAGCACCATCTTCTCTCATGGTGTGGCATAGCGATTTAAATCTATCCCCATCGGTTTTCTCCATTGCAGCCATAAATGGAAAAGCCGAACATCCACCTTCCATCGCTAGTTCAACAAACGCGTCACGTGTGCCTGACGTTGGTGGAGGGCCCATAACTTCAATGCGTTTCGCTGGTAACTCAGGGTTAATGTCTGACCAGGTTTTGTAAGGGTTCGCAACCATGGTTTCGCTGCCGTCCGGGTTGGGTACTTCAGCGGCCAAAGACAGGTAAAGCTCTTTTGTTGTCATATTAAACTGTGGAGCTTCAACCGAGTTGGCTATGGCAATGCCGTCGTAACCAATCAAAACTTCAATAACATCAGTGACGCCATTGGTTTTGCACATCTCGAATTCACTGCTTTTGATGCGGCGAGATGAGTTGGTGATGTCAGGAGTGTTGACGCCGATGCCGGTACAGAATAATTTCAAACCACCACCAGAGCCGGTCGATTCAATCTTTGGTGTTTTAAAATCGGTGACTTTGCCGAACCGTTCAGCAACCACGGTGGCAAAGGGGTAGACGGTTGAAGAGCCTACAATGCTGATGTAATCGCGAGCTGCAGCTTGTGAGCTAAGGCCCGCACTAAGTAAGGCTGCGCTTACCATAATTGATGTTTTTTTCATAATAGTCATCGTTATAAAGTCTAGTGGCTAAATTTGTTTTGGAACACACGGAAAGCTTAACGAGGCTTTATGACACGCAGATGACATGCCGGTGATATAGCGGTTAATTATACTTGATCGTTACAGGGTGTTAGCTGTTTTTGAACGCTGTTAGGTGTTTTTGTTGTGTGTGGCGTCATGCAGGGATTAAATGTTACCGATATGTTACAAATTCGCGACTTTGGCGTTTGTGGCGATACGTGACGCTGGAAATTCGATATGAAACTGTGATCCGCGGCCGGGTGATGATTCAATCAGTAGTTGTCCGCCGTGTCGTTGTGCAACGTGCTTGACGATGGCAAGCCCCAGGCCGGTGCCGCCGGTTTCGCGAGAGCGACCTTGATCTACGCGGTAAAAGCGTTCGCTCAGTCGAGCCAAATGCTGCGCTTCTATGCCAGCACCATTGTCTTCAACCCTAAGCTGTGGCATGCCTGACTCGTTTAAATTCCAGAGTACCTTGATGTGTGTGCCAACGTTTGTGTAGTTTATTGCGTTGGAAATAAGGTTGCTAGCGGCGCTATAAATTTCGCTTTCTGACCCAAGCAGTAACAAACTACTATCGGCACTCACTTCGATGTTGTGTTGCTCGCCAACGGTTTCATTCAGAGTGTGCACAATGCTGTTTAGCAGTGAAGCAACTAAAATTGGGTTGCCTTCGGTTTCGCCCAGCGGGTTTCCTTCAAGTTTCGATAGCTCAAGTAAATGCGCAACAATGTAATGCATTCGATCACTTTGTTCTTGCACATTGAGCAAGTTGTCGTGAATGTCTTGATCTAATCGACCTTCTTCAAGAATCATCTCAAGGTAACCGCGCATAACGGTTAATGGGGTACGTAGTTCGTGTGAGACATCAGCCACAAAAGCTTTGCGCATCTCACGTACCTTTACTCGCTGAGTGATGTCGCGGGCAATGAGTACGGTCATGCCTTTGCCAGCTTTCACTTTGATAAGGGATAGGGTTTTGTCTGGAGTCACAGGCGATTGAATTTCCACTTCAATGCCTTGTTCGGCTTGCGCCAAGTACTGCAGCATTTCTGGTGCTCGCAATAAGTTGTCTATACGTTGACCTTGATCGCGCTGTTCATGAATATTGAGCAGCGTCCGGGCTGCGGTGTTACTCCAAAGGATGTTTCTATTTCCGTCGAAAACAACAGTGGCATCGGGGAGCTCTGCCGCCAATGAGTTAAAGCGTGCAAGAGTTGAGCGATAACGGTTTTTCTGTTTGCGGCTGTAGGCTTTTTCACGGTGAATCAGCCCGACCACTTGATTCATCATGCCGGTGGTTGGCGGGGCTTTGGATGAGGCTGCACCTGATTCTAGCCATTTGACAATATTGGCCATTCGAATCAGCAGCCAGACGGTATAAGTGCAGCAAAACAGCAACGCGATGGCCAATGGTGCGCCGATAACCAGCCCGCAGATGAGCCCGGCAAGTAAGGCACCGACAAACCAGCCCATTTCAGCGCGAAGTAGGGTGCTCATGTGTTTGGTTTTGTGAACGCCAATGTCATGCTGCCGATAATACCGGTTTGGTCCCAAACATGGCGGCAGCTTGGAAGGTTTTTAACGGTATTTTGAGGTCTTATTGCGACGCGTGAGGCAGAGTGTTGACGCTGAGGCGGTAGCCTGCGCCCCGAACGGTTTCCAGCATTTTGTCCGCACCGGCGGGTTTGAGGTTTTTTCGTAAGCGCAAAATATGTACATCAACCGTGCGCTCCTCAATGAAAGTACCGGTTCCCCAGACGTGATCGAGCAGCTGGGTGCGGCTGTAGACACGTTCTGGGTTTTCCATGAAAAATCGCAGCAATTTGAATTCAGTGTGGCCGAGCTCAATTTGGCGCCGCTCGGTTTGGTTGGTATCAGGTCTGGGCATGCCCAGTTGGTCATTTTCAGTCCAATCGTGGATCACGTAAGCGCGGTGCGTGTGTGAATTCAGCTGCAGTGGGCCAACAATGAGTGCTGCATCGGCTGAACCCTCACTGGCCGCAGGGTCGTCGCTTTTTGGCGTCTGGCTGCGACGCAGAAGCGCATTGATTCTTGAGTTGAGCTCTTTTGGCGAGAATGGTTTTTTCACGTAGTCATCAGCGCCAGCATCGAGCCCAGCTGAAATGTCATCTTCTTCAGTACGGGCGGTGAGCATAATGACGGGTAAGTTGCGTGTTTGCGCGTCTTTGCGCAAAGATCGTACAAATTCAAGGCCTGTACCTCCAGGTAGCATCCAATCAACCAAGGCTAAATCGATCTTGGCTTCGGTCAGCACTTTTTTTGCGGCTGGCACGCTAGACACTGCGATGACAGTGTAGCCATTACGTTCAAGCGAAAAAGTCAGCATCTGACGGATGGCTTCTTCGTCTTCAACGGCCAATATAGTTGCAGATGAGGTCATGCTAGCTGGACAAGTTTTGATAAATATTTCACTCGCTAGGGATCATCACAATTTTAAAGCACGCTTTAAAACCGGATAAAAGGGAACACATCGCAAGCCTAGTATGAGATTATGACACTACAGTGACATAACCGGATGTGATTGCGGCGGTATTACTCAGCCCTGATGCAACCTAACTTTGAAATTGTGCAATGGTGTTCCGTATCGGCACTCTCGCGACGAGAAACTGTTAACCCAGCCAGGCCCGGAAGGGAGCAACTGCAGCAGTGGATTCGGGCGCCGGGATGCGGCTGGTGCGGAATACCACCTTAACCTTTGTAAGGTTACAGATTAAGCAACAGCCATCATGAGTAGCTACCAAGTCCTTGCGCGCAAGTGGCGCCCTCAGCAGTTTTCCGACATGATCGGACAGGAGCACGTGCTACGCGCACTTATTAATGCTCTGGACAATCAACGAATTCACCATGCCTATTTATTCACAGGCATGCGCGGTGTCGGCAAAACGACCATTGCTCGAATTTTCGCCAAATGCTTAAACTGCGAAACCAATGGTGTCAGCTCAAACCCTTGCGGTACTTGTTCGGCGTGTAAAGATATCGATGGTGGACGGTTTTTCGATCTAATCGAAGTCGATGCAGCCTCGCGCACCAAGGTCGATGAAACTCGAGAGTTACTAGAGAACGTGCCTTATGCGCCAGCCAGTGGCCGCTACAAGGTGTACCTGATCGATGAGGTACACATGTTTTCCACCCACAGTTTCAACGCGTTGTTAAAAACGTTGGAAGAACCACCCGAGCATGTAAAGTTTTTGCTCGCGACAACCGACCCGCAAAAAGTACCGGTAACGGTTTTATCACGATGTCTGCAATTTAATTTAAAACGCATGGCCTCCACTCGACTGGCTGATTACTTGTCGCACATATTAAGTGCTGAAAGCATGGAGCATGACAAACCTGCGCTCGAATTAATTGCACGTGCAGCCGATGGCAGTGTCCGCGACTCATTAAGTTTGGTTGAACAAGCTTCGGCGTTTGGAGGAGGGGAGGTTCGCTCGGCCGACGTTGAATCTATGTTGGGTCGTGTCTCCACCGACCGTCTCATCGATTTGTTAGGTGCGATTGGTGAAGCCGATGCGAAAACCTTATTTGAACAAGTCGATGCGCTAGCTGAGTATTCGCCAGACTATGTACAAATTACCGGTGAGCTATTGTCATTGCTGCATCGCATGGCCATGCTACAAAGCGTGCCTGATTCTGCAAATGAGGCCATTGCTGGAACTGATCGCCTGCAGGAGCTTGCGACAACATTCAGTGCCGAAGAAATACAACTTTACTATCAGATAGCGCAGCATGCGCGTCGTGATATGCCTTACTCAAGTGATCAGCGCGAAGCATTTGATATGGCGCTGTTACGCATGATCGCATTTGCACCGCAGATGGATATCCCAGGTGCCACTTTACAAGGTGCAACGCAAGCCCAGCCTAGTGCAGCTGCATCAGCTACTGCAAAGCAAAGCGATGCGCCAGTAAAACCTACAGCGACCAAAGTGTCGCCTGGCCGAGCACAAGCGAGTAATGCAGCTGTGAAGGAATCGGTGCCAGCTATTGCTACCACGCAAGCTCCAACCGCGGCACCTGCCGAAAAAAAAACAAAAAAAATAAGTAGTGCAGCGCGCGAACTTGCAGCAGCAGCAATAGCTGCCGCTAATGCACCAGATACTGAATTACCCGGAAAGCCTGGGCGTGGGCGAGTATCGGCGGCTTCAACCAATCCGCCAGCTGCAAATTCTGCGCAAAAAGATCAAGCTCAGAAAGATCAAGCACAAAAAGATCAAGCACAAAAAGATCAAGCTCAGAAAGATCAAGCACAAAGCAGTGCAACTCAAGCGAAGCAAACTGCAACTGCAGCAAGTTCGATAACGTCAGCTGCGCCAAGTACGGCACCAGCTGCAAGTCCTGCAAGTCCTGCAAAGACGGTAAAGCCTGCGGTACCAGAGAAGCCTTTTGAACCTGTTGCATTGGAATCGCTTAACGTCGATAACTGGGCTGCAACCGTGACCCAACTTAATTTATCTGGTATGCCCAAACAACTTGCGGCCCAATGTGTTTTTCACACACGTGAGGGCACGCGATTGAACCTGCAATTGGAAGAGCAACAAGAGCATTTAAATACACCGCAATTTAACGCGCGTTTTCAAACGGCGATCAGTGAATACACGGCCACTGACGTCACCATTGAAATTGAGATGGTCAAAACGGAGCTGAACACGCCTGCGCGTGTGTTTCAAAAAGGCGAAGATGATGCGATGGCTGCGGCACATGTTGCAATAAATGAGGACCCGCTAGTTAAAGAGCTTTTGTCAGGTGTTGATGGTGTAGTTGATGCCAGTAGTGTGCGGCCAGTTGATAATACAAACGAATAACATAAATTAATTGCGTTTAATCGCTTAACAATAAACAGTAAAAGAGAGAAATGTATGGCAGGTGGTATTGGTGATTTAATGAAACAAGCCCAGCAGATGCAGGCCGGTATGCAGAAGGCGCAGGAAGAAATTGCCAATATGCAAATCGATGGTCAAAGCGGCGCAGGTTTAGTTAAGGTTGTAATGAATGGCCAACATGAGTTGTTGCGTGTCACCATCGACGATTCGTTAATCGGTGATGACAAAGAAATGCTGGAAGACTTAATCGCGGCTGCGGTTAATGATGCATCACAAAAACTGGCGGTTGAAAGCAAGGAAAAGATGGGTGGCTTAACGGCAGGTTTAGAATTACCTCCTGGTATGAAGCTACCGTTCTAACATTGTCGTATAACGTTGTCTTATCAAGCTTGAAACAAGAGTTTACTAACAATGAATGATGGTGTACTCGATGAACTGGTTGATGCGCTTCGCTGCTTGCCTGGCGTGGGTCCAAAGTCTGCGCAACGCATGGCTTTGCACTTACTACAACGCGATCGAAAAGGGGCGGCGCGTTTAGGCGAAGTAATGAGCCGGGCGATGGAAACGGTTCAACACTGTAAGCAGTGCCGAATTTTTACTGAACACGAACTGTGTTCATGGTGCTCTGATACCTCAAGAGACCCGACTCAAATTTGTGTGGTGGAGAATCCTGCAGATGTTTTGGCCATTGAGAAATCAACTGAATATCGTGGTCGATTTTTTCTACTGCTAGGACACCTTTCACCACTAGACGGCATCGGCCCAAAAGATCTTGGTCTCGATTTATTAGAGGCACGTTTGAATGAAGGTGAGATAAAAGAGCTCACGTTAGCAACGAATCAAAGTGTTGAGGGTCAGGCAACTGGACGTTACATCACAACGCTTGCCAGTGATCGTGGCGTGTCCGTATTACAGATTGCACGTGGCATACCGATGGGCAGTGAACTTGAATTCGCCGACGGCGATACCTTGTCGGTGGCGTTTGAGCAGAGAACGACTGTGTGACCCTAGGCAATCATTCCGTAGGTTGAAGGCGTTTCGTAAGGGAATGGTTGAGGTTTTTTCATGCGGTAGTATGATTTCGGAATAACTTCACTGCACCGATTGTTGGAATATACATGTGCATTCTCATTCCTGCTAGCACGCGTTGCCGAACTAAAACCCACATGTATATTCTCAGTTTGCTCTACACGTGTAGATTCTGCTAGCTCTACACATGTATTGTTAGCTTGTACCACGTATGTAGCGGCTGGTGGCTCTGCACACATAGCATCATTGCTAGAATGCCCTGAAATATTCTGCCCATGAGAGTCAAGAATGCGATACCGAAAGCGAGTGGGGGATAGCTTGCGTACGGTGTTAAACGACTCTTGATTGTTGCGCAATGATTTTTCGAAATCAAATTGACTACCATCATCATTATGTTGTTGCTGAATGAATTGCTCGTGTGACTCTGGTGAATTTGCTTCAACATGCTCGATGGTGTAGCCACCCTCATGAACCAGTGTATGGTGATAGGCACACAAGCAGACGCCATTTTGCAAAGAGGTAAGACCTCCATTGGCCCAGTGCTCTATGTGATGAATGTGTAAATGGCGTGAGTGAGTACAGCCAGGCCATACGCAATGTTGATCGCGCTCTTTGATGGCCCGCGCCATTGCATTGGGCCATATTCGTGATTTACGGCCAATATCGATGGGCTCTGAGTTGTGCGTTATATTGATAGACAGACCGCAATCACAAGCAATGCGCCTCGCGGTTTCACTCGCGATTGGACCTACACCGAGTAGGGTTGCGCGTTTTGTTGGATGTATTGTTGGGACAACAGGTGGTATGTCGGTTGCGGTATCAGTTTGTATATCGATTGGCATATCTATTGGTAAGTCAGTTGAGGCGGTAGCCTCGTCTGTCATTAATTCGCTGGCATCTATAGATACCATCACTTGATATCGATCAGCGGTTGCTATCTCTCTACCTGCATTTTGCAAACTGGTCTCAGCCATTAACACCGCTGCATCAGCCCGACTTTGAGTCATCGTGTTGTCTGCAGCACTACCAACAGCACTACCAAGAGTGCCTAGTTGATTCAGGCTTTGTTCGACACTGTTAAGAAAGGCTTGTGCAGTTTCAGGCGGTAACACTAATTGAATTTTGGTGCTGCCGTTACTGGTTTCATTCCATGTAAGCGCTCGTGATGCCCATTGCTGGATTGCCCGTGCGTTCTCACCTTCATTGTTTTCATCCTCGACCCATTTATATCCTTCGCAAATACGTTTTACATCGGATACAGAAGCATCTAAAGCGGCATGGCATAGGGTTTTTTCGTTTTCGCTATCGGCAACGCGCGTGATCAGGCGAATCTTTGACCACGAGAGCTTACCGACTCTGAAAAGCGCTTGAACAGTAGGCAATGTTTGCAGTTTGCGTCCAACGCGCAAGTACTCCCAACTTAGCTGAGTGCTAATGCCAATTTCAGAGTTCATCCATGCAGCGCAATGGCTAGCGCCACTGGATTTCCAGCCCTGCACATTATCAAACCTGACAAGTAGTTCCAAAAGATCAGCGTGATTAGAGGTGATCTCTTGCGACAGTGCTTTTAAGCGGTGGCGAATGGCCGATTCGTCCTGTGGCAATGCACAGCCTTTTACTGGTTCGGGTGGAGCTTCGATACAAGCCATGGCTATTCGTACGCTTTGACCAAACTCTTCGCGTTGCGTTGGGCCAAACGTATTCATCCCGAGTGGGATTCTGGGTTGGTTGTTATTGAGGGAATGTTTGTTTGAGTCATCCATGAAACTGCGCTCCTTTTGATAGTTTTACTATATCAACGAAGCTTTTTTTGGGCAAGCAAATACTGTAAATAAAGCCAGTTAAATTCCTAGAGGGCTTTGAAGTAGTGCTTGGAGGAAAGTTTACTTATAAAAGTTGCCGTGATTTAAAATCTAGGACTATTTCACAAAGCTCGTTGAATAAATTTCCTGGTGGTAGTAATACCGCAACATTTGTTTTAATGGTGCCGGAATTAGTTTTCCCTTTCTTTGTATACTGTTTTTTCGCACTTGCGAACAATACTTCGCCACCAAATTATCGAATTTCTCGGAAATGCATTATGAGTTCATCTGCGTCCACACACATTCAATTTACCTTCGCGCTATTAGTCAGTGCGTTGATTGTCTCCGGTTGTTCAAGTTCTAGTGACTCTAACACTGGTACGACCGGACTAGCGGATGCTTCTACAAGTGGCACGACAAGCGAATTCGTTAATAGTACAAACGACACGTCAATCGACACGTCAAACAATACGTCAGTCGATACGTCAGTCGGAAGCGGAACAGAACCTTCAACCGGTGACTCTGGTTTAGAAGGGCTTGAGACTACACGTGTTGACTTTGATATAAATGTCCCTGTCTTTGTATCGGATGCCTTGCAAGTTCGGCTGGTATGGGGTGACAAAGATATTACGGCAAGCTGGGTTACAGACGAGTCGTGGGCGATCTCTGAAGACTTTCCAACGAACACAGAGAATCAACTTGAAGTGACATTCAATGACGAAAATGGAGCGATTACTTTAGCCAGTCTTGAAACAACATTTGTAACCGGTATGAACAGCTCACAGTCATTTAAAATTAGTGCAGATCAGTTCAACACTGCACTGTGGGATGACGACAATGACGGTGTCAGCAATCTTGATGAATTAAATGCAGGTACCAATCCTAGCGGCGATGATCTTTTGCAACCAGTGGAACCTGTACTGGCCACTCTTGAATTGGTGCAGAACAAAACCTTTCGCATCAGCTGGCAAGATGCCGCAGATGCGCAGTTCTACCGGGTATTAGAGAACCCGGATAAGGTTTCAGGGTTTACTCGAATCAGTGATGATCTGGACTCGACCACTAACGTCTATAACCACCGTGTAGCGCTTTATGAAAAGTTTAATGCCAGCTACATCGTGCAATCTTGTAATGCGAGTGGGTGCGTGGATTCCGAAGAATTGGTGGTGGCTGGTACGCTGGAGCAGGCCATAGGTTATATCAAAGCAAGCAATACCGATGGTGATGACAGGTTCGGCTTTGAAGTTAGTCTCAGTGCGGACGGAAATACATTAGCCGTTGGAGCAATAGGTGAAGCAGGCGCTGTCAGTGGAATAAATGGTGACCAGACCGACAATTCGGACTCCTACACTGGCGCAGTATATTTATTTGTAAAGCAGGATGGCGACTGGCAACAACAGGCCTATTTAAAAGCGGATATACCTGATGCGTTTTATTTCGGAACTAATCTGAGCTTGAGCGGAAACGGCAAAACGCTGGCCGTTCTGGAAAGAACCCGCAATGGTGGAATCTATATTTTTCAGAGTGATAATGGAAACTGGCAGCAACAAATTTATCTGCCAGCTACCGTCCTTAACGAATCTGATCGATTTAGGGGAAGCCTGAATCTGAGTTCAGATGGGAATACGCTGATAGTGACTTCAGAAAATTCGGTCTATGTTTTTGAACGTAGCGGTGCAGACTGGTGGCGTCAGCAGGCTTATCTGACACCTGATAACATCGGCGAAAAAGGGGTGGGTGCCGGTTTTGGTTTTAAGGCTAGCTTAAGCTCGGATGGCAATACACTTGCTGTTAGCGCCACTAGCGACAGCAGCTCGGCTACGGGTATTGATGGTGATACAAATGGTGAACGTGTAGCCGGCTCTGGCGCTGTCTTTGTGTACATCCGTAGTAATGGTGCCTGGCAACAACAAGCCTACATAAAGGCCAGTATCACCGACGAAGAGGATAGTTTTGGTGGAGGGTTAACCCTTAGTGGCGATGGCAATACATTAGCCGTTGGTGCGGGGTTTGAAGACAGTTCGTCAACTGGTGTTAATGGTGATCAGAATGACAATAACGGCGACAGAACTGGAGCGGTTTATATGTTTTTCCGTGACAATGGTCGCTGGCAAGAGCAGGCATTCTTGAAGGCCAGTAACGCTGATGAGGTGGATATTTTTGGTCGAGACAGTATGAGCCTAAGTGCGGATGGCAACACTTTAGCAATAGGGCTGTGGACTGAAAACAGCGCAGCAACGGGTGTTAATGGCGACCAAAGTGATAACAGCGTTCTTTATGCAGGCGCCGTTTACATGTACAAGCGCCGCAATGGAGAGTGGCAGTCTCAAGCCTATTTAAAAGCTAGCAACACCGACAGGGCAGGTGGTCGAGCTAGCTTTGGCAGAAGTGTCAGTCTGAGCGCTGATGGCGGCACGCTGGTCGTTGGAGCGGATGGCGAAGCCAGTGCGGCTACTGGGATTAATGGTAATCAATATGATGAGTTCGCTGGGTCTGCCGGTGCGGTGTATATTTATTGAAAACGCTACTAAATTTTAAACACTTTCTCACGATAGACCTTTAGCTCAGCAATAGACTCACGAATATCATCGAGTGCTAAATGCGTGTTTTTCTTTCGAAAGCTATTCGCAATATCAGGCTGCCAGCGGCGTACTAATTCTTTAATAGTGCTGACATCGATATTGCGATAGTGGAAGTAGGTTTCCAATTCAGGCATGGTGCGGACCATAAAGCGTCGATCTTGGCAGATGCTGTTACCGCACATGGGCGACTTCCCAGCGGCCACCCAGTCTTTGAGAAATTCGATGGTATCGGCTTGAGCATCTAGCATGCTGCACTGGCTTTCCTGCACACGCTTGAGCAAACCGGACGCGCCGTGATGGGTTTGGTTCCATTCGTCCATACCATCAAGTAGGGCTTGCTCACACTGAATAGCTCGAACGGGGCCTTCCGCTAAAATATTGAGCTGGGCATCGGTGACGATGGTCGCGATCTCAATAACGGTATCGTTATCCGGTTCTAGGCCAGTCATTTCTAGATCGACCCAAATCAGGTTGTCGTCGTTGGCAGGCATTGCAGTGTTTCCATTTTAGTTACGGCTGGGTATATTCAAGCACACTCTGCGCCGAACTGCTTGTCGAACAGCGTTCGTCGGCAGCAAAGGTGCCTATTCTAACCGTGTTACAGTAGTGCGTTATACGTACAAACCCAGTCATTTATATAGTATGAAATCAATTGCCTGACCTCTATAGAGTTGTTGCAAACTTTGGTGCGGCTGTCGCTGTGCTCGATGAGGCTCGCCAAGTGCACCAAGCCGTGCCCCTGACGAAATTACCTCAGTTGGTTGCAGGTGACCAAGTTGAGTGCGAGCAGGAGAGCGGGGCGTCGAGCCTGCGAGTGGTTAAGCTGATTGAACGAGATGGCGTTTTATCCCGTATCGATCACCGCCATAAGCCAAAGCCACTTGCCGCCAACGTCTCTCATTTAGCCATTATTTCTGCCGCCCCTCCGGGCATCGACTCCTTATTAATCGATCAGTTTTGTATTGCTGCTGAACTTGCGGGCATTGATGCCATGGTGGTTATTAACAAGTCAGACTTACTGGACGAGGCAGCGTTAGAACAATGTCTTGCTATGCTCGAGGTCTACCGCGCCATCGGATACCCGGCTGTGTTGGTCGATACAAAAACCGAAGGCAAAATGGAACCGTTGATCACCGAGCTCGACGGTAAGACGGTTGTGCTTGTTGGTGCATCTGGCGTTGGTAAGTCTTCGATCGTGCAACAACTACTTCCAGATCTGGATGTGCGTGTTGGTGCTATATCCGCGGCCACCGGATTTGGCTCACATACCACCAGTGTTACTTTTTGGTACGAGTTGGGTAGTGGTGGGTCCATTATTGATTCCCCTGGTGTACGGCAATTTTCGGTATCCCACTTGTCTGCGCAAGATGTTCGTCGTGGCTACCTTGAATTAGTGGATGCTGCACAGATGTGTAAGTTTTCAAATTGCTCGCACGTGGTTGAGCCAGATTGTGCGGTTAAAGCCGGTCTTGCAGATGGTTCCATCGCTCAGTGGCGTTACGATAATTATCGAAAGCTTGCCGAGCTTTAATTAACTCGTTGGAAGCTGCAAAAACTATGGATGGGCAGGATTGGGGTTTATTGCTCCTGCTTTCAATTCTTTGGGGTGGTGCGTACTTCTTTGCCGGCGTGGCTGTTAGAGAGCTGCCACCTTTAACCGTGGTTTTTGTTCGGGTTTTATTAGCGGCAATGGCTTTGCTTCCTTTGTTTTGGTACTTAGGTTATTCGATGCCCAAAACTCTGATTGATTGGCGTCCGTTTTTCGGCATGGGCTTATTGAATAATGTTATTCCGTTCGGGCTTATATTTGCCAGTCAAACGCAAATAACGGTTGGGTTGTCGGCCATCATTAACGCGATGACACCACTGTTCACCGTTATAGTAATGGCCAGTTTTCTGCAGGAGCGATTAACCGTTAATCGTGTTATCGGTGTTCTTTTGGGTGTTGTTGGTGTGGCTGTATTGCGCGGGTTTGATGGGCCTGTGGATGCCAGTCAAACACTCGGCATTGTTCTGTGTTTAGGCGCTGCAATAAGCTATGGGTTTGCCGCTTTGTGGGGGCGTAAGTTTCTTGTTGGCATCCCACCGATTAAATCTGCAACTTGCCAATTACTGTGTTCAACGCTGGTTATGATGTTCATTGTATCCGCGGTTGATCAACCATGGCAGCTTGATATGCCAAGTCAAAAAACAATGTGGTCATTGGTTGCACTTGCAGTCTTTGGAACAGCGTTGGCCTATATTTTATTTTTTAAAATTCTGGTTCGTGCAGGGCCAAGCAATGTCATGCTGGTTACCTTATTAATACCAATCACGGCACTGATTCTTGGCAATGTTTTTCTGGATGAAGCGATTCATATGAAAGAAATTGCAGGCGCGTTCATCATAGGCATGGGGTTGATGTTTATTGATGGCCGATTGATTAATCGCTTGATGGGCCTGTTTCAATCGGTACGTTAGGATCATTCCCCCAAGCCGACCAAGCTCCATCAATGGCACTAACGTTTTCATAGCCAAGATGTTTTAACACCACATAAGTAAGTGCCGAACGTTGATGTGTTTGGCAGTAGACAACAACGTGCTTGTCATCGGTTACGCCAATGTCTGAATATAATGCTTTCAGCGTTGCATCGTCTTTTAACTTTCCACTTTCATCAAATGCATTCGTCCATTCAGAATGAATGGCATTGGGTACATGTCCACCACGAGCACTTCGAACATCGCTGCCATCATATTCTGCAGCAGAGCGAACATCGAGTACGGCGATATCCGCATTATCCAATTGCGTTTGCATTTCATCCACGCTGAGTACGTTACCGGGCTTGAATTGTAATGTGGCGTTGCTTGGACGCAGTGCAACAGTTGACGTGTCAACCGGACGCTGTGCAGCTTGCCACGCTCCGAATCCGCCATTGAGCCAGCTAATGTTGTTAAAGCCGTACGCATGCATAACCCAAACAAAGCGAGCCGCAGCACTGCCGCCGCCATTGTCGTAAGCCAGCACATGGTCGTCAGCTTGAAGCCCAATTGCGGCTGCCAGAGCGTTGACGCCTGCAATGTCGGGTAATAAACCACCAACAGGCTGCTCTGATCGATTCAGGAAGCTCGTTTCCAAGTGGTGTGCGCCCGGCAAATGGGCCTCCGCATACGCCTCAGCGGCACGTAAATCGATGATTTTAAGCGATGCTGCCGCGTCAGCGGTGAGTTGTTCCGGATTGATAACAAGTGGCAGGTTCATGACGTGGTTCTCGTGACGATGAGTTTTTTAGAACTGGTCACTGAACTATACCGGTATTGGCGGTCATAGGAAGTATGGGAATACTCACCACAAATAGAGAACACTGATATGATCTCGACAGCGAAAAGCGCTGGTACGGTAAATTGGCTTAAAAAGCCGGTACTAGCCTCACAAAATGCCACAAGTACACCGCGTATTTCAACAACGACGGCGCGAGTTGAAGGAAAAAAATCGTTGAGCGAGAGAGAGATAGACTTTGCGCTGGTACAGCGTGTGCAAAGAGGCGACAAACAAGCCTTCGATTTACTGGTGCTCAAATACCAGAACAAAATCGGTCATTTGGTTTCGCGTTACGTTCACGATTCGCATGAATCACAAGACGTCACGCAAGAGGCTTTCATAAAAGCATACCGCGGCCTGAAAAATTTCCGCGGCGACAGTGCGTTTTATACCTGGCTTTATCGCATTGCTATAAACACCGCAAAAAATCATTTGGTGACCATGAGTCGCAAAATTAGCGACACGGGTGTGGATGCGGCAGACGCTGAGCAATACGATAGTGGAAGTGCATTACGTGAGTATGCGACCCCAGAAAGAGAAATGGTTACTGAGCAAATCGCACAGGTAGTTCAAGATTCAATTAATGCATTGCCAGAAGACTTACGCATGGCAATAACATTGCGAGAATTTGATGGTATGTCTTATGAAGATATTGCCACTGCCATGGACTGTCCCATTGGCACTGTGCGCTCAAGAATTTTTCGTGCTCGAGAAGCTATCGACACCAATCTCGAGCTATTGCTCGAAGAAAAACGCAGGTAATGAGTATGAATAAAGACGATAAAGAAACTCTGTCGCAACTGATGGACGGTGAGTGGCAAGACCTGAACGCTGCACAATGTGTTGAATCTGCCTGTGCAGACGAAGCACTTAAGTCGACGTGGTCTCGGTATCACCTTATTAGAGATGTGATCAGAAACGATGAGATTCGTATTGATACATCGCTGACGTCCCGTATCAGTCAAGCCATCGAAGATGAGCCGACGTACAGCAATGTATCGGCAATCAGTACCCGCAGTGAAATCAGCCAAGCAGGTTCGATGGCCGACACTGCACCGACTCATAGCGATGTCACGACGCTTGATATCAATAAACAAAAGTCCAGTAACTGGAGAGCCGGCTTCGGTGGAGCTGCTATTGCTGCAAGTGTTGCGTTGGCCACAGTTGTTGGTCTTAACGTGTGGCAAGGAGCCCCAGAATCTGGAACGAGCATTCAAGGCATCGCCAGCACACCAGTAATTGATGTACCGGGGGTTGTGTTGCCAGAAGTTGAATACGTGTCGAATAAGGGAACATTTTGGGCCACACCAGAAGCGAAACGCAGCGCTGCGACTGAAAAACGCCTGAACATGATGCTTTCGGCCCACATCGAACGCTCGCCAACAGCTGAGCGTAGTGGTATGTTGCCGTACTCCAGACTCGTAGGATACGATTCGGTCACTTCGGAGTAGTAATGAACACGTTTCGCCGACGCACGGTTGCATCGCTTTGGTTGACGATGACCACACTGTCGCTAGCTATTTCAGCGGCAGTAGCCGACGACAGCTCAGTCTCACCGGAGGAGCTTATCCGGGATATGTCGACAGCGCTCACGAGCCTGAATTATGAAGGCAGCTTTGTGCATGTGCAAAACGGCAATATTGAAGCCATGAGCATTGTGCACAGCAGCGACAACGGTGGTGAGCTTGAATATATGTTGTCGCTCAATGGCGAAGCACGTGAGGTGTTCCGAAATCGCTCGGTGGTGACGTGCATCTGGCCTAGTTCAAAGTCAGTTATTGTCAGTGATTCCAAAACTCGAAAAATTCTGCCCACAATTGATGCCTCGCTAGCTGACAGCGATCTTTATCATCTTAGTATGGGTAAGCCGGATAGGGTTGCTGGTATCGATACACACGTTATCGATATCAAACCAATTGATGACTATCGGTATGGTTATCGTTTTTGGGTTGATAAAGACACCAACATGCTGTTGCGTTCAATGTTAATCGATAACGATGACAACGCCGTTGAACAAATGATGTTCACTAACATCGCATACCCAGACAATATCCCTGCGACGCGGTTTGATACACCAGGCGATAAAATAGAGACTTACAAAGTACAAATGCCCAAACCGGCGGTCGTTGGTGCAATGGTAGATCGCGTAAGTTTTAGCGACCTGCCTGCTGGCTATGCGGAGACATCCGAAACTTACCAGCCAATGCCGATCAATGATGGTCCAGTAAGCCACGTCATGCTTTCAGATGGCATGGCGTCCGTGTCGGTCTATGTAGAATACGTGCCCAAGGCCGATCAAGCTGATGCGACTCTTGGCATGTTTTCAATGGGTGGTATGAACGCTTACACGCACAGCTTGTCCAACGCACTAGTAACCGTGGTCGGAGAAGTGCCGCCGGCAACTGTCGAAGCCATTGCAGTTGCAGTTCAACTCGCTGAGTGATTCGTCAAGGGGTGGTCAGTGCGGTCAAGGTATTCCGCAACGACATAAATCAATTTCACGTTCAACTTGCACCGTTATCCGGTTGTGGTAATTGTGCGTCTGCGGGGGGCTGTGGCCTCCAAGTATTGCCGGCCAACCAAGCTTTATTGTCGTTAGATTGCTCCGTAACCTGTGAGACCCCGATATCGGTTGGCGATCGCGTTAACGTAAGCCTTGCAGAGCCAGAGCGTGGCTGGTTACGTATCGTAGGCATGGCCTACGGTTTTCCCACATTGGGTATGATAATGGGCGCAGCGCTAGGCTATTGGGTGGCAACCGTACTGCAACTAACGCACGCCCGAGAGCTGATCAGTCTATCGGGTTTTTTGCTCGGCCTCACTGGTGGGTTAATTGCATGGGATAGGGCTGAAAAATCGACACGTTGCGGGCTGTTGCACCCAAGCCGCAACGATACCGCGACCATTGTTGGTGTTGTAGCAAATTCAGGAGAGGAAATATGAGAAAGATGCTGGTCAAATTGATCGCATTGGTGTTTTTATGCAATCCAATGTGGGCGTTCGCGCTGAGCGGTTTGCCTGACTTTACCTCTCTGGTTAAACAGAATCATAAAGCTGTGGTCAACATTAGCACCCAGCAATCTATCGACGGTGATAGTGATTTCCCCAGCCTGGGCGATTCGGATATCGACAAGCGTATCGAAGAATATGAACGTGATCGACGCGCACCGTCGTCACCGTTTGAAGGCAATGGGTTGGGTTCAGGGTTTATCATTTCATCAGACGGATTTGTTCTAACCAACAACCATGTTGTCGAAGGTGCGGATAACGTCATTGTCCGATTGCATGACCGACGAGAGCTTCGAGCCAAAGTGGTTGGAACCGACCCTCGTTCCGATGTGGCTGTTTTAAAAATCGACGCACAAGATCTACCCAGTGTTGTGATTGGCAACAGTGATGATCTGGAAGTCGGCGAGTGGGTGCTGGCGATCGGTTCACCGTTTGGTTTCGATTTCTCAGTAACCGCAGGCATTGTTAGCGCAACAGGTCGCGCCTTGCCGAATGAAAGCTACGTACCCTTCATCCAAACCGATGTTGCTATCAATCCTGGCAACTCAGGTGGTCCACTGTTTAACCTCAAAGGTGAAGTCATTGGTATCAACTCCCAAATCTACAGCCGTACGGGCAGTTTCATGGGTTTATCCTTTGCAATTCCAATTGAATTGGCCATGGATGTGGCGAATCAGCTGAAAACCGCTGGAAAGGTATCACGTGGTTGGCTGGGCGTGCATATCCAAGAAGTTAATATGTTGCTGGCAGAGTCTTTTGATATGCCAATAGCACACGGTGCGCTCATAGCGTCCATCTTGCCGAACAGTCCGGCGTCCCGTTCCTCTCTGAAAGTGGGTGATGTCATTACCCATTTCGACGGTAAAAAGGTTGATAAGTCCTCCTCATTACCTCCGTTGGTTGGCCGTGTTCCTGTTAATTCAGATGCGCGGCTACGTGTTGTTCGTGAAGGCGAGCAGATCGAAGTCGTTGTCAATATCGGCGAACTACCCGGTCAGCAAGAGCTGAACAATGCAGGTACGCCACGCAGTGGGATGCAGCCTAACTCACTCAAGTTGAACGTGGAGCCGCTGGACGACGCAACGCGAGAACAATTTGACATTGACAAGGGCGGCGTCATCGTTAGCCGTGTTATCAGTGATGGACCTGCAGACTTGGCTGGAATTGAACCGGGCGATATTTTGCTGATGGTCGATAACAAACCAGTTGATAGCCCAAGGGAATTTAGCATTGTAGTTGGTCAGCTAGGTAATACTAAGTCAGTTGCGGTGTTGGTCCAGCGCCAAAGTGGGCCAGTGTTTCTGGCGCTGCAACTGGACAAGTAGCTCGTGACCAATCCTTCATGTATCCCCCTGACGCTATTTATGCGTCAGGGGTGCCATTTGTGTGAAGAGATGCAGCAACTCGTGCATGAGCTGTTAGCACCCCAGAGTTTCTCTCTAAAATTGGTCGATATCGACAGCGATTCTGCCTTAAAAAGCCAATATAACGAGTGGGTTCCCGTGCTAAAACACGCTGATCAGGAAATTTGCCACCACTTTCTTGACCTTAAAGCGCTCCGCGCCGCGCAGGCAGGCTACAATACAGTTATAGACTGCTAGCAGCAGAATCCTCACAACTGGCTCGTGGCGAAGCTATTCACGCAAAAGCCTTCTTTTTTAACGCATGCAGCAAAACATCCGCAATTTTTCGATCATCGCTCACATTGATCATGGTAAATCCACCCTGGCAGACCGGTTCATTCAGGTTTGTGGTGGTTTAACTGATCGTGAGATGTCCGCCCAAGTCCTCGATTCCATGGATATCGAGCAAGAGCGAGGCATTACTATCAAAGCACAAGCGGTATCGCTGGACTACAAGTCCCGATCCGGCGAAGTCTTCCATCTGAACTTTATCGACACCCCGGGGCACGTTGATTTCTCGTATGAGGTATCACGTTCACTGTCGGCCTGCGAAGGGGCACTGCTTGTCGTTGATGCATCGCAAGGTGTGGAGGCGCAAAGTGTGGCCAATTGCTACACCGCGATTGAGCTAGATTTGGAAGTGCTCACGGTACTGAACAAAATCGATTTGCCTGCAGCCGACCCTGAACGCGTCGTGGACGAAATAGAAGAAGTCATTGGTGTTGAGGCGCATGATGCGGTTCACGCAAGTGCTAAAACGGGTATTGGTATTGAAGATGTGTTGGAACAAATTGTTGAACGCATCCCAGCGCCAACGGGTGATGCAGAGGCTCCTGCCAAAGCGCTTATCATCGATTCTTGGTTTGACAACTTTGTTGGTGTCATAACGCTGGTCAGAATGATCGATGGTGTTATCCCTCGTCGATCAAAAATTCAAATCATGTCAACCGGTCGAACGTTTCAGGCAGATCAGGTGGGTGTGTTTACACCCAAAAGAACACCGCTCGACCAGCTCAGTGCAGGCGAGGTTGGATTCATCATTGCTGGCATCAAGGAAATTGAAGCGGCACGAGTGGGCGATACCATTACGCTTGCCTCTCGTCCCGCGGCAGAGGCACTGCCTGGCTTTAAAGAAATACAGCCACGTGTATTTTCGGGCATGTATCCGATTGATGGTGATGACTATGAAGCCTTTCGTGAGGCCTTGCAAAAGCTTCGTCTAAATGATGCGGCGCTGCACTTTGAACCAGAAACCTCTACCGCCCTTGGCTTTGGTTTTCGTTGTGGTTTTCTTGGCATGCTGCACATGGAAATCGTGCAAGAGCGATTAGAACGAGAATATGACCTTAATCTGATCACCACGGCCCCTACGGTGGTTTATGAGATTCTGGGTAACAAGGGTGAGATCACCTACATTCACAATCCATCTGGATTGCCGGAAGTGAACAATATAGAAGAAATTCGCGAACCGATTATTCAAGCCAATATTCTTTTGCCACAAGCCTACGTTGGTGAAGTTATTAAGTTGTGTGTGGAAAAGCGCGGTGTGCAGTTGAACATGCAGTACCTTGGTAGACAGGTCTCGATCTCCTACGACTTGCCGCTGAGTGAAGTAGTATTGGATTTCTTTGATCGATTGAAATCAGTCAGTAAAGGTTATGCCTCATTCGACTACGAATTCAAACGCTTTCAGGTTTCCAATCTAGTTAAGGTAGATATCTTGATCAATGGCGAGAAGGTCGATGCGTTGGCTAGTATTATTCATAAAGATCGCTCACAAAGCCGTGGCCGAGAACTTGCCGATAAGATGAAGGAAATTATTCCTCGACAACAATTTGAAGTGGCCATACAGGCTGCTATCGGTTCGCATATTATTGCCCGATCAAGTATCTCAGCGCTGCGTAAGAACGTAACAGCAAAATGTTATGGCGGCGATATTTCGCGTAAACGTAAGCTGCTAGAAAAGCAGAAAGCGGGTAAAAAACGGATGAAGCAAGTGGGCAGTGTAGAAATTCCGCAAGAGGCGTTCTTGGCTGTTCTTCAAGTGGACCGCAAGTGATGCAATCTAGTGAGCCATTGTTACTTCAAACTGCTAGGCTAATGGTATGAGCTTTCCTCTAATTTTAGTCCTTGTGACGTTCGTAACAGGCATCTATTGGCTTATTGATGCACTGTTTTTCGCGCGTAAACGCACCGGCGAAGAACCGATATTGGTCGAGTACGCTCGATCATTTTTCCCCGTGTTGTTTATCGTCCTCATTTTACGCTCGTTCTTATTTGAACCGTTTCGCATTCCCAGTGGTTCAATGATCCCAACGTTACTGGTGGGCGATTTTATTCTGGTGAATAAGTTCAGCTATGGCGTGCGCCTGCCAGTGATTCACACCAAAATCCTAGACACCGGGTCTCCTGAGACCGGCGATGTTGCGGTATTCCGATTCCCAAAAGACCCAAAGGTCGACTACATCAAGCGCGTAATCGGGGTACCTGGTGATGAAATCACCTTACGGGGCAAGGAATTGCTCATAAATGGTGAGGCAGTCGGATATTCACCCCACGAACCTTATGTAATGCCTGGAACGGACGACACAATGGTTGGCATGTCACTTCGCAGCGAAACGCTGGGAGATGTTGTGCATGAGATCTTGGTCGACAATTCTGGGTCAGCCGGTGAGCAAAGCGTGATAGTACCCGAAGGTATGTACTTCATGATGGGCGATAACCGCGACAGAAGTAACGATAGCCGCTTTTGGGGCTTCGTTCCTGAAGCTAACCTAGTTGGAAAGGCCAAGTACGTTTGGATGCACTGGCACAAGGGCATTCTATGGAGCCGACTAGGGGACCGAATCCAATGAGAGTTTCACACAGCACAACGAAATTAGCAGATACACTTTCTTCCAACCGTGCTGGATTGCCGAACCATCAGAAAGGCATGTCTTTTCTTGGTGTGTTTGCATTAATAGCAGTAGCCGCCTTTTTGGGCTTGTTTGCCTTCAAAGTAGTGCCAGCACATCTTGAATACATGACGGTTGCAAAAATTGCTGACGATGTGGCCGGCAATGCCGAGCTAATGAAGCAGCCAAAAAGCAAAGTCAACACTTACATTGGCCAAGCTTATCGCACGAACAATCTTTGGGACCTTAAAGCTGAAGACACGATCAAACTCAGCAAAGATGGACGCAAGGGCTACAAAGTTGAAGTTGATTACGAAAAGCGTGCAAACTTGATTGCTAACATTTACGTAGTAACAAAATTTCAAAAGGAAGCTGGTCAGCCTTGATTAAGCTAGACGGGTCAGGTGGTCATTGAACGAGCTGGCCCGTCTTTATAAGCGCATCGGTTACGAATTTTCCGATGAAGCACTAGTAGAAGAAGCACTTTCCCATCGATCTGTTGGCAGCACCAACTATGAGCGGCTCGAGTATTTAGGCGACAGCTTGCTTAACTTTGTTATTGCCGACGAACTCCATGCGCAACACACCCAATTAGATGAAGGCTCATTGAGCCGTCTGCGCGCATCGCTGGTGCGTGGAACCACTTTGGCGGCGATTGCCCGCGAGCTTGAACTGGGGGAATTTCTGAGGATGGGTGTCGGTGAGCTGCGTAGCGGCGGTTTTAATCGTGACTCTACGCTTGCGGATTTAGTCGAATCATTAATTGGGGCGGCATACCGTGACTCTAATTTCGATACTGCCAGAGCGCTTATTCTTAGTTTGTTTGAAGATCGATTAAATAACACCACTTCTGTGGATGACCTGAAGGATCCGAAAACTCGATTGCAGGAGCTACTACAGGGGCGTGGTTTAGAGCGTCCAGTTTATACCGTGGTCAATACCGAGGGTAAATCCCACGAGCTGGCCTTTACGGTTGTCTGCGAGATCGCCTCACACAAGGTGAAAGTCTCATCTGTTGCGAGTAGCCGTCGTAAGGCTGAACAGTCAGCGGCGGCTGATGTGCTCGCACAAGCGGCTGAGTTGCTGCCATTTCCCGCAAAGAAGTAGCGACTTCCAGCTAATCTATCGGTATTGCGTCGCTAGACCAACAATAAGTCCCCGAGTTAGCCCTGTCAGTTGTTAAACTGTAGGCATGTCAAGTACCCCAAGCAATACTAAAACACGATGCGGCACGGTTTCCATAGTTGGCAGACCGAATGTTGGCAAATCGACGCTGCTGAACCGGCTCGTCGGCCAAAAGCTGAGCATAACGGCGCACAAGCCGCAAACCACCAGACACAGCATTGTTGGTATCAAAACCATCGATGATCTACAGATCATCTACGTGGATACACCAGGAATTCACGTGGATGGCAAGCGTGCGCTTAATCAAGTGCTCAACCGAACGGCGTCGTCCTCACTGCATGACGTCGATGCCGTGTTCATGTTGGTGCAGGCCATGGTTTGGAATGATGACGATCAACGCACTTTTGAGCTGGTTTGTAAATCGGGTACACCGTTTTATATGGTGGTGAATAAGGTTGATAAGATCATCAAAAAAGCTGACATGCTCCCATACCTTACAAAGTTGCCCACCCACGATGCGTTGAAAGATGTGTTACTGATTTCTGCAAAATCGGGTGATGGGGTTGAACAGCTTGAGTCGCTTGTGGCATCGCTCATGCCTGAAGCACCATTCCAGTTTGGTGAAGACGATCTAACCGATCGCTCGTCACGCTTTCTTGCATCAGAGGCGGTGCGTGAACAGCTCACACGATTTCTTAATGCAGAGCTGCCTTATTCACTCACGGTTGAAATAGAACAATTCGAAGAGTCACCAAAGCTGTTACGTATAGGTGCCGTTATTTGGGTTGAGAAAAGTTCGCAAAAAGGCATCATTATTGGCAAGGGCGGCGAACGCTTGAAAGAAGTTGGCTCACGTGCTCGCCAATCAATGGAAAGTTTATTCGGCAATAAAGTGTTTTTACAATTGTGGGTGCGCGTGAAAGAAGGCTGGGCTGATGATGAACGCGCGTTGCGCTCACTGGGTTACGAAAAACAGTGACCGATGCCGTATCGCTACAAGCGGGTTATTTGCTGCACTACAGGCAGTATGGCGATACAAACTTCATCGTTGATTTCTTCTCATTCAATCACGGTCGTGTATCGCTAATAGCGAAAGGCGCACGATCATCAAAGCCGCGAACACGCGCACTCTACCAACCGTTTCGACCTTTGCTGTTATCGTGGTGGGGCGATCATGAGCTGCGTACACTCACAGGCATTGAAGAGAGCGGGCAGGCGCACCGTCTTGAAGGCTCTGCGTTGCCGTGTGGTTACTACGTAAACGAAATTATTTTACGCCTGCTAGCTAAAGATCAACCGCAACCAACGCTGTTTGCACATTATGGAATGACGTTAGCTGAACTGGCTGAAAGTCCTGATAACCCGCAACCTATACTGCGCCGTTTCGAATTGCAATTACTTGAAGCGTTGGGTTTGCTGCCCAACTTTGCGCACTGTCGTAACGATGGTGAGGCATTAGTGGCTGATGAGAGTTATCTGTTTTACCCAGGTTCAAATCAAGCCGTGTTGGTACCAAATGATATTCAACACATTGCTATTCCAAAAAAGAAAATTCCGCAGGCTGTGTATCATTCAGATGGTGAGACTCTGGACGTTGGCGTGCCAGTGAGTGGCAAAACGCTTATTGGGTTGGCCGAATTTGATATCGACGATAAACAAGTATTGAAAGAAATCAAGCCGTTGATGCGCCGGTTGTTGCATATGCACTTGGGTGATAAGCCATTAAACAGTCGTGAGTTGTTTAGCTCGTTAACGCCGCCGCCTCCGCCACCGCGTAAGTCTGTGGCGGAGGATGCAACAGACGCTGCAGATGCAACAGACGCTGCAGATGCAACGGATACTGCAAAAGCAGAACAATCAGAAGCAGGCATCACTGAGAAAGATGACAGTTAAGTTGGACGCTCCATCGATTATGGAAGATTGCCTTTCTGCGGTAGAGCAGGTTTTATTGCAACCGGACCCAAGCCTTAAAGCTAATCAAAGTATTGTGCTCAATACTCAGTGGCAACGTTTGTCCGATACCGAACGAGAGTCCGTATTGGCCAAAGACACTCGTTCTGAGGTTGTACCACTCGATGAGCCTGGAAGACCGGATAAGCCTGAGCTCGTTAATGCAAAGCACTTGGCGCGGCGTGGTCTTGGAACGCAAGCTGGGCGCATTGCGTTGTTGCATTCATTGGCGCATATCGAATTTAATGCAATAAATTTGGCGCTGGACGCTGTCTATCGTTTTCGTGATGTACCAACAGCCTATGTCACCGACTGGCTGAAAGTTGCCAGTGATGAAGGCGAGCATTTTCTATTGGTACTAAACCGTTTGAGAGTATTGGGCAGTGATTACGGCATGCTGCCTGCGCACACAGGCTTATGGGACATGGCGCGACAGACTGATCATGACATTTTAGTTCGTATGGCCTTGGTGCCGCGAATACTCGAAGCCCGTGGTTTAGATGTAGCCCCTCCTATGATCACAAAACTACAGGCCCAAGGCGATACCGATAGCGCTGATATTTTGCAGCGTATCTATACCGATGAAATCACCCATGTTGAAATCGGTAATCGTTGGTTTCGGCATGTGTGCGAGGAACGAAATCTAAACGGTGCAGCCGTGTTTCGCGATTTGCTAACCGGTCCGAACAGTTCATACCTGCGTAGCCCCTTTAACGATGAAGCTAGGTTGCAAGCAGGGTTTACTGTTGAAGAGATGCAAGTGATACGCGAGATGGAAGCCGAGCATCGTGCTTGGCTTGCGAGTGATGCCTCGAAGCCGTCTGCTTAGCACTTAACGAATCGCGACTACTACTCCCGCCAAAGTGAAGTTTGCTTGTATTTAATCATTGCAGGAATAAAGCTCACAGTGGTGATAATCAAATAGAGTAATAGTGCCGCTTTTCGGTCCAACATGTTTGGGCCGATAAAAGACAGTGCAATTGAACCGCCTGCTAGTGAGCATAATATAGCTGCTCTACCCAGACGCCACCGACGTCGTTTGAGTGGGGCTTTGGGTTCGATGAATGGGTTACATAGATTGGAGGCAAAAATAAAAACTACGTAGCTGAGCGCTAACAACGACAGGACCAAATACAACATTACAATGGTCTTCCATGAATAATTTTAGGTGTTACATAATGTTACATGGTGCGGGTTTAGATGCCAATGCCTAATTTGGGTTAGTGAAATAAAAGCCATACTACTTCGGCGTTAGCTCTGTGATAATCAGCTATATCGCTCAAACAATAATTGCTCGCCATCGAACCGGGCAATCATCGCGTGATCACTTTTCCAGTCTCCAAGCACCAGTCGGCGTGCAGTGGTGGGTGTGTCTGTTGAAAGCACGTGGTCATAAGGTCGGTGTGTATGTCCGTGTATCAAACAATCATTTGGACATTGTTTGCAGTGTGCATCAACAGCATCTTCATTCACATCCATGATACCAGCCACCTTGGTGGATACCGCTTCGCGACTTTGTTCACGTAGGTCTTGCGCTTTAGCGATGCGTTCTTCAATGCTCAGTGCTAAAAATTCTTTTTGCCACTGCGGATTACGTAGCATGCCTCGAAGTTGGAGGTAGTCGACATCGTCCGTACAAAGCGTATCGCCATGGAGTAAAGAGAAGCGAGCATTGCCGAAGTCGACTTCAATATGATCGTCGATATGCAGTTGTGCACCTACCCGTGATGCAAACTGCGCACCTAATAGAAAATCACGATTGCCGTGCATAAGATGCACTGCAGTACCGTTGGCAGACAGCTCGCCAATCGCCTCATAGACAGAAGTCAGTCTTGGGTCAGCTGCATCGTCGCCCAGCCAATATTCAAACAGGTCTCCAATAATGAACAAAGCCTGCGCACCCTTTGCGTGTGCAAAGAATCGCAGGCTAAGTTCAATCGTATCCTGACGGGCAGGGTCTAGATGTAAATCGCTGATAAAAAATGTCTGCCGCAGCTGGGGCGTGTTCGTATCAAGTGAGCTAGATTGATCAGTTGATAAGCGAATAACAGACATGGGCCATTCCAAATAAAATGCGTTGGCTAGCTAACAGTGCTACTTCAGCGTTAGCTTACAGTGACAGATTCGATAACCACTGAATCGATGGGCACATCTTGATGCTGACCATGAGGACCGGTAACCACTGCGGCAATCGCAGCGATTGTATCTTGACCAGAAACCGTTTCACCGAACACGCAGTAACCAAAACCTGATTGGGTTTCACTACTGAAATTCAGAAAATCATTGTCTTTTAAATTAAGGAAAAACTGCGAACTGGCTGAATGTGGGTCTGGAGTACGAGCCATTGCAATCGTGCCAACGTTATTAACCAAGCCATTGTTCGCTTCGTTCTTTATGTTGTCATGCGTTGGCTTTTGATTCATGTCAGCATCGAAGCCGCCACCTTGAATCATGAAGTCTGGAATGACACGATGAAAGATCGTGTTGTCGTAGTGGCCTTCTTCAGCGTAGCGCTTGAAATTGTTGCAGGTGTCAGGTGCCGCTTCTGTGTTGAGTAGAAGTTCGATATCGCCTTTATTGGTTTTGATGGTAACTTTCATGCAATGGGACTCTGTTGAGTGTCAAAGCCCCATTGTACAGCACTATAATGTGGAGATCGTTAGTTGAACCGCGTAACCAAGATGTTCGCAGCTCGCGTATAGATTGAGTTGGCCATTGCGTTTTACTGAGTTACAACCGATTTCTGTTCAGCTTTAGGCTCGACAGCAGCTTCCAGTGTTTCAGGAACCATCAGTGAGACTTCGTTAATCACCACTTGTTCACGAGGCGCATCACGGCTAAAAGGTCCGCCGGGTCCAGTTGGCATTTGGCTAATTTTATCGACAATTTCTTGCCCTTCAACAACACGCCCGAATACTGCATAGCCCCAACCACGTGCACTGGGTGCTGTGTGATCAAGATTACGGTTGTCTTCGGTGTTAATGAAGAATTGTGCTGTTGCTGAGTGGGGTGAGTTAGTTCGCGCCATAGAGATGGTGTAGCGCTGATTGCGGATACCATTATTGGCTTCATTTGGAATAGCTGAGCGGGTTGGCTTGCGCTTAAATGTTGCGTCGAAACCGCCGCCTTGAATCATGAAGCCTTCAATAACACGATGAAAAATGGTTCCGGCATAGAAGCCGTCTTCGACGTATTTGAGAAAATTTTCCACCGTCACAGGAGCACGATCGGGTTCAAGTTCGATAACCATGTCACCTTCAGTTGTTGAAAGGCGTACCTGTGGCGCATCCGCCAAGCAAATAGATGCCGCGAGGCTCAAACCAAGAAAAGCTATAAATCGTGGAAAAAACATGTGTGTCCCTGAAAAACTGGTTCTGTAACGCTGCCTTAATTTTAGCGGGTTTTATGCCAAATCTTGAGTGCAGTATCCATCGGGTAATCTGCTACAGTTTGGGTGTACCCGCTTTATTGACCCAACTCAAATTCAAATGCTGCATATATATAATAGTTTAACTCGCGAAAAAGAATTATTCACGCCTCGAGAGGCGGGAAAAGTGGGCATGTATGTATGCGGCATAACGATTTACGATTTCTGTCATATTGGTCATGCGCGCGTGTTTGTCGTTTTTGATGTCCTGTACCGGCACTTACAAGCGTTGGGGCTAGATGTCACCTATGTGCGCAATATCACCGATATTGACGATAAGATTATTGCGCGCGCGGCGCAAAACAACGAACCAGTCGACAAATTAACGGGTCGCTATATCGATGCGATGCATGAAGACGAAGCCTCGCTGTCTGTATTGCGTCCCACGCATGAGCCTCGCGCCACCAGCGCAATCGCCGGCATGGTTACGATGATTGAAAAGTTAATCGAATCAGGTTATGCCTACGCGGCCAAAAACGGTGATGTGTTTTATTCCGTATCGAAATTTGAGCGTTACGGTCAACTATCGGGCCGTAAGCTTGAGGACATGCGCGCAGGGGAGCGTGTCGCGGTCGATCCGAACAAACAAGACCCAATGGATTTTGTCCTGTGGAAGTCGGCCAAGCCGGGTGAGCCAAGTTGGCCATCACCCTGGGGCGAAGGTCGGCCAGGGTGGCATATCGAATGTTCCGTTATGGCCAAAAATTTATTGGGTGAAGAGTTCGATATTCACGGCGGCGGCAGAGATTTGCAGTTCCCGCATCATGAGAATGAGATAGCCCAAAGCGAAGCTGCGCATGCCGGAACTACTTTTGCTCGGTACTGGATGCACAACGGGCTTGTGCGTGTTGATGAAGAAAAAATGTCGAAGTCGCTGGACAACTTTTTCACGATTCGTGATGTTTTAAAAGAATACAACGGTGAAGAAATACGGTTTTTCATTATCAACTCACACTACCGCAGTTCTTTAAACTACTCCACTGGCCAGCTTAATATGGCTCGATCAGCGTTGCAGCGGTTATATATCGCTTTGCGTAACACACCGACTAAGCCTGAATTAGGGGTTAATCAAGACGCTATTGAGCGCTTTGATAAGGCGATGAATGACGATCTCAACACGCCGGAGGCTTTCGCTGTGTTGTTCGAGCTTGCCAGTGAGATCAACAAACAGACCGCCAGAGACTCCGATGAAACTGCCGTGTTGGCGAATACCTTGCGGGCCTTAGGTGGTCGACTTGGTTTATTGCAAATCGACCCAGACGTGGCGCTTCAAGCCACACCGGCAAAGGAGGGCGATATGAGTAGCGATACGATCGAAACGCTTATTGCTGAGCGAATTTCGGCGCGGGAAGAGAAAAATTGGCAACGCAGCGATGAAATTCGCGATCAACTAACGGTCGCAGGCATTGTTCTGGAAGATACGGGTGGAAAAACCACATGGCGACGAGGCTAGGTGTTATGGTCTCAATCGCGATTTTATGTATGAGCTGCCCGTCTTAATGTTTACTCCTTTTGCGTCTCGATGCAGCTATGTCTAAGAAAAGCGCCAGCAAAAATCAAGCGCGACGATTCGCGCGTGAGCGAGCTCTTCAGGCTCTCTATCAAATCGAGCTATCCGGCGGAGAAATATCGACGGTTCGCGCAGAGATCATCGAGCGCCAAGAGATGTCACTGGTCGACCAAGACTATTTCATCACTTTGTTTGATGGCGTTGCAACCGACCCGGACGCCGTCGACGTCCATTTAGTACCAGCGCTTGATCGCCCCATTGAAGACCTTGACCCAATTGAACGATGCGTTCTTCGCATAAGTGTGTATGAATTTGTTAATCAATTGGAAACCCCTGCACGTGTTGTTATTAATGAAGCGATAGAGATTACAAAGCGCTTCGGGGCTGATAAAGGGCACACTTATGTCAACGGCGTGTTAGATAAGTTAGCCATCGCATTGCGCCCACTTGAGATGCGCAAGAGCTAACATGGCCAACGACTCGCCATCTACTGAAGAACACGTGTCGTCAACGCCTGCCAAAATGCGGGTGACGAGGGATCAGCTGCTGGCAAATCCTGCAAACTTTTTTGCGTTGGGCGCAGGGTCTGGACTTGCACCGAAAGCCCCCGGTACTTTCGGCACACTGGCCGCCATTCCGATCGTTATGCTTATGCCTAACAGTGTGCCGATCTACATCACCATTGTGCTCGTGCTCTTTGCTGTGGGTGTTTGGCTGTGTGATACCTGTGCCAATAACTTAGATGTGCACGATCATCCTGCAATCGTGTTTGATGAGTGGGTGGGGTATCTCATTACGATGATTGCCGCTCCACGTTCATTGTTGTTCTTAGCGTTAGGGTTTGCGCTGTTTAGATTGTTCGACATATTGAAGCCATGGCCAATAAGCATGGCTGATCAACGAGTGGCTGGTGGGTTTGGCATCATGGTAGATGATGTGATTGCTGGCATTTTTGCCGCCATTACATTGCAATTGCTGATGTTGTTGATGAGCTTGTTTGGCGTCACTCTTGCCGCATTAGGCTAAATGCTTCTGCCACTTTACTCAAGGCGTTACTCAAGGCACGTTAACGCCAAAGTGTCGCAACGTTTTGCACAAGCTAATCAACGGTAGACCAATCAACGCAGTCGGGTCCTTCGATTCAACTTGCTCAAATAAACTGATGCCAAGCTTTTCCACCATGAAGCTACCCGCGCAATCGAGTGGCATTTCAGCTTCAATGTAACGATCAATTTCGGCCTCGGTAAGGTTGCGCAAAGTGGCTATTGTTTGATCAACTGCGTTTTGGGTTTCACCCGTTTTGGAGTTCAGAACACTAAGTGCTGTATAGAAAATAACCGATTGCCCTTGCATGGTGCGCAATTGCTGTACAGCATTCTCAACTGTGCCTGGCTTTCCCAATACTTGTCCAGCCAGCGCACAAACCTGATCTGAGCCAATGATGATGCTTTCTGGGTATCGGGTTGTTAGGCTATGGGCCTTTGTTTTGGCCAATCTTAGCGCTAAATCGAGCGGTTTTTCGTCTATCTGGGGTGTTTCATCACAATTTGGCCGCGCAGCTTCGAAGGCTAAGCCTAATCGAGTCAACAATTCGGCTCTGTATTTCGATGTGGAACCTAGAACTATCACTTGCACCTTTTGGTCAGTTTGGTTAATCTTCGTGGGTTATGGTCAAGCCAACTCCCAGCCGGTTTAATCCGGATTTGCTGGCGCGTGATTCCACCCAGTACAGCGTTAATTTGCCGTTAGGCCAGTTTAGCCGTTTGCGGGAAATGCTGCTCAGTGATGAGGGCGAAATCGACGCCACTTTCCGATTTTCACGGCGTAAGAAATCCGTACTAGTTGCTGGGAATTTGAAGACCAGTTTTCGGCTGTTGTGCACTCGGTGTCTTGAACCGATGGACTACGCGATTGAAGAGCCGTTTGAATTTATTTTTGCGAAGAATGAGCAGGTAGCTCACGAAATGCCGGATGGACTCGACCCGGTGGTACTCGATGAATTTGGCCAAATCCATGTTGTCGATTTGTTTGAAGATGAATTGATTTTGCATGTGCCAACGGTGGCGCTGCACGACAAGCGGGAAAACTGTAACGCCGATGAGCAATTGCTCGGCGCAGATGAATTAGAGGAATCCAGCTCAACATTGCTGGAACAAAGTGAACAAGGAAAGAACGAGCCTTTGAAAAGCGGTGCTAAGAAAAAGAACCCGTTCGACGTGCTTAAAGATCTTGATCTACATTAACTATTACATAACGACTGGAATTTACAATGGCCGTTCAAAAAAGCCGAAAAACACCTTCTCGACGTGGCATGCGTCGATCGCACGACAAGTTGACTGCAACAACGCTTGCAACTGATCCAACAACGGGTGAGCTACACCGCCGACACCACATCACGCCAGATGGTTTTTATCGTGGCAAGCAAGTTGTTGAGACCGTAGAAATAGAAGACGACGAAGAATAGCCCGCAGTCGGGTGATTCATTGCGTACTCGTTCGTGAGTCAGCTCGACTCATAGCCACAGCAAAAAATCCATGACAGCCAATTTAACGGTTGCCGTCGATGCGATGAGCGGCGACAAAGGCACTGGTGTCATCGTGGATGCGGTACGCCAGGTCCTTGCGGCGCGTACCGATGCCACTTTGCTATTGGTGGGTGATCCTGCCGAAATTGAACGTCACATTGGCAACAACCCATTGCCCGAAGGACGTGCCCAGATCGTAGAAGCTAGCGAAGTGGTCACCATGGATGACAGTGTCGCTATCGCCCTTCGCAACAAGAAAAAATCCTCGATGCGCATCGCCATCAATCAGGTTAAAGAGGGTCGTGCGGCTGCCTGTGTTAGCTCTGGTAATACCAGTGCATTAATGGCGATCAGTAAGTTCGTGCTTAAAACCGTCCCCGGCATCGATCGTCCTGCCATCTGTACCACCATTCCTGCACTGCATGGCCATACCCACATGCTCGATCTTGGCGCAAACGTGGATTGCAGTGCCGACCATCTGTTTCAGTTCGCCACCATGGGTTCCATATTGGCCCAAGCAATCGACTCGGTCGATAAACCAACAGTGGGTTTGCTCAATATAGGCTCAGAAGAGCTCAAAGGTAATGGTCAGGTTAAGGAGGCGGCTGAACTGATCAGCAATAGCTCACTTAATTACATTGGTTTTGTAGAAGGTAACGAGATTTATACCGACCGCGCCGATGTTGTGGTTTGTGATGGCTTTGTTGGTAACATTTCGTTGAAAACCAGCGAAGGTCTTGCACGAATGATCTCGCATTATCTAAAAGAAGAATTTATGCGTACGCCGTTTAATAAATTGGTTGGCTTAGTCGCTAAACCGATTTTAATGTCGTTCAGAAAACGCATTGATCCACGTCGTTATAATGGTGCGAGTTTGCTTGGGCTTAAAGGCGTTGTTGTTAAGAGCCATGGTAGTGCCGACGCGGTTGCTTTTGCGAATGCGATCAATATTGCGTTGCTTGCAATCGATAACGACGTGCCCGCAAAAATTACTGAACATATGAGTCAGTCATTGAGCAGTATTGCGTAGCGCCGATGGCGACGTTTTCCAGAATTGTAGGCACCGGTAGTTATTTACCTGAAAAGGTATTAACGAATGCTGATCTGGAAACAATGGTCGATACCACCGATGAATGGATTCGTACGCGAACGGGTATCGAGCAGCGTCACATTGCAGCCGAAGGCGAGCACACTGTAGACCTTGCCGAACAGGCATCGGTCAGAGCAATGGAAGCCGCTGGTGTCACTGCTGGCGATATAGATTTAATCATTGTTGCAACCACCACTAGCGACCAAGTATTTCCGAGCACTGCATGCCTTCTGCAAAGTCGGCTTGATGTACATGGTTGTCCCGCGTTCGATATACAAGCCGTCTGTACTGGCTTTGTCTATGCTTTATCGGTGGCAGACAAGTTCGTGCAAACAGGGACATCAAAATGTGCGTTAGTGGTTGGTGCGGAAACCTTTTCACGCATTATTGATTGGACTGATCGTAATACCTGCGTATTGTTCGGCGACGGTGCAGGGGCTGTGGTTATAAAAGCCGATCAGTCACCAGGTATTCTCTCGACCCATCTGCACGCAGATGGCGATTATGCAAAGCTATTGCATGTGCCCAGTGGTGTCTCTAACAATTATGCCGCAGTGCAGGAAGGGCGTGCCTACGTAGAAATGGATGGCTCCGATGTTTTTAAAATGGCCGTTCGAAAGCTGGGTTCCATTGTAGAGGAAACGTTAGAGGCCAATGGGCTTGAACGCTCCGATATCGATTGGTTAATTCCGCATCAGGCGAATACGCGAATTATTCACGCAACGGCAAAGAAATTACAAATGCCACTAGAAAAAGTGGTTATCACGGTGGCAAAACAGGGTAATACGTCCGCTGCATCAATACCACTTGCCCTTGATACTGCTGTGCGTTCTGGCGATGTTAAAGCCGGGGAGTTGTTATTGCTAGAAGGATTTGGTGGTGGCTTCACTTGGGGTTCGGCGCTCATTAAGTATTAACGACCAGTAACAGCTCACTTTGCGGGTAACGCGATGAACGGCGACAAGGACAATAGGGACGCAGACGCTGCTGACTCATCCAAGAGTAATGCATCGTCGGATGATGCAAAAACGGATGGTGTAAATGCTGAATTTAACCCAACTGAATTTCTTCGCACCGTAACCGATCGCCCCGGTGTCTATCGAATGTTCAATGACACTGCCGACATTATTTATGTGGGTAAGGCGAGCAATTTAAAGAACCGACTTTCTAGCTACTTCCAAAAAAATCTTGATAGTGCAAAAACTCGTGTTCTGGTATCTCACATTGCTGAGGTGCAGGTCACGGTAACTGCCAGTGCTGCAGAAGCGTTATTACTCGAACATAATTTAATTAAAGAACACCGGCCACGCTACAACGTGGTGCTGCGTGATGATAAAAGTTATCCCTATATTTTTATCTCAACAAAGGATGCGTATCCGCGCATTAGTTATCAACGTGGTGTCAGAAAAGTAAAAGGTAAGTACATTGGTCCTTACCCTAGCGCCGGTTCCGTTAAACGCTCGTTAAGTCTTGTGCAAAAATTGTTTAACGTACGCCAGTGTGAAGACAGTTATTTTCGTAATCGTTCTCGACCTTGTTTGCAGTATCAAATTCAACGTTGCACAGCACCGTGCGTTAACGCTATCTCAGAAGAAGAGTATGCAAAAGATGTCGCCATGAGTGTCAAGGTGCTCGAAGGTAAGTCGACCGAAGTCATCAAAGATTTGGTCAGCCGAATGGAGAGCGCCTCTGAGAGCTTGGAATTTGAATTAGCCGGTAAGCTGCGCGATCAAATTGGTAACTTAAAATCGGTCAGTGACCTAAGTGGCTCCATGCGTGATCGCGAAGATGCAGATTATGTCGGTGTTGCAACACGAGGTGGACAAAGTTGCGTGCAAGTGTTTTTTATCCGTAACGGTACGAACCTGGGTAATAAGGCTTTTTACCCAACTACGCCAGCCGAGAGCACCAGTGCCGAAATACTCAACGCATTTATTTCACAGTTTTACATTGATCATGACGTCCCAAGAGAGATAATCGTGACCGAACCGGTGCCTGACAGGCAATTGTTGCAAGAGATTTTCAGTAGCCGAGTGCCAGGTAGTGTCACAATAACGCACAAGGTTCGAGGCGAGCGAGCAAAATTGCAAACGTTGGCGCTCAACAATGCCGATATATCGCTGGCAACAAGACTGGCATCGCGCTCGGGTATGGCCGCAAGGCTCGATGCGCTGCGTGAGTTGGTTGAGCTTGAGGAGTTGCCCAGGCGCATGGAATGCTTTGATATCAGTCATACCATGGGTGAGGCGACGGTCGCATCCTGTGTTGTGTTCAACGCCGAAGGGGCCGACAAAGCCCAGTACCGGCGGTTTAACATCACTGATATAACGCCTGGTGATGACTATGCAGCGATGCGTCAGGCGCTCACACGTCGCTACACACGCTTGCTAAAGGAGAATAGGGACTTACCCGATATTTTATTTATCGATGGTGGCAAGGGACAGATAGGCGTTGCGCTGGAAGTGATGCAAGAATTGCAAATTGACAACATGGAAATTGTGGGTGTTTCAAAAGGCCCTGATCGACGGCCGGGTGATGAGACGCTGATTCTTTGTCGTCAACGTACAGAGAAACAGCTCAATAACGACTCAGCTGCTCTACTGCTGATACAGCAAATACGTGATGAGGCACATCGGTTCGCTATTGCAGGACACAGAGGTAAGCGAGCGAAAAAGCGAAGACAATCATCGCTTGAAGAAATTAAAGGACTTGGACCTAAACGGCGTAAAGCTTTGTTAACGCATTTTGGTGGTATTCAAAAGTTGAACAAAGCAGGTGTCGAAGATATTGCCAGTGTGCCGGGAATTAGTACCGAGCTGGCTTCAAAAGTTTATGATGAACTGCACCCAGGTGGAGCTTTACCACCAGTGCACCCAAAGGAGTAACTGTATTGCCGTTGCCCAATTCACTTAAAATACCGACGTTGCTTACGTTTCTGCGCATCGGTTTGTTGCCAGTAATCATTGTGGTGTTCTATTTGGACTACAGCTGGGCGCGACCATTGTCGTGTTTCATTTTTGTTGTAGCAGGCATTACAGATTGGCTGGATGGTTATTTGGCTAGAAAATGGAACCAGGAGAGCCGTTTCGGCGCATTTCTCGACCCCGTGGCCGATAAACTGATGGTGGCAACCGCACTCATTTTGTTAGTTGAATTCGACAGCAGTCCATGGCTCACCATTCCTGCCATTGTTATCATTGGTCGGGAAATAACCATTAGCGCGTTACGTGAATGGATGGCCGAAATGGGGCAGCGTGGCAAAGTGGCTGTGGGTTGGCTTGGAAAAGTAAAAACCACGTCTCAGATTGTTGCGTTGGCGGCACTACTGTATTTACACGACATCGCTGGGTTACCTATCTATCAAATTGGTCTTGTGGCTTTATATATAGCTACTGTGCTCACTATCTGGTCCATGGTGGGGTACATGCAGGCCGCTTTTAGACCGGAAATGAATGAGTAAAATTTAATAGGGACGCTTGACAGTTTCATCTGGTGAATCCACAATACACAGATCGGTGCGGGAATAGCTCAGTTGGTAGAGCGCGACCTTGCCAAGGTCGAGGTCGCCAGTTCGAACCTGGTTTCCCGCTCCAATTTTTAAAGCGTTTTTCAAACGTTGATAGTACCGATTTAGACACGTCTTATGGCAAGATGTGTAATGCAACATGGCCGCGGGAATAGCTCAGCTGGTAGAGCGCGACCTTGCCAAGGTCGAGGTCGCCAGTTCGAACCTGGTTTCCCGCTCCAATTCAACGCCTAGTTGCAAGTTGCCATAATTTCTACATCACACCGTTAACGTTCTCCTAAATCGTAATCGCTTAATAACCTCCTTCAGCATAATTCGTCAAATACATGGCGAAATGTTCACAGTCTCCAACCGATCGAGATTTTGCTGTCCACACATGGACTTCATGCACACGGTTTTCCATTTCACACAGGCCCCTAATCACCAATTAGTTGAAATCCATCAATTGGACGCCAATTCTGTGGCCTGTACCTAGTTTTCTGAGTGCCCAAATGGCTTGCAAGTTGCTTTCTGACAAGGTCTGTAGAACCCTTAGAAGACTGACAACGAGTGTCACAAGCCAAACAATTAGAGAATACCGAGACGCACCAAAGCGCCGACTCGACAATTGATCCATCAAGATCGACTGAGCGGGAAGAGCAGCGCCGTGCCGTCGCTAGCGCTTGGTTGAGTTGGCAATGCAAGATGGTTGCGGGTGTGCTGCGAGGTGCCGTGTTCTCAGTTCGTGAGAGACGCTTAGAGAAGGTGTTGGGTCACTGGCCTGATAATGACACACAAGTGTCTGCGTTGAGCATCCTTGCGAGCAAGTCCCTAGAATCCAATGAGGTGTTAATACATCCTGCACAAAAATCGGGTGTAAAAAGTGATCAACTCCAAGATCATCTCGCTATTCCAATGAGCAACGAAGACGGTGACTACGTAGTGGTCATGCATCTGGTGACTCGAAGTCAAACCCAACAAGACGCCGTTGTGCAATTGGTGCAATGGGGTGGTATGTGGCTAGGTTCTTTGGAAAAAGTGATCAGTGATATATCTGGCACAGCCTCAACCGTATCGATTCAATTAGCCGAACAGGCACTACAACACAAAGATTTATATGCAGCTTGTTTAGAAGCTACAAACCGTTTGGCCGTGGACTTACAATGTGAACGCGTCAGCGTCGGATTAAAACACGGTGCATCGATTCGTCTGCAAGCCATATCGCAAGTAGCTAACTTTGACGAACGACGAGCTTTGGTCTTAGCTATAGAAGCTGCGATGGAAGAAGCTGTTGAGCAGGAAACAATGATAAATACATCCGATAAAAAATCGGATTTTGTGCTCACTCGAGCGCATGACGAGTTGCAAAACGCACACACGTCCATGGCCAGTTGCACCATCCCACTGTATTGCAACAATAAGGCGGTGGGTGCAGTGTTACTTGAAAAAACCTTAGAAGAAGGCTTTGATCTAGATACGGTTAGTCATGCAATGAAAGTGCTTGCGCCAATGGGGCCAGTGCTGCAACTCATACGACAAGAACAACGCTCGTATACCGCCCGCCTGCGTGAGTCAGTTCAATCGAAACTTAATCCTGACAATTTGCCGAGCACTAACAAGGGTCGCATCTTAGCTTGTGTTGGTGTCTTGGGTGTTTTAGGTTTACTGTTTTTCCCCGTACCGTACAACGTATCAGCGCAAGCGAGCATTGAAGGCTCTGATAAACAAGTGTTAGTAGCGCCACAAGCCGGTTATATCAAGTCCGCCAGTGCCAGTGCTGGCGACAAAGTTATTGCCGGTCAGTTAATCGCCTCACTTGAAGATCGTGAGCTAGTGATCGAGAAAGAAAAATGGTTAGGTGAGTTGGGTAAGTTAGATACCTCATTGGCCAGAGCATTGAGCTCGCGTGATCGTTCTGAGCTAGGCATGTTGCAAGCTAAAAAAGCGCAGGTAGATGCAGAGATTGCACTGATTGATCAAAAAATGAAACGTGCGCGACTGGTTGCGCCTTTCGATGGCGTATTGGTCAGCGGTGATCTGAGTCAGTCATTGGGTGCCCCGGTTGACGTTGGCCAAGTCTTATTCGAAGTGGCATCAATGGATTCGTATCGATTGATTTTGGAAATTGATGAGCATGATGTGGCTGGTGTTGAAGCTGAACAAAGTGGTGTGTTACGTTTTTCAGCACTGCCCGGTAGCCGACATACACTCACCACTAAAAGTATTGTTCCAGTGGCGCTAACCCGCGAACGAAAAAGTATCTTCTCTGTGGAAGCTGAACTGGACGAACAACATGACATATTACGTCCCGGTATGCGCGGCGTTGCAAAGATTCGCGTTGGTGAGAGGCCACTGATTTGGATTTGGACGCACGGCTTGGTTGCTAAAGTGCGGTTATGGCTCTGGAAGTCAGGTCTGTAATGAGCGACACTTTTGTCACCACCGAAGAGATTTGGGAACGCCTGCGCGATCTTAGCCCGCAGTTGCGTAGTCACATTCGCACACATGTTCAAGTGTATCGTGGCGAGCGTTGGTTTCTGTTACTGGACGAACTTTCTGGAGAGCACCTTCGACTCAACGGCCGAGCCTATGGTTTAGTTGGTCGGCTTGATGGTAAGTGCACACTGGGTACCGTCTTTAATCATTTAAGTGAAAATGAAACCCCTGATTTAGCCGTAACTGAAGTGGTTGATATTGTTGGCCGCTTACAGCGTATGGGTGCTATCTCCAATGTGTTGGATAAAACCACGTTAGATTTGGTGAAGCAGTATCGCGATCGGCGCCGCAATGTACGTTTGCGAAAAATAATCAGCCCTCTGATGATTCGCATACCGATTATAAACCCAGATAAAATTCTTGAGAAAATAACGCCCTTTGTAAAGCCACTCATTGGTGTCAGTGGGGCATTGTTATGGTTGCTTATCGTATTGCCGGCTTTTGTTCTAGCGCTACAAAATTGGGATTTGTTGGCCAATGCGTATAGCACGGATATTTTAAAGCCGAGCAATTTGATTTTGCTGTGGTTTATTTATCCAGTGATGAAATTGGTGCACGAATTTGCGCATGCGTTGTGTGTTAAGCGCTGGGGCGGGGATGTACATGAAATGGGCATCACACTGCTTGTGCTGACCCCCATTCCATATGTCGATGCATCTGCGGCCAGTTCGTTTAAGTCTAAGTACAAACGCATGGTTGTTAGTGCGGCAGGCATTATGGCTGAGCTGTTCATCGCATCGATAGCCCTTTATTTTTGGCTTGGTTCCAGTGACGGATTGCTTCGTGATACCGCGTTTGGCGTTTTCACCATAGGTGCTGTCTCAACGGTACTGTTCAACGCAAACCCACTACTCAAATTTGATGGCTATTTCATCCTGCAAGATCTAATAGAAATACCCAACTTATTTTCTCGCTCAGCACAGTACTACCGGTACTTATTTAAACGCTACATTTTAAGGCTTGATAACCAAGTATCGCCAGTAACGGCGCTCGGCGAACGTCGCTGGTTCTTGACTTACGGGCTAGCATCAAGCGTCTACCGTCTGTTTATCTTATTTTTTATCGTGGTGTTTTTATCCAGTCGTTATCTGGTACTAGGTGTGGCGTTAGGTCTTTGGGCGGTTATACAGCAGTTCGTCTTACCGCTAATTAAGAGCGTAAAGTTTGTATTGTATTCACCTGAAACCGAACACCGCAGACAAAGATCGACTCGTTTGCTCATAGCTGCGGCCGTTATTGGTGTGATCACTATTGGTGTCATACCAATGCCTTCATCCACTCGGGCGCAAGGTGTGGTTTGGGTGCCCCAGCAAGGTGAAATATTTGCGCAATCTGCAGGCTTTGTTAATGAGGTGTTAGTAGCCCCTGGTGAGCAGGTAACAAAAGGCCAGCCGTTGTTAGTTTTGCAAGCGCCAGAATTAGATAGAACGATTATCGTGATGCAGAACGAACTGGTGTCGCTGGATATTAGAAGTGAGTTATTGCGTGTCGTCGATCAAGCAGAATATGCATTGCTGCAAGCGGATATAGAGGCATTAAAACGTAACTTAGTAGAAAAACACAGTCAGCGTGCAAACTTGCAGGTTGTGGCCAACGCTGACGGGACGTTCACACCCAGTCAGCAATTCAAGCTCCAGGGACGTTACTTTGCGCAAGGTGATCTTATCGCGCATGTTATCGACCCAAGCAACTTAGTGGTGCGCGTCGCCGTACCGGATGTCGATAGTGGCCGGCTGCGTGGTGGGGTTAATTCAGCATCGGTAAAGTTAGCCGAAGCACTTGGCAACAAGATACAGGCAAGCGTCGTAAATGAGGTGCCTGCCGCAGATCACCAATTGCCAAGTGCCGCATTGGGTGCAGGTGGAGGTGGCGGCATAGCTATTGCGTCAACTGACAAGCAGGGATTAACAACGGTCGATAGCATTTTTCATTTGCAGTTAGGTCTTCCGGCGAACACGAAAATATTTGGGGTAGGTGAGCGTGCATACGTAACATTGCGTCACGATGCTGAGCCCTTGGGAAAACGATGGTTGAGATCATTGCGCCAGGTGTTTTTGAAAACCTTGCCAGCGTGAATAAACCACGTTTCAGATTAATTGGCTTCTCTTGTGATAGATCATGCGTATAAATGAAATTTTCAGTCCAGTCGCTTTAATACCACCCTTGGTGTTTATTGTTGCGGCCGTCGTACTCCCTTGGGGGGAGTCAGCGGATGCGAGTCGTGAAGTGTTATCCGATATCGATTGCGTTGTACAGCCTGGGCAAATTGCGTCTCTAGGTAGCGCGGTTCCCGGTGTTCTATCAGCAGTTAACGTTAACCGCTCAGACTACGTATCGCAAGGTGTAGTGCTTGCGACGCTTGAATCTGATGTTGAGAACGCATCTTTGCAATTGGCTAATCGTATCGCCTCATTAAATACCGCCACCCGTTTACGCCAGCTTAATGCAGACTTTGGCTCGCGCACTTTACAACGCAATCAATCTCTATTTCAAAAAGCTTCTATTTCCAAACAAACACTCGATCAAGTAAAGACCGAAGCACTGATTGCAGATATGCAGGTTCAGCAAGAACGAGAGAATCTTGAAGTGGCGAGCATTGAAGTGATTCGGGCCAAAGCGGTACTTAATCGTCGAAACATACGAGCGCCGTTTGATGGCGCAATCATGGAGCGATACAAAACAGTGGGTGAGTACGTTGCCGATGAACCGATTCTACAAATTGCCAGCCTTGATCCTCTGCATGTAGAAGTTATTGTGCCGATGACACAACTCGGTGTGGTTGAGAGCGGCATGTTAGGTCGTGTCACGATGGACATTCGAGGCTTTGAAGACCAAGTATTCGACGCTAAAGTTCGTCGAATCGACCCGGTCGGTGATGCTGCCAGTGCAACCTACGGCGTATTGCTTGAACTACCGAACCCCGACCTCACCATTCCCAGTGGTGTGCGCTGCCAGCTCGATTTTGTGGCGGACTGATCATTTAGTATTTTGTAGCCGCAGATTATACTGCGGTGCTAAATGTAAACTAATCTAACTCACTGATTGTTAAGCGTTATCTCCGATTGCGAACTCTATAGGTTTGCGCCTTTCTGCCGCTAGATAGGTTATCTGGACAAGTGCGTCCACTTACTTATCTAACAAAGTCGTTTGGAGTGCAGTTGGCAATGCCATCCCACAATTCAAACCTGATACCGACTGTTTGCCAGTCTTATCAAGTGATTAGCTTAATACTGCAGGCAAAATTTGCGTGAGCAAGATCATTAAATCAATCGTGCGCTTTTTCAAGTCACCGCTAGCCCGAATCAGTTTTGGTTTGGTGATGCTCACGGTGTCTTTGTTATTGCTTTCAGATTTTCTTGGCCTAATGCCAGACTCGCGCGGAACAGAAGTCGCGTATCGTCAACACATTGCAGAATCGTCCGCTGTGCAAGTCTCTATGGAGATCGGTGAGCGCGACCCCGCGAAGTTACAACAAATTCTAAGTTCAACCGTTGAACGCAACGATCGCGTATTGAGCGCGGCCGTTAAGCAAATTGACGGTACCGTGTTGCATGCTGAAGGTGCGCACGCAGATCATTGGACGCTTAATCCACTGGAAGAATCAACTATCGAGCAAGTGCGCGTATCGCTGTTTACTCCAAAAGGTGAATGGGGAACGTTTGAATTGGCGTTTAAAGAAATGCCGGTCAGTACGTCCATGTTCCGCGGTGGTAGTTCAGTTATAAAAATCGTTTTATACGTCGCCTTTGCAGGCTTTATTGGTTATTTCTTCTTCTTGAAGAAAGTCATGCGCGAGCTAGACCCCGACCAGGTTCTGCCAGATCGCGTACGAAGTGCCTTAGATTCACTTGCTGATGGATTGCTTATTATTAATCACGAAGGTGTGATTATGTTTTGCAACCAAGCTCTGGCAAAACGAACTGGTATCAATGCACGCAAGCTTACCGGCAAAGACAGTAGTTTTCTCGATTGGGTGACACCGAATGAAGGTGCAGACCTACCTTGGCAGCCGGTGCTTAACAGTACGCTGGCGGTGAACGAAGCATCGCTGCATTTACGCGTTGGCCATCACCAAAGTTATCAGTTTGTTGTTAATGCATCACCTATAAAAGGTGAGGGTACCGAAGTACGCGGTGCACTGATTACGTTTAATGATGTCACAGAGCTTGAGAAAAAGCACGCTGAATTAGAGCAATCTCTGGCTAACTTGGAAGAGTCACAAGCTGAGATAGAAGAGAAGAACCGCGAGTTATTTACCCTTGCAACCCGTGACCCGTTGACCAACTTATTCAACCGTCGTGCATTTTTTGATGCTTTTGATACGTTGTTTGAGAATGCTCAACAGAACAACTCACGCCTTGCTTGTATCATGCTTGATATCGATCACTTTAAATCGGTTAATGACACCCACGGTCATGGTGTTGGTGATGAAGTCATTAAGTACCTTGCGGATGCATTAACTGAATTTCTAGGTGATGTTGATGTTGTTGCTCGATTTGGCGGTGAAGAATTTTGTATGCTACTACCCGATGCGTCGGTAGAGGCTGCAGTACAACGCGCAGAAAAAATTCGTATGCACATTGCAGACGGTGTTAATGCGAATATATCAGTTGATCTATCCATCACCAGCAGTTTTGGTGTGTCGGTGCTGCCATCCGCTGCAAAGACGCCTGGAGAATTAATCGAATTCGCCGATTTAGCGTTATATGAAGCCAAAACGGCAGGACGTAACCGGGTTGTTAGTTGGCAAGGAGATGCTGGAGGCAAGCAGGAGACAATAGCGTCCACGGGTGCGGTAACTCAGCAGCCAGCTGAAAGAGTTGAACAACAGAACATTGCTCCACAGGACCAACCGGCTGTCTCGGTTAGACCAAGTGAGCGACGTCGTGAAGATGATATGGGTGCAGCGGGTGCATTGGTATTGGTGGAGCCAGGACGCTCGTTAACACAACGTCAGTTGTTGGCAACAAATATCGACACAGCGATTAAACGAGCGAAACGCGATGGGCATTTAATGGCTGTGGTGGTATTGGACGGAAATTCACTGCAGTACATTGCTGATAATGTCGACTACAACATTGGTAATAAACTGTGTTCGGTTCTAGTTGACCGTATTAAAAACATGTTACGTGTGGCTGACGTTGTATCTCAGGGCGAGATAGAAGAAGTTGTTGGTACCGTTACCCAAACTGAGTTCAATGAAATAGCCATACTGCTCAGCGACATCGATAAGAAAGAAAGCGTTCCTATGATTGTTGAACGCTTGTTGGCAGTGTTTGACCAACGCATTGTTATTAGTGGAATGGAATACGTTGTAGACACCCACGCTGGTGTGAGTATTTATGGCCCAGATGGTACGACTGCAGATACGTTGTTACAGAATGCTTGTGTTGCCTGCAGTAATGCGAAAATGTCTGAAGTACGTAACTCCTACAGTTTTTATTCTCCGCAAATGGATGAAGCGGCAAAACGATTCATCCGCTTACAGACTGATCTGTTCCAGGCGGTTGAGAAAAACGAATTTGAAGTGTACTACCAGCCAAAGATGGATTTGATCTCAGGCGAGATACTTGGCTTTGAAGCCTTGCTGCGTTGGCATCATGACCAGCTAGGCACCGTACCGCCGCTTGAATTTATTCCCATTGCTGAGAAGACGGGCGCTATCTTTAAAATTAATGGGTGGGTGATCACCGAAGTTGTTGATCAGATCAAGCGTTGGAACCAGGCGGGTCATGGCAATGTAGCGGTGGCAGTGAATGTATCCGCATTGGAACTCAAGGACCCGGAATTTGCGAAGAGAATGCTCGACATTGTTAATGCGGCTGGAGTGCCAGCAACGGCGCTGGAAGTAGAAATTACCGAGTCGATTGGTATTGAGGAACTTGATGTTGCTCGTGCAAATCTTGAGAAGCTGCATTCCTCTGGCGTGGCGATTTCGATCGACGACTTTGGTACCGGCTACGCATCGCTTGGTTACCTACAACAATTTCCGATTACTCGTCTAAAAATTGACCGTATGTTCGTCAACGGTTGCACAGTGGACGAGAAAAACGCACGCGTGGTGCGCTCGATTATTACCATGGGCACCAGTCTGGGCATGCGAGTGCTGGCCGAGGGTGTTGAAACTCGCGAACAGCTGCTGTTCCTGCGTGACCATCATTGCGATGAAATGCAGGGCTACCTGGTGAGTAAGCCTGTGACCGCGACGGAGACCACAATGTATCTGGAGAAGCCATCACTACTGAGTCAGATCATACTGGCCAGCACGATTGGTCGAGAGACTCAGGGCGCAAACGGCATATCCTTGCCTCTGAGCGGGTTGGATGCGGTCATTTCGCGTTTTCCAGATGCTGCGAACGATGAATTAAAACCCGTTGCTCGGGCTGGAGAGAGTAGAGGGTAGGGCAGAATCTGGCCGGAGTCGAACGGCCAGAGGAATTATTCGTATTGATGGCAACGAAGTTGCTGGTTCTTCATGCGAAATATCTCGAAATCGACTATCCTATCTATACCGATGCAAAGACAGGCATAGCCGCCAGCATCGGGAAAGATAGAGATGTTCGTACAAAGGCTGAATGGCAGAGTGGCTATGCACCGGATTGCAAATCCGTTTACCTCGGTTCGACTCCGGGTTCAGCCTCCACTTAAATGGTTTACGAATTCTTCCGATCATCTTCCTTGCGCGCGTTACCGGTGTGCATGTGGCTGATTGGATGTGTTGTTTAAAATTCGTACAATCAAGCAGTACCAGTCTCCTCAATGAGACGATTTGAGAAAAGAATCGCTTAAGCTTTGGCGAATCTGGGATGCCACGACTCTACACGCGTAGACTCTAAATCCTCTCAAAAGCCCCCCAAAGCCCGGGTGGCGAAATTGGTAGACGCAAGGGACTTAAAATCCCTCGGTAGCAATACCGTGCCGGTTCAAGTCCGGCCCCGGGCACCAATGATTTTCACTCGTACACCGACACTTCGT
>Ga0115031_1000046_pt1 | contig 73519 bp, 68 predicted proteins | sample Maine_Asex4_meta_FD_87301 | JGI IMG/M metagenome (GOLD analysis project Ga0115031, IMG submission 87301) | Marine algal microbial communities from Maine, USA - Maine_Asex4_metaG | ecosystem: Host-associated > Algae > Red algae > Unclassified | place: Maine, USA | collected 2015-01-05
GGAAAAATATCTTCAAATAACTTCCATTCAAGATTGCTTAAACCTTCAAATCTCCCTGGCATAAATCATTTGATTAATTACAACTTTCTTAGTTTAATCTATTATTAGTGGGATAGGTTCATAAGTAACTAAGTACTCGTTACTCCATGCCTTTAGATAATCATTGAACCAGACATTATTAGGAATAAGGTCATGTGTATCAGCATTGCCTCGATTGTGACTTAGGTGTATTGTTCCTATTTCAAAAGAATTCAGCAAGTTCAGACAAGTATTCTTCACCATATTGCGATCGCCATGATGCCAAATATTGACATGAGATACATCTAGCAACAGGGGGAAATCAACCAAGGTTCCTAGGCTCGAACACCAATATTCATCTGTAGGCATCACTTCTATATATACAGGTACTTGCAATACTTCTTGCATGGGAGCATGTCATTTTTGTTAGAACAAAAGAACTAACTGTAAGATAAAGCATTGTTGCTAGAAAAAATAAATGACACCTAAAGAGAAAAAAGAATTGACCAAACATATTAATGCGATCGGGAAAATTCTTTATCAACAAACTACACCAGAGCAAATAGAGAGTTTAGCTAACATAGAGGAAACAGTTAGAGGGCAGGTGTTAGAACACATAAGTCCTCAAATCGGCATTTTTTTATCCGACAAAGAACAGGAACAAACGTAGGACGAAAAAAAACTGTGAAAAGCATTATCGGAAAATTGAAACTGAGTAAAAAGCAAGCTGTAATCCTCGGTCTCCGACCCTATCAAAGAATTAGTCCGTATCTAAACGAATGTTGTTTGAGGGCTAGTGCCAATGTGTCTTACAAAAATGCAGCGCAGGATCTAGAAAGATACACGGGAATGGCTGTTTCAGGCAAAACTCAGCAAAGATTAGTTCACCGATATCGATTTGAAGAATTTGAGTGCCAATCAAAAGTAAGTGAAATCAGCGTGCGGACGCGGAGCGTCCCAGTCGTCTTACGACGATCTGCGCGTATGCGCTGCGTGGCAAGGTTCGTTTAAGGACAGAAAAAAGAGGAGAAGCCTGCATTTGGCGAGATTACAAGGCAGTCTGCATTCACCCTCAATCTCGTATGGCATGGTTTCAGTCAAATAATGAACTCGTGCAGTGGGTCAACAATCAAAGCTTTGATAGCGTTCTAAATTGTGTTGGAGATGGTCATCCAGGAATTTGGAATCTTATGAACCAGTTCAATCAAAGCGGAGAAACAAGACAAATTCTCGACTGGTTTCATTTAGTTGAAAATCTCTACAAAGTTGGTGGCTCACTTAAGCGCATTGCTCACGGAAAACAGTTGCTATGGCGAGGAAAAGTGAATGAAACGTTGTGTTTATTTTCTGGCTTGAAGAAAAAAACAGCATACAATTTCTGTACTTATTTGCAAAATCATCGACATCGTATTGTTAATTACGAGCATTTTCATACCAAAGGTATTTGTGCCATTGCTTCTGGCGCAGTGGAATCGACTGTCAAACAAATCGATCGCCGTTTGAAAATTTCAGGGGCGCAGTGGAAAGCGGAAAATGTTCCACAGGTTTTAAGACATCGGTGTGCTTATCTCAACAATTATTTTAAAGTTTCGTAGTATCTATGTTCTTACACTTTTGACTTGCTCCCTCTTGCATCTTCATCAAAGCTAACTCTAGTTCCTTTTGAGTACAGTAACCTTTTTTAGGTGGATGGAGAGAAACAGCTAAAACGTTATGGCTAGATATAAAATCAGCGTAGGGTTTCCATGTTCGCGATCGCAGAGGATCTAATCTATAGCGTGAATAGCGATCGTACAAACAAGAATCATGAAGAATTAGCGGGATATCTCGATAGTCATAATCGATCTCGCATTTACTACCAATCGCCAGTTCCAAATAATCTAATTTCAGGGGAGTTTTGAGAATATTAAAAATGTCCATACATTCAGCCAGGCTTCTCAAACCAATTGCCGTAATACTTAATCCTTTCATCTATTTATAAAAGTAAAAATAATAATTTTACGTTTAATTCAATAAAATTATTTTATTTTGTTAATACTATGCAGCATTTCTTGCACTTTTGATTTTGACTTTTTCTTTGTTTCTATATTCTTTACAATTTCGGTTATCAGCTTTTTCATTGTCTCTCCGTATTCTTCTGGTACAGCAAACAAATAATTTATTTGACATCTTTCTTGTAGTTTTTTGCCAATTTTAATACAGGCTTTGTTCAATACAATTTCTTCTCTAATAAAAGCAAAATGTCCGACTCCATCTTTCCAAAACTTACTTAACAATTCAAAATTTTCAGGCGAATAAAGATAATCTAGAAGCAGCCTATATTGTCCTTCATATTCTAGGTTTAGATCGCAAACAAAGCCAATATTGTTACACCACTCCTCTAAACTTATATATTTATCTTGCAAAAACTTACTTTCCAGTTCTTGTCGTGAACTGTCTTGTATAGTTTGTGTAATTTCAAACTCTATTTCTAAATCACTTAAGCAATTCCATATAGTAGACCTCTTGCACGAATCAGGCGATCGCTAAATCAAGTCCACAGTTGTACAAACCAGCAATAAGATTAAAACGCAATCCAAATCTTCGACGACGATTGCGGTATTGTTGAGCTAAAATGCGAAAGATTTTTAAACAGCGAATAACGTGTTCTACATAAATTCTTCGTCTTGCTAATTTTCGGTTGTATTCCTTTTCTTGTGAAGTCAAATATTTATTTTTTGGTTTTTTCTTGGGAGTATAGCTCCCATCATGTATCTTTTTAATTTCCAATCTTTAGCTAAATGATTATAAAATCAACTTGATTAAAAAATCAAGAGTAAAATCGGCGATTGCAGGATTTTGCAAGACGATCGCTATTTATTTCAAGACAATTACCATTTAAGTACTTAAGCGGTAAGATAGAAATATAGCAACTTGTCTGCCAACTACTAATCATGGATGCAATTACTTATACTCAAGCGAGAAAAAACTTTTCATCTGTCATGAATCAAGTTTGTGACGATCATGCACCAGTGATAATCACTCGTCAGTCAGAACGTCCTGTGGTGATGATGTCTCTTGAAGACTATAGTGCGATCGAAGAAACTATGTACCTGCTAAAAAGTCCTGCGAACGCTCAACGTCTTTACAAAGCCTTAGAAAAGTTGAAGGGAAAGGAATATAAAAAGCATGAACTGATAGAAGAGTAGAACATGGATATCATGTTTTTGGATGATGCTTGGCAGGATTATGTATATTGGCAGAAGATAGATAAAAAAAATCTCAAGCGAGTTAACCAATTAATCAAGGATATACAGAGAAATCCCTTTGAAGGATTAGGAAAACCAGAACCTTTAAAGTTTGATATGTCTGGCTTGTGGTCGCGTCGGATTAATCAGGAACATCGTCTAATTTATGAGGTGAAGGAGGAATATATTGTAATCGTTCAATGCCGCTATCATTATTAATAATTTTTTTCTGGCTAGCGGTTGCTTGTGTCTTGATTTCTTTATTTTAAATACACCAAAGTAACCCCTGCACCACCTTCTTTCTGGGATGCTAGCTCGAATTTTTCTACCTGGGAATGGCGCTTAAGATATTCATGGACACCCTGACGCAAACGTCCCGTACCTTTACCGTGAATGATCCAGAGTACGCCTGATTCTAGAGCTTTGGCGATCGCATTATTAATTTCCATCTCGGCATCATCTACCCGTTGTCCGCGAATATCGAGGGTATTGCGGGAGGTTCTAACCAATACCGCTGTCTTTTTACGTTGAGCTTGGGATAGAGGCTTTTTCTTCGTCTCTTTGGGTTTGGTATCGGCTTTTTGTCCACTAAGAGATTCAATTTCAATTAAACCGACGTTCATTTTCATGATGCCAAAGCGCACCGTTAGCTGTTCTGTCTCTTCGTCGATACTTAATACTTCGGCGGTTTGTTTGAGGCGGGGAATTCTAATCTTTTCTCCTACCTTGGGTTTATAGCTGGGTTTGGTAGCTTTCGGCTTTTGAGTTTTCGCTAATTCTTTACTGGTAATCAGATCCAAAGCTTCTGTTGCTTCCGTCGCCTTCTGCATCGTTTGATTGCCCTTTTGCAGCTTACGAATAACGCTAGCGACTTCTTTTTTTGCTTGTGCGATCGCATCCTGTACCGCCTGTTCCTGATAGGCTTTAAGAGATTGTTCTCGTTCTTCTAAGAGGGTGGCTTTCTCCGAAACTTCCGCATAAAAACGCTCTGATTGCTCTAGCAGTTCCCCCGCCTTACTTGCTTTTTCTTCCTGTTCTCTTCTCTGCTGTTCTAAGGCTGCAATAACTTCGTTTACGTCTTCAGATGAACCTGTACCCACAAGAGACTGTGCCTCTTCGACAATCTCTTTATCTAAGCCCAAGCGTTGAGCGATTGTTAGGGCGTTAGAACGCCCAGGAATACCCCACAGCAGTCGATAAGTAGGCTGGAGGGTACTATCATTAAATTCTACCGAAGCATTCTCAAATCTCTCATCCTGATACTTGAGCGCCTTTAATTCTCCGTAGTGAGTAGTGGCGACAGTTAACAAGCTGTTTTCAGCCAGGTGTTTTAAAAGTGCGATCGCCAAAGCACTACCTTCGGCTGGATCTGTACCCGCGCCTACTTCATCTAATAGAACAAGAGAATTACCAGTATTCTCCTGTAAGGCTTCGATAATCCGACTTATACGGCGTATATGACCTGAAAATGTTGATAGGCTCTGCTGTAAAGACTGCTCATCACCAATATCGGCTAAAACGGTATTAAACCAGGGCAATTCTACAGGCACTTTAGCAGGGACGAACATTCCTGCTTTTGCCATCAGCGCAGCTAACCCCATTGTTTTAAGAGTAACGGTTTTACCGCCCGTATTTGGTCCCGTAATGGCTACTACTTTTATTTCAGGCTTGACCGACACGTCGATTGGCACAACTTCTGTTCCCTCTTCATGACGCTGTTGCCAGACAAGAAGAGGATGACGTAGACGACGTAGAGTAGTGATTTCTGCTTTGGCTGGATCGATAAAGCGTGGGGGATTTGCTTCTAGCCATAAACCATAACGCGCTCTTGCTGTAGCTAGATCGAGAATCGTGGCTGCAATTAAAACTCGTTCTAAGTCTTCTTGCACCTCCGCAACTTTTTCAGATAAGCCTTTAAGAATTATTTCTTCTTCTCTTTTTTCCTGCTTCTCTTTTTGCCGTAGCTGATTGCCTAAATGAACTATGACATTCGGTTCAATATAGTAGGTCGAACCCGTACTGGAAACATCATGAACAATACCTTTGATAGTCTCTTTACTAGCAGGTTTTACAGGCAGCACAAAGCGATCGCTTCTTTGAGTAATTACTGCCTCTTGGATCGCCGTTGAGTTACGCTGCATAATGCCTTGCAGCACTTTGTAGATCCGACTTCGCAAGCTCTTAATCTCATTACGGATGCCTGCTAATTTGGGGTTAGCGCGATCGGTTATCTCCGCGCGATCGTCAATACAGTGATGAATCTCTTTCTCAATTTCAGGATAGGTACGAATATCCTCTACTAACGCCGACAGAGTTACTAACTCTTCGCTTTTGGCATCGATTAAGCGACGCAGGTAACGCATTCCTGCTAGGGTGGTAGCTATATCCAGAAGTTCTTGAGCTGATAAGATTCCGCCAACAGCCGATCTTTCTAAAGCTGCACCGACATCTTTAATTCCCTTAAAACCCCAGCCCGAATCTAGCTCTTGCTCTAGGTTATAAATCTCTTTTGTTTGCGCCAGTAGCTGTTCGCTTTCCACTTGCGTAGTCGGCAACCTTAATTGACGCGCTGCCACTACACCTAACTTGGTTGCTGCGAAGGTAGATAAATTTTGGCACACACGTTGCCATTCCAATAAGTCTAAAGTTTCGGTGGTAATCACAGGCAATCTGATATGCTTCTATTTTAATTATTGTCCGATTTAAACAAAATATGTCGTGAAGTTACGCTATATTAAGAATACTTGACAGTAGCAAACCCCGCAACAAGGAGATAGTTGTAAAAATGGAAAAGAAAGAAGGTAAATTTGGCTTCACTAACTTTGCAGAAATTTGGAATGGTCGTCTGGCAATGATTGGTTTTGTATCTGCAATTATCTTGGATTTAAATACTGGACACGGAGTTCTCAAGCAATTTGGTCTTTTACAGTTTTTGAGATAGTTTATTTACTTGAATTAAAAACAAAAACCTTTTGACTAATATAAGTGTCAAAAGGTTTCAATCTATTATGTACTAAATCTACGTGTCTGCGTGGTTAAAAGTAAAGTGCTATTTAACGATATCTTTACTGGTTATTGTCGTTAAAGCTTTTTCGTCTATCTTATCGAGTGTTGCTAATCTTGTAGCTTGCTTTTCGATACTTTTTTCAAAAATATTTCGGACTAATCTTCCATTGCCAAAATTGCTGTCCCTACAATTATATAAATCTAAAAATTTAGCTAATAAAGCTTTTTCTACGCCTGGATATAATCGATAGCTATGGGATGTACATAATTTTTGATAAATAGAAAGTAATTCTTTAGGAGTATAGTCTTCAAAAGTAAAATAGCGCGTGAATCTAGATTCTAAACCAGGATTGGAGGAAATGAAACGAGACATTTCGTTCGGATAACCCGCGACTATCACAACTAAGCGATCGCGATGATCTTCCATTCTTTTAAGCAGAGTATCGATCGCTTCTTGCCCAAAATCTTTACCCGCATTTTCAGGTTTCAAAGTATAAGCTTCATCGATAAACAAAACGCCATCTAAAGCTGATTCAATTAATTTATCTGTTTGTTTAGCAGCATTACCAATATATTGAGATACCATTCCCGAACGGTCTGTTTCTATGCAATGACCTTTTTTGAGAATACCTAATTCTTGATAGATCTTACCGATGAGACGAGCAACGGTAGTTTTACCCGTTCCTGGAGAGCCATAAAATACTAAGTGTAGGGTGATTGGAACTTTTGACAAGCCAAACTCTTGTCTTTTTTTTAGAAGCACTGTGTAAGCGTTACTCGTATTTTTATATCGTAGATAAATATCTCTTTTAAGAAAATAGATTTTAAAAGTAGGAATAGCAACTATTTATATTACTTTGAGTTTGTCTTCAGCTTGCGATCGCCTTATTTCACTTCACCCAGGCTTGTGTCCAATCTGCACCACCTACTTCTAAACCCGCGCGATCGCTTTTTGCCTCGATAATCGTTCTCCCATTACGCTCGCTCAAAACTATACTTAGCTTACCTTTAGTAGTATCGCGGCAGTTGAAAACTAAGCCTTTAGCGGTAGGAGTACGCACATATGTACCAAGTGAATCTGTTGTTCCGACTAAAGTTATTTCATATCGATCGGATTTTCCCTGTAGCTGCCATTTTCCCCAAGGCTCAATCTGCCAAATAACCTCTGAATTCCAGGGTGCAAATTCATAGAACTTTCCTTGGTAGTGAATCCCAATTAGGGCAACCTCTTCTTCCCACCAGAGTACCTGTCTAATTCCTCCCCCTGCGGTTAGTGCTAGGTTTTCAACTCCCTCAAAGCTATTACAGTTGAGCCAAAACCACTTTTGCGGAAAAGAGCTACCCCAGTTTTTTTCACTATAGGCAGGTGCATTAGTAAATTCGTATTTTTCTCCGCGCCACTCGATCCAGCCTGTCGCTAAACCATGAGCCATTGTAATTTGCCATCCAGGTTCAAAGATGGGTAGAGATGACAATAAGCCTGCGGAGGATTGTTGAGGCTGTTGGGCGTTACCCCAGCCGTAAACTGCCTCGATTCGATATTCCCAGCGACAGTATTCGTTTCTAACGGGATTGTAAACACTACCCTGATTGAGATTAGCTGTTGCCTGATATCCTTCCTGAATTTCAGCCTGAAACTTTTCTGGTGATAAGAGTTGGGGTTTGAGATTTAGATTTGTTTTATGCCAGTGTCCAAATGCAAGCTGGTAACGATCTGCAAAAAACTTGCCTACCTGGGGCAAAATACGACAGAGATATGTTTCATCAATGCCTAGTATCTGCACTGCACCGCCACTATTTGCGCGATCGCCAATTGGATCTTCAATTGAATACATAAAGGCAAAAGTTTGCTCGATCGCAGGTAGAGTCAAGCGATAATACCAACCTTCAAAGTAGTCTGGCGTTAGCTGATTCCAATGATAGCCACTATGGGGAGTCGCCAGATCGTTCTGTGGCTGGATACACAGTTTTGTCATTTTGTTTAGACTTATAATAATTCTTATAATTGATGCTTTATTAGCGATCGCCTAAGCCGATCTCTATTATTGAAATGAATTGATAGCTATATTTTATCAGTCTGAGATTTAGAAATTTAGCCAGTTAGTTTAATTATTGGTTAACTAAATCTTATATTTATCGAGAAATAATTAAAGTTAAGCATTTTATATATTTTGCTTGTTCAAGCGTCTATTAAATTACCCATGTTAGAGAGCGAAAAAGAAATACAGCAGCCTCAAGCAACTCCGAGCGAAAAAGCGGAAAATGCTTTAAAAGATATTTACTGCGTCAGCGGTTTAGGGGCAGATGAAAGAGTTTTCCAAAAGCTAAGATTTGAAGGTTATCGACCGATACACATTCAATGGATCGATCCAGAAGCAAAAGAAAGCATTGGAAATTATACTAAGCGTTTAGCCGAGCAAATCAAGGGAGAACGTCCTATTCTAATTGGTTTGTCCTTTGGGGGAATTATAGCCGTAGAAATTGCCAAAAATATCGCTACCGAAAAAGTTATTCTAATTTCCAGCACCAAAAATAAGCAAGAAGTTCCCTTTTACTTTCAAATATTTCGCTGGTTGCCTATCTATCTTTTAGTACCTGCAAAATTCATGCTTTGGATCGGGAAACTCTTCGCTAGCTGGTTTTTCAGTTTAGAAACAGTTGACGAACGTAAGTTATTAAAAGAAATTTTATTTGATACCGATGCTCGGTTTATGAAATGGGCAATTCATCAAGTAGTTACCTGGAAGAATGAGCTAATTCCCGATAACACTTATCATATTCACGGTCAAAGCGATCGCATTTTCCCCTACCGATTTGTACATGAAGATTTTGATGTCAAAAAAGGCGGGCATTTTATGATTATGAATCAAGCCGAATATATTTCTAATCTGATTCAAAAGATTATCGACCTAAAAACCGAAGCCGAGGCGATCGATAAATCTGATGGTGTGATTTGTACACCTGAAAATAGCTAGCTCGATCGCAGCCTGGGTAAAATATCAAGTTTAGGATATTGGTAGTTCAATAAATTTAGTTTTTTTACTATGAATAAGTCTTTATCTTTTCTTACTGCCAGCGCCATCGCTTTAAGTGCTGGTAGCGTTTTATTTTCGACAACGGCTCAAGCAAAAGAAATAAACTGTGTTAACTATTGGGTAAACCCTACAACGAAACTAGCGCAATGTTTTGACGGTCAGCTCAATTTCATGGCTGTTCCCTTTGAATATCTCAGCAGCGCCAGCGTTAATTCTGAACAGAATGCCTTGGTACGTCGCCGTGCTACTAACGCTCAAGAAATGATTATGCCCGATTTAATCGGCTTGAAAATCGATGCAGCAGAAGATTATTTGCTAGGTTTGGGAGTAACTCTAGGGTCGGAAGAAGTATACGCTCAAAACAAAGTTGCGGGGGAAATTATTCAGCAGAATCCTCTGCCTGGAACTAAACTCACGAAAGGACAAACTGTTCTATTACAGCATATGGGCGCTACTATAAACCCACTTCAGGTTCAATAATTTACGCTCCAAACAGCAATTGTAGCCTTCTTTTTAATCGAATCAGTTTATTTTTGCAAATATCAAAATAAAACTTACATCTAGCTATTAAATGGGAGTTTTATTTTGATGTCAATCGCTTTAACCTAGATAAAACAGGCGATAGGAAAAAGCAAATATTCTAAGAAAAAAAGCTTCCAAATAAATTGATAAAAATCAGCGATCGCGCTTTTTTCTTCTAAATCGACATCCCAACTGCGCCACCAAAGTAGCCCTAACAACACGACATGACTGGTTACAAAGAAGCTAATATTAAGAGCTGTCAGCCAAAATAGTCCCGCCAGCACCATGCCAAAATAGCAGACCGTAATTACCCCACGGGAAAGGTTAAACACCGCAGGCTTACCGATTACCAGGGTAAAAGTATTGATATTGTATTTTCTGTCTCCTTCCAAATCGGGAACGTCTTTGAAAATTGCGATCGCAACTGTAAATAGCAGAATGAATAAGGTCAAAGTCCAGACGTATGAATTTAGAACCTTCTCTCCATTTAATTTATCCCCATAGTGCAGAAACAAACCCAGGTTAACAATTACTCCCCGCACCGTAAGAATGCAAAAAGCAGCCCAACCAGGAAACTGCTTGAGACGAATCGGCGGGGCAGAATATGCGGTACCAATAATTAGGCTTACTCCTACGGTTGCCAATAGCCAGATACCCGCAAGTGCAGCGACAGCTAAGGATAAGCAGCCTGCCACAGCCACAATTATTTTCCCCTGCCTAACGGTAAATTCTCCCGCAGCTAGAGGAAGATCGGGTTTATTGATGCGATCGATCTCGACATCGTAGAGCTGATTTAGACCAACTATATAAACATTGCCACAGATACAGGCAAACCATACCGCCAGCATTTGCCCTAAATTGATAGGGGTAATAATATTGTTTGTGGTTGCCAGAGAGATTAGATAAAGAGCCATGACACTTAGGCTTGTGCCAATAATCGTGTGAGGACGAGAAAATTTCCAAAAGCTTTTTGCCCAACTCATGTTGCTAAATCCAAGATATTAGAATATTAAATTGCTTAAAACGGCAAGTAATGATGCACTATGATGAATCACCGTTTTACAGGTCGAATAATATTTGAATATAGCGCGACTGCCCCGCAACATTACCGTTCTGTATTTGTCCTCAACAATTGTCTGGCTTTACGTATAATTCTTCTTACTTCTTCACGAAGGCTAAAGTTCTACTACTGCTAAGTTCTGCACTGTTCGGAAAACATAACTTTTATTTTATAAAATCTCATTCCTGCGGGGGATGTAAAGTCTTCTAAATATTTGCATTATTGAGTAACCAAATAAAAACTTTTAAAATATGAATATCAGCTTAATAATTGCCTATTTAATTAATCTGATTTTGATTTCATCTTTCATCCTCCTAATTAGAAACGTACTCTTACGGGGGAACAGTAAACAAAATAAAACTTTTTAACATCTCAGTAATCTAGCAAGCCATAGCATCTATTATTTCTCGGCTGGCTAAAGAGTCAGCCCAATTATTATCCTTTTTAAGTTAGGACGGGAATCCATAGCTTCGTTTCAAACAAAGCTAATTGCGTCAGGATCGTAAACATATAGAATGCTTAAAACGGAAGCGGATTTATTCAATTAGCAGTTTTAATTAGGCGTAGTGGAATTTCTTGAAATCTCTGTCCTCAAATCATATAAGAGCAATAATTCCGCGATAGATATTTGCCTAAAGGTACTAGGATATGCGATCGCTCTATTGCCAATGTTTTGATAAGAGCTTCATTTGGAACATCTCCGCAATAATTTAAATATTTTAATTACCCGACTTTTCTTACTTTTATTATTTGACATTTTATCGTTATAGCTCACAATCCCTTTGTGCCTGACTTTGAGGGCTTTTTTTTGTCCTTATTTTAATCCCGACTAAAAATGTCGCATATAGTTGACTCTATCTTTTTAGTCGTGATAGTATCCAATTACTGTTGACGAAGTAAACGTTTAATCATGACTCAGACACCCATCAAAACGGCTAAAGGGCGCACTTTTACCCACTTGGTATCAAAAGAAGGCGGAGTAAAATATCCTCTCAAGGCACTCAATGTCTGCGAAGAAACTTTTTCTCCTTTAGAAGTGGCATACGACTACGATGAAATTCGTCGCCAAGTCAGTCGCGAGAGCATCGAAGCGGGTCCTAACTCAATCTGGCGCTACAAAGCATTTCTACCTGTAGAGAGCGAAAATCCAATTGATGTTGGTACGGGAATGACTCCCTTGGTTAAGTCCAACCGTTTGGCTCGTCGTCTGGGTCTAAAAAATCTTTATATTAAAAATGATGCGGTTAATATGCCTACCTTGAGTTTCAAGGATCGGGTTGTATCAGTCGCTTTAACTCGCGCTAGAGAGCTAGGATTTTCTACTGTATCCTGCGCCAGTACTGGCAACTTGGCTAATTCCACGGCTGCGATCGCTGCTCATGCAGGTATGGACTGCTGCGTATTTATTCCTGCGGATCTCGAAGCAGGAAAAATCATGGGGACACTAATTTATAACCCCACGTTGATGGCAGTCAAAGGTAACTACGATCAGGTAAACCGCCTTTGTTCGGAAGTCGGCAACAGTTATGGTTGGGGTTTCGTCAACATTAACCTCCGTCCTTACTATTCCGAAGGTTCTAAAACTCTGGGTTATGAAGTCGCCGAACAATTAGGTTGGGAATTACCCGATCACATCGTTGCACCTCTAGCATCTGGTTCTTTATTCACCAAAATCTATAAGGGCTTCAACGAATTCGTCAAGGTTGGTCTAGTAGAAGACAAGCAGGTTCGCTTTAGTGGCGCACAGGCAGAAGGCTGTTCTCCTATCTCTCGAGCATTCAAAGAAGGCAGGGACTTCGTTACTCCCGTGAAGCCTAATACGATCGCCAAATCAATTGCGATCGGTAATCCTGCTGATGGCTACTACGCTTTAGAGGTTGCCCGCAAAACTAACGGCAATATTGAAGACGTTACTGATGCGGAAATCATTGAAGGTATGAAGCTACTGGCAGAAACTGAAGGTATCTTTACCGAAACTGCTGGCGGTACTACCATTGCCGTACTTAAAAAGCTGGTTGAAGCTGGCAAAATCAATCCCGACGAGAAAACCGTCGTTTATATTACTGGTAACGGTCTGAAAACTCAGGAAGCCGTCCAGGGATATGTAGGAGAGCCTCTGACTATCGAGCCAAAACTAGAAAGTTTTGAGCGTGCTTTAGAGCGTTCGCGCACTCTTGAGCGTTTGGAATGGCAACAGACTAGCGTTTAGTCATCGCTTATCAAAGACATGAGGTTCGATCGCGATCGCATTTTTAGTCGTAACCAAGACTAAAGCGATTCCTGGCAACCTCATTACTATCTTCTCAATCGTTTATTTTTTTCAGGCATCATGACCGTTAAAGTATTAGTTCCAACTCCACTGCAAAAATTTACTAACAACCAAGCCACTATTGAATGTAACGGCAGCAATATTGATGAGTTAATCGAAGCTCTAGAGAATAACTGTCCAGGCATTAAGGCTCGTATTTGTGACGAAAGTGGAAAACCCCGTCGCTTCCTCAATCTTTATGTCAACAGCGAAGATATTCGTTTCCTAGAGGGTACAGACACCGCCCTTAGCGATGGCGATGAGGTAAGTATCGTTCCTGCGGTTGCAGGGGGTTAGAGCCACATTACAGATTTCGTAACAGTTAAATTATTTGGGGTTGGCAGTGATGTTAGCCTCTTTTTTTTTTGGTTGATTATTTCGCACAGTTATGAAAGATTTGTTTCGCGGACGTGGAGCGAAGCGGAGCGCGAAAAGCCGTTGCGGGGGTTACATGCGGAACAGGGCGAAGCCCACAAAGGCGCATAGTTTGCCGCATGTAGGCTATTGAGCAAGAAGCTAATCCTTTAGGGCAGAGGCGCAAAGGGATTTGATAGGCGATCGCTTTTATGAAAGTAAGAAGAACTAACAACTAATAACTAAGCTTAATCGGTGAGAGTTTTCTAAAATAGTCTGAGTAGGTGGATACTAAAACTCTAAGAATAGAAAAAGCTTTAACTTTGCTCTATATATTTTATACTCGCTACTCGCTACTTACTACTTACTACTTACTACTTACTACTCGCTACTTACTACTTACTACTTACTACTTAAATTAAATGAGCCTAGCGTCAGAAATACTTGCCCAGCAGCCAGATAATGTCTTGGAAAGACTGCGCCGTACAGATCGATTTTGGTCGGCTTTGAAATCGGGAGAGATCGATGCAGCAGAGGTTGTAACGAATGAGGCGGGAGAAATAAGTGAAACCGATACGGATATTGTTATCTGTGGTGGGACACTAGGCATATTTTTGGGAGCAGCACTACAGCAGCTTGGATGGCGAGTTACTTTAATTGAGCGAGGAGTATTAAAAGGTAGAGAACAGGAATGGAATATTTCTCGTCACGAGCTACAAACTTTTGTCGCTTTGGAGTTATTGACAGAAGCGGAATTGGAACAGGCGATCGCAACCGAATATAATCCCGCTAGAGTTGGCTTTAAAGAGGGAGCTACAGTTTGGGTGGAAGATGTCTTAAATATTGGAGTCGATCCTGTTTATTTATTAGAAAGGCTCAAGCAAAAGTTTCTACTTGCAGGGGGAAAACTACTAGAGAATACGGCTTTTAAAACAGCTACGGTATATCAGGATGGTGTAGCGATCGATACTGGGAAAAATACATTCAAAACTCGTCTATTAATCGATGCGATGGGTCATTTCTCCCCAATTATTAAGCAAGCACGGAAGACTACAAAACCAGATGCAGTATGTGTGGTTGTGGGAAGCTGTGCGTCGGGTTTTGCTGATAATAAGACAGGTGACTTGATCTATTCTTTTACGCCAATTATCAATCATTGCCAGTATTTCTGGGAAGCTTTTCCCGCTAAAGATGGTCGCACTACCTACATGTTTAGCTATTTGGATGCCGACTCTGCCAGACCAAGCCTTGAATATTTTATGGATGAATACCTTCGGCTTTTGCCTGAATATCAGGATGTTGAGCTAAAAGACTTAGAATTTAAAAGATTTCTATTTGGTTTATTTCCTGCTTACAAAAATAGTCCGATTAAGCTACCCTTCGATCGCATTTTGCCCGTCGGTGATAGTGCAGGGGGACAATCTCCCGTTAGTTTTGGTGGTTTTGGATCGATGGTGCGCCATCTAAAACGCCTAACTCTAGGAATAGATCGAGCTTTAAATGCAGATAGTCTCAATAAGAAAGATTTGGCTTTACTGCAACCATATCAGCCGAATATTTCCGTCACTTGGCTATTCCAACAGACGATGAGCGTCGAAGTAGATAAAGAAGTCAATCCAGAGCAAATTAACAATTTAATGAGTGGCGTATTTACCGTTATGGATCGTTTGGGAGATGGAGTACTCAAGCCGTTTTTACAGGACGTAATTCAGTTCGCACCTCTGGCAAAAACTCTACCTTTAGTTAATCCCAAGCTAGTCTTACCTCTATTACCGCAGATTGGTGTCAGCTCGTTAATAAGCTGGCTATTTCACTACCTAAACTTGGCTTTGTATAGCGTTCTATATCCTATCGGCAAATTGGCTCGACCAATAGCCAAAAATCTTTCTCCAACTCAGCAATACTATTATGAACGTTGGTTGGATACCTGGAAATATGGTTCAGGTGGTGATTATGAAGGAACTCCAGAAGAAACTAACAACTAATAACTACTGAAGATACTGCCAAATCGTAGTTAATAATTTTGTGCGGTCAAAAGGTTTGGCGATGTTATCCGTTGCTCCTGCTCGTTTGGATTTAGCTTCATTAATTAAGTGTGGCGCTTCACTAACCATGACGATCGGAATCGAGCGCAGCTCTTGGTGATTCCTAAGTAGCGAACAAAGTTCGTAACCGTCGAGATCGGGCATGTCAACTCGGATAAAAACTAAGCTAGGTTCAAACTCGATCAACTCGGCAAAGGCACTCATTGAATTACTAAGCGCCAAGATAGAGAACAAATTTTGCTCCAGATGCTCACTTAGACTTGCTTGGGCTGATGGATCGCGATCTACATAGGCTACTTTCCAAGTATCTTCTAAGGCTACAACAGTTTGCTTGCTATGGGAATTTACCTGAAAACCACTATCTTCACCACGCCAGTTAGCATCGTTGGGTAGCTCAAAAGTGCTTTCCTGCTGGGGAAAGTTGGGCAATAGATCGAAAGGAGGCTTAGGATCTCGCAGCACAATTGTCTTACCTTGCATAGAAGGGTACAAGATTTTTGCTACCACTAATTCATCGCGATCGATCACAGCGCCGATCTGCCGAAAATTGAGTCCCTTGAGCAGTTTGCAAATAGTTTTATTTTGCTCTGGCGATAAGCTAGAAATCACTCCTTCTTGAACAGTTACTAAATAGGGTCGTTGATAAGAAGAAGAAATGCAATCTCCAAAAGCATCCCAAGATTTTAGCCTTTTCTGGCACTGTTCTGTATAGGCGTTTAGGTTAAAACGACATAGTTCTTTGATTTGGCTGGCTCTGGGTATAACTTTGTATTTATTGAGATCGGGTAAACAAAGAAAAGATTCAAATACTTCTCTAGTAATTCTTCTAATTAAAGTTATGGCTTCTTCTATCGTTAAATGACCTGCTTCCACTAGCCAAATAATGCCCTGATAATCGGTCGGAAAGCTTGTGTAGATTTTTAAATCGTTGTTGAACTGCTGGCGAGGCTGTTTAATAATCGAATTAAGTTTGGGGTTTTGATTACTTAGACGGCGTAAATGTCGCTCCAATCGTTCAAAAGGGGCGACAGAATTGGTGGCATAGATCAGTTGTCCTTGATTGAAGTGAATAAAATAGATTGTGGATTCATAAATTACCTTGAGGCAATTATTTTCCTCGGCATAAGACAGCTCGCCCAAGATATCGGGCAGCCTATCTACAAAAAATCTTAATTTTTCGGGGTCTCGATTGATAGAATTGAGATGGTTCATGCACTCTCAAGGACGCTAAGCTCGAACAGCAACAATATTATGATACCCATTCGAGAAAGTCGAGTAACATCAGCAAAATGAAGAGCGATCGCACTCGAAAATGCTGTACTTTGGATTCCATAGTCGCAAATCTTCTTGCCCCGATTATAGAGTGAGTGACCTAGATCGTCTTTCTTGCCAAAAGCTAGTATTCATGCTCCAATAGGGCAAATATCTAGGGATTAGCTAGAATGAATTTAAGCAATCTAGATTGCGTTAATTTCAGTAAGTATAAAATCAGAACCGTGGCAGCTTTTATGGCATTATTTTGAAACCAGGGTTTGTTTAACAAAAATACTATATAAATAGCAGGTGCAAGCAGTCGCTTACATTAACTAAACAGCAACATGACAACTGAAAACATACATTTACGCTCTGAATTTATTAACACTCAAGTTATTGCCCGTAACAGTGGCAAAAGACTGGGAGTGGTAAAAGAGGTCTTAGTAGATATAGACCGCAGAGAAATAGTAGCTTTAGGACTGCGAGATAATTTACTCTCCGTCTCTGGAATACCCAAATACATGTATCTTGATAGTATTCGTCAGACTGGAGACGTAATTTTAGTTGATGATGAAAATGTCATTGAAGATATTGATATTGAGATCTACAGTAAGTTGGTCAACTGTGAAGTCATTACCGAAGCAGGCGAGCCATTGGGTAAGGTAAGAGATTTTCAGTTTGACGCAGAAAATGGTGCGGTTAATGCGATCGTGATTGCCTCTTTAGGCTTGCCTCAAATTCCCGAACAGTTTATTAGTACCTATGAACTATCAATTGAAGAAGTTGTTAGCAGTGGTCCTAACCGCCTAATTGTGTTTGAAGGTTCGGAAGAGCGAATCGAACAAATCTCCGTCGGCTTGTTAGAACGTTTGGGTATTGGTCGTCCTCCTTGGGAAAAAGATGGTCTGGATTACTATCCGAAAACTGTCGATGCGGGGAATCAACTACCAACGGGGACACCTCTGCGTACGCCGATTGCAACTCCCGTAGACACTAGAGAGCCAGTCATGGCAGATCGTTGGGACGAAGATGAGTGGCAAGAATCTCGCGTTGCGCCACCGCCTATGACACAGCAGGCAAAAGCCGTTCCCTATGATGATGATTATGATGACGAAGGGAGCAACTGGGAAGACGCGAATTCCGAAGTGTACGAAGCCAAGCCGTACGAAGCACCACCAGTCAAAGAATATGACTATGAGGAAGTGACTAACGACGATGTTTGGGACGACGACACCGAACCCCAGAGTTACAATCCTCCTCCAATCAGCATTCCCGAAAAGCAAAAAGCTCCTGAGTATGAAGAAGAACCAGGTTAACTTGTAGAGATGTAACACGTTACGTCTTTCTCTAAGGCGAGTTTAAATACTCGTCTTTTTTGTTGGATAAATTTAGTATTGCAACCTATATATTGCGATCGCAGTATCTTCTACGATTATTTAATCTGCTGCCAATTTTTTACTTTGTCCTGTGCAAGATACGTAAACTGAGCTATATCTTCATCGCTTTTAAACGCATATTTGGGCAACCAATAAAACATCTGTTCTTGAGGATATATTAAAAAGCATTCTGGAGTATCTAATACTCCCTGTATTAACTCCCAACTCATCTTTGTCTCAAACAGATTTATCATTCTATAGATTATTTCGTCGTTGCCTATTTCCCATTCCATCTGCTTATTCTCATACTTTTTTTTCCTATAGCTATAAGAAAAAATGTAAATAAAAATTCGTTTGATAAACAAACAGGCAATTATTTCGGAAATATCTATTATTATTGCTAACTCAAACCGCAAGGGAATTACATATTTTATAATAACTATCAATGTAATAAGTGCAGCTAAAATTCTAGCTAGAATAAATAAAAATCTAAATGTTGGTGTAGATTGTAAATGATATTTAAAGCCTGTAGTAATATCTTTTATTTTCCAAGGATGTTGCAGGTAAATAGCTTGATTCATTATTTTAAATAATACAAAAATATAGTTGGGCTATCGGGCGAATTATCAAAAAAGCAAGCTTTGCTGTTCGGTTATTTTAGGTGCTGAAAGTTTTTCACCTTATCCTGAGCGATATATACAAACTGGGCTACATCTTCTGATGTTTGAAAACCAGCTTTAGGAATGAAGTAAAACAGATTTTTTTGCGGATAGAGCAAAAACCCTTTGGGTGTATCTAAAACACCTCTAATAAGTTCCCAGGTAAAAGTTGATTCAGTTAGATTAATCAGGCGATGAACAATTTTTTCTTCGCCTACTTCCCATTCAACCTGTCTGTTCTCGTAGTTTAACTGTTTGCATCGATAGCGATAGACTGCATTACTAATTAATTCGCTTAGAAGTAGAATCAAGCCGATCGCTATTTGAAAAATGGCAAACTTATTAGATGGATTGGAAAATAGTCCCCAGATACCAAATAGTAAATTTATAATTCCCAATCCAAAAACAATAAAGCGAGAAAGCCAGAAGTATTTTGAACTTTGCTTGTGATATTTATAAGCCCTAACTAAATCGTTTGTGTTCCAAGAGTATTTGATACAAATAGGTGCTTGCATATTTGATAAATTATCAAAATAGAAATATTTTCTAATCACAACAGTCTAGCCCGTATATTTGTCAATTGACCTACGTATAATTAGCCATGAAAAAGCACCAGGCTAAAAAAGCCTGATGCGGATAAATTTAGTTGATAGTTGTAGTAATCAGCTAGCCAATTAATAGTTACTTAGGGTGCTAAGGCATTACCTCTAAGCAAGCTGGCAACGGTTTTTGCCGTGATTTTCATCTGAGTCAAAGGATTACCAGGAACTACAGTTTTATAGAGGTAGCTTTCAAAAGTTGCCTTTTGAACATCAATATCGTCACACATTTCCACAAAGGCTTCACGAGTGGCATCACTGCGGTAGAAAACTCTTTGGAGAATATCAAGAACAAGGTAGGTTGCACCGTATTCCTTGTTCCATTTTTTCATGAAGTCTTTGAGGTCTTTCTCGGTAGGAACTTTTAGTCCATTTTGAGAAGCTTCAACAATCTTCTCTGCACACATGCGACCAGACTTAGCTGCGAAGTAGATACCTTCACCAGAGGACTTGGTAACAGTACCAAGAGCATCACCAACTAAAACAACTCTGCCACGGATAGGACGTGGACGAGGATGTTCGGGAATAGGATGAGCCTCTACCTTAATAATTTCTCCGCCTTCTAATCTTTTAGCAGCACGCTTACGAATACCAGCCTGAAGTTTTTTGATGTCGGCTTGGTTGACTTTCATCGTGCCAGTACCAACAGCTACGTGGTCGAATTTGGGGAATACCCAAGCATAGAAATCTGTAGAAACGTCGTTACCGACATACATCTCGGCTAGATCTTCGTAGTATGCCATTTTGTCTTCGGGAAGACGAATGCGCTCTTGGAAAGCGATCGCATAGTTGTAATCACCTGCGTCGATCGCTTTAGCAATTCTAGAGTTAGCACCATCAGCACCAATTACTAGATCTACTTTAAGAGTTTTCATTTCTCCTTTAACCGCACCGCTGGAGTGATCTGCGTAGTGCAAGGTATAAAGATCTTTGTCGCTATCGGGAATGTCTAGCTGATAAACAGTACCGTTGATCAGATTTGCTCCCAACTCAGCAGCACGGTTGCGCAAGAAGCCGTCTAAAACTTCACGGCGACACATACCAATGTATTCACCATCTTTGAGAGTTGAGCCAATATTGACTTCTCTGTTGGAAGGAGAAATCATTTTCATTTTTTTGACTTGCCTGTCGATAATCTTTTGAGGCAAATCGAACTCATCTACCATGCACAAAGGAATTGCACCACCGCAAGGCTTCGCATTGTCTAGCTTGCGTTCAAATAAATAAGTTTCAATACCTGCTTTGGCTAAAACTTCTGCTGCTGATGACCCTGCTGGTCCAGAACCGACAACGGCTACTTTTAATCCCAAAGTTTTTCTCCTATATCTGTAATAAATCTTTTTTGATGTTGAGGACAAAAGTGACTCATCTATCTAGGAGTATCACTTACCTTGTTGTCCGCCTTGAAAAGGATAGTATCACGTTGTCCTAGTCTATTCTCCAGCAACAGCCTGATTTGCTAAAACTTGAAATACTGCTTAACAAGTTTATGAACAAACGTAAAATAAATTGTGAGCGATCGCTATTATTCGAGGGTGAAGCTGATGCTCGATAGTCGTTCTAGCTTTTATTTCGAGATCGCCGATTTTTCTCTCATCAGTTTAATAATCATCAAGTTCTCAGGTAAATTAATTTCTTTCTTATTTTCGACTCAGAAAAAGCGGTGCGACCCCGCTCGGGAAAAGCGAGCAAGGGAACGCGCACCAAGGCAAAACAGCATAAGCATCGAGAGCGCAATCATCGAGAGAGAAAGGAGTTTCTCAAACAATTACGGCAAATTGTTCAACAACAGGGGAGCCGAAATCTTATTTACGTTGATGAATGTGGTTTTGATAATCGTGTGTATCAAGATTATGGTTATGCTAAACGGGGTAAAAAGATTTATGGTTCGAGAACAGGAAAACAAACTCCAAGAGAAAATCTAATAGCAGCCAGGAGAGGGAGAGAATTACTATCTCCAATGTTGATTCAGGGAAGTGTCAATGGGGTAGGTTCTGAGAAATGGTTAGAGCAATGGCTGATGGTCGGGTTGCAACAAAACTCGACTTTAATACTTGATAAAGGGCTGGCACGCATGTGTGCGCCTATCCATCGTAAGAACGGAATTACAGAAATTGTTGAAGCGAAAGGACATCAAGTATTATTTTTGCCTCGGTATTCCTCTGATTTCAACTCCATCGAGCATAATTTTGCTGCCATAAAAAAAAGACGAAAGTATGACCCTGAGGGGACAAGTGTTGCTCAAATTGTTAAAAACTATTCTGAAAAAGATATTTTCTCAATTCTTATTTAGAATTACTATAAATGAATTTAAAGAAAGCGATCGCTTTAAATACGCAATTCTATTACAGCGTTTTCTTTTTTTGAGAAATTAAATCTGCATTTGGAAATCTCATAGCTTATAGCTACTTAATTTTCAATGAGGCTCATCCACATCAGGTGTAAGATATTGCATTAAAAAGCAGATAGTAGCTAGATGATTAGTCTTGACTGCTATCTGCAAAATTAAATTTAGATTTAAAACTTAGTCATTGTTGCTAGATCTAATGATGATGGTGGTGATGAGTTGCCTGAGCTTTGGCTAACTGAGGGTTTACGGTGTTGCCAGACTCTCCAAGCAAAGCCTCAATTTGAGGATTAGCCCATTTTGCTGCCATCTGCATAAATTCAGGACGACTGTTAACACAGGGCATTTGTATAAAAGCAACGTCTTTATTTTTGTGCTGTAGGCTATGGATAATATGATCCACATCTAGTAGAGTCTCGTGATTCTCAGTCGCAAAACCGATGGGCATCATGATAATAGAAGTTGCCCCAAGATCGATTAAGTTTTGAGCAGCTAATTTAGTATTAGGTTGAGTCCACTCAATCAAAGGCGTGTCGTGGTTGAGCCAGCCGACAGAGATTAGCGGATACTTTTCAATTAGTCTTTCACGCACCAACTCATACATTGCTTGACTTTCGTCGATGCCAGAAGTAAAGCCTTTAGCTTTGTGAGGACAGCCATGATTCATCAAGACTATGCCGATTTGCGAAGCGAGGTGTCCCTGAGCCAATTCGGACTCAATTTTTTCCTCAACCATCTGCGCCATCAAATTGATATAGCCTGGCTTGTTGAAGAAGGAAGGAATATAGCGAGAACTCTTAAGCCAATGAGAATCGCCACCTGCATCTTGGGAAAGAGCCTTGTTAACCTGCTCGACAGCAATACCACTAGTAAAAATAGAATCAACTACCAAGAGAGGATAGATCAAGATCTTTTCAAATCCTTGAGCTTTGATTTCCGCCAATACCTGCTCTGGTAAGTGTGGCGCGCAGAAGTTAAAAGCTTTGAATACGCTTACCTTGTCACCCCAAGTTTCTTTTAACTCTTGTTCGATACCCACTCTTTGCTCTTCAAAGATGGCGTTGTGAGGGGAAATAAAGTTGTCGTGCTGGTGACTCCATTCGTGTAGGTCAAAGATTGCCAGCAATTTAGCGATCGCAGGATAGATCCAAGTCGGTACGGGGGCAAATTTAGCAGTTAAGAGATTTAGCGCCTGTTCGTTATAGTTAGCAAAGTCTTCGTAACTTTCTACTTCGCCGTAACCCATAAGCAATACGGCTACTCGATTGCTTTCGTTGGATTCGTGTTCATGATGATGATGGTGTTCATGAACGGTGGAGGCTGACTGATGGGGAATTGTAACCACTTGCTATTTCCTTTAATAAGTTGAATTAAGTTATGAGTCGGATTTAGAAGAGATATGCGCCGTATTTTGCAGAGATAAACTAAAAATCCAAGTCCTATTACCGATTAAGCTAGCACTCAATTTTTGCTAGGTGTTCTCAGAATTTCCAAAAGTTAATATTTAGCAGCATAAATTAAACTTGGATCGGAACTTATTAGTTCAATCTCGCGATCTCGGTAGGCTAAAGTATAGATAGTCAGGGCAAAACAGCGATTTTGGACAGTAGAGTTAGCAGATCGCCGACAATGTAACTAAAAGCAAAATTATATTTACTTTTAACCATAGAGCTATGGCATCAGAAATTCAGCTACCCTCAAATAAATTGCAGCGATCGCCTTCTACATCTGATTCTCTTGAGAAGATAGTCGTTTGTTTGGGACGTAGCTGCCGAAAATATCAGGCACGAGAAGTATTCGATAATTTTAAACAAAATTTACCAGCAGAAGTCGAACTAATGTCTGTACCCTGCTTGGGACAGTGTGGAAATGGGGCGATGGTGGTCGTAGACTCAGATAAAACGTGGTATTCTCAAGTTCATCCCGACGAGGTAAAAGCTGTTATCCAACAGCACGTGATCGGCAAATCCCCCGTCAAGGCGATGCTCTACCCCAAATTTCATAAATAATTGCTGTCAATACAAAACACGACCTTACAAAGTGTTTACTCGAATAAGATCGTGCTGCGAACAAAAAGTATAGATGATTTTCTCTAATCGGCAGTATTGGTACGGGTTTTTTAATTGATTAACTGTTAATTAGCCCGAATCGATCGCAACTCCATCAAATAGCAAGAATTATAGTGACCGAATGTTCCTCGTATTCCAATTAAACATCTAGGTCGATAACATGAAAGGCAATTCCCTCGGAGTTATAGTCATCTGACCCTTCTAGGGACGTTTGTTGCGCGTCATCTTGAGTAAATACATGAATTCCCGTGGTGGGATTATAAAAGCGGTATACAGGGATGGTATCCTCGCCCAAATCCGTATTGTAAGCCGCAAATTTTGCTCCTTCAAAATTTAAATTGCTAAAGTTATCAACAATAAAATCTCTTTCTACTTCGTTCGCCGTATAAAGATGAGAGCCAGTAGAAGGATTGAAAAAGCGATAGACGTTATCAATCTCAGAAGATTCATTATCGCGGTCGCCAGTTATCGGCTCTAGGACTCGATATGCTGCACCTTCTGGATCGTAATTGCCTAGATTCTCGGTAATAAAATCAATTTCTGCCTCATCTGTCGTGTAAAAGTCGGACTCTGTACCAGAAGAGAAAAAGCGGAATGCTGTCACCTCATTTTCAGCTATGGGAGTTTCTTCACCTACGGAAGGCTCTTCTGGATCTTCCGACTCGGATCCTGTGGTTACAGGAGAACTTACTTCCAAAACGCTGGTCGGTACTTCGGTTGCATTTGCTGTATCGATAATGGTTGAGTCTTGAGTCAGAGCGAGATCGATAACCGTTGCTTCAAACAAGGGACTGTCTTCTGCAATACCCGATTCAAGCACCTGTTCTTCCGCATCAGCTCTTCAGGAAAACAGACAAAAATATTATCTAATTCACTTGCTATCAGCTACTTTCTACCAAAGCAGTATTAAACAAGCTGATTCTCATGTCTGAGGTAAGCTTCAATCAAGAAATTTAGGTCGCCATCCATCACACCACTAACATCGGTTGTCTCAGTTTCGGTACGCAGATCCTTGACCATTTGATAGGGATGAAAAACATAGTTACGAATTTGATTGCCCCAGGCTGCTTCGACCATATCACCGCGAATTTCGGCGATTTCCTGTGCTCGTTGTTCCTCAGCGATAATGAGTAACTTGGCTTTTAGTAAGGCTAAAGCTCGCTCTTTATTTTGCAGTTGCGATCGCTCTTCGGTACAGCGCACCGCTATTCTAGTTGGCAAGTGCATAATCTGGACGGCGGTTTCTACCTTGTTGACGTTTTGTCCCCCAGCACCGCCCGAACGAGAAGTCTTAATCTCCAAGTCTTTATCGGGTATTTCTAGCTTAAGAGCTTCGTCCCCCAGGTTGGGCATAACTTCTACCCCCGCAAAGCTAGTTTGACGTTTACCGTTAGCGTTATAGGGAGAAATTCTAACCAAACGGTGAGTACCTTTTTCGCCTTTTAAATAGCCATAGGCGTAACGTCCGTCAATTTCTAGGGTAGCCGATTTTATACCTGCCTCATCTCCTGCCGAAGACTCAGTCAGACGTACTTTATAACCTTCCTTTTCTCCCCAGCGAGTATACATTCGCAGCAGCATTTCTGCCCAATCCTGGGCATCCGTACCTCCCGCACCAGCGTTGATCGTTAAGACTGCGCCTTTGGTGTCATATGTGCCAGCTAAAAGCTGCTGAAGATCCCACAGTTCTAGCTCCTGGTCGAGCTTTTCTAAGCTGGTTTGAGCTTCTGTTGCCAGAGATTCATCCGCTTCGAGTTCTAATAATTCGGCGATCGCCCCAGCGTCTTCTAGGGTACTTTGCCAGCCTTGATACTGTTCTAAACTGGACTTTAGATCGTTTAACTCCTGTAGCACCTCTTGAGCGGTACTTTGGTCGTCCCAAAATTCGGGCTGGGCTGCTCTTTGTTCCAAATCCTGAATCTTGGCTTTAATCGCAGGGGGGTCAAAGATACTCCTGAGTTTTACCCAGGCGCAAGGCGATCGCTTCGATGGTACGTTTTAATTCTGATACTTCCATATAGGGAGTTGATTACTGTTCGCTATTCGCTCTATTTGAATATCAATTAAATTAACAGATATTCGTCCGTTAGTTTTTAATTAATTCAAAGTACTGACTTTCTAGTAGGTAAGCGCCTTGAGTAAAGCGGATGCCATAATACCCTCCAGGACGAAGATCGAGAATTGTTCCTGCTTCACCAACCGTCAGGACATCAGGCGATCGCAACATTGGCATTGGTTCGGCGGTTTTAACATAAGCAGGCAGAGAAATAACCTTGATGCGATCGCCCACCTTAAATTGCGGTTCACTGTTCATAAATTAGCTGTCAATTATCCACTTTTAATTATCCATTCTCAAATTCCTATCCAGTCTAAAAAGTAGTAATTATTAACTGATGTAACCAAAGCGATCTCAATCTAAAAGACTTGTCTGCTACCCCAATACATACCTGTACAGGCGTATCTCAGTACTCCTGTACCCATTATCTTCTCATTACTCTCCCGCACTAACATCAGTCAACTTTGAACCCTTTACCTTTGTCAAAATTTTGCTTTTTAGCTTCTCTAATTCTTGTTTGAGAGCCTTGCGAGCCATTTTTGGATCGCCAAAGCTGCTAGTTACCTGGCTGAGATTTGCCCACTGCTGGAGCATTTTGCAATTATGAGGATTAATAATTGAGGTAGTAATATGCTGGCATTGCTGAGATTCGTTTAAAGCATAAAACAAAATACGGTATTTAGCATTGCTAGCCAGAGAGCGAGCAATTTGTTGTCCCTTATTAGATTTGAGATCTAAATAGCATGGAAGCCATTTTGCGCCATGTTCGGGATTGTATAGCAGAGTAATCCAAAGCAGAGTGGGATGAGGATTTGCTAGGTAGAGAAATTTATTGTAGCGGATGCTCGATATTCTTTGATAAATTTCCTCCTGTTCGAGCATGACGCAGAGTACAGGTGCTTCACCCAAATGGGTACTAACTAATTGAGAAAAGACGATTTTTCGTAGAGGTTTATCTTGAGGCCAGGGAGTTTGCAGGCAAACTTCTGTTACGGATGTCTCCGCATTAACCGTACCGCGATCGATATTATTTAGAGTCGCGTCATAGGCAGATCTTGTATTATCAGTAACATCCACGTCCGTGTCTAGTCGATGTCTGGTGGGTGAGATATTGTTACTAAAGATGTTTCCAGTAGTGTCAGCCTTTTTTTCGATCGCTTCGAGGGTTTCTAAAATTTCGCGGGCGCTTTGAGGTCGTAAATCTCTTTCTTTTTCTAAACAGCGAAAGACCAAATCCTGTAGTTCAGGGGGTAGATTAAATCGATTGCTAAATGGCTCTGGTTTGAAATTATGGTGGGCTTGATACCAACCGCCAAAGGACGAGTTTTGAGGCAGCAGAGGCATATCCATCGTTAGCATCTCATACATCATCACCCCCAGGCTATAAATATCGGAACGGCTATCTAGCTCCTTACCTTCCATCTGTTCGGGAGAACAATATGCTAGAGTTCCCATAAAAGATTGGGTTTGATTAGCATCAGGCTGAATTAGTTTGGCAATCCCAAAATCCAAAATCTTGGCTACTTCGCCTAAAGTTGAATCTTGCAGCACGATGATATTGCTGGGTTTAATATCTCGGTGAATAATGCGACACAGTTCCCCATGAAAATAAATTCCTTGATGGGCGCATTCTAGCCCCAGACATACATGACGAGCCAGGGTGAGAAATCTCTTGAAGGGAACGGGTTGGTAGCAAATCAGATCGTTAATGCTGTCCCCCGACAGAAACTCCATAACGTAGAACGGGGCATTATGTTCGTCTACACCATAATCTTTGACCCTGACAACGTGGATGCTTTTCTCTCCCAAGAGAGCCGAAATAGTTGCTTCTCGCTCAAAGCGTTCGCGCATATTCTCGTTTTGTAAAGCCTGTGCCAAAAATTTGATTGCCACCGTTACACCACCCAAAACAGTATCTTGGGCGCGGTAGACTCTACCCATAGCACCCTCGCCAACAAGTTCGGACAATTCGTAGCGGTTGGCAAGTAAACGACCTTCGTTGGTATCTATGTTCATCTTCTATCGGCAAAAGCTAAGTTTCTAAAATCAATTTGGGCTGCGATCGCGTTTAGCAGAGCTAGATCGATCGCAAAATTTAATCTAGCTGGAGTTAACGCTTCAAAATTACTTCAATCGTGTTTTTGATGCTGTGACCATCTAAGATACTGCTAGTTAGGTGATATGTGTTTCGATCTACATAGGTATATGTATCCAATCCTTTTTGCTTGTTGCCAGTTCCCATGAACCAGTAGTATTGAACGATCGAATGGTTGCCCAGTCTACCCTCTCCCTCAATATTGCCCAAAAGACTGTGTTGAGAAACATATGTATAGTGTTTTGTCTCATAATTTAGGTTGCCTCGGCACTGATAAACGACCTCTGTAGCCGTCTCATCGTCACAAGTGAAGCTTGTGGTTAGCTTGAACCAGTTAGCCCTTTTCCAGGCAATTTTGATGCCTCCCTCAAGAGGAATGGGTGCTAAATTTGGTTTGAGCCAATGACCAGTCATATTCCAGTAACCAGCCTCTACTAAAAAACTATGAGCCACAACTAAATCCTCTCAATTTCGATTCGATCGCGGGTAACAATATCGCGGGTAACAAAGTCGTTTATTAAATCTGGCTTTTTTACAGAGAGATTTTTGGCAGATAGCAAAATCTATTTAATTAATGGATGAATATCACCCAGCAGTACTGGCTTGCTAGCCCCCGTAACCTGAGGTAAGTTACCGGGTATCGATTTCACTCGCCAGTATGCTAATACGGCAAAAGCGATCGCCTCTTTAAAATCTCCATTAATGCCGATCTCATCTGTTGTACCAATATGTGCCGATGTTAACTCAGCTTGTAGGCGTTGTCTCATATACGAATTTCTGCTTCCTCCCCCACAAAGCAGAACCTCGTCGGGCATCTGCGGTAAAAACTGGCGATAACTAAAGGCAATTGAAGCTACAGTTAGCTCCGTAATGGTTGCCAAGCGATCTCGATCTGCTAACTTGGCTCGATCCATATCTTGCCAACATCTTGCTAAATATTCCTTGCCAAACAGCTCTTTCCCCGTAGACTTTGGTGGGGACTGCTGAAAAAAGTCTTGCTCTAGCCATTTAGCAACTAGCTGCTTGTCTGGCGTGCCTTGTGCTGCCCATTCACCATGGCGATCGTAGGTTTTTTTTCCATCAGTTAGCTGCTCCACTGCCAGATCGATCAGGGCATTTGCTGGCCCTGTATCCCAGCCAAATATTTTTGTCTCCTCATCCTGGGAATTCTTAGGCGGTAAAAAAGTGACGTTACCAATTCCCCCTAAGTTTTGAATCGCTCTAGTTTTGGTGGGGTGAGACAATAGGCACAGGTCGATTTTTGAGACTAAAGGTGCGCCTTCTCCTCCTGCTGCCAGATCGGCGACGCGAAAGTTGCTAATAGTTTTTATTTGAGTCTGATGGGCGATCGCTGCTCCCCTGCCAATTTGGGAACTATACCCCAACTGACCCTTGGTTGGCGGTCGATGATATACGGTTTGACCATGAGAGCCGATCAGTTCTGCCTTACAACCAGGAGATTGAATTTTAAGAGCAGCATCAGCAAACTGGGTGGCGATCGCATCATCTAATTTCGCCAGTTCTGCCATATTTAATGCCTTTCCCCCGCAAACTGCTAATATTTCCCTTCTCAAGTCTTCGGGATAGGCAAAAGTTTGACCTGCTAAAAATTCGACTCGTAAATCTAATTCTGTGCCTTCTATTTTGACGAGAGCAGCATCAATGCCATCAACAGAAGTACCGCTCATTAAACCAATGACTAGCATTAAATTTTGGAAATAAAGTTCTTTTCTACGTTGTAGAAGAGCGATCGGCTAAGAGTCAAGGGTACATTTCCTATTTGGGAGTTTTAAATTCGCCGATCGAGCAATAGTTTCTTAGAAAATTCTTAATTTTTTAGATCCCAGATGATACAGACATAATTTTGCACAGTAGTACATAGTAATATTTAATGACCAGCACCCACGACCGGGGATTATTTTTAGGAACAATTTCGATGCTTAACAAAGTTGCGGAACAGAAGGCTCATGCCATTCGGTATGTCTTGGTAGTAGGTTGGCTATTGCTGATTCTGTCTTTATTTTTCGATCCAGTATCTCATTACCTGACTGACCCGAATACAAATTTTTTTAGTCCTCTCAAGGACGAATTAATTAACCGAGCGCAAGATCCTCAAACCTGTATCCGACTGCAGGGAAAATGTTTGCCAGGAACTCCTTATGCGGTGGGAGCAAGAATCTTCTGGGGCTTTGTTGTACCTGCTGGGTTTGGGATTATCTTTGTCTTAGGACACGAGTTTTGGCGTAGAATTTGTCCTCTCTATTTTCTATCCCAAATTCCCCGCGCTTTGGGCATGAAGCCCAAAAAGCAGATCTCGCAAAATAAGTGGCTGACAGAAAATCACCTATATCTACAGTTTTTTCTGTTTTTTATCGGCTTGAATATGCGAATTCTGTTCGTCAATTCAGCACGACCCGTATTTGGCGCGTTTTTGCTGTTTACAATTGCCTCGGCAATTATCATGAATCTTTTTTATGGCGGTCGTGCCTGGTGTCATTATGTCTGTCCCTTTGGCATGGTACAAATGGTATTGACTGGGCCTAGAGGGTTGCTGGGTAGCGAGGCACAAAAAGCACCACCAAAAACAATCACCCAGTCGATGTGCCGTACTTTTGATAAGGAGACCAAGAAAGAGAAAATTACCTGTATTAGCTGTAAGTCTCCCTGTATGGATATTGACTCTGAGAAGGCATACTGGGAGCAGATCGAAAAACCAGGCAGAAATCTGGTGCAATATGGCTATCTGGGCTTAGTGTGTGGCTACTTTATCTATTATTTTCTCTATGCGGGCAATTTTGAATATTATTTCTCTGGAGCTTGGACTCATGAGGCTGGTCAGGTAGGCAAGATTTTTAACCCTGGTTTTTATTTGGGTGGCAACCCCATTCCTATTCCTAAATTTATCGCCACGCCTTTAACTCTAGGCTCAATGGCGGGCATCTTTTATTTTGTAATTAGTCGCATTGAAAAAACCTATGGCAGCGTAGTTAGAAAGCAAAATGGCGACTTTGATTCTAAGATCGTGCGTCACCGCATCTTTACCCTCGTTACTTTCTTGGCGGTCAACTTTTTCTATGTTTACGGTGGTCGTCCCGAAATTCTGCGCTTCCCTTTTGTCGTCCAGATGATCTTTAATGCCCTAGTTGTTTTGCTGAGTACTCTTTGGCTGGTACAAACCTGGGGAAGAACGCAGGAACAGTACAAAAAAGAAAGCTTCGCAGACAAACTACGCCGTCAGCTTCAGAAGCTCAAAATTGATTTTACTCAGGTGTTAGGCGGTCGTTCCCTAGAGGATCTCAAAGCCGATGAACTCGATCTATTGGCTCAGGTAGTTCCTCAAGTTACCAAACAAGACCGTATTCAGGTGTACAAAGGAGTCTTAGAAGAATCTCTCCAGGCTGGTAATGTCGAAGCCAACAGCAGTCTCAAATCCTTACAGTCAATTCGTCAAAGGCTTGAGGTAACGGAAGAAGAACACTATGCCGTGTTGACCGAATTGGGAATTGATAATTCTACCCTTGTTAATCCCGACTATACTTCTGTCGATCGCCTGCGGATCGAAAGCTATAAAGAAGCGATCGCTTCTCAACTACAGGAACTAGTCGATAGCGGGATGCCCGTCCATCAGGCAGTAGAGGCAAAAACCAAGCAGATTGCCAGTCTAAAAACCGAATACAACATCAATAAGCAAGAGCATATTCAGGTCTTAAGCGGGCTGTTTGACTCCCTGCGTCCCAAAGCAGAGAAGCTATTGGCGTTGCTACAGGTAGAAAATTCTCGCTATCAGGTGATTAGCAACTTTCATCCTCATAATCGAACCCCTGTATTTATGCTGCTGCGGAAACTTTTGCTGGCAAAACAGCAGTTGATTGTCACTCCTCTATTAGCCGTATTAGAAATGCTCAATGATGAACCCGATGCGGTGAACCTAGCTAAGAGGACAGGAATTGTTGCCACAGATGCGATCTCACAAGTATTTGCTGCCGAACCACAGTGGAAACAGCGTTTGAACCCTCGCTTAGTTCGGGAATTAATGCCAGCAGAAGCGAGCAATCAGGCAACTATGGTTAAAGGCGGTGGTACTAATACGAGACTACATAGCGATCGCCTTTCTGCCCAAGCGGTAGATGATGCCCTCCTCGAACTGCTACAAGAACCCAATCCGATTACAGAGTCGGCTAGTTTGTATGCTCTCAACCAGCTCAATCAGAAAAAAGCTCAGGATCGCGCCACCAAAATTCTCCAGCAGCCACTGCAAAACGATTTGGTCAAAAATACCGCCAGTAGCCTGCTCGGTCAATCGTCAAAACCCTCGGTAATCTCGCAACTGCTGAGTATGTCTGGACAACCAGATTTTCAAAAAATGACTCCCGATCGCCTGTTATCACTGGTGACTCAAGCACAGCAGAATCAACAGGATGTTACAGAAATTCTCTCTGCTGGTAGATAAACAGCTCTGGCAAAACGAGAATTGAGGCAGGCTGCATCTGCATGTTTTGCCTCACAGCAATTTTAAACGCCGTTTAGGCTCTATTACCGAGAGCTGCCAATTAAAAATCTTATTTATATATCAAGAGGATAGAAATGCCAGAAATTATTATCATTGATACGAGAAATCCCCAAGAAACTACCACAATTCAGCTTGCCCCAGAAGATCAGCTGAATCAAGAATGTCTGGTGGGTAGAGACAGTCGTTGCTGTATCGTTCTCGAAGATAATCTCGCCAGCCGTACTCACGGCAAAATTGCTTTTCGCAACGGTAGCTATTTCTATTGCGATCTGGGCAGCAGAAACGGCTCGAAGATTAATAACGAAGATGCTCAACTAAACCAGGAATATCAGCTTAAGCCATCTGATACGATCTCTCTTGGCAATCATTTGCTGTGGGTCAAAGAAATCGCTGGGCAAGAAACGGAGTTTGCTCCCCAGTTTTTGACTCCCGAACAATATATGCCCCTGGCAACTATTGACACCGCCACTTTGGAAACCTGGACTAAGGGAACAAAGCAGGTCAAATGTACTCAAATAATCAATGAAACCGTCGATGTTAAGACCTTTACCTTTGCTGCCGAACCGCCCGTCAAGTTCGACTATCAGCCAGGACAGTTTTTAACCCTCAATTTAGATATTGATGGCAAAAGCGTCAAACGCTCCTATTCCATTTCTTCCACTCCTTCTCGACCCCACACCCTAGAAATCACCGTCAAGCGAGTTCCTGCTCCTGGCGATGAGCCTAGCGCCCCTCCTGGATTGGTGAGCAACTGGCTACACGACAATATGAAGGTCGGCAATCAAATTGAAGTTAATGCTCCCGTGGGCAAGTTTACCAACTTCGCCAATCCTTCGGCAAAACTATTCTTCATCTCCGCAGGCAGTGGCATTACGCCGATGATGTCTATGTCTCGCTGGATCTGCGACACCGTATCGAATGTCGATATCGTCTTTCTCCATAGCGCCCGCAGCCCTGAAGATATTATCTTTCGTCAAGAATTAGAGATGATGACCTCGCGCTATCCTAATTTCAAGCTGGCTATTACCGTAACCCGTCCCGTACCCGGTCAACCCTGGTATGGCTATACGGGGCGAATCAACGAAACAATTCTGCCAGCGATCGCTCCAGACTATAAAGACCGTACCGTCTATGTCTGTGGTCCAAATCCATTTATGGAGGCAACCAAAGAGCTATTGCAAAAAATTGACTTTCCGATGGAGAATTACTACGAGGAAAGCTTTGGGGGCGCGAAAAAGAAAAAGAAAGAGAAAGAGAAAGCTACTCCGACCGTTCCCTCTGGCGATCGCACATCTATTATTCAGCCTCCCGCATCAATTCCTACCTCTGCACCCACCCCAGTACCAGAACCCGCACCCGCACCAATTCCAGAAGTCCCCGCTACATCCATTGTCAACGGTTTTGCACCAGAACCCGTACTTCCGACTCCCCCGCCAGAACCCGCACCCGCAACTAGCTCTGGCTCATCCTCGCCCATGATAGTTCTATCCAAATCGGGTCAGGAAATAGCCTGTGATGGTGAAGAATGCATTCTTGATGTGGCAGAAGCAGAAGGCGCAGATTTACCTTTTGGTTGTCGCATGGGTGCTTGTGGCGCTTGTAAAGTTAAGAAGGTTGAAGGCGAAGTTATCTATGATGATGATGTCGCTTGCGAAGATGGTTTTATCTATACCTGTGTCGCTCGTCCCGTCGGTAAAGTGGTAATTGAAGCTTAAATACACGATCGAGCTATAGTTTCTAGTCATTACTGTAAGGGCGAAAGGCTTTTCGTCCTATTTAAAACCCAAATGATTGGCTACAGGTCTTTCTCGCAGGGGGATCTTAGTATGAATTAGTGCATTTAGAACTCTAGCTCGATCGCCTTGCCAAACAGCCAGAGTACTAGAACCACCACCGTCTAAATTAATAGCGCGATCGCAACCTAAAGCGATGCTGCGCGGTCTTGGTGGTTTCCTCGCAGAGCCGAAGGCTCAGATCGCTGGGGCTATATTCTTACTCTACAAATTGTACTGGCGATCGTTGGTATTGCTGGATATCTAAGTAACTCAGCTAATTCACTACCTACAACCCTAAAAAAATGTAGCTATTTCGTTTTGACTACTTTGAGCGGTGTACTGCTCGGTTTCTATTATGGTGGAACTTATACAGACAATAATTCTCAGGCTGCTGTTATTAGTGCGATCGCTGTTGGTATAGTATTTAATCTCTTAAATTATTATCGACGACAGGCTGTTTATCTGGCAGCTATTGTCATAGCTGGTGTTTGCGCCTATGGTTTTGCTTTAATTAGAGGCATTGCAGCTATTAATCTAATTGCAGGATCGTTGTTAATTCCAGGAATAATTTGGGGTTCCGTTTGCTTAATTTATCTGGGACTGGCTGTTCATAATTTAGCGATGCCTTTGGCTAGCTTCGCAATCGCATTTGGAAAAATAAAGGCTGTTTAATTCTTGTTGATTAGGGTTTTAGTGGTCAGGCAAAACGCACTCCAGTAGATGGAAATGCGATCGCCTTAACCTGCAAAATTAGAAGGTGGGCAACTTTAAGTTGAAATAAACATTCAGTAAATAGTTTTACCCACCCTACTCCCTATCTCCCCATTCTTTTATCGTCCGCCGACTACAACATTTTTGATCCGAATATGTGGACCGCCAACGCTTACAGGAAGAGGCATTTGACCCCCTTTACCACAGCCACCATTTGTATAGAGAGTATCGCTACTAATCGCGTCTATATCTTGGAGCGTTTGGAAGACGTTACCAGATAAAGTTACGTCGCTTACGGGTTCGGCAATTTTACCATCGCGAATCATATAGCCTTCTGCTGCTGCAAAGGTAAACATTTCACCGTTGGTTTGTCCTCCCAACATTCTGACGGCATAAACGCCTTCTTCGATCCCCTCAAACATCTCTTCTAAAGGCGTTTCTCCAGGTTCAATAGCCGTATTGGTCATCCGCACAATAGGAGGATAGTTGGCACGAATAGCTCTAGCATTTCCTGTTGGTGCTTCGGTCATTTTGCCTGCTGTTTCGCGGGAATGTAACCGTTGCGTTAGCACGCCATCTTTAATTAAATATTTGCGCTGTCCTGGTACTCCTTCGTCGTCATATTTCATCGATCCAGGCAGATTTTCCATCGTCGCATCATCAACGACGTTAAGCTGCTTGATGCCCATTGGTTTACCCAGAGTTAGCAATTCCTGCATCTTAGGATTTTCATAGACAAAATCGGCTTCAGAAAGATGTCCAAAAGCCTCGTGAATAAACACCCCAGAAAGATATGGATCGAGAATTACCGTATATTGACCGCCTTTGACAGATTTTGCTTCTAGCTGTCTAACGGCTCTTTCTGCTGCACCTTTAACCCGTTCCTCAATGCCCACTAAAGCATCAAAATCATTGCGAGAGTGGACAGATTCAAACCCCTGACGCACAACGCCATCTTCGCCTCTAGCGATCGCTGCAAAACGCCCATTAATATCCAGTCTTTCTTGAACGATGCAGCTACCAGTAGAATTGACAAACATTTTAGTCGCAAAACGATCGCCAATACTCGCCATTGTCGTCTGGATACGAGGATCGTAATTGAGCAAGATTTCGTTATAGGCTTCTAATAGTTCGCGTTTATCTTTAAGCGAGACACTACGAGGATCTCGTTTAATCTCTTCAGGGACATAATCTTCAATCGGCTCGACTTTTGCCAGCTCGGTTTCTTCCTTACCTACCAGCTTCGCCTGAGAAATCGCTTCCTCGATTCTGACGTTGAGTTCTTTTAGACCATTAAAGGTGACAAAACTCCAGCCTCCCTGATGGCAAGCACGAATTCCTCCTCCCAAAGCAAAACTGCGATCGACGGAATCTAGCTGTTTACCCCGAAAAGCTAGTCCTGTAGACTCACTTTGTTCGACGCGAATTTCGAGATAGTCTACCCGTTCTTTATAGGTTGCGATCGCGTTTTTTAACTGCTCTGTAGTTGCGTTAGCTGCGGTGGTCATATTTATATAATTTATTTGGTAATGAGAAAACTGTGGATTGAATTTAAACCTGCTATTAGCTCTATTGTTGCCAGAATGCTCTTTGGTCGAGCAGCCTCAAACTTTAAACACTTGTTTATATTCTAAATAATAGTTCACAAGAATATTATAGATTTCGCGATCGACCTGTAAGTTATTTGGATCGAAATTGCCCGACTACACTGGAATATAGTCTGTCACAGTAAAACGACGTGAAAGTATCGGTTAAATATGGTCAATAATAAAAAAATTTGGGCAAAATAAGCTGAAGTCTAATATTTCTGTCTTATGTCTGGCGATCGCCTAGCTCGGTTGGTTTTATTCTCTGGCTGCATCTGGGGATTTGGTTTAGGAACGGCAAATTTAGCTCAAATAGTTCCTGACAACACTTTAGGTAGCGAGAGTTCCATAGTTGTCGATGATAGTGCGATCGATCCAGGTCAAATAGTTGACTTAATCAAAAGTGGCGCGATTCGTGGAGAGACTCTATTTCACAGCTTTGAAGAGTTCAACGTTTCAGCCGATCGACAGGTTTACTTTGATAATCCTAACGGTATAGAACAAATCGTGACTCGCGTTACAGGAAATAACCCTTCTAGAATTCTTGGTCGTTTGGGGGTAAACGGCAATGCCAGCCTTTTCTTACTCAATCCCAACGACATTTTGTTTAGTGAAAACGCTTCCTTGGACGTAGGAGGATCTTTTGTTGCTACTACTGCTGACAGCTTAGTTTTTGATGACGATCTAGTTTATAGCGCTACCAATCCAGAAACTCCCCCCCTACTCAATGTCACCATACCCGAAGGAATACAGTTTGGTGCAGATGCAGGAAGGATAGAAGTACAAGGAGAAGGTCATACACTAGGATTTGATTCTTCTTCCCTGATGCCGACGGGAAACGCTCCCTCATCAGGATTAAAAGTGCCGACTGGCAGAACTCTAGCCTTAATTGCGAGAGAATTAAACCTAAATGGCGGTAATTTAAGCGCTTCAGAGGGAAATATCGAACTGGCTGCGATCGCTCAGTCTGGAGAAGTTGAACTGGAGCAAGATAACGAGCTATTTGCTTTTGATTACGATGCGATCGATAACTTCGGAGAAATTAACCTATTCCAACAGTCTCTTTTGGATGTTCGGGGAGGCAAAAACCTCGGCAGTGTAGGCATTAGAGGAAATAATATTGCTTTACGAGATAGTACGGCAATTCTTGCTAGTAAATCAAACCCTGGTAGAAGTCAGACTGAAGGTAAGATTGAGTTGGTGGCTACAAATTTTCTAATCATTACTAACAATGCTTTTAACACTTTCCCCAGTGGCATTTTTACTCAAATAGAACAAACATCTAATCATCCTGGTGCGGATATTCAGATCGACACAGACAGGCTTGAACTACAAAATAATGCTTTGATTGTTAGCACCGTCACGAATAAAGGTCAGGGCGGCAATATCAATATTAATGCTCGGCAGATCGAGCTTATCGATAATTTTAATTCACCCTACAATGCAGGAATTTATTCTCAGGCTTTATCAGGAGCAACAGGAGATGTAGGCATTATTACTGTTGAGGCAAACGATTTACAGTTGCTTGACGATCGAGAGGTCATTTTAATCGATGATGAGGATGATTTAGAAGATCTCATTGGTGAAGACAGAGCCGAAAATTTTGAAGATGCGATCGAAGATAATGAGGATTTAAATATTGTTATCGGTACATTTGAATCGGGAAAAAGAAGCCTGAATTTTACAGGTGGAGGGGAAATTACTTCGATTAACAGAGGTTCGGGAGAAAATGGGATAGCTATTGTTACGGCTAACACAATTCAGTTTTCCGAATTTTCTTCCCCTCCTGAACCTGAAGTACCTACTCCTGAAATATCCGAACCTGAAGTACCTACTCCTGAAATATCCGAACCTGAAGTACCTACTCCTGAAATATCCGAACCTGAAGTACCTACTCCTGAAATATCCGAACCCGAAGTACCGATATCTGAAGTACCTACTCCTGAAACTCCGACTCCTGAAGTTCCTACTTCTGAAGTACCGACTCCCGAAGCTCCTGAAATTCCGACTCCCGAAGTACCGACTCCTGAAGTACCGACTCCCGAAGTACCGACTCCTGAAATATCCGAACCCGAGGCTCCGACATCTGAAACTCCGACTCCCGAAGTTCCTACTCCTGAAATATCCGAACCCGAAGTACCGACTCCTGAAGTACCGACTCCTGAAATATCCGAACCCGAGGCTCCGACATCTGAAACTCCGACTCCCGAAGTTCCTACTCCTGAAATATCCGAACCCGAGGCTCCGACATCTGAAACTCCGACTCCCGAAGTTCCTACTCCTGAAATATCCGAACCCGAAGTACCGACTCCCGAAGCTCCTGAAATTCCGACTCCTGAAGTCCCCACACCCGAAACTCCCACACATGAAGTACCGACTCCTGAAATATCCGAACCCGAAGTACCGATATCTGAAGTTCCTACTCCCGAAGTTCCTGAAGTAATCACACCCGAAGCTCCAAGTACTAATCAAGACTTAAAAAGCGATCGCGTATATGTTTTTGAACTGAGTTCGGGACAAACAATTATGGTCAATGCGAAAGATCTAATTAAAGCTGCTCAATCGGAATCAATAGATAGTCTGACAAATAGTTCTAGCAACACTAAAAGTAAATCAATCGAAATATATAACAGCAACGTTTCTAGGATTGAAACTAGCGATCCTGATTTTGATTTTCCTTCCGCCTGTCGTTTAGGAGATAATAATTTTGTGATTATTGGTAAAGGCGGCATGGCAGAAAATCCATTTAGTAATCTGATTCAAGAAATTACTGTCCCTGACATCGAAGCAAAAGTACCTCAACAAAAAACTATCTCGGCTACGGAACCAAATACTCTTGAATATCAGCCCGATCTAATTGTTGAGGCTCAAAACTGGCAAATTAATCGGTCAGGCAAAGTAGAATTGCTAGCTTCATCCTCGCAACAAAGTACAAGTTCTCTTGCTGGCTTGCCAAACTGTCTAAAAAATCACAATTCCTCTAATTCTAATTAATTTCAAGATTCTAATTATTGACCTTGATATTTCCCGCACATACTATTTGCTCGAATTCAATTTTCAATTTAGCAATGTCGATGTCTGTTCCCAAGTCTATTTCTAGCCGACTATCTAAGCTACTGTTCGACTGAGATTCGCTGGTAACGTTTAACGGCGATAAACAAAGAGTATGGTCATTTGCTAGTTCAATCTTTATTGATAATGCTAACTGATGAGCTGTTCCCGAATCTTGATAGCTGCCAGTCAGGTTTAATTGTCGATCGGCGATCGCAATATGTTGCCATTCGACTTTTGCAGCAGCCAAATCACTAAAGTTTTGCTCGGCTAAAATCTGCTGCCAGAGATCGTTCAAGCCACTTTGCAATAGATCGGATTTTAAAGAAGCCTGTAAATCTTCGGCATCTAACCGTAACTGAATCTCGACAAAAATTGGCTCAATTAGCTTTAGGGGTTGCTTCTTAATTACCTCTGGCAAATTAATGGCAATATCAGTTCCTTTTAGCTGAATCTGACTTAGATGCAACCCCTGATAAATGGCACGATCGCAGCTTAGGAATACTTGGGGAATATATCCTTGCAAGATTTGCTTGTTTTTACCTTCAATTTCGATCTGTAAAGCCTCTACTCGCTCCACCTGCGATCGCAAATAGAGCTTAACCGCGCCAGACAATAATTTTCCGATCAACTAATTTATTACTCCTTCGCTATATCGACAAGACAATAATCCCGCATCGACCTAATTGTCAACTCAAAGTCCTACAAGTCTCCAACGGTGAGCGTACATGCAGCACCGCAAGTCAACCTAAGCTATTTCTAGATTACATAAGGTTATCAACTCTCGATTTCTGCTTCGGATTTAATTACTTCTTTTGCCGTAATTCCATCACCCTGAAAACCGAAGTACCAGAGCGAAGCTGCTGCCTCTGCTCTTGTTACAGGCTTCTGAGGTTGGAAAAGAGTAGTGTAGCCAAACATTCTTCTGACGTTGGCGCGATCGCCATTTTGAAAATCGGCATATAAAGCTCTGACTGCTAAAGAATCAATTTTGGCAACATCTCGAAAACCCCAGCTTTCTTCGATCGCTTCAATGGAAGCTTTGGGTAAGGATTGACGAGTATCCAGAGGTACTTTCCAGGCGATTAAATCCTCTCTGGTTAGAGGCGCATTGGGTTTAAATAGTAAGTTGGTACTATCTTCCGTCAAGCGAGAAGGAATTAATCCTGCTTCTGCCAAACTTTGAATTGCTGCAAAGTCAGGGTGGCTGGCTTTAACATCTTTAAATGCTGGCTGACTAGTTTTGGCAGGGACGTATATTTTCTTCCCTGGATTGTCGGCATAATAGCGATTATTTGCAGCAATCAACCATCGAGCATATTCTCCACGGGTAATGGTTTCATTTGGCGCAAATTTGGTTAACTCCACATTGGCTTTGCCCGTGTAGGGAGTCAAAATATTCAAAGCTGCAACTGATTCTATCGGTTGCTGGAGTTGAGGGGGAACTTCATCTAGATCGGCAAAATCCAGATCGGCAGATTTATAGGAGTTATTATTTGATGCTGTTTCTAGTTTTGCCCGAACAGGTTGTTTTGGTTCGATTGATTCAGATAACGATTGATTCCCATTTTTCTGAGCTTTTTCTGAATTATCTTCTTCCACTCCTCTAGATTTTGCTAGCTCGGATGGCTCCGACGTGGTGGTTTCTTCTGTACGAGAGATACTAGATCTAGGAATCTTTTCATCTAAGGGATGATAGACTACAGCGAGCTTGGTGCTGGGTCGATCTGATTCTTTGTTTTCCGATCCCTGTAATAGGGATAGTTCCACTCTTAGCTCATCTTTTACCGCGATCGCTCTAGCTACCTTTTGCTTTGGATCGATCGTAAACGGCTTAATTACATCCCAATCATTAGCTGATAATTCTGCTAGGTAATAATCAGCAACAGCCTTACGGTTATCCATCGTCTTCCAAATCAGCTTGCCAGATTTTTCGTCCTCACTAGATTCAACCTCTTGCAATTCTGCCTGGGGATATACGGGGAAATGTTCGGGAAAGTCTAGCAATAGATTGCTGTCGTTTTCTTCTTCAAAGGACTTTGTTTCGTCTTTGCTGTCGGCTCTAACTCTTTCTTGAGCTTCAATATCAATTTTAGGCTTCTCTGGGGGAGAAGACTCTTTTGTCTTAATCGTCGTCGTGTTTGCAGTCACGCGATCGGGCGAGGAGTTTGAATCCTCTGAGGATCGAGATTTTACCTTATTAGATACTTCTGTTGTTTTCCCTTCTTTAAGTTTGGGATCGGCGCTAATCAGACTTTCGATCGCAGCACTGTTGGCGCAGCTACTCAATAACGTTAATAGACTGGTTAATATAATTCCTTGAATCGCTGGGCGACTGGCTTGTTTAGATAACATGGCTACTTGCCAAAAATTAGTATTTATAAATAATTATCTAATTTTAGTACCTACAGGCAAATAATCAGACTCTAGGTTCAGCAAAATTGCTTATCGATCGTAATTGAGAGCTATTTTTCGGAACTTATAGCTAAAGTAGATACCTTCCAGCGTGCTAATTGCAAGGGCTTGAGTCGATCGTGTCTCGATTTAAAACTACTATATGCTGTGCGTTTGCATAATCGAAAGCTATCTTACAAAAAAAGCGATCGATCTACTCTGCTTCCCGTTGCCGATTTTACCGTAGGCAATACTATTACTATTGCCGTTGCTATCTATAGAAATAACCTAAAAAAGTTTCTCAAACTTTCACTTGTGGCTCACCTGTGGCTACTCTTGCCGATTTACGGTTGGGCGAGATATTTTGCGATCGCAGCTTGGATTAGCAGATTGAGCCTGAATGAACTGCAAGATAAGCCAGATCCAATACAGCGAGAGCGATACTTTACAATTAGCTCTCTATTTATATTTTTATTTACAGCATTAATTACTATATTTATTACTGTAATTGCTGGCTATCTTCTAGTAATTTGTATGTTATATGCTGGAGCCTTATTCTTGCAAATGCTTTTGAAAAGCACGATATATAACGATCTGAATAATATAATGGAACAGCAAGAAGGGACTAACTTTTGGTTAGTATTCTGGTTGATAATAATATTATTCTCTCTAATATCAACTTTTCTATATATAAGATTATCTTTTACAGATTTAGTCTTTATAAGTCAACAGAGTAATAATCCTTTTAGCTTGATAAAACATAGCTATCTTATAACTAAAGATAAAAAGTTAAAAGTGTTTTTCATACTATGGATATCTTTTGTGTCTTATTGCTATTTATATGCTTCTACCTTTATCTTGTATTATTTGGTATCCTTCATATTCGACCGAATAGGCTTATATCAACTGGATTCAATTTATTATGGCATCTTATATGGCTACAGAATGATGTTGATTTTTATTACTATTCTTGCTTTCCCACTTTGGCAATCAATTAAGGCTGCAAGCTTTTATTATCTGGACAGACAAAATAATAATTTTAACCTCAGATAACTATTGCTTTGTTTGTGTTTAAAATCATGAATTTCGATCTAAAAATATATCAGGCATTTTTACAAAAAATAAATCTAGCACAATTACCATTCGTTCATATTGACTCGATTAAATCAATAAATTTATATTCTTTCGATCGCCTAACTTCTACTAATACAAAACTCTGGTCATTAATCGATCGCGGTGTTGAATGTCCGATCGGCGCGATCGCTTTACAGCAAACCGCAGGTAAAGGACAGTGGGGACATAGTTGGGTGTCGCAATCAGGGGGACTATATCTTTCTCTAGGTCTAGATCTAGATCTAGATCTAGGGAATCATCCTCATTTAGTTATGGCAACCGCTTGGGGTATTGCGACAGTTTTACGGCATTATCAAGTGCCTGTAACTATTAAGTGGTTGAACGATCTAATTCTCGATCGCCGCAAGCTTGGAGGAATAAAAATTGAAACTCGCAACGATAAAAATAAGCTAACAAAAGCAGTGGTAGGCGTGGGCATAAATTGGAGTAATGATGTTCCTGAGCCTGGAATTAATTTAAAGTCCTATTATCAAAATCAAGATATAAAGCAGATCGGTTCTTTAGAAGAATTAACGGCGATCGCAGCCTATGGAATCTTATTAGGATACGAATATTATTTAGCAGTGGGAATTGAAGAGTTATTAGCTAAATATTTAGAGATTTGTAATAGTGTTGGCAAACAAGTTGAGTTCAATAGCTGCCCTGGTGAAGTTATGGGCGTTACTCAATCAGGAAAATTAAAAGTGAAATTGCGATCGCCTGGCGCATCCAGCATAATTGAATTAGCACCAGGACAGATTAGTCTGGGATACGAATCAATGTAAGGGCGCATTGCAATACGCCCTAATATGTCAAAGTATAGAAATTGTAATTATCCTCTGGTTTTCTGTGACCAAACTCTAGTGGGTAGACCCCAGATATAGATAAAGCCTTCTGCTGCTTTGTGGTCAAACTCATCTTCTGCACCGTAGGTAGCCAAATCTGGTGCATAGATCGAATTATCGGACTGGCGACCAACTATGGTTGCGTTGCCCTTATGTAGCTTAATCCTTACTTCCCCAGAAACTCGTTCTTGAGTCTGCTGGATAAAACCATCCAACGCAGCTTTGAGAGGACTGTACCACAAGCCTTGATAGATTAATTCGCCATAAGACTGTTCGATACCGCGCTTATATTGGGTAACGTCGCCTGTAAGGGTCAGGCTTTCTAAGTCGCGGTGAGCATGAATCAACACAAGTAATGCAGGTGCTTCATAAATCTCGCGGGATTTAATCCCGACAACGCGGTTTTCCAGCATATCGATCCGTCCGATACCGTGTTTCCCCACAGTTTCATTGAGCTGGGTAATTAGGGTTACAGGGTCTAGTTTTTTGCCGTCGATCGCAATAGGTACACCACCTTCGAAACCAATGGTAATATATTCTGGCTCGTCGGGTGTATCGGCGATCGCCTTTGTCATCAAATAGATCTCTTCAGGTGGCTCAGTCATCGGATCTTCGAGGATACCCGCTTCAATACTGCGTCCGAGTAAATTGCGATCGATACTATAGGGACTCGACTTTTTAACGGGAAACTCTAGACCAAACTGTTCGCCGTAAGAAATTGCTTCTTCGCGACTCATATTCCATTCTCTTGCAGGCGCTAGCACTTTTAGGCTAGGGTTCAGCGCCATAATACCAAGGTCAAAACGTACCTGATCGTTTCCCTTTGCCGTGCAGCCATGAGCAACCGCATCTGCACCGTATTTTTCTGCTGCTTCTACTAGCAATTTGGCAATCAGGGGACGAGCTAAAGCTGTAGATAATGGATAACGATTTTCATAAAGAGTGTTGGCCTGAATGGCAGGAAAAGCATAGTCTTTTACAAAACTTTCCGTAGCATCTGCAACCAGTGATTCGGATGCGCCACATTTTAAAGCCTTCTCTTTGATTGGACCTAGCTCATCACCCTGTCCTAAATCCGCAGCGAGAGTAATTACTTCTTTGACTCCCCACTCATTTTTGAGATACGGAATACATACGGTGGTATCTACTCCTCCTGAATAAGCTAAAACAACTTTATCGGCACGTCCCATGATTCAATTCCCTAGAAATATATAACTAAAGGGGTATTGTACATAAAAGCCTCGTCCTTTAAATGTTTTTCTTTGTCAGTTTTTCGTAGGGTATGTTCCTTAATAAAAATGTTCTGCCTAAAACGCAGCTATATCGGGAACCCACCGTTATTCAGTAATCTTTAACTCATCCAGATTCCAGAATGCGCCACCTAAAGCCGAGTATTCTACTCCCTCAATGTTGTTACGCACTGCACCAAAGGATTTCGGATTTACCAAATAAATGAATGGCACATTGTCAGATACCAACTGTTGAATTTCAACATAGATAGCTTTGCGCTTCTCCTCATCTAATTCTCTTGCGCCTTGAATAAATAGGCGATCGATCTCTTTCTCCCACTCGGCAACGCGTCTATTCTCAATTGGCTGTTGTCCAGGAGCAGGTTTTTGGTTGAACATGTGCATGTTGCCGTCCGTAAACCAAACGTTTGCACCGTTATTTGGCTCATTTCCACCAGTTAAGCCCAAGATTATACATTCCCAATCCAACGAGCCACTCAATTTACCAACTAGAACATTAAAGTTAATTGCTTTGAAATTAACGTCTATACCAATAGCTTCCAAATCTGCTTCAACCTGTTCCCCCATCGATTCTCGAATTTTGTTTCCCGTATTGGTATTCAAAGTAAACTTGACCTGATTTCCGCGATCGTCGAATAATTTACCTTTTTGGTTATATGTGAACCCAGCTTCTTTTAGTAACTGTTTGGCTTTTTCAGGATTATAGCTGTAGCCCTCTAATTCTTCGTAAGCAAAAGGAGACTGTACTGAAATAAAAGAATTCTGTGGCTGCCCCAGACCACGATATATATTTTTGACCATTCTCTGACGGTTAAGAGCATATGCTACTGCTTTTCTAAACTCTAAATTATTAAACCATCGAGATTTTCGCGGAGCAATCAGGGGTTTTCCTGCTCTTGTCCCTGTATTGAGATTGAAAACCAGGTAATTTGTGCCATAATCGGGACCTCCCTCTTCGATACGAAAGTTTCCCTTATTTTCTTCTTTTTTAAGCAGAGAGAAATTTTCGGGAGAAACACTGATGGAGTCCAAACTTCCAGAGCGAAACTGCATGAGTGATGTATCGGTAGATTCGACAATTTCCCAGACCACACGTTTGATGTGGGGAATATCTTCGTTGACAACCTCTTTTTTCCAGTAGTAAGGATTTGCCTCAAAAACAACTCTTTGAGCGGTAGCGTAACTGGCTATCTTATAGGCGCTATTAGCTGGAATTTGTGCAGGGGGAGTATTTAATGTCCAGGTAGTCAAAAATTTTATGTTTCCATCTCGATCGGTTTTTTCTAAAGTCGATCGCAACACATGGGCAGGCAAAATTCCCACACTGGCATTGCCAAGAAATGGAGCAAAAGGTTCTGAGAGAGTAAACTCTATTTGTAAATCGTTTAGTTTTTTTACTTTTGGCAGGGTCTTACTTTCACCGATACGGAAGCCATCTCTAGAACTGGCTGGAATTTTAGGATTGAAATATAGCCGATTATAGGTAAAGTCAACATCTTCTGCTGTTAACGGTTGCCCATCAGACCATTTAAGATTTTTTCTTAGAGTGAATATTAGCTTTAATTTGTCTGGCGAAAATTCCCACGATTCAGCTAAAGCTGGTTCATTCTCTCCCGTCTGAGGATTATTAAAAACTAAGCCATCAAAAATCATACTCCCTACGCCACTACTAGTTGCATCAGTAGCGACTACAGGGTTGAATGTCTTAGGGTCGCTTAAAATTGCCTGCACTAATTCTGACGGCTGGTCGGGATTTGCCACTAGTGTACTCGGATTGCAGGCAGTCAGTGGTACTAATAAGATTACTGCTAATAGAACCTTGAGCCATTTAATTAGGAATGATGGGAGATTGAGTAAATCCAAAGCTATTATTTTCCCCTGCTTGTTTGTAGCCTAAACATTTAGCCCACATTATATTTGCTACCGTTTATTTGGGGTATGGATTTGATAGTACTATTATTTTTAGTCAGCCTTTGATAAGTATCGGGCGCTCAATTTATTTAATTAATTTAACTAATTAACCTATATGGCATCTAATAATCAAATTGGTGTAGCCGTCGTCGGCACGGGATTCGGACAGAAGGTACACATTCCAGGTTTCCAGAATCATCCCCGCACTGAATTAGTAGCCATCCACAATCGCGATTTGACCAAGGCAAAAACAATTGCCGATGAGCATAAGATTTTTTACGCCTACGATGACCTAGATAAAATTCTCTCGCTACCAGAAGTAGATGCGGTTAGTATTTCGACTCCACCCTTCCTACATTACGAAATGGGAAAGAAAGTCTTAGAAGCGAAAAAGCATCTCTTATTAGAAAAGCCAATGGCAATGAACGTCAACCAGGTAAAAGAACTGTATCATTTAGCACAGGCTCAGGGAGTTACCGCAACGGCAGATTTTGAATTTCGCTATGTTCCCGCCTGGATGGCTTTAGCCGAGCATCTTGCAGATGACTATGTGGGTCAGAAAAGACTAATCAAGATTGACTGGTTGGTGACAAGTCGTGCCAACCCCAAACGAGACTGGAACTGGTATTCCCAAAGGGATGCGGGTGGTGGCGCATTGGGTTCGATCGCCTCCCATTCTTTTGACTGTATTAACTGGCTATTTGGCTCGGTGTCTAAACTTTCTGGCTATCTCAACACCGCCATTCCCGAACGTCCCGACCACAATGACGGGGGGATTGTAAAACCTGTCGATGCGGACGATACCTGCCTAATTACAATGGAATTAGCTGACGGAACTCCCCTACAGCTAAATATTAGCTCCATTACCTACAACGGTAGAGGTCACTGGGTAGAGGTTTATGGCGAAAAAGGAACATTAGTATTAGGCAGCAGTAACTTAAAAGACTATGTTCATGGGTTTGAACTGTTCGCTGCACCCGCAGGCAAATCTTTAAAAAAGGTTTCAATTCCCAAAAAATACGACTTCGATCGCGTATTTACTGACGGCAGAATAGCACCATTTATTCGTGTAGTCGATCGCTTTGTTGCTTCAATTGATTCTGGTCAATCGTCGATCCCCTCGCTAAAAGAAGGAATTTACTCGCAATTGCTAATGGATCTGACCCAAAAATCGCATCAACAAAAATCCTGGGTCAACGTTCCCGATCTAGAAGATTTTATTGCTAAATAGAAGATTTGTTAATTTTAGAAAACCTTAACAATTGACAGTTGGCGAAATCAAAAAAAAGGGAATACTATTTATTTAAGTAGCATTCAGTAAAAACACTTAAGAACAGCAGCTATGGATTAAACAATTTTGTTGTATTTCGGACAATTTATTGTTTTTTCTCTCTAAAGTAGTAGCCAATATAAGTTTCAATAGTGTTAGATACTGAGAATGTTATCAATTAATTTTTGCTAACCTCATTATTGAGTTCCGTACCACTTATGATCTTTACTACTTCGATCGAACGCTATACGATTTCTACAATTCGAGATGAAGCTGCTAATCTTTTGGAAATGGGCGTAATTGCCTTAAATCAGCCTTTAAGAATTCTGTTTGAATACCTGCCTGCAAAACAGTGGAATACGATCGAGTGTGAGTTAGAAAGACATGATTATTTACTGCGCGATCGCATTATCGATTTAGTCGGCAAGGTTGATTGGGACGGTGATTAATGTGTAGAGGCGTACCATGACACGTCCGTAGAGAAAGAAGCAGCTATGTTGAAGATTGAAAGTGTTGCTATAGCAGATTTACCTTTTATATCTCGGCTATTTGTTTCTGTCTTTAGCAATCCTCCTTGGAACAAAGATTGGGAGATTGATTGGGCGTATGAGCGATTGAATTAGATCTATCAATCTCCAGGTTTTGCTGGCTACCTGGCGATCGAAAATGAGCGAGTATACGGGGCAATTATGGGTCATTTTGTCCCGTTTCAAGGAAAAAAAGGTTTTCAAGTAGTTGAATTTTTGGTTGCCAGCAATCGCCAAAACAGAGGCATTGGGACTAAGTTATTAAATCAGTTGGAATCAAATCTCAAACAGGACGACTATGATTTTTTGTTCCTCTTAACTGCAAAAGAGAGTAGTGCAGAATCCTTTTATCTAAAACGTAGCTATCAACGAGACAGTAAAATAGTTTTACTTAACAAAGAACTATAGACATTACTGTAGTTGTGCTGTGAATCAAATTGATTGGCATCGCCTCGCTAATTTATACCGTCAAAGATATTTAGTCAGCCGATTAAGGGAAAACCGTAGCCAGTATCAGGAAGCCAATTTAAACACTCCTGCTTTCCCCAGAGATTTAATTCTGAGAAAATATCAGCATCAGGCGATCGCTAATTGGCTAGCCAACAAAGGCAGAGGCACGCTAAAAATGGCGACGGGTAGCGGTAAAACAATTATTGCCTTAGCGATCGCTACCGAGCTTTTTCAACAGATTGGACTACAGGTATTAATAGTAGTGTGTCCTACCCAGCATTTAGTTTCTCAGTGGTCGAGAGAATGCCATAAGTTCAATCTCGAACCGATTACCGCCATGCTGCGGGCAGACAATTGGCAAGGAGAACTCTCAACCCAGCTTTATAGTCTGCAAGCTAAAACTCAGTCTTTTCTAACTATTGTCACCACTAATTCAACTTTAATTAGCGATCGCTTTCAGTCTCAACTAAAATTTTTTCCGTCCAAAACCCTAATTGTCGGAGATGAGGCACACAACCTTGGTGCGACTCAGATCGTATCCTGTTTACCCCGCAATATTGGCTTGCGTCTTGCCCTCTCTGCTACTCCCGAAAGACAATACGACGAAGTGGGTACAGAAGAATTATTAGATTACTTTGGTGCGGTTATTCAGCCAGAATTCACCCTTAAGGATGCGATTCTCCAGGGTGCATTGTCACGTTATCTCTATTATCCTCTTTTTGTTGAGTTGACTGCTGCAGAAGCTACTAAATATGCCAAACTTACGAAGCGTATCGGCTGGATTTTAAGCAAAAATTCTAGCTTCCAGGGTAACGATACTCTAACCTCTTTATTAAATCGGCGATCGCGTTTGATTGCCAATGCAGCCAATAAGTTAGCCAGTCTCAGAGAATTGATGGCATCCAGGCTGAATACTAGTCATACAATTTTCTACTGTGGCGATGGTTATCTGGATGAGGATACACGCCAAATCGATGCTGTCACTCACCTGTTGGGTAAAGAATTAGGCTTCCGCGTCAATACATATACTACGGATACATCTTTAGAAGCAAGAGAAAGTTTACGTCGTCAGTTCGAGTCGGGGGAATTACAGGGATTAATCGCCATCCGCTGTTTGGATGAAGGGGTAGACATGCCCACAATTAAAACTGCCGTTATTCTTGCCAGCAGCAGCAATTCGCGTCAATTTATTCAACGCCGTGGCAGAATCTTGCGTCCCCATCCGAACAAACAGCAGGCAACGCTGTTTGATACCATCGTTATTCCTCCTAGCTTGGATCGAGAAACTTGGGAAGTAGAAAAGAACCTGTTGCGGAAAGAACTACTGCGATTTCTTACCTTTGCCGAACTAGCGGATAATGCAGCAGAAGCCACAGCCAAATTATTACAGCTACAAGAACAGTACGAATTATAGTCAGCGATCTCAACAACAAATTTATTTCTTACCTCTTTTTTTTCTCACAAGCAAATTTTACGAGTCATTCAGTCTGCTTCAAATGCGATCGCCATAACCATTTAGAATAACCGCTTTCTTTAAGATTAATGACGCTAGTATGTATCTGTCTACTTACAATTGTATATTTATTGATATAACACCGATCTAGACTCTCCTAACTTTTTAGATCGACTCGTTTCAATTTTTAGATAAGCAAAGTTCTTGGCGATTTTTGTTCATCATAAAAAGCATTAATAAATGAATAATTTTAGAGCGATCGACGGTTCTGGCAACAATCCTAACAACCTGGGCGAAACTGGTGCGAGTTTACGCCGAATTCTCAATCCTGCTTATGAAAGCAATGGTGAATTTGACGATCTACCTAGAGGAATTATCGACCGAGAAGATGATAATCCTTTTATTGGCGCTTCTAGTCTACCCAACCCGCGTGAAATTAGTAATACGGTTTCGGCTCAAGAACAATCTGCAACAAATTATCTTGATGCTAGCGATTGGATCTGGCAGTGGGGACAGTTTTTAGACCACGATTTAGACCTAAATGAAGGCGGAGAAGAACCATTTTTTATTCCTATTAACCCAAGCGATCCTCTCGCTGGCAGGATAGAACAGGCTGCGGTTGTCACAGTGCAGACAGATGATGGCGAAGAGCAGCTTTTAGCAATACAGTCAGACGAAGAGTTAACTCTTCCTTTTTTCAACGATACTCCCGTTGAGACAATTTCTTTAGAGGAATTAATAACTTCTAGGGGATTTACAGCCAGACAGGAGTTTATCGACAATATTGAAACACAGTTTGATATCGATCTAGCTATTGAAAATTCGGAGTCCTCATCAGAGTCAGTCTCGGCGACTGTTGAGAGCAATTTGCTAAACCCTGAAGAAATTCCCTTTATTACCTTCACAAGAATCCCCGATGCCGATGACTCCCAAGCATCTCGTCAGTACATAAACGATATTACTGCTTTTATCGATGGTTCGCAGGTTTATGGTTCGGAAGCCGAAAGAGCCGAGTTTTTACGTGCTGATGATGGAACAGGAAAGCTAAAAAGCCAAGTTGTTAATGGCGAAGAATTACTGCCTTTAGAAGCAGATGGCGTATTTTTTGCAGCAGGAGACGTGCGGGCAAACGAACAGGTTGGTTTGACATCAGCTCATACTCTTTTTTTGAGGGAACATAACCGTGTTGCTGAAGAAATTGCCAGCAGAATCGAACAGGGGGATGAAAGCCTGTTAGTTTTACAGCAAGATTCTGGTTTGGAGACTGGAGACTTTGTTTATGAATCAGCACGTAAGGTTGTGGGAGCAGAAATTCAGTTTATTACCTACAACGAATATTTACCTCTGCTTTTGGGTGACTCGCTTTTAGATGATTATTCTGGTTACGATTCCAGCGTCAATCCCAATATTTCTGTAGAATTTGCTAACGTTAGTTTTCGTCTCGGTCATAGCCAGCTTTCTAGCGATATTCAAAGAGTCAACGCTAACGGAACTTCGGGAGACAGTATTGCTCTAGCGGATGCGTTTTTCGATCCGCAAATAATTAAAGACAGTGGTGTTAACTCTGTGCTTCTAGGTTTACCTACTCAAGTAGCTCAAGAGGTAGACAACTTACTAATTGACGGCGTGAGAAACTTTCTCTTTCCTGCTGGTACGGGTGGCTTCGATCTAGCTGCGGTGAATATTCAGAGAGGCAGAGATGTTGGTTTACCAAGCTATAATGATGCCCGTCGAGAATTAGGACTCGCGACCGCAACTTCCTTTCTGACAACCGATAGCCAGCAGGGAATCACTTCCGATCCTGAGATTGCAAACCGCTTTGCTTCCATTTACGATTCGGTAGAAGATGTAGACCTTTGGATTGGGGGAATTTCCGAAGACCCCGTTAACAACGGCTTAGTTGGAGAATTGTTTAGCGTTATCTTGACCGAGCAGTTTGAAAATCTGCGTTCGGGCGATCGCTTTTTTTATCTTAACGACGGCAGCGATTTAGCAATTTTAGCTCCAGAATTAGAAAACACAACTCTGTCGGGAATCATTCAGCAAAACACCTCAGAAGACGTTGTGATTCAAGAAAATGCTTTCCTCGTACCTAGTTTATCAGTAGAAGCTGTCGATGGTAACGGGAATACAAATAGCCAAGATTTTACCGTCAGCCTATCTGACGTAAGTGGCGTTGCCGTAACGGTAGACTACGAAACTATCAATGGCGTAGGAACTGCGGGGGAGGATTATATTGCCCAGCAAGGAATATTAACCTTTAATCCAGGAGAACAAACCAAAACAATTTCCGTCGAACTGTTAAACGATGCGGTACTAGAAGATAATGAGACTTTTTTACTGCGTCTGAGTAATGCCAGCAACAATAATATCGATCGCAACTTAGCAGTATCGATGTCCACTACCGATCTGGAAACTGCGGGGACAATAGCCGATGATGTTCTAGACGGTAGCTTGTCGAGGGATTTTATAAAAGGCGACGATGGTAACGATACTCTTTCAGGCAGATTAGGCAACGATCTAATTGATGGCGGGAATGGAAACGATGTCATCAATGGCGATACCAATGCTGCTAATCAGCCTAGATTTGGCGGTGGTTTTTCTGGCTCAAATCCCTTCAACAGCGATCGTTTTCGAGGCAGCAATGATACTGAGATTGGCGGCAATGGCAACGATACCCTAAATGGGAACTTCGGCAGCGATACCCAGCTTGGAGGTGACGGTAACGATCTTTTGATTGGGGATTTTAACTTTGAGAGTCAATTTACCAGTTCGGGTTCTTTTGGCTTTTCTAGTGGCGATGACGTTCAGATTGGTGGTAACGGCAACGATACCCTAACAGGAGGATCTGGTAACGATAAACAAAACGGTACGGGAGAAAACTTGGGAGTCGGTGAAATTGATGAACTTACAGGCGGTGCGGATAGCGATACTTATGTCCTAGGCGATGCTCAAACGGCTTTTTATGCAGGAAGAAATGACTTCGATTACGCTCTAATCACCGATTTTGAAGTTGGTCAAGACACAATCGAGCTAAACGGTGCAGCAGGTAATTACGTTATTGCAGCTACTACTGGTAGTTTGCCTCAAGGAACTGGTATTTATTTGGATACAGATAATTCGGGAGACTTTACTTCAGGTACAGATGAATTAATAGCCATCTCAACGCAGACATTTGAGAGTTTTGATAATGGCTTTAGTTTTGTTTAGTAAGTGAGATCGAAAGACTTTGGTTACTGCGATCGCTTTTTCTCTACTTGTGACAAACAGCCAACTTATTTTTAGCTTCTCTGCAATAGTAAAATATGCTTGTCGAGAGAATAGAGAGCAATGATTACTAGTAACGAATTAGACTGGCTGACGGTATGCGGATATTTGGGAGTGACGCTATTTGTGATGTGGCGTATTCTTAAATCCTAGAATAATTTAGTGCGATCCGAAGGGTAACGGCACTCAACAGAGGCTAACGTCTCCCAGTCTTGCGGAGCAAGTCGAAGACTCAGAAACTTTGCCCGCGAGGCGAAACCTCTAGTCGTCTGACGACGATCTGCCTCGATAGAGGCTGCGGGGCTGTGAGCGTAATCGCTATTTGTAGCCTAACTATCGATCGAAGCAGAATAAAGATTTTCTTTGCAAACAAGCAAAAGTAAAGTACCCTAATTGTGAATTTTACTTAGTTGTAAAATATATTCTTAACTGATACCTGAAATATATGAAACGGATTTTTATTACTGGCGCGAGTGGCTGTATTGGTCACTATATGGTCGAATCGTTACTGGAGCATACCGACCACGAACTATACTTGCTGGTAAGAAATCCCGACCGCCTTAAGTTTAATTATCGAGACAATCCTAGAATTAATCTTTTAGTGGGAGACATGTCTCGCATTGAAGAATATAGCGATTTACTGCTCAAGGATATTAATATCGCGATTCTTGCAGCTACGGCGTGGGGAGGAAGAAGTGAAACCTACGACATCAACGTAGATAAGACATTAGCGTTGATTAACCTTCTCAATCCTAACGTCTGCGAACGAATTGTATATTTTTCTAGCGCTAGCATTTTAGATCGGCAAAACAAGCTACTGTTGCCTGCCAATCAGTTTGGACACGACTATATTCGGACTAAGTATCAGTGTTTCTCGCAACTGGCTCATCAAGACATCGCCGATAAGATCATTGCTGTCTTTCCGACTCTGGTATTTGGTGGAGAAGACGATAAGCCTTACTCCCATCTAAGCGCTGGAATTACCGACGTAACGAAGTGGATCGGTTTGATTCGCTGGTTTAGTCTCGACGGTAGTTTTCACTTTATCCATGCCAGAGATATTGCCGAGGTAGTTACGTATCTGGTAGAACATCCCGAATATAGTCCCAATTCCGAACATAAGGCTGAAGGAGTAGACTGTCTGGTGTTGGGTAATCCTGCTGTTTCTGTCGATAAAGCGATCGCCGAAATATCTAACTATTTCAATAAAAAGGTATATTTACGTGTACCGCTTTATACTTGGCTCACTAATATCTTTATCAAGCTATTTCGGATTCAGATGGATGCCTGGAGTCGCTTCTCCCTCGATTATCGCCACTTCACCTATGCCGATCCTGTCACCCCCGCTAGCTTTGGCATGGAAAACCACTGTTCGACTGTCGAAGAGTTGATGAAAGTCTCAGGAGTTTGAGCCTTATTATCAATTTGAGAGCGCAACTTGGGAAAACTTAATACAGCAAGTATTATCCCAGCCGAGATTGAACTATGAAAATTGTCGCTCAAACACCCAATCGTTTGGAGTTAGGATATAGCCAAAGTGTTTCGCGCTTAGGTAAAATAGGCGCAACCTTATTTGGCTTGGCTTTTATAGGCTTTGGGATTTGGGGAATATTTGCAGGACAGCAAAAAACGCTAAAGTGTGTTCGACTAGCTTCGGCACAAGTTGAATGCGAGTTTATCTCTTCTGGATTCATTAGCTCGCAAACTACAAAGCTGTCTAATTTAAAAAGGGCGGAAATCATTACCCGAAGAAGTACAGCTCGCGATCGCCGAGAGAGAAATGTCTATAGTGTCGTTTTGATTGCCGACGATCGAAGAATACCTGTTTCAGGTGTTAGTTCTTCCAACTCTGCTAGCAAAAAAGCTGATGTAGCTCGCTTAAACTCATTTATTAATAATCCCCAGCAATTTTTCTTCAAAATGCACGAAGATGGTCGCTGGCTGGGTTTAATTCTCGGCAGTATTCTGACTTCAGTTGGTGTTGGAGTAATTTATGCTCTATGGCAGATTAAGGTTGTCTCTAAAGCTGACTTCGATCGCCATTCGAGACTGCTAAAAGTGCAAAAAAGTTCGATGTATGGAAAACTCGAAAGGCTTGAGTGGTATCTACAAGAAATTGCAGAATTATCGTTCGACGAATCTAAAAGCAGTAAAGAAACCTATTACAGCCTTAAACTACAGTTTAATTCCAGCAAATTAAAAAGTCTAACCCTACTACACACCAGAGATCGCCTCGAAGCAGAAACAATCGCCACAGCCGTTGAAAGTTTTTTGAAGTAATTACGATTTTGAGTAAAAGAGCTAATAAGCTAAAAGCCACTCCGATTAAGCTGTCTTAGTTTCTTTGAACTTGTTGCGATCGGGTAATTCTTGTTCCAAACGACGCAAGCGAGGTTCGCGGTAGGCGATTGCCACTACCAGCAGATTAATTACACCTAAAATTACTAGCAGCAGAGTTACACCCTGACCCATACCAGTACTAATCACCTTGCCAATTGTCTGAGCGACAATTCCCCCTTCTGTCATCAAAGGATTCAAAACATTGTCTACCAGTGGTCCTGCAAGTAAATAGGCGCAGATAGCCAGCGATCGCTCTAAGGTCTGCTGGAGAGCAAATACACGTCCTTGAAGACGGGTAGGTACTTTTGTTTGCCAAATTGCTTGGTTACAGCTAACTATAATGGGTTGAGAGAATAGATAGCCAAAAATACCGAATGCCAGAACTGCGGGGGAAATCTTCAATCCGCCAATCAAAACAATCAATCCCTGAAAACCGACAAAGCAGATAATTGCCTTGACTCGATTTTTTGGTCCCGACCAGATGCTCATCAAAACGCTACCTACCAGCATTCCACAGCCACCGACAGATAATACAAAACCTAGCTGCTGTGTCGAACCTGGCTGATATAGCAAGGGCCAGAGAACAACCTCAATCATACCCATCGTAAAGTAGCTAATGGCAATAAAACAGATTAGGCGCACCAAACCAGGTCGCAAAACGATATAGTTCCAACCAGCGATCGCATCGGCAACTACCTGACTGATAACCTTCTTTCTTTTTTTGCCAAAGCGCTTGAGGCTGGGAAATTTAACGCTTATTAAAGTAAGCACAGCAATACTGAAAGTAACAATATCGATCGTTAAGACCGTGGTCAAACTGAAATATTTTAAGAGTAAACCAGCGATCGCGGGAGAAGCAATTTTAGCGATCGCAAAAGAAGCCTGCACCATACCATTAGCTCGACTGAGATTGTTTGGCGGTACGAGCTGGGCAATTGCTGCGGTATAGGCTGGCTGTTGAAAAGCATCAAAGCTAGATGAAGCGATTAAAGCTATATATATATGCCAAACTGCTAGATTACCCGTCAAAACTAAATAAAGAATCGTGATTGTAATCATTCCCGTTCCCAAATCGCTCATGATCATGGCAGAGCGACGATTCCAGCGATCGATTAAGACTCCAGCAAAAGGAGAAATAATTACTTTAGGAAGATACATACACACGATCGTAAAGGCAAATTGGGTAATTGTTCCCGTATCCTGATACGTCTGGTCGAGAATCCAAAATCCCAAAGCGAATTCGGTCAGCTTTGTACCAAACAAAGATACAACCTGTCCTATCCAAACGATAAAAAAAGTTTGCATATAAATATTGAATAGCAGTATTAGTAAACGAATCCAAAAATCAGATAATAATAAAGTGATTATTAAAAAGCTATGCTGACTATAATACCCATACTTAGCTAGATATGACATCCAAAAATAGTTATATCCTCACAATCTATTACGGCTACTAGTCACTAATAAAGCCGATAAATATATGTATTGCGATCGCATGCAGAGAAAGATAGTTGGTAGTTGGTCGCGCCTAGATAAGTTTTCACGATTCACATAGTTCCTATTTTCCGACGCTCAAAAACAAATAAGCTGTATGGCGCCTAAATTAACCTAGTAGAGCTATAGTTTGTGCTAAATCTTACTCAAAAACCTGTCGCTAAGCAACGGCTATTGTCAAAACTCGTTAGATAACCGCCATTTTGGTGTTTAACATTTATGGGGATAGAGGTAAGATCGTTTTAAGGCAATAGTTGTCAACAATAACCACGATCTTAAAGTCATTAGACTAAAATCGGAGATAATCAAAAAAATAGTGAAAATACATGGCACGGGTGGAGAATCACGGGGCAAATTACTACCTAATTTTAGGGGTAGCTCAAAATGCGAATCTCAAGGAAATTAAGCTGGCTTTTCGCCGTCTAGCACGTCAATATCATCCCGATTTGAATCCTAACGATTCAGTTTCGGCTGAGAAATTTAAGCAAATATCTCAGGCTTATGATGTGTTGTCTGACACAACTAAACGTCGTCGGTACGATCGCAATATTCCCTTTCAGCAGCTTCGCACACCCCGCAAAAATTCTCCTTCTTCTAAAACTTTTCCCAAAACCGCCCTTGACTATTACAACCGCGGTTTACTCCGCACTCAAGCCAAAGAATATCGTCAAGCGATCGAAGATTATAGTCAGGCAGTCAAGCTCAACCCCAGATTTGTCGATGCTTATTTGAAAAGATGCGAAATGCGCTATAAGCTGGGGGACAATCAGGGAGTTTTGACTGATTGCCAGGAAGTTCTTGATATTGACCCGACAGTAGCTAAAGCATATTATTATCAGGGTCGAGCGCGCTACAGTCTAGGATATAGCGACTCGGCGATCGAATCCTATAGTTCGGCGATCGCCCAGGACGGTAATTATCCCCAGGCTCACTACTATCGGGGAGTCGCCCAGAAAGACTCTCAAAATATTCCTGCTGCTGTCAATGACTTGACCAAAGCTGCAGATCTGTTTCGCCAGCAAAAGAATTTTGATGCTTATCGGCGTACCCAAAAAACTGTTAACGAGCTGTCAAAAAACAAGATGGTTTCCCATCAGGGAGGGTTGGTAGCTGATTTCTTTACAACTTTGGGCATGTCCTTTTTTAATCCTGCAGGAGGCTTGCTACCTGCATATTCTCGCTTGGAAAACAGACAGCTCAATCAGGTAGGGATAATATACGGCTTACTGTCTTGCCTCTGCTTTGTCTGTAGCTATTTTATGACGGGAATATCTTTAGACTCTCCTGTTTTGCTACTGTTTTTGTTAGGACTAATTCCCTTTCTCAGTTTTATTTTGACAGGCAGCGTCTTAAGAAGTTTTTGGCATGGTCGGGGAAATATTTCTACCGATACTTTTATTGCTGGAGTTGCGATCGCTCCGTTGGCTTTATCAGCAGTTTTAATTGGTTTTGTACCGATAAACTCCCTATCTCTGGTCGTACCACTGCTATTTTTTGGCTGTTCCTACAGTGCGCTTTCTCTCCAGGCTGGCTATATTCAACTATTAAACATTACGGAAGCCAAGGCTTCTTTTCTTGTTACTTTGATGCTGGTCTTGAATAGCTTTATTACTTTAGCTTTTATTTTTAGCTTTACTGCCTAAAACAGCTTCGAATTTCTATTAAAAAACACGTAGCTTGCTTATCTGTTTAGGCTACGTGTTTTAAATTATTAAGAGCTAAAAGCAATGATTTGCTTTATAACCAAGACTAGCTAGTGGCGACAGTTTCCGCATCTACATCTACTGTTTCGCTACCAGGATTGGGAACATTGACAGTCGCGTTAACATCTTTGCTTTCTTGACGAGACTGTAGTTTAGCAATCATCATTTGCGATAGCTCGGTAAACAGCAGACCGGCGATCATTACATCATCTAGCTGACCCAAAATAGGAATAAAATCTGGAGCAATATCAATCGGACTAATGAGATAAATTACCGTCCCTAGCATGACCCACCAACGATACTTAGGGTGGCGGATTGCATCGTGATACCAATCGTATAGGGAAGAAAGAGAGAAGTTCATCTTTTGTATTTGTGTCCTCGACTAACTGTTTATATTGTGACAGAGTTTGGTTTTAACTTCAGTGTGGATAACCAGATATTAGCCGTACCAAGTTAAATTCTGAGCTGTTAAGTTTGCTCGATTGCGAATAGTAAGCAGCAAGTTTAAATAAGTTTAATAATTATTTTAGCTGGGGCGAGTAAATTTTATATCTATCTTTCGGTCAGTCTTAAACTGCAGCAATTCTTAGTTTTAATTTTCAGCTAATTACAGGCAGTTAAAAAGCTTAGTAACTTTAGTCCTAGCTGCTGGCGATAAAAACCTCTGGCAAAAATTCCCTTTAGTAAATGATGAACGACCCAAGACTTTAGCTGCTTAGTAATTAGAGTCTTGAAAACTAGTTTGGAAACTAAAACAATAGCAAGGCAAATTGCTACTTTGAAGATTGAGGCGAAGGGACTAATATACCAAATGAAGGCGCAGGCGATCGCCACAGCTATATAAAAACAGGCAGCTACAGGCCACGAGTACCAGGCGGTCGATTTTAGAGGTAGCTGTGCCAAAATTTCCAACACAAGCCAATAGTGAGCCTGGGATATCTGAGTCAGAAGTAAGGAGTCTTGATAGAGGTTTTTTCGAACCTGCTGAGATATTTTTCCTGCTAAATCGATCTCGCTACGAAATAAGGTAACGGCAGGCTGATTTTCCGAAGCCGAATATTGAGTCGTAAAAGTTAAAGAAGAATACCCAATCGACTCTAGCTGCCGACGATCGCAGATCGAGTCTAAAGGCAGGTTTACCAAAGCATAATGACGCAGATTTACTATGTTTCTAGCAGAAAGTTCTAATCTAAAATTGTTAGCCCTAATTTGCCTTATTTCTTCAAGCAGTTGCGCGTTTAAGCAAAAATTAATTTGATAGGGAATTGAAACTCGGCGGTTAATTTTTGCCGAATCAATCTGAATACAGGAATTAAGACGCTTGTCTCTCGTCTTGACTAAAGGCTGCTGGTTCACATTATTTATCGGCGTGCAATCACAGAGAGCATAAACTCAACCAAACCACGCCACTGCTGCTCTCCCGTGTTAGTTGACTGTTCGTGAAGTTGTAAGAGTAAATTGCGATCGCTACGTTCTAAAATAGCCTGGCAATAGCGGTTAACAATCTTACCGTTAAGCTGCAAAGATGTTTGGGCATAGGTAGTATCGGTAATATTATTCTGACTGTTCTGGCAGAAAGAATTACGCAAAGAGCGATCGCGTCGATCTAAAGCTGACTTACGCTTATTTAACTGCTGCAAAACATTAATAAACTGAGGTTCTCGCAGCAGCTTATTTACCTCAGACATCGACTTACGGCTGTCGGAAATAGGTTCGGGTAGTCTTGTCACAATTGCCTCCCAATCATCTCCCTGCTGGCTTAGAATTGGCAAGTCTCGCTTGACTTCTCCTATCAAGAGGCGATTATATTGAGCTGAACCCTCGTCTAGCAGCAGCAGACAGTAGGCTAATTCTAGTTGGCGACGTAGCTGTAAATAGCGATCCCATAAAGATCGATCGACCGCTAGCTGTGATAAATGCGATCGCGACAGATAGTAAATAGCCTGATAAACTTCCCAGGGAATAAATATCTCGTCTACAATCTCATCCACAATTACAGTGCTGATTTCCACTGCAGTAATATTTTCGATCGGGTTTTGAATCATATAGTCATTTCAATTAGTTTCCACTGGTTTATCTATCGCTAAAAGACAATTTCTACCTCTTACTCACTTCTTACGAAGTTTGCTCGCCCTCAGCAATAACCTTATGCTTGCGGTATCCCTTTGGGACAACGCGGGGAACCACAGCCCCTCTGAACAACTTTCGTAAGAAGCTAATCCGCTAGGGCAACTTCTCGCTACTCACAAACAGTCATCTGACAAAAGCGCGAGCTAAAAATAAGTACGATTCAAGACTCAGGAGTTTCTTTCTCTGCGTCTGCTGAAATTGCCTCGTTTTGTTCTTCCCAATTGTGCCAAGTTTCTTTAGCTTCTTTAATATTGAGAGATTTTAGGTCAAATACTTTAGTTGTAACTTCTGGCTCATCGTCCAGCCACTCACTCCAGTCTGCCTGATTTTGTGGCGTTTCTGATTCGGTTTCTTGCTCTATATCATCTAGATCGTCGATATCGGCTAGAGATAGCAGATCGTTAACCATCTCATCGTCTTCTGCATCAAAAGAAGGTAATTGTGGTTCGGGATTGCTTTCATCAAAGCTAATTACTGTATTGCTGGTTTTGACATATTCGTCCTCTCCCGCTTCTAAAGCATTTTGAGTATTACCCTGAAGCTGGTTTTGATCCTCTGAAGATGGCAGAGATTCGCGAGTAACATCCGCAGCAATATCTACCCAACTCGAACGATCTGCTCCCTGCTGCTGCTGAAATGAGGACATAAGCTGAAACATCTTTTGCAAACTAATCAGGTTATGCTGAATTGTCTGGTGTCCCTGAGTTACCTGCTGAATATGAAACTGCTTGATCTCCGAATAGCGATCGCCCGTTAGCTTTTCGCCAATCTCGTTTTCCACCTTGCCTTCGATCAAATTGATATGGGTATGGAGATAGTTATCCATCTGACCATCATCTATCTTTTGACCATCTGCGGTGACAATTTTAGTAGTAATGTTTAATTCTGGAGCATTGCTCATGGCGACGAGAAACGCTTCATTAATATTGCCCGTTCTAATTGCTTGTTTAAAATCTTCTTTAGATGTCATCGGTTTTAATCTTCAAGATGGAATATCTAATCGAGCAACAAGCCTTATCTGCCAAGAAGCTAAGGACAATCCCGATCGCGAACAATATGGCGCATTGTTTCTAAGCTAGCGAGATTCTTGGTTAAAGAGTCTTGTCTTTGGCGTACTTGCTCAATATGCCATCGTTGTAATTCCCCATAGGCAGGATTGTCAATCAATTCGCGATCTATTTCGTGTTCAACAGTTCCGTCGAAAAGATCGATCTGCGTGTGAAAACTGCTGCTGGATCGGGATTTTTTTTGGCAGTCCAAGTCCCCGCTATCTACGTAGGTTGTCACCTCTATTTCCCCTATTTCGCTCATGGCAAAAGTTAAAGCCTGCCAAACATCTCGAATCAAATCTTGCTGGTTCGTTTGTCTATCTGATGCCATAAGCAAACCTCTTGCTTCCTACCCACTACCTACACAGACGAAATATGTTACGTCTCTACTTGATTCCAGAAATTTGTGACATTGTAGCCTAGACCCTCAATCATTTGGTAAAGCACGGGTAAGCTTAAACCAATCACGTTGCTATGACAGCCGACAATTTTATCGACAAACATTCCGCCTTTTCCCTCTAAAGCAAAGCTACCCGCACAGTTCAGGGGTTCTCCCGTAGCGACATAAGCCTCGATAGTGCGATCGCTAATATTGGCAAAATAAACTTCCGTGATGCCACAGCGAACAATCTGTCTCTGCTGTTCCAAATCGATCAGGGCATGTCCCGTATAAATCTTGCCCATCTTGCCGCGCATCCCCCGCCAGCGCGCGATCGCAATTTGAGGAGAATCGGGTTTGCCGTAAATGCGATCGTTAATTGTCAGCACTGAGTCACAGCCCAAGACCAAAGCACCAGGATGTTTTGGGGCGACGGTTTCGGCTTTACATCGAGCCAGGGTTTTGACTAATTCCTCAGCCTCTTCAATCTCGACAGAATCCTCATCAAAATCGCTTTTACAGACCAGGGGGTCAATTCCTACCATCCTCAGTAACTTGAGACGCGCGGGGGAGGCAGACGCTAAGATAAATTTTGGTGATGTATTGCTGGCACTCATATACTGGGTTTGATGCGACTTAGTTTGGCTCTAGTTTACTAGTTTTCCGCCTCTGTATTTTTTATTGCTGGACATCTTGTGAACTATTTTTAACAAAAATAAATGGGTCTAGCGATCGCCAAACCCATCCCAATCAATATATAATTTCAGTTTTTCAACCAGTTAATTCTCATCCTACGGCTATTACCGAACGGTAAAAGACTTCGCTGCGACTTCAAAAGCATCTTTGACCGCATCCCAACGTCGTTCGGGAGTAGAAAGGCTAAAGGTAAAGATCTTACCTCTGCTTACTGCCACGCTGGCAATATTGTGTCGAATGCCCTGGTCGGGAATATCCGCTTCATACTCTAGCAGGTAGTATTTCTTGTCCTTGTTTTCCCTAGCTTCAGCACGAATAAATTCTGCTTCGCGATCGCCATCTGGATTGCTATTAATTACTTTGAGCAGACGATAACCAACATCGGTGGGACTACCCAAATCTTCCAAAGTCTTACCGTCGGGAACTTCATCAATAATGACGCTCAAATTCTCAGTGCGCTCTACCAAATCGCGGAAAACTACATCTACAGTTTTTCTTGCCGAAGTACCCAAGTTAACGGGAATCCAACCATTCGGATAGAGAAACTCATACCCTTTACTGGTATTAACATAGCTTTGTAATCCACTGACCCCCGTAGAACAACTCGTGATTACCAAACTTAAAACAATTAATAATCCAGCGCAGAATGACTTAAACATTTTTGTTTAACTACCTCTATAAAAACGATTTTTTTGAGTAGATTGACCCTCATAAGCGAAAAACAGCTCTTCCCTGGCACAACTAGCAACTTTTCTCTGGTTACTCTAGTTCTACTATTTCGATCCTGTTTATTGTTTAAAAAGGTGAAACTACCAATTTTTGTATTTCTTATTTCTGATTATCTCACGACAGATAAATACCCCATGCTTTAATTAATCGAACACGGGGCTAAACTATCATTTTTCTCAAACAGTCTAATTAAATATTTAAAAACTTAACTTACTTGGGAAGCATATACTGCAACAGTTACGATTCCACCCAAAAGCAAAAATGCGAGAATGCCCAGAATTACATAATTGCGCTTCTCTTCTTTGTTTGGCTCTTCTGCTGTATACATTTGAGGCTCTCTAGCAAAATTATTCAATAGTCCACCTTCTTCTTCTGTATAAGGCATAAATTTTATCTCCTTTAAATTTTTATTTGTAAACCTTAATAAATAGTAATCTTATTTATCCCATCGCACAATCAAGCAGAGGACGATCCGCCACCATCAAGACTAAATTTTGTTCTTTTCTGAGGAATCAATGGGAACTTAATTCAAGCTTAACTTTAGTCTCGTCAGATACCGTAGATATCTCTTGGTAATTCAGCTTTAAAAGTAGGCTGGGCTTGAGAGCTACGCTGGTATTAGCGATCCAACCTCTTCCCTCAGAGCCGATACCGTAGCCCAAATCAAAGTTCCATTGATGCAAATTAGGACTAACTTTAGCCTGAGAACTTAACTTTCCACCCCAAACCACAAATTCTTGCTCACCTTGCTTTACCTGACGAGTTTGGTATTTGACAAAAGCAGAACATTGAAAACCAAAGCCTGTCAGATCGACTAGCTGATTACTCAACTCCGTGTTGGTTTTAGCTTTTTCACTACTGTGAACGAACTTGAAGCGACCAATTTGAGAATTTAGTTTCCACTGTAAATTTCGCTCTCGATCTAAAGCTGCGCTGGCAGTGAGAGAAAATAAATTGTTTTGGACTGCAACTTTAATTCCCGTACTGTAGTTTCTTTGCTTCGTATTTCCTCGCGCGACGAGGGTTAAACCAGGATAAATTCTTAAATTTGCATCAAACTTTTGCTGTTCCCCATCGTGATAGTAATTTGCAACAAAGCTCTTACTTGGCTCAAAGCGAACATGAGAACGAAGATCGGTAGCCGACTCTTTAGCGATCAAAGAGAGAGTGGTTGTAATCGGCAAAATACTGCTGTCATAGGTTAGTTGGGTAAAGCCAGCAAACAGATCCTCATAAACAAAACCTACCCCCATCGTTAGATCCTGTGTTATGCCTCGGTGATAAGTTACGCCCCCGCGAAAGTCTTTAAATTCGCGATCGGAGTTTGTATTGCGATCGAGAACTGTCGCCGTTGCTAAATTATGATTGCCGCCTCCCGAAAAAGTCAGGAGCGAACTGCCGTTGTTTAGTATGGGGGCAGAATCGGTGTAGTTTAGCTGGGAAGGGTTTAACTGCTGCCGATCTCCCCATTGTTCTACCGTGGTTATACCCCAGTATTTGTGTTGATTTCCGCTCGACCAAAAAGTGTTTTGAAAACCCAAAGCTAAATCGGCAGTCGAAGATTTATGGACATAGGGCTGTTTTCCTGACACAAAAAGTCGATCCAACTGTGTTTGTGGGCGATCGCCAGTTTCTATATTGTCACAGAAAGCCAGACTGCAATCAGCCTCTACCGATGCTCGAACTGGAAAATATCTAGACTGAGGCGGAATAAAATTAGTTGCTGCTGATTCCTTGAGCCATTGATGGTATTCAGTATTGGGCGAAGGACTATACTTCTGCAAACTATTAAAGGTTAAAGCATTGCCAATCGGGTTAATTGCTAGAGGAATAAGGGGAACTCTAGACTTAGGAAAAATGTTTGCAGATACTACCGTTTTATTAGATGACGGTTTGAGGTTAACTGGATTAGCCTGGGTGGAATTAGCACAGCTAAAGCAGCCGAAAATACCACCAAAGAGGACGTTTGCTACAATGGCTTTCATTCATGTATGGGGAGATAGAAATAATATTTGTTTGTCGCTGGGATAAAAGCCAGCTAACCTAAGACACAAAACACTTTGAACTTCGAGGGAAAAACCTCAGAGTCGTTCAATCGCTAGGTTTAAATCTCAAATCCTGTAGTTTTGGTCAACTACATACGTCACAATAGTCTTATCGAGTTCTTTACTTTTTATACTCTTCCATTGTGAACCTTTTTTTCCTAATTTGGATTAAAGTTTCTGTAAAGAATGATTTAGAAAGAGCCAAAGGTTTATATGCCGAGGCATTGAGTCAAAAATAAATTGCTCTCAAGCCTAAATTTTTAGAAGTCATGAAAACCTAAGTTTTAATACCAATAAACCCATGAGAAAATTTGCCACTATTTTGTTGCTAAACCTAGGCATTATTGCTGGGATAACCGATGTTGCCTGGGCAGAAAGTGCAGAAACAGCCCCAGAAGATTTAACAGAGGTAATTACAGGAATTGAAAAGGCTGCTAACGATCGTGATATTGATGCTGTAATCGAATACTATGGTGAAAATTTTCAAAGTTCCGACGGTTTGACCGTAGATATGCTGACAAAAGCCTTAGAGCAGATGTGGCAAGATTATTCTCGACTCAAATATACGACCAAGATCGATTCTTGGTCGCAATCTGGTACGGAAACGATCGCTGAGACTACTACCACCGTCAGAGGAATTCAGAATACTAAAAGCAGACAGGCGAGACTAAAATCAACGATCGAATCTCGACAATACTTTCGAGGGCAAAAGCTAGTTCGTCAGGAAATATTGACAGAACAGTCCCAATTAACATCTGGAGAAAATCCTCCTAAGGTAGCAATTGTTGCTCCCAGCACCGTTGGCGTGGGCAAGAAATACAATTTCGATCTGATTGTAGACGAGCCTTTGGGAGAGCAGGTTTTGTTAGGAGCGGTTCAAGAAGAGAAAGCCGTAGGTAATCTATATCTTAACTCTACCTCTCTAGAATTAGAGCCATTACCAGCAGGGGGAATTTTCAAGGTAGCGACTGCTCCTAAAGTTCCTGAAAGCAATTGGCTCTCGGCTATTTTAGTACGGGGAGATGGCATCACCATGATTACCCATCGAGTCAATGTCGAAGCAGACAAAGCTAAGTAGCAAATCGATGCTTGATTTTACTCTGTATGGCGATCGCTCTATAGGCTATTAGCGAAAAAACAGCTAACAAAACAAGATTTGCTTTAATCTAACCTGTTACTGGGTTTCCATGCCTAAATCTCAGGCAATAATATTGTCTGAGAGCAATAGCTACCAAACATATCTGAACTAGAAGCACATTGAGTTAGATTTACCTTCAAACTCAGCTAAAAACAAAGTTTTTAAACGATTTGACAACTCCCTTGCCTAAACGCTACAAGCATTATCGACCTCGCCAGAGTTGGCTCAATAGACGGATGCGCCTGGTGTATCTGAGATTGCTAAGATTACGGGGGAACCCCAAAGTATTGGCAAAAGGATTTGCCGTGGGAGTTTTTGCTGGCTGCTTTCCTTTCTTTGGACTGCAAAGTCTGATTGGACTTTTTCTGGCTACTATCTTTCGAGGAAGTAAGGTAGCAGCTTATGCAGCAACCTGGATCAGTAACCCCCTAACCTATGTACCACTGTATGTTTTCAATTACAAGATTGGCAATCTGTTGCTGGGAACAGAAGATACGGCTCTACCGCTGCTAGATCTAGAATCATTTACCGATTTTAAAGAACTAGGCTCGACATTTGCAATTACCTTGCTTAGCGGTAGCTTTGCCGTTGGTCTGATTCTGGCGGTGATTACCTACTTCTATGGTCTAGCAATTCTCGAACGATTGCGCGATCGCCGAGCTAATCGTCGTCGATTTAAGCGAAAACGGTAACTAGACATTTAGTCAGAAGGTTATGCGATCGCTCCCCATCTCCCCATCTCCCCATCTCCCTATCTTTTACTCCACAATTCACCCTCAATTACCGTATGCTCTCGCCAGTCTTCTTTAGTGTGAGGATGGTCTTGACGATAGTGTCCCCCACGGCTTTCTGTCCGAAATGCTGCGCTTTTGAGAATCAAATAGCCGATATCAAGCAGGTTAAGAGTTTCTGCATATAGCTTTAGCTGAGATTCTGCTGCTGGATTGGACAGCTTAAACTGTCGATCGGGAGTTAAACCCCCTACATACCGGTCTAAAGACAGATCGTGCATTTGCGATCGCCATTCAGTAACGGTTGCGATCGCTTCTTTCATTACGGCAGCAGTCCGCCTAATCCCCGCACATTGCCACATTAAAGGGGGCAGTTGTTTGGCGATCGAACGGACTAAATTCACTTCTGTTTCCCAGTCAGCAGTAATTTCTTGGGCTAATGGAGCATCAATAGCCGATAGCGAGGCTGGTTTCAATTTAGCCAGTTGAGCAGCATAAACCACACATTCTAATAAAGAGTTACTGGCAAGACGGTTTGCCCCGTGTACCCCCGTGCTGGCAGTTTCACCCACCGCATACAGCCCAGCAATAGAAGTATGATTCATCGTGTCTACGGCAATTCCTCCCATCCAATAGTGGGCTGCGGGGGCAACAGGAATAGGTTTGGTAAACAAGTCTACCTGCCAATGCTGACAAACGCGAATAATATTGGGAAAGCGATAGCGAATGCGCTCTTCGGGAATTGGTTTTAAGTCCAGAAAAACATTACTTTCCCCAGTTTTTTGCAGATGGCTAAAAATCGCTCGACTTACCACATCTCTGGGGGCTAACTCACCATCAGGATGATAGTCAAAGGCAAAACGTTTCCCGCTATGGTCGATTAAATGCGCTCCTTCTCCCCTAACAGCTTCACTAATTAAAAACCTTGGTGCGCCAGATACGGTCAAGGCAGTGGGATGAAACTGGACAAATTCAGGATCGCGAATAGTCGCCCCACTGCGCCAGGCGATCGCTACGCCGTCACCAGTACTAACTTCAGGATTAGTAGTTTGAGAAAAGACCTGTCCTCCTCCTCCTGTCGCTAAAATCACCGCTCCAGCTTGAACCCAGCTAATCTGGCTATCCCTAAGAATACTAATGCCCCGACATGCCCGATCTGAATCGAGCCAAAGTCCTAAAGCAAATGCTTGAGATAGCACCTGAATATTACTTCTGTGTAAAACCTGTTGTGCCAAGGTAGCCACGATCGCCCTGCCTGTGGTGTCTGCTGCGTGAAGTACCCTGGGTCGGGAATGAGCAGCTTCTAGGGTCATTGCTAGCTGGCTTTGGTGTCGATCGAATGCCACTCCCATTTCTACCAAAGACGCAATTGACGTTCCCGCACGATCTACCAAAAACTGCACTGCCTCGCGATCGCACAAGCCCGCTCCTGCCTTGAGGGTATCGTCGAGGTGTAGCTGGGGAGAATCTTCCGAACTAATCGCCGCCGCAATTCCTCCCTGCGCCCAATCACTAGCACCCGTATTCAGTCGATCTTTTGTGATCAGGGCTACCTGTAAATCATCTGGCAGACATAAAGCCCCATAAAGCCCCGCAGCCCCGGAACCTACTACAATTACATCAAACTTAGGGTAAATCAATTTTCGTTATCTTGACACATCTTAATTGGGCATTATCATGCCATACGGGAACAAGAAAACCACGCCTAATCAATAAACGTGGTTATAAAAGTTACATATTACTCTAATTAAGGCAGATTCTCGCCTTTAATATAGATACGAACGATTAATATAATCCAGGATTATAGCGATCGCCGCCAGCATTCATCGAAGCTTCGACATCAGTAACAAAAAACTCGTCTAGATTAGCCTGTAAGCGTTCGGCTTGGGTAGAACTTAAGCCAGGAATTTCCAAAACATCTTCTACATTGCTGTAGGGAGCATTTTGGATAATTTTGCTGGCTAGACTAGGATAGAATCCACGCAGTCTGCGAAATTCTCGAACGTCACTATTGTTTAAATCTAATTTTCCTTTTACTAGTTCTGTACGTTTCGCATCTGATGTATTAATGCGAGCCAAAACTGTGGAAGGCGCAACTGTAAATAGTCCTGTTTCACTTGCCCGAGCGGTGGGAGCAAATCCCCAAGCACCGACAATTAATAATAAGGCAGCTAAAATGCCGACAATTCTCTTCATTGATTTTTATTTCTCCTGAGCTAAATACATTTTACTAATAGAGAAGTACGTTTTTCTCTTTAGTTAATACTTTTTATTTGCTATTTATTTTCTCTCTGGGTTTCTTGCATCTGGATGATGATTTAAACCCTTCAACAAATGCCATTGATATATATCATAATTCTTTCACCCCATTTTTTGAATACCAGGTTTCCGTAATTACATTTATTCCTCGACAAAACAGCCTTAACCTATTCATAATTGAGCAGTTTATCGATCGCCTATATTAACAAAGCGGTTTGGAGAGTATCAATAGTCCGAGAGCTAAACCGAGCCATACTGTATCTCTATGTCTCACTCTTATGGAGAGAATGCATCTTTCACCAAAATTTCCTAGATTTGAAGAGTCTGGGAATTAGATTATTCTATATATCTAAGCAGATCCACTGGTAAATAATTTATAATTATAGATGAGTAGCTACTATCGCAAACCCGTAAAGCATAAGACAGCTTTGAAAGAATTTAAAATTTTGATCGTTTCCCTCGCTATCTTCTGGATAGTTGAAATTGCCGACTTTTTAGTTTTCAATGGCAGTTTAGATAGGTATGGCATTCAGCCCCACAGCATAATTGGTTTGAGAGGCATCATTTTTGCCCCGTTTCTACACGGTGGGTTTGGACATTTGCTTGCCAACAGCCTGCCTTTTCTGACTTTGGGCTGGCTCACCATGGTTCAAGATACCAACGATTTTTATCTTGCCTCGATTATGAGTGCGTTGATTGGCGGTATGGGAGTTTGGATTTTTGGCTCTCCTAATTCGGTTCATATTGGTGCAAGTATTTTAATTTACGGCTATTTAGGTTTTTTATTGCTTCGCGGTTATTTTCAGAAGAACATGCTGTCAATCGCCGTATCTATTTTTGTAGCTATTGTTTACGGTAGCTTTATCTGGGGCGTATTCCCCTCCGAAATTGGGGTTTCTTGGCAAGGGCATCTGTTCGGCTTCATTGGTGGGGCGATCGCAGCTAAGATGGTGGCTCAAGAAAAGAAAGCCTTATAACTGAAGCTACAAATTAAAATAAGCAAGCCTAATTATTCTATGGGTCTTGACTCATAATTAGCCAACAATCGTATATATGTCTTTCGTATATAGTTCTAGCGAAGATTAAATAAAGTTCGGTCTAGCCCGAAATACCTGTGAAATAATAATAGTAGTAATAACAGATTGTATTTAATTCTGGATCGAGGTTTGTTCTTTCGATCGGAACTTCTTCCGTTGTTACTATCAACTCGGTAATATAGTTGAGGGAAGCCCACAGCAATGATGGTGCTTCTTTTTCTTTTTGGGGTCGAGCCAATTTTTACTTTTCGAGAGAAATCAACAGCTTACGCTTCAGGACAGTCAAACGTTTCAAGAATACAGTGCCTGCCGACAACATGCGCTTCTACAGTTCTACTAACTTTATTCATTAATATCTTTTAGCGATCGCGATTCGGGTTTCGCATCGCGACAAGGCATCAATAGGATTTAACATGCTGTTTTCTGCCACCATCGAGAGAATCGACTCTTCCTAAGTTATCATCTCAAAGACACAAAATTTACTTCTACTCAACATAGATTATTTTCACATGACACCAGAGCAAATTATTCAGAAACTTAACTGGCGCTATGCGACCAAAAAGTTCGATCCAGAACAAAAAATATCGCCCGAAGACTGGCAGGTTCTAGAACAAAGTTTGGTGCTGTCGCCCTCATCATTTGGTCAGCAACCCTGGAAGTTTTTGGTAATCCGCAATGCCGATCTACGCAAGCAGCTTCAACAACACGCTTGGGATCAGCCTCAGATAGTAGATGCTTCCCATCTGGTTGTTTTGGCAAGTAAAACAGATGTCAATAACGACGATGTAGATCGTTACATCCAAAAGGTGATGGAGGTTCGTCAGATGCCAAAAGAAAAGTTAGAGGGAATGGAGCAAGCAATTAAGGGTTTCTTACAAAATCCCCCATTTCCTCTAGATCCCGAAGCCTGGTCTACAAGACAGGTATATCTGGCGCTGGGATTCTTTATTTATAGCGCAGCGCTACTTGACATTGACGCCTGTCCGATTGAAGGATTTAAACCCGACAAGTTTGATGAAATTCTGGGTTTAACGGATAAAGGTTATGCATCCAAAGTCCTGTGTGCGGTGGGCTATCGTTCGATAGAAGATAAGTTGGCAGACATGGCGAAGGTTCGCTATGAGACAGAAGCAGTAATTGATTATATTGATTAGCTGGCATTGTTTGAGGGACTTTTTATAAGCAAATCTCAAGACAGCCTCAACTTTATAATGCGATAAATATCTCGACCGATCTAAAAAACATTGTCGTTTTTAAAAAGTAGAAATTACATTACAGTTATTTAACCTGAGTTAGGAATAAGCCCAAGGCTTGATATAACAAGGGTTAAAGGTGCTTTCCTTAGACTATGTTTTTTAATTGTTTCCATTGTAATCTCGTTCAAAAGCTTAAGACTAGGCGAATGTACTGTGCTGCCTCAACAGATGAATGGTTTTAACCCAAAAGTAACGTTATTCAAGGTTGTATACATCAATACAATTCATTCTTGGATCCTTAGAATTACCTTAAGTAGATGTATTTTCGCTGATTGCCTGACACAAGTACCTGAAAGTATTGAAATTCGGTAGAAAGTAAGAAAAGGTAGAGCATTCATGGGAAGCTGAAAATGAATAGTTTTAAGCTTAAATTCCATGCCAAAATCTACC